>Ga0209542_10000705_pt1 | contig 80177 bp, 81 predicted proteins | sample RifCSPhighO2_01_FD_184028 | JGI IMG/M metagenome (GOLD analysis project Ga0209542, IMG submission 184028) | Soil microbial communities from Rifle, Colorado - Rifle CSP2_plank highO2_0.1 (SPAdes) (version 2) | ecosystem: Environmental > Terrestrial > Deep subsurface > Rock core/Sediment ...
CAGGAATGCCGAAGAGAAGGAAATTCTTGACCGACGCATCGCGATGCTTGAAAAAGAGGTGCGCTGCGATACCGAGAAGTCCGTAACACACCGCGGTGACAGCGGTCCAGCTCCCCCATCCACTGGTGACTGCGTCGTAGAAGACGATGCCGAGAAAACCGAAAAGAAAGCTGCCCAAGATGCCGTAGCGCTTCGAGAATGGCATCACGACGCTAAGCATCGGCTCGAAATTCGGCGGGCGAAATGGTATGAGACGGAAAAGGAAAACGGCGGCCCAGCCGATCACGAATTTGAGCGTCCCGCTTGATATCGAGAAGTTCATAGGAATACTATGGTACCACGCCTATCCGAGGTGCGCGTGGTCGTTCCACACCCGTAGCTGCCAGCGGGAGCCGAGCCCGTCGATACTGTTGCGTACATCGTCGTCCTCAAAAGCCAACACGGTAATGCCCGTGTTGCGCATTACCTGCAGACCTCGAAATATCTTCCGGCATTCAGCGCCTGAGAGTTCTTCGCCAAAGATAACGGCTGCCGCAATGATGTGCATAAAAAAGCCGTGCGTGACGACAAGAATATTCTCTTCGGACCTTTCCTCAAGATACTTCAGGCTCGCAAGTACACGTTCTTTCAAATCTTCAAAATTCTCACCGTCTTCGTATCGGTATCCCGGCACTTCGAGGTTGGCATTGATCTCACTCATCGCCTGCAAGACATCCGGATCTTTCCGTAAGCGGCCTTGTAGACTTGAAGCCATCCGACGCTCCAAAAAGAGGTCCGAAAATTCGATGGGCTTCCCGATACGAGCGCTTATCACCTCTGCAGTGTCATTTGCCCGGACGATGGTACTCGAAACGATTGCGTCGATCGGAAGTTTTGAACACCGCGCGGCGATTTCTTCCGCCTGCGCCCTTCCCCGCTCGGAAAGCGGCGCATCAGGCGTGTTATAGGTGCCCGAAGCGTTGTTCTCACTCTCTCCATGCCGTACGAGGTAGATGGTCTTCATTTTCTATAGTACAAATTTTCCGTCCTTGTAAATAATCTTCTTTGAGCCGTCTTTCAGATGCGCGGTCACGGTGCGACGCGTCGTCGAGATGATGTCGGTGTGTACCGATGAGTCGTTGAAGCCGAGCGCCTTGGCTTGTTTGTCGGTGAGTTTGGCGACGTTGCCCGAGAACGTATCGCGATACGACATGCCGAGCGCAAGATGTGTGTTGCCAAAAGGCCCGCCCATGTTCTCATCATAAAGCGTCTCCGCCATGAATTTCGTGATACGCGAGTGCCTGCCATCGGTGAGCGAATATTCGCCGATTTTATTCGCGCCCTCGGTCGCTATCATTTCTCTCAAGAGCTTCTCGTTGGTCTTGGCCGAGCTTTTGACGACCTTGCCCTTTTTGAACCACAGCTGGATGCCGGTGATCTTGTTGGAGTACCGATAGAGCGGTTGATTGAATCGTATCCAGCCATTCGTGCCGCGCCAATCAGGTGAGGTAAATATCTCGAAGCTCGGCATGTTGTATCCGCGCCCCGCGAGCCACTGGCGCTTTTCGCCGATGGTGAATTTCATGTCCATGTCGGGGCCGACCGCATGGATGTATTTCATCTTCGGCGTCAGAACGTTGAGCTTTTTCTTGAATTGCTCTATCTCGCGGTAGACCTGCTTCCACTTGGCAATCGGATTTTTGTGATCGAGAAAACACGCTTTGATGATCTGGTCCCAGTACTCCTTTTCCGAAAGGCCGGCTTCGCGCGCCATCGCGGGAGTGCCGTACATGCAAATAGTCCATGAGAATTTCCCCGCCCATTCTTTCTTGTGCCGCCAATCCACAAACGGTTTCAGCGCTTTGCCACGCATCATGATCTTTTTCGGGTCCACCCCTTTCAGCGCATGAGGGTCTTTCTCGGCGAGAATGAAAAGCGAGTGGTCCATCTGATCGACGACGCCTTTGAGGTATTTTGCCGGCAAGAACTGTATCTGCTCTTCGGATGCGTTCTCATAAAAATAGCGGGAGACGGAAATGTTGCGACGCTTATCGCCCTGTTCCTCATCGGGCCCGTAGTGCGAGAGCACGTGCCCACCTGCGTCAACTACTGCATTGCAAATGGCGATGAAGAGTGGTTTGGCCGATTCGCTCGATGAGACCCGCACGACGTCGCCCTTCTCGATGCCCCTCCCGCGATTGAGCGCGAAATTTACCATCACGTCGGCGTACTTTTTCAAAATTTTCTCGCTCGGCAGATACGGTTTGCTGGATGACATTCGAGAAGACTACAGAAAAAAACAGGGTTTGTCGAGAAATCAAACGTTTTTGACCTCTTTCGCGCGCTCGAGGATGTCGATGGGGTACACACCGTTAAAACAGGAGGTCGAGAAACTTGATTCGGGCAACCCGGTTGCAGCGATCATACCTTCGTACGAGAGGTACCGTAGTGATGTTGCGCGAAGATATTTTTCTATCTCCTCCACCGATTTCGTCGCGGCGATGAGCGTCTCCTGCTTGGGAGTGTCGATGCCATAAAAATCGGGGAATTTGACCGGCGGTGAGGCAACGAGAAAATGCACTTCAGTAGCTCCTGCCTCAAAAAGCATCTCGACGATCTGGCGCGAAGTGGTACCGCGCACGATAGAATCGTCTATCACGATGACGCGCTTCCCTTTGATAGAGCTTACGATTGGGGTCAGTTTCGCCTTCACGCCCTGCTCGCGGATGTGCTGTTCCGGCTGGATGAAGGTCCGATGGATGTATCGGTTCTTGGCGAGCGCGAGCTCCATGGGTATTCCCGATGTGCGCGAGAATCCCACCGCCGAAGGAATCGCTGTCTCGGGCACGGGAATGACTACGTCCGCTTCAATTTTATTTTCACGTGCCAATTGCACACCAAAATTCTTGCGCACCTCATAGACCGATGTGCCAAGGAGTTCGCTATCGGGGCGTGCGAAGTAGACGAATTCGAATATGTCGAGCTTTGGATTTGGGGTTCCTAGTGTGCGCGTGTGCATTCCTTTTTCATCAATCACGAGCATCTCTCCGGGATTTATTTCGCGCAAAAATTCTGCACCGATCGTCGGGTAGGCACATGTCTCCGACGCAATAACGTATCCGCCGTTGAGCTGTGCCACCGAGAGCGGCCGGATGCCGCAGACATCGCGGATGGCGATGAGTTTGTCTTTTGACATGATGAGTACCGAAAATGCACCGGTCATAAGAGGATACACTTCGACGATCGCATCTTCGAGATCTTTGCCCTCGCGCATCAAAGCTCCGATCGCTTCTGCCATCATGCGGGAATCGGAATATTCTGAAGAATCTATCTTTTTCGAACGCAAGAAATCAGCAAGTGCTGTAGTGCTCGGCAAATTGCCGTTGTGCACGAGCGCTATCGTATCGTCTTCGGGCGCTGAGCGCAGCGAGACGTACGGATACATGCCGGCACTCGGCGCGTCTTCCGGTCGTTCGACTGAGCCTTTGCCCGCGACGAGCATCGGTTGCGCGTGCTTCACGTGCGAGCCGCCCGCCGTCGAATAACGATTATGGGCCACACTGATGTGGCCCTTAAGTTGCTGTATTTGGTCTTCGGTAAAGACTTGTGAGACAAGTCCCATGCCTTTGTGGAGCGTGATGCTCTCTCCATCGGCAACGGCCATGCCCGCGCTCTCCTGCCCTCGATGTTGAAGCGCGAAGAGGCCGAAAAAGGAGAGTCGCGCGACTTCGAGCCCTTTTCCATAGACTCCGAAGACCGCGCATTTTTCTCCAAGTAGTTCCATAGAGAAGAAGGGATTATATCAGAAAAAACGTCGCTGTATAGCGGTGTAAGCATCAAAAACTGTGGAATGCAGTCTATCTCCTATGACGCTCCAACAACCACAAAAGGATTGCTTTTTGTATGTGCTTACGATTCTCCGCCTGATCGAAGATGACCGAATTCGGATGTTCGATCGCATCGCGTGTGATCTCGTAGCCTACGTGCATCGGCATGCAATGCATGATACCCGCCTTCGGCGCATATTTTTCGACAAGCGAAGCGTTCAGCTGGTAGGGCATGAATTCCTTCATGCGCCGTTTATACTCCTTTTCGAATTCCGGTTTTGGCTTTCCATTCTCGAAATATTCCGTATCCATCCACGTATCGGTATGGACATAATCAGCTCCATGAAGGGCTTTCTTGATATCAAGAACCTTTTTCACTTTTCCGGTCGCATTCGCCATCGTATCTAATTCCCTGTCCACACTCGCAGCATTTCTTTCTGGGGTAACAAGTGCGACCTCTATCCCGATCTTCGCGCAGGCGAGCTTCAGGGTGTTTGACACGTTGTTCTCAATGCCGAGCCACGCGATTTTTTTGACTTTCTTCAGGCCACCCGAGTGCTCCGCCATCGTAAGGATATCCCCGAGCGCTTGGCAGGGGTGGTATTTTTCACTACAGCCGTCAATAACCGGCATTTGATCGAATGATGCCGCAAGCGCTACATCTTCCACGCGCATAAGGCGCATCATGAGGACATCCCCAAAGCGCATCGCGGCCCGTATCTCGTCACGAAAATCGGCGAGGGCAAATTGCGTCTTCGCGGCATCGAGGTAGATGGCGTGGCCACCGAGCTCCGTCATAGCAGCCTCAAATGAAATGCGTGTCCGCGTCGAACCCTTTTGAAAGAACATGAGGAGCGTTTTGCCGCGCAAAAGATCAGTCGGCTTGCCCGCGCGGTACTTTTTCTTGAGCAGTGCGGCAATCGTAAGGATGTTCCGGATATCATCCGCGCTTTGTTCTTTGAGTGATATAAGGTGTCTCATATTGTATGTGTGTAGAATATCATTAGTAAGTTTGGGCGCACGCGGAATCATCCGCGTGCGCCCTGTGCAAGCACCTTACGGAGGTGCGAACCGGAGGTAGAACGTGCGCTCCCCTTCGACAACGTCTGCGCTCGATGGGCGATAGACCGAAGACGGTATTCTGCCGCGAGGCAATCCGATAGAATCGGCCAGCCCTTCCAAGTGCGGCACGTTTTCGAGCGTCGCGCGAAAGAATCCTCTCTCTTGTACGATCTCTCCAAACGACCGTTCGGAGGAAATCGCAAACAGATTCTTCCCTTGTGCCGCATCGAGCTCCAGCAACTCGTCAACCATGTGGACCTGAATGCCCTTCCTCCGATAGGACACGTGCGTCCAGACGGTCCCCACCTCGAGGAAACGCTCATCAGCGGTCTCCCATAGGACGGCGCATCCGAGCGGATGTCCCCGGCGAACATCGCAACCGAATGTGATGAGAGGACGAAAAACCATCATCCCCTTCTCGTGTTGCGCCCTAAGACGCTCCGGTGCAGTGCGCTCCCGCTCACGAATGCCTTTTTCGCGAACGAGGTAACCGTTCAGCCGCACGAAATCCACGTAGTCCGGCTCGAGCAACAAAGAGTTTCTCATGACCTTTATTCCTTCTGTGTGTCGGGGAATCCGAGCACCTCGATCTTCGGATACTTTGCGAAGTCCGCCTGTTTCGCAGCTTTTCTGCTCTCAAGCGTCAATACGTAGATCTTGTCGTACCCAAGATACGTCGTGAGGACGAAGATATCCCCGTTGACGTGACAGAGCACGGAACCCACGTCGAGTACCGGCACGATGACCGTAGCCGAGATTTTCTCGATGGCGAGCCGGTCTTGTATCTCAGCCTGGTTACGCTCGAGGATATCGCGCGCGATCTGCCGCCCCTCGAACGTGGCAATCTGCCTTCCGAGCGCGCCGAATTCAAACGGAATTCTGCGCTCGTTCAGTGCTGCTGTGATTTGTGTCCCGCCACCGGTACAAATAACGACGAAGTACTCCTGTGCGAGCAGACGCAGCCACAAGAGCACGTCCGGACGCATATCCGCGAGGTCGCCAGTCATCTTGACGAGCGCAGTTTTTCGCATTTGATCCCTCTCCCTCGGTGTAAAAGAACGCATCGCTTGGATGCGTTCTTGGTTGTACGCATCCGAAACGAAGAACGGCCTCGATTTGAGGCCGTTTGGAAAGTTCGTAGTAGGGGACAAACACTCTAAACAGCCTCAAATGAAGCTGTTCGTCGGGCGTTATGTGTCATTGAAAGCATGTACCTGCAGGGTACCAAATCCCCCATTTTCGCGCAAGGGGTCAGAGAAACGGGCGCGCCTCTGGCGCGCCCGTGCGTTGATGGTTCCAAGACCGATCCTAAATAATGGTCTTGGGAACGAGGGGGATAAATCCTGTCGCGCCAAGACGCGTGAGCTCGATCTGGATCTCGTTGAGATCGTCGATAGGGACGACCGAGTCGATGGCGCACAATTCCGGGCGGCCGTGAATGTCTTTGATGCCCGGACCGGAGAGCGTAGCCCCTCGCATGACGAGGTATTGCGAGATAGCGTCGGCTCGGTCCCTGGGAGCGTTCACAGCGAGCAGCAACTTGCCGCGCGCCTCGAGCACACCTTTCAAGAGACGCCCCAGGAAGTCGATGTACTCCCGAACCTCCGGTTCGGCATACATTTCCTTATTGGCAACGAGCAAGGTCGTAGATCGGAATACCTCGGGCGTTCGGACAATTTTCAACCCATTCACCCGGATACTCGTCCCAGTCTCGGTTATTGTCGCACCGTATTCGGCGATTCCGATGCGCACGAGCATTTCCGCTTTGCCCGTGCAGGGGATCACATCTGCCCAGATGTCGTGCTGCTGCAGGTACGCGGCAACTTCGCGCGGGTATTCGGTGACCACGCTCGTCCGTTTGAACATCCTCATGCCACGCAGAGTCGCCATCTTATTGTCCTCGCGCGTAAAGATCACGCAGGACAGCTCACTGCCTGTTGTCGCACGGTTGAAAGGCAGCGCAACGACCGTGTGTACGTCCGCGCACCCTTCGATTACCTGATCATGACCTGTGATGCCGGCCGCCATATAGCCTTGAGCCACCAACCACGCGACCTGGTCAGCACGACCGAAGACAGCCATAGAGAAACCGGGGCAGCCCCGGAGAGCGGCCACGTCATCGCGCAGATGTGTCCTGGAGACGTCGATACTCGCTTGAGCGAACATTCTCAGCGTGTTTTCACCCAAGCTTTTACCATCGGACAGTACGATGGTACGTCTCGGATCGAACTCTCTCTTCGTCATGGTCTCCTCCATTGAGAACTTCGTTGCGTTCAGCCCGGCACCATGCCGGACCATAAAAGCAAAACGGGCCTCCAAGGCCCGCTTCTGACACCTGTTGGAAAAATCCTAGATGTGGCAAACGCCGGCCTTCGAGAAGAAAACCGCGTCATGATGTGAAAATTGTATTGTCGCCGACTTCATAAACCCTTTGTACCACTGGAGACGGAAGTGCGCAAGAGGCCGGTCTTGCGCCAGGCATCGATGCTGTAATCGTCGGCACCGAAGAGTGCGACTGCTGTGGTAGCTATCGCCAGTGAGAAATCGCGGATGCCGATATCGTTGTAGCCGATCTCGTAGGCGATGACGAGGAGGTGTACCGCCAAAAGAGCGGCAACCCAGCGCGTGAGGAATCCGATTGCCAAAAGCGCGCCGAGTACCGTCTCGAAACCTCCATTGAGAAATACGATGGTCGTCGGTGCGATAGAAAGCGCACTCGTCCATGCAGGGAGCCACGAGAGCCACTCAGTAGGATTCGTCATCTGCGAGATCCCGAACCACAAAAAAAGAAAGGCGAGCCCGAGCCGGAGCACAACAGGAGCATAGATTTGCATGCTTTTAGTATTTCACATCTTTCCCTCCCTGCAAACTCGCTTCGGCATGTGTTTGACGGCGACTTGCGAGCGCGACGGCGCGAGTACGAGGAATTTTTCACCAGAAAAATATCCGTGCGCCGGAGAATATATGCCGAAAAAGAGTTTGCTACTTCCCCCCCACACTATGCCCTCCGAATTGTCCGCGCAAGGCGGAGACAACTTTGCCAATGAAGCTCGGGCTCTCCGCGGAGCGGACGCGGAATTGAAATGATTCTTCTATCACCTTCGCCTCCACGCCCAACTCTTTGGCAGTTTTTGCCGTCCACTCCCCTTCGCCCGAGTGCCCCACCGTGCCAGAGACCGCGTCGAGGTCTTGTCCATACTCTTCAAATGCGTTGCCGAGCCAGCCGACCAGACGCGATTCGATGACGCTCTTGTGATTGTAGACATCGGCGACACGCGCGAGGTCGAGTTTGTATTCCGATGCTTTCAGAATAGCGAATCCTTCGCCGATGGATTGCATCATGCCGTACTCGATACCGTTGTGAACCATCTTCACGAAATGTCCTGCGCCCGCGCCTTCAAAAAATTGGTAGCCGCCTTCTACCGAGAGATCGCGGAAGAGTTGCTCGTTGGCGCGAAAGGCTGCCGTGTCACCCCCTACCATGAGACAACCGCCGTTGCGCGCACCTGAAGGACCTCCGGAGAATCCTACGTCGATGAATGAGACGCCGAGTCCACCGAGTTTTTTCCCCCGCTCGATACCTTCTTTGTAGTATGAGTTACCCCCATCTATCACCACATCACTTTTTTCAAGCAATGCGGAGATATTGTCTTTGCCGAACAAAAGTTCATCCACCGGCCGCGGATCGCTTTCGCTCTTGCCACGCGCGGGGATCATGAGCCAGAGAAGCCGCGGCGTTGGTAGTTGCGCAATAAGAGCAGGGGGAGAATCAGCTGTCTTGAGTCCCTCTTTTGCAAGCTCCTGCATCGCTGCTGCGTTTGCGTCGTACCCATGCACCGTCCAACCCTTTTCAAGAAGACGACGTGCGATTCCCGCGCCCATCTTGCCTAATCCGATGATGCTGATCTCCTTGCGTGCATTCGTCATACATTTGTTATATACGGTCAATAGTACCTGATGCCGAGAGGACGTCTTTGGTATCAGGTTGGTATGTCTGGAGGGGGACAACATTTTTCCGCCACGCCTCAAGGATAGGGTCGGTAAAACGCCACATCGCGCGTATCTCTTCGGTGCCGATAAAAAGCGTCTGGTCGCCGCGAATGCAGTCGAGCAATAATTTTGCATATTCTTCGACGTACGGCACGTGAGCCGACTGGTCGCGCAGCATGTAGCGGAATTCTTTTCGTTCAGTTGCAAACGTGAATCCCGCTTTCTTGGTCCAGAATTCAATGAGTATCTCTTCGCGCGGTTCCATGCGAAAGATGACTTCGTTCTTATGGTGCGGGCCATCAGGAGGACAGAGGCACGGCATCGGGTGCTTGAAGGTCACAACGATCTCTTTGAGGGGCTCGCCGAGCCGCTTGCCGCTTTCCATCACGACAGGGACTCCTTTCCATTTTGGCGCTGCGAGCGTAGCGCGGATCTTGAAATACGTCTCGGTATCAGAACTAGGCACGACTCCCTCAATATCACGATATCCATCGTACTGGCCGCGGAATGTTGCGTGTTTCATTTCGTCGCCCGAAAGAATGTTGAGTGATTCGAGTATTTCTGCGCGCTTTTTTTGTATCGCTGATGCTTCGAAGCTCTCCGGATGCTCCATCGTGACGAGCGCGAGCATCTGGAGCAAGTGGTTTTGTCCGACATCGCGCAGGGCACCGACGCCATCGTAGAATGGTCCGCGCTTCTCCACGCCGATTTTCTCCAATACTCTGATGCGGATACTCTCGATGAGCTCGTTGCCCCACGGGATCTCGAAAAGATTGTTGGAAAATCGGAAAGTCAGGATGTTTTGGAGCATTTCTTTGGCAAGGTAGTGATCGATGCGATAGATCTGCCGTTCTTCGAAAAGTTTGCCAAGCATTTCGTCGATCTGTTTGGCCGTCGCGAGGTCCATGCCAAAAGGCTTCTCGACGATGATATGCGTCCAGCCTTGATCCGGCTCGCACGGATCGGTCAGCCCCGAGCGCGAGAGCTCGCTGAGTATGAGCTCATAAAATTCAGGAGCGACAGAGAGATAGAACAACTTGTTGGAGCAGACGCCCCATTCGGTATCGAGCTCGTCGAATGTCTTTTTGAGATCATCATAGCTCGATGTATCTCCAAACTCCCCGCGTTGGAATTTAAAAACCGCGAGAAAAGGCGCGAGTACCTCCTCGGGTATCTTTGCCTTTGCGTGCTCTTCGAGCACCTCTTTTACATAGTCTTGGAACTCATCGTCCGACCATCCCCGCCGTGAAAATCCAACGACCTTAAACATTTTGGGCAGCTCACCGTGCTGGTATGAATAAAAAAGCGCAGGCAATACTTTCCTGCGCATCAGATCCCCCGTCGCCCCAAATGCTGCGAAGATGGTCGGAATGTTGGTTGAGGGCGAGACCATAAAGCGCGCTCATTATACCTTAAAGAAGTCGAGCCGATCCCGAAGGGCCGGCTCGACGAAGTTGGTTCTTGGACTACCGCAGCCTTACCGCGCCAGAGAACCATCCTTCGGAGATCTAGGCACGGGATCCAACGCGAGCGAGATGTTCGCGCAAGTTGATGATCGCGGACCACACGGTATCAGGGCCCGCACCTTCGCCGGTCGTTTCCGTCTGCCCCGACTCATTGCGACCAGATTGGAAGATGATCTTCACGCCATTCTTGGCGCCACCCTTCATCCAGCCGTTCAGGTTGACGTTTCGCTTCGGATCGCAAAATCCGCCGAGAATGGTGAGTCCGCCGAACTGTGCCGAGAGCGTACCAGGTGTCCCTTTTTCGACCTCGAGCGGCATCGTGTCGTTGCTCGAGATGCAGAGTGCAAACCGCTCACCACGATTCGTGATTTGCAGAATGTGCTCCGGCCGCAGCTCGACGTATTTTTCGAAATGGGCAGGGGTCATCGAGGACGCATCGGCTGCGAGCAGGCATGCATTGACGAAAATCGGGATCTTGCGCACGTAATCGCTGCCAATCTCGACATTGACGCATGACACGTAGTCTTCCGATTCCGGTTCGGCAAGCGAGAGCGCCTTGACGGTGCGATACATCTCATGCGGCGAACGCTCCTTCGTGCCGTCAAAGAAACATTCGATCGTAGCATTGAGGTAGCCGTACAAATGATAGTTCTTGCCAGGAAGTTGCTGCATTTTCGCCCAGGGCAGAACCAGTGAACGACCGCCGACCGATCCGTAATGTCCGATCATCGAAAGATGCGGCTTATACTTATCCCACTCATTGGCAAGAAGATCCTTGGCGATGGTGGCCACGTAGATGTTCCGCTTGAGCGCGTAGTCGACGTACGGACGTTCGATTTCGCGATTCGAAGGTGTCGCGATCATAATCGCGTCGACGCCATCGATGTGTTCATCGAGCGCCGCAGCAACCGTCTCGTAACTCGGTGCGGAAAAATATGTCTTGAGCAGTTTCCAGCCGGCTTTCGTCGGCCGATAGACAGCTGAGCTAGTGCGGACGCATACGATCTCGATGCCAAGACTAAGCAGCGCATTCACAAGGTATTGACCCATGTTCGGCTTTTCGGGATTCTCACGTCCTCCCACGACTATGACTTTGGCCATGACGAGCCTCCTGGAGTGTTTGCGGTTGAGTTGTCCAAGAACAATGGAACAACCGGCGCGCACTATGCTATGTCTTCAAAGTTTGGTCAAGAAACGGGACGTTTTCAAACTTTCAACTTCTCCGCATTTGCAGCGCGAATAGTTTTGCCAGTGATATTCCCCTTGTCGTCCGTTTCATAACAAAAGACTTCTCCTGTACCAAATTCGAGCGTGCTTACTCCTTCGTTGCTCATATTCTCCAAATACTTTACTAGCGCACGGAGTGAATTACCGTGAGCAACGACCAGTACGTTCTTTCCTGCAACGAGTTCTGGAAGAATGTGGTCTGTGTAGTACGGCACAATGCGGTTATAGACATCTTTCATGGTCTCACCGCCTTGTACCGGATGATCCCAGCTGCGTCGTATCTTCTGGAACTCCTCGTCCCCAATTTCTTTTTTTACTTCCCACTTATTTTTCCCGGTATGTACACCGTAACTTCGCTCGTTGAGAGCGGCGTGTCGTTTGGGTTCGATATCGCCTCGCCCGAGGACAGTCTTGATCTCTTGGAATGTTTCGTGTGCGCGCTTCAAGGTCGATACGTGAACGCTATCGATCTTTATATCTTTGATCGCATCGCCTGCGCGGCGCGCCTCTTCAAAGCCTTCTTCTGCCAGGCTCACGTCGGTCTGCCCTGTCCACTTGCCCAATTTGTTCCACTCAGAGACGCCGTGCCGCACGAGAATGAGGTATGCCATGAGACGTAGTTTACTTCAATGCGTTCTTCCCTGCAAAAACTGCTTTGTCACCGAGCTGCTCCTCGATACGCAACAACTCGTTGTATTTCGCCACTCGGTCGGTGCGGCTCGTCGAACCAGTCTTAATCTGCCCCGTCCCGAGGCCGACGGCGAGATGTGCGATGGTGGTGTCTTCGGTCTCGCCCGAGCGATGCGACATGACCGTGCGCCAGCCTGCTTTGTGCGCCATGTCGACCGCAGCGATTGTCTCGGTGAGCGTCCCTATTTGATTTACTTTTATCAAAATTGCGTTCGCTGCTTTTTCTTTGATTCCGCGCTCAAGGAATTTTACATTCGTAACCAAAAGGTCGTCGCCCACGAGCTGTGTGGTGCTGCCGAGTGCCGCGGTCAGTTTCTTCCACCTGTCCCAATCATCTTCCGCGAGTCCGTCTTCGATCGAGGAGATGGGATAGTTCTTCTGCAGCTCGCCGTACCAAGCCACTATATCTTCCGACGAGAAATTCTTGCCCTCACGTGCCAGTTTGTATATCCCATCCGAAAAAAGTTCGGATGCCGCCGAGTCGAGCGCAAAAACGATATCGTCCCCCAGCGTATACCCCGCCTTCTCGATTGCCTCGCTGATAAGCGCAAGCGCTTCTGCGTTGCCACCCGTCACCTTTGGCGCGAAGCCTCCTTCATCACCGACCGTTGTGCCATAGCCTTTTTCTTTGAGAACTCCCTTGAGTGCATGGAATACTTCCGTAATCATCCGCAAAGCCTCACGAAAGGTCGGCGCGCCGACGGGCATGAGCATGAATTCCTGAATGTCCGTCGATTCCCAGTTGGTATGCGCGCCACCATTTAAGACATTGCACTGCGGCAGCGGCAAAAGCGGCTCTTTTGGTGACGCCGATAAAGTGCAAACATATTCATACAACGGCACGTTTTGTGAAGCTGCAGCCGCTTTTGCCGCGGCGAGCGATACCGCAAGTATTGCATTCGCCCCAAGACGTTTTTTATTCTCCGTGCCATCGAGCGCGATGAGTTTCTCGTCGATCGCTGATTGTCCTTCGACATCCATGCCGACGACTGCTTTTGCAATTTCTCCATTCACATTTTCCACCGCCTTCGATACACCCTTTCCTCCGTAGCGCTTCTTATCTCCATCGCGGAGCTCGTGTGCTTCGTGCGCACCGGTCGAAGCACCCGAGGGCACTGCCGCGCGGCCCATCGTGCCATTTTCGAGAATTACATCGGCTTCGACGGTCGGGTTGCCTCGTGAATCAAGAATCTCTCGCGCACAAATGTGTTTGATCTGCATGGTCATAAGTATATTAGATTTTCTCACTTTCCACCGCTTCGATTTCTTCGGCCCGTATTTCCACTTGAGCCGGCACCGGTACGGCGGGTCCGCGGAGCATTCGGGAAGCGGCGTAGGCAGCTGCGACAAGTGCCGCGAGCCCGCCGACCGCAAGCGACCACCGCGCGCCAAGGTACTGCCCGACGAAGCCGATGATGGGAGCTCCGATCAAGGTCGAGCCAAAAATGGCCATCATCCAGAGCGACATGACGTGGCCGCGCATGTGGGGCGCAGACTCGAGCTGTATCATCGTGTTGCCGACAGACGTGAGGTTGACCGAGAAAAAACCGACGAAGACCATGCCCGCGACCGCAAGGCCGAGAGTGGGCATGATTGCAGTAAGACATATCGCGACGCCAAAGAGGAGAAGCGAGAGTACAAATTCTCCGACCGCAAGCTTCTGCCGACTGGCGGCAAATAGTCCACCTGCGACAGAGCCCGCACCCATGGCAGAGAGGAGCGCCGCATAATCAGCCGCTCCGCCCAAGAACGCCTCGCGCGCAAAAAGCGGCAGGCTCACTTGGAACTCATACGAGAGCGTGCCGATCAGCGCCATTGCGATGAGAATGATCTTGATGCGCGGGACCGACGCCGCGTAGCGCACTCCCGCCAGAAGATCCGTCGGCGCTTTCTCCCTTTTCTCTCGATGGAGCTCTCCCTGCCGGATCATGCGCAGCATGACGAGAATAACGACGACCGAAAATGCTTTGAGGAGAAAGCAGAAGGCGAGGCCGATAGTCGCAATGAGCGCTCCCGCAAAAAGCGGTCCAAGCGCACGAGCGAGGTTGTTCAGCGAGGAGTTGAGCGAAACCGCGTTGCGGAGGTTGTCGGGGCCGACCATTTCGTGGACAAAGGTCTGGCGGGTCGGCTTGTCGAACAGGTCTACGACACCAACGAGGAATGCGAGCAAGTACACCATCCACATTTCAGCCGCTCCGGTAAAGACGAGGAGGGCGAGGATGAGCGCAAGCAATCCGAACGATGCCTGCGTTGCGATAAGGATGCGGCGTTTTTCGAACCGTTCGACCAAAATACCGCCGAAGGGACCGCCGAGAAATATGGGCGTGAAGCGAAGGGCAAGCACGGTGCCGAGTGCGATGCCCGAGCCCGTCAGCTCGAGCACAAGCCACCCCAAGGCCACGATCTGCATCCAATCACCTACTTGCGACACCCCCTGCCCGATAAAATAGAGTCGGTAATTTCGTACTTTGAGCGATGAGAATGTCTTTGCGCCAAATGCTTTTATTAGCTCCATAGAAATAGAATCTCTCATTCTACACCCCGTGAGATAGAGAGATCCGATTCCCTAAATGTCCCGGAGTGGTTATCTCACGGGGTACACAAAACTCTTACACAGCAATGTGCGTACTCCGGTGCAAAAGTTTACGGACTTCATCAGCAAGAACAATGGTCGCCGCGACCGCGATCATGACCGCCCATTCGGAGAGCGAGAGCGCCGTGGTGTGAAGTACTTTTTGGAAGTAGGGATTGTAGACCGCGAGTATCTGCAGCCCGATCACAATACCGGTCGCCCCGAGCAGATATTTGTTGGAAAAGAAGTTCATGCTAAAGATCGAGCGCGTATCGGAGCGGCAGTTCCACGCGTTGAACCACTGGAATGCGGCGAGGGTCGTGAGCGCGATTGTCCACGCCTTTGTCATGTCGCCACCCACGTAGTCTTTAAAAAGGTAGAGCGTCCCGAAGGCCATCACGATAGCGACCAGTATGATGCGCTGCACCATCCCGCGATCCAACATGTACTTGCTCGGGCGTGCGAATTTTGTCTTGAGGATCGCTTTGTCGTGAGGTTCCATGGCGAGCGCCATATCGAGGAATCCGTCGGTCACAACATTGAGCCAGATGATCTGCGCCGCAAGGAGAGGCAAGGGGAGCCCCAAGAGAAGCGCGCCGACAATGGTCAGCGTTTCTCCTGCGCTCGTCGAGAAAAGATAGAGTATGACTTTTTGTATGGAGCGATAAATACCGCGACCCTCTTCGACCGCCGAGACGATGCTCCCGAAATTGTCGTCGAGAAGCACGATGTCGGCCGCCTCTTTTGCGACTTCGGTCCCCTGCTTCCCCATCGCAACCCCGAGGTCGGCGGCGACCAAAGACGGCGCGTCGTTTACCCCATCGCCGGTCATCGCGACAACCTCCCCGCGCTTTTTGTACGCAGTGATGATGCGCAGCTTGTGTTCGGGATTCACGCGTGCAAATACAGAGACAGAAGTGAGCCGCGTCGAAAGCGCTTCATCGGAGAGCGTGTCGATATCTTTTCCCGTGAGTACCTCGTCGCCCTCGCGGTAGATCCCCGCCTCTTTCGCGATCGCCCGAGCGGTCAGCACATGGTCGCCCGTTATCATCACGACGCGTATTCCCGCATCTTTTGCGCGCTGCATCGCGTCCGCGACTTCCTCGCGCAGCGCATCTTTCATCCCGTAGAGCCCGACGAGCGTGAGGCCGCCGATGTGTTCGGGTCGTATCGCCGTGTGCGGCGAAGTGCTGTGGACCGCACAAGCGATGACGCGCAGCCCTTTGGCCGACATCTCTTTTACGACTTCTTCAAAACTATCGCGTTCGCTTTTTCCGAGCGCGTGTGCTGTGCCCGCGCGCCAGATATGGGTCGAGAGTCCGAGGATTTCTTCGGGAGCGCCGACGACCGTCAGGAAATTCTTTTCTTCAAGCCGGTGGACAGCCGCGTGGTATCGCAACCGATAATCGAAGGGGATCTCACCGAGCAGGGGTGCGGAGCTCTCGAGCGTGTCTTTGTGAAAACCGACCTTCTGCCCGAAGACAAACATCGCGGCTTCGGTCGGATCGCCCGTCACGCGCCAGCGTGCTTCTTCCTCCGAATACAGCGCTCGTGCAGAAGCCGAGAACGCGGCGATTTTTCCCGCATAGAGGAGGCCCGCGCTCTCGGCAGGATCTATCACTGATTCATCGAGCCTGATGTCACTTTTGGGCTCGTAGCCGACGCCGCCGATTTTGAAGAGTTGGTGGTCGACCCACACTTCCTGAATGATGAGCTCATTGCGCGTGATGGTCCCCGTCTTATCGACCGCGATTATCTGCGCTTGGCCCAGTGCCTCGACCGCCTGAAGGCGTTTGACGAGTGCATTGCGCTTTGACATGCGCCACACACCGGTCGCCAAGACAAGCGTCATCACGATCGGGAGGCCTTCGGGAATGACGGAGACCGCGAGCGACACGACGGTCGCAAACATCGTGTGGACGGGATAGCCCGCGATAAGGCCGAGTACGAAAATAAAGAGGCCGACGCCCGCGACGACCATGATGATCGCGCGCGAAAGATTGCGGATGTTCGCCTTGAGCGGTACTTCTGTATCGATAGAAGAGACTTGCTTTGCGATCTTGCCGATTACGGTCGCAATGCCTGTCGCGACGACGACCGCCTTTCCGCTTCCGGCGACGACATTGGTCCCTTTGAAAACCATTCCTGCTTCTTCTGCAACTTCGTGCGTTTTATCGACGGGCTCCGACTCGCCAGTCAGCATTGCTTCATCGACACGGAGGCTCTGCGCAAATATGAGCCGCGCATCCGCAGGGACCTTCGCACCTTCGAGGAGAAAAATGATGTCTCCCGGTACCACCTCGTAATCGGGAATGATCACTTCTTTCTCTTCGCGCAGCACGACGGCCTTTGTCTCGACAAGGTTTTTGAGCGCGCGGAGCGTGTTTTGCGCTCTGCCTTCCTGTATGGTGCCCACGACCGCGTTGAATACGAGTACCGCGAGGATGATCAAGCTGTCGGTCGTATTGCCCATGAAAAAAACGGCCGCGCTCGCAGCAAACAAGACGTAAATGAGCGGGCTTTGGAATTGCCGCGCAAATATAAAAAGAAGCGGGTCGGGCTTCTGGACAGGCAGCGTATTTTTCCCCGTCTCGCGCAGTCGCTTTGACGCATCCCTAGCGCTCAACCCTTGCTCACTCGTCTGCAATTTCGCAAGGATGTCTGCAAGGGTTTCTGATGGTGCTCCATGTGATACCACGCCCTCTATTCTACCTGTTTTTCGGCCGCTCGAGGGATGCTATTCACTTCTGCTCGCCGGATTGGTGATCTTCTTCGTCGACACGCCCGATGATGCTCACGACCCACTTCTCGACACGCTCAACTGTCGCATGCACCTTGGGATATTTGACCGTGTGCGTGTTCATCCACGTGCGCACACGGGACGACGAGATGGAGAGAAGGATGAGACCGATAGCGAGGAACAAAAATCCCTGCAGAAATGGGAGTGCGAGGCCAGCGAGGCCGAGCACCAGAAAGATGACGCCAGCGGATATTACAAGTATTCGTTTGATCTCTTTATTCATCGTGTGGAAGTTTACACTACTTTTGCGTTTTCTTTGCGCACCGCACGCACACCGAGCCACACTATTCCTGCGGCGATGACCCATTGCAAAAGCGCGGTACTCTCTTTCGGGTCGGGCAGGATGAAGCCGAGCACGTAGACCTGTACCGGTATCCAAAATGCAATCGCGACAAATGAGAGCGCGAGCGTCCGCACAAGGCCGGCATGCGCGATGCCCATGCAGATGTTGGTGATGGCGAGGATGTTGGGGTGTACTGCCGAGAAAAATATTGCCCACCGCCCGCGCTTAGCGAGCCATGTCTGCATGTCGTGCACCGTCTCCTCGGATCCGAGGCGCAAGAGGAGCCGATACGCGCCTTCTTTGCCGAGCCAGTAATTGACGGCGGTCGCTGTCATCACACTCGCCCACCCGATCACGACGATCGTCGCGAGCGCGAGGACGCTTCTGTCGGAGACGAGTATCGCGAGGATGACCACGAGCGAGCCGGGGAAATAAAAACTTATCATGAAAAGGCTCTCGATGACCGCCGCGACATAGAGCGCCACAAGTCCGTAGCGTTCGAAAAAGCCTTTGGCGATATCCGTGAGCGTGTCGATGCCCGGCAGGCCCAGCGGCTCGCGCACGAACATGACAATGACAAAGACGACCGCAAGCGCAAAATAGAATGCTCCGGGCTCGAGGTATTTCACCAAGCGCTTGAGGTCGTCCATGGGGCTCTGCTTAGCGCTTTTCAGCCTTGTAGATGCATCGGATGCACTGGTTCTGATTGTCGCGAGTTTTGATGTATTTATTGCCGCATTTGCACACCGGCACATTGGTCAAAAATGGTTTTTCGATCCATTTACCGTTCCTTTGAAATGTTTTGGAGGGAAGGTTCATGAGGCGCAATAGTACCACGTCTTGCGACAAATATCAAATTTTTCATTCCGACCGAATCATCCGAGTAATTGCGCCCTACCTCTCAATATTGTAGGGTTCGCGCGGGTTGGTTGGTATTGACCGACCTTCAGAGTGAATCGAAACGCAACCAGACTGGGAGAAAGACTATGGCCGCAGCGCCAGTGTTCGAAAAACGTGAAATTCGATTCCCGGATACCACCGAGCATATCGTGGTCGGCGGCCGGGATAAGTTTCACTTGTTGCAGAAAGCCTTCCTCGGCGTCAGGCAGATCGGCGTCCGTCATCGGCTGGGCCTCGCAGGCTACGGCTCAGGCGCAGAATCTGCGCGATTCCCTCGAGGGCTTTGGCATCAGCGTGGTGGTGGGTCTCCGCCAAGGCAGCCCCTCATTTGCGAAGGCTGCCGCAGCCGGCTTCAGCGTCGAAAACGGCACCGCGGGCGAAATGTTCGATGTGATTGCCCGCTCAGACCATGTGCTGATTCTGATCGCAGACGCCGCGCAAGCGGAGCTGTACGATCCGATCCAGCAGGCCATGCGCCCCGGGGCGTGCCTCGGGTTCTCTCACGGCTTCGTGTTGGCGCACATGAAGAATGTTGTCGCGAGGTTCCGTGACGACATCGACGTCATCGGCGTCTGCCCCAAGGGTATGGGAGCGTCGGTCCGCCTCTTATACCAACAGGGAAAAGAGGAGAACGGTGCCGGGATCAACGCGAGCTATGCCATCGAGCAAGACGTCAGCGGCAACGCCGAAAACCTCGCCATCGGCTGGGCGATCGCAATCGGCTCGCCGACCGTGTTCCAGACGACGCTTACCAATGAGTACCTTTCCGACATCTCTGGCGAGCGCGGCACGCTTCTTGCGGGCGTGTGGGCGGTCTCCGAAGGGATGAACGACTACTTCATCGGCGAGGGCTCGCTGCCTCAAGAAGCGTTCATCAGGAGCGCCATGTCGATCACCGGCCCGATCAGCAAGAAAATCTCCGATGGCGGCTTGCGCGCGATCGCCGACGGACTTAGCGGCGAGGAGCAAGATCGCTTCTTCCGCACGCTGCAGCTCGGCTACGAGGCCGCGATGCCGATCGTCGAGCAGATCTACAACGAAGTGCTGAGCGGGCGCGAGGTCGCGGGCGTGGTGGACCAGTCCAACGCGCTCAAGAAGCATCCGTGGACGCGCGTCGACGGGACCAAGATGTGGCGTACGGGGCAAGAAGTCCGGAAGAACACCAACATCGAAGTTCCTCTCGAACCTGCGACGGCGGGAGCCTACCTCGCCATCATGCTTGCGCAAGTCGACGTCCTGCGAGCCAATGGCCATCCGTGGTCAGAGGTGATCAACGAGACGATCATCGAAGCCACGGACTCCCTGAACCCCTACATGGCGGCCCGCGGCATCCAGTATCTGGTGGACAACTGCTCCACAACCGCGCGCCTCGGCGCGCGAAAGTGGGGACCGCAGTTCCGGCAGATGGTCGTCGGCGATATTCTCCCGAAAATCAACACCTCGCCAGCGGACCAGAGCTTCCGCGATTGGTTCTACAACCATCCGGTCCACGAAGCTCATCGTGTCTGCTCGCAGTTCAAGCCTTCGGTCTCGATCTCCGTGCAGTAGAACCTGCATGCGCACCTTCGAAAGCACCGGGCCTCCCTCGCGGAGACCCGGTGTGCTTTTTTAATATCTTCTCGCGTTCTGGGACTAAGCCTGCTATACATCTCTCATGCGCGCGGAGAAGAAAAAATACGACGTCATTGTGATAGGCGGTGGGGCCTCGGGCATGATGGCCGCCGCACGGGCGGCCGAACGCGGGAGAGCAGTGTTGCTGCTCGAGAAAAATGCCACGGTGGGGCGTAAGCTCGATATCACGGGCGGCGGCCGATGCAACATCACCAACGCCGAATTCGATAAGCACGCATTTGCCAAGCACTACGGCACAGCAGAACAATTCCTCTACTCCCCTCTCTCCCAATTCGGCGTGCAGGATACTTTTGACTTCTTCACAAAGCGCGGCCTTCCGCTTGTCGTCCAAGCGCGCAAGCGCGCATTCCCCGAGACAGAGAAGTCGCCCGATGTGACGGGTGTGATGAAAAAATATCTGACCGACACGGGTGTTGTCGTCATGACAAAAGCAGCTGTACTCGGCCTCACGGTCGAGGGCGACCGCATCTCCGAGGCGAAGACGGCAGAAGGCAGTTTTTCAGCAGACGCATTCGTGATCGCGACAGGCGGCGTCTCGCATCCCGAGACTGGTTCGACGGGCGACGGATTCAAATGGCTGATACAGCTCGGACACACAGTGCAAGCGCCGACGCCAACCATCGTGCCGCTCAAGGTGAGCGAGAAATGGGCAAAGTTGCTCGCGGGCACTTCGCTTCCCCTGATGAAAATAACATTTTTTGCTGACGGCAAACGCGCGTTCTCAAAGAAAGGCGCGCTGCTTTTCACACACTTCGGGCTCTCGGGGCCGCTTATATTGAACGCTGCGAGTGAAGTCGCAGAATTATTGAAACACAACGATGTGACGGCGACTATAGATATGTATCCAGATACTGATTTCGCCGCGCTCGAACGGCAGGTCATCGAGAAGATCGATGTCAACAAGAACAAGAATTTTAGAAATGTCTTGGCAGACATCGCCCCGAACGGCTTGGCAAAAGCGCTCATGGAACTATTGGCGCTTCCAGACAGTGACGTCAAAGCGCACAGCCTGACCAAAGAAGAGCGCAAGCGGCTCATTCATATATTGAAAGGCGCACCACTCACGATCTCCGGCCTCATGGGCTTCGACCGCGCCGTCATCTCCGACGGCGGCGTGCCGTTGACCGAAATAGACACCAAAACCATGCACTCGCTCAAAGTAGAGAACCTCTACCTCACCGGCGACGTCCTCCATATCAATCGCCCGTCGGGCGGCTACTCACTCCAGCTAGCCTGGACCACCGGCTACGTCGCGGGCAACAGCGTATAGAGATAATTCCTTACAACCCCTTTTCGTCCTTGATCTTGTTGAGGATCTTTTTTACTGCTTCGAGGCTGTCGGGTTCGAGGATAGATATGGGGAGCGGGGTAAGATTCGCTTTTTTGAGCGCTGCCATTTTTTCTTTCACTTCTTTTGAAGTGAGAGCATCGACCTTGGTGAGAAGTATGTACTCGGTCTTTTGGGTGAGTTCTGGATTGTATGTCTCCAATTCTTTGCGAATGATGTGGTAATCGCGCACGACATCCTCGGACTCCGCGTCGATGAGATGGAACAAGACTTTCGTGCGTTCGATGTGTTTGAGAAATTTGACGCCGAGCCCTTTGCCGCTTGATGCGCCTTCGATAATGCCGGGGATGTCGGCGATGATGAGCCCGTAGTACGAGCCGAGGTGCGGCTCGAGTGTCGTGAAGGCGTAATTCGCGATGCGACTCTTTGCTGCCGTGAGCTCATTGAGCAAGCTTGATTTGCCGGCATTGGGCAATCCGACGAGCCCGACATCTGCGATGAGTCGGAGCTCGAGGCGATAGGTCGCGCGGTCGCCGAGTGTGCCTTCTTCTGATTCCATCGGCGTTGTGTTCGTCGCCGAACGGAATTTGAAATTGCCTCTCCCGCCCACGCCGCCGCCTGCTGCGAGGATGCGCTCGCCAACGTTGGTAATCTCCTGCACATAGTTCGTCTCCAGATTTGTGATGCGCGTGCCCGTCGGGACTTTGACAGTGAGATCTTCTCCTGCGCGACCATCGAGGAATTGCCCGCGGCCGTCGTGTCCTTTCTCTCCTTCCACCTGCCTTTGGCTCGCGTAATTCATCAGGGCATTCACATCCGATGTGCCTTCGAAATAGACATTGCCGCCCCGTCCCCCGTCTGCGCCCGTAGGCCCACGAGAGAGCTTGACCTTATTGAACGCGACGCAGCCTTTGCCGCCGTCGCCCGCTTTGGTCGTTATGGTTATCTCGTCGATCAACATGCCCGCATGCTATCACAATTGGGCTTATTTTAGGGTATCCTGTGCAAGATGTTCGAATTCAAGATATTAAAAAAGTCTAAAAAATCCCGCGCGCGGCTCGGTGTGATAAAGACGCCGCACGGCGAGATCGAGACACCCGCCTTTGTCCCCGTCGCCACACGCGCGACCGTGCGCACGCTCGAGAGCGACGAGGTCGCCGAGGTCGGCGCGCAAGTTCTCATCTGCAATACCTATCACCTCCACACCGCCCCGGGCGAGAAGCTCGTGAAAAAGGCAGGCGGTCTCCACCGATTCATGCAGTGGAAGCGGCCGTTGATGACCGATTCGGGCGGTTTTCAGGTATTTAGCCTCGGCTTTGGAACGGATCATGGCGTCGGAAAAATTTTGAAAGAAGAGCCTGAGCGCAAAATCCCCGAAGGCACCCAGCCGACCAACATCAAGATCACGGACGACGGCGTACACTTCCGCTCGCCCATCGACGGCGAAGCGCTCTTTCTCGGGCCCAGAGAATCCATCCGCATCCAAGAAGCGCTCGGCGCAGACATCATCTTCGCCTTCGACGAATGCCCCTCCCCGCTCGCGGGCAAAGAATACATGCGCACATCGCTGGAGCGGACGCACCGCTGGGCCGGCATGTGCATCAAAGCACACAAGACGAAGCAAGCGCTCTACGGCATTGTGCAGGGCGGCAACTTCGCACCACTGCGTATCGAGAGCGCAAAAATAATCGGGGCGATGCCGTTTCAAGGCTTTGGCATCGGCGGGGAATTCGGCTACGACAAACGCTCGCTTAAAAAAATGCTCTCAGCTGTGCATGCAGTGCTTCCGCAAGAAAAGCCGCGACATGTGCTCGGCGTCGGGCATCCGGAAGATTTCCCCTACATCGCGAGCGCAGGCGGCGACACCTTTGATTGCATCGCCCCGACGCACTATGCGCGTCGGGGCGTCATCTTCACTTCGCTCGGACGATTCGACATCCGCAACCGCCGCTATCTCACCGACCAGAAACCACTCGATCCGAAATGTAAATGCGACATCTGTGCCACGTATTCCCGCGCGTACATCTGCCACCTTTTGCGCGCGCATGAAATGACCGGCATGAAGCTCGCCTCCTACCACAACCTCCACTTTTTCAATGCGCAGGCCGAAAAGCTCCGCACGCGCATCAAGAACGACGAACTTTAGAATTTTCCCGTCCGCTCCCACCGCACAAGCTGCCGGCCGAGTTTCCACCGCATACGATTCGTCCAATCCTTCAGCGCAAAGAATTCCCCTTCCTTCTGATCTTGCGCGTGTCGGTGGACATCCTCTCCGGCAAGGATTTTTCTGGCGATGTCTATGTAGAGATTGAGGCTCGCGTCGTTGAGCTCGCAAAACATCTCTCGCGGAGGTTTTGTCGTATCCCCGTATGCCTGCGCGATGATGTCACCCCTATCGACGCCGGCGACGACAAAGTGAATGGTGCTCCCGATGCGCTTTGTGTCGCGCCGCAATACAGCGAACTGATTCGCCACGGAGCCTCGGTAATACGGCAAGATGCCGGTGTGGAAGTTGATAACCTTTTTTGCCGTTGCCAAAATATTCGGCCGAAGTATGGCGCCGGTCCAGAGCACGATGAGCTCCGGCGCGAGCTCTTTGAGACGCGCCTCGGTCTTTGCGTCGTTGACATCCTCGACCTCGAGAGTGGGCGGATCGTACGAAGTGGCGGAAAAGGAAGTCGCGCGGAGATACGCGAGCACCTCGCGGGTCTTTCTGCTCATACGCAATAGGACGCCGTAGAATATTTCCTGCAGGAAGGCGCCCGAGCGCACTGCAGTGAGCACGCGGCGAAGCCGACCGGCCTTTTGTGACCTTGGCTTTGTAATGATAACCAAATCAACTCCCCCGCCGGTCGCTTTGTGGAGCGCGTTGGCAAATGCCCGCTGTTCAGGCCCCGGCAAGGTGATATAGACGATGCCCATGGGAAAAGTTTAGCATTGTAGACGGCTGTACTATAATTGCCGAATGAGAGACATGGAACACGAAGAGTGGCTCGAAAATGCCGCCGCACGCAAAGCCGCGGCCAAGAAGAACAACAAAAAGCCGCCTATTCCGCCGAAAAAGCCGGATGAATCAAAAAAGGAAACGCCTGATGACGATGTGGACGGGCGCGCGTGGTGGCGCGGCGAGGCATAGGGAGCGTTATCGTATCAATTCCAATTTCTCTTTCCGCGTGAGGCGTTTGATAGCGGCTTCCCGTGCCCGCGCTTTCGCGAGCGTGCGGAACCGCTCGGAGTATTTGAGCACGACCGGCCGGCGAATTTTGGTGTAATGCGCACCCGCTTTCGCGCCGTTGTGCTGCCTCAGGCGCTTCTCGAGATCAGTGGTGCTGCCCACGTAGAGCGTCTTGTCCGCGCATTCAAGAATATAGACGAAGTGATACATAGGTGTCCCGAAGCCTCTTATTGCAGTTTTTTGCAAAATACTAGAATGTCCTCGGCGCGTTGTGTGAGCTTGTGCCGAACCATGACCCCTTCGTTGCGTTTGAGAACAAGCCCAGCAATCGCCATCTTCCGCACATGATCGGAAGCGTTCTCGTATCCGATGTGGAGGCGCTCTGATATTTCATTGAGCGAAAGTTCCGGTTCTTTTTTGAGGAGATTGATAATTTCGAGTCGGCGGTGATTGGCGAATCCTTTCACCACTCGCTCCAGCCTTCTATAATTTACTCCCCCCTTCATATCAAACCATAGTACCTTATTCTAGTTTTTTGCAAAATACTAGAATATGAAAAAAGGTGTATAGTGCCTCTTATGAATCGCACACCAAACAAAGCTCCAAAACCCTCTCCGGCTGGAGAGGCAGTGTTCCCCATGCGCATCAATAAGTACTTGGCGCTGCAGAAATACTGCACACGGCGCGAGGCTGATACCCTTATCGAAAAGGGGCTCGTCTCTATCAACGGCCGGCCGGCGGTCTTGGGCGATAAGGTGCAGGAGAAGGACAAGGTGGAAGTGAAGTGGCGGCAGACCAAATACCGCTACTTCGCCTACTACAAACCGCGCGGCATCATCACGCACTCGGCGCAGGAGAGCGAAGAGGAAATAAAAGAAATTCTGCCCATCGAAGGCGTCTTCCCCGTCGGCCGGCTCGACAAAGATTCCTACGGGCTCATTATCCTCACCGACGATGGGCGTATCACCGACCCGCTGCTCAATCCAGAATACGCGCACGAGAAAGAATATGAGGTGATGACGACGGAAGTCTTGCCGAATAATTTCAAGGCGAAGATGGAGAAAGGAATAGATATCGGCGGCTACGTAACCAAACCATGCAAGGTCCAGATACTCGGCGAGCGGAAATTTTCGATAACGCTCACGGAAGGTAAGAAACATCAGATACGCCGCATGTGCGGCTTTTTCGGCCTCGCGACCTCGCACCTCAAACGCACGCGCATCATGAACATCCAACTCGCCGGCCTCAAATCCGGCGAATCCCGCCCCATCTCCGGCACCGAACTCGATACCTTCCTCCAATCCCTCGGGTTTTAGCCCAAAGCTACCAAACACGACAAAAAAAGACCGCCTCTCCGGCGGTCTTTCTTCGAGCGGGAGATTAATTCCCGTATCCGTTGGGTGTTGCTCGCGCAAACCAGTAGTGCGACCCAGCGTCGGTACCCTGATCCATGAGGACTTCAAATTGTCCCCAGATGCAGTAGCCGCCGTCCGGAAGCGTCGCATAATCGGTGCACGCGCCGATCCACTTGATCTTGTAGTGCCACACCGAGCCGGAACCACCTTTCTTGCCGTTCCACTCATTGTCTATCCAAGCGGCATAGGGAGGATTCGCCCAGCCTTCGTCGTTCCCCCGATCCCACTCTGCATTCCACTTCATCACAATCCTGTCTTTCGCATAGGTCGTGTTGCCGAAATACGTGCCATCGAGATTGCGATCGATGCCGTCGGCAAGCCCGTTGAAGATACGCGCCGTCTCATTGTATCCATACTGGTCGAAGCCGGCGGCAGAGACCGCCGTAGCGCCGAGCAATGTCACCCCAAGGACCGCCGCAGCGAGCCAAGAATATTTCATAGTTAGATTCATACGTTTTAAAGATTAGTATTAATGAACAGATTGTACTCCCCGATGCCCGACGGGCAAGGCACCCAACTCTCCACCCTCCTCAATCCCCACATCCCCCGCACCCGTACCAGTGTGATTCCCCTCCCCGCAAAACAAATAGTACCCGACCCCATTTATTCGTCCACTCGTGTTCTTTCATCAGACGACACACTTCCTCGTCCGGAACATAAAGGGAGGCGTCGCCTCCACACACCCTTTCACCAAGCCTTTATGTGGCCCGGGAACGTTTCAAGCCATTCGTGTGGGTTCTTGGTTTCTCCAATACTGGACGCGACCGAAGCAAGTAGTTGGCCCACGGTTTCATGCGTGAAAGCTCCATCCTGTAACTTACGTCGAGCAATTTTTAGAATCTCTACGAACTGCGGGAGCGTGAGCGGGATGATGATTTGTTTTTTCCCTTCATAACCAGTGGTATTACTTCCCCAAAAGGTGTTGAGAGTATCTCGATGAATAATTGGTGCAATGAAGAGACAGTAGGCGGTCCCACCCGTCTGCTTGTCTTCGAAATCTCTTAGATGACGCATAACAGGTTGACCTTCCGCGTACCATTGATCTCGGCCAAGAAGAAGAGTTGCTTCGACTGTCATGCCGAATGATATATATGAGCATTCAATGTCAGATACATTCGAGCGGAAGCCTGTCGGTATTCCATCATCCCCAATCTTGCAACTCGGCAGAATAGAAATAGCATCATTGAGCACTATTAAGGCGCGCGATACATACCACTCTAGGTCAAGCGAGGGCCTCGCCGTTAGCGGACTATACGTTCTAGCGGTTATACCAACAAGCCTCTCAACGCATTCATCGAGCACCGCGAGGTCACCCTTCAGGTTACGAAGATTTTCGATACGCGTTTCATTTAGCAGCTTCTCCAGAGCGCTCACCTGCTCTTTTGGCGGCAGTGTACCGGCCTTCTTCAATTCAGCGGTTTTTGTTTGTGCAGCCTCAGTAGCGAGCACTCGGGATAGATTCTTGCTAATTTTTCTTAGATCTGCGTCATTTTCCCACGGAAGTTCCGGGACACTAATGTCGCCCAGAAAGTTGAAATAGTCGCTGTACGATTTAAATTTTTTAGCTTCCGGCGAAATGACCCTCAAAATACTCTCAACCTCGGCCTGTTTGTCTGACGCAATATCAACATGCGTATCTCCGCCCCGCAACGCAAGCAATCCTGAGACACGAAAATATCGAATGGATGAATCCATGTAGTCGTGTAGATCGCTTAGATAAGTATCGATATCTCCAGCTGCGCTGTAAATTTCACGTGCGCGGTCAATAGTAAACAATTTTATGAAGTCCGCCTGATCTTTGCCCTTGAGCGATTCCTTTTTAATCCGGTATTTTACTATGCGATCGGCGTATTCTCCTATCTGCGACGCCCTAATGAGTGACGTCACGAAGAGTTTATATTCGACTTTAGAAATTCCGACGGGCTTATTACCGAGTCCCGCCCATAACTCGTTCACCCGAGAGATGAGGGCCAGCGTGCCGATGAATGGTTTGATATTGAAGTCATCGTACCCTTCTTCAATCTCATTAGGGTACTGCCATTTCAGAAAGAATTTTGTAAATAACTCATCGTCTTCTATCTCATGCTCAAGCCAACTCTTTGCGAGATCAGTGATGACTATCGGGCCCCTCGATTGAAGAGCAACGCAGAGCCCGAAGCGATTTAGGATGCCCGCGGCCGTTCTGCCGCGGCCCGATGCATCGACATCCCGCCCATCATATTTTGCTAGAATACGCTCGACGATAGTGTCATCGAGATCATCTGCGGATGTAGTGGAATGAGTGGCCGCGATGATATCTGCCTCTCCTAGAGTGATTCTTCTCGGCTTATACAAGCGCTTTTTTATTTGTGATCCAAAAAACGATCGCTGGCCCTTCGCGTCAAATGGTACGCCCTCAAGCTCCACAAGAGCACGGAGCATTTCCTCCATGCGCTCTGGATTACGCATGGTCGTGTTAAAACTCCAAACTCTTGCCATGCTGGTCAGTATACTTCAACTCCCAATCAGTAGTTAGTCACCAAAACTTCCCTTGTGACGCTATTTTTTGCTTTGGTTTGATAGCTAGAATTTCGATAATCGTGATTGATTGTGTGAATCTTGAAGTTGTTGCGCTTCGCCCAATGAGCAAGCAAATCATTGGTGCGACCCTTATGCTCGATTACGTTAGAAAGGGCGAACCGAACCCCTTTCTTGTTTACCCTGCTCAGAACGAAGTGCAGATCCGTCTCATCCTTCTCCGTCCAACCTCCCATTTCGTTATATGACGCTAGGCCAAGCAAGTAGGGTGGGTCAAGATAAACAAGGTCATTTGTCTGTAAATTAAGATCGGCCAGGTTACGAAAATCTCCCTCCGCAAAAGTGATATTTTTGTTATTTGCTAGTGCATTAAAGTTAGCCAAGTTTTTCCTAGAGCTCCCATTGTAGTCGCGCTTACCCACGGGCAAATTGAATTCACCCCGGGAATTGAATCTGATTTGGTTATTGAACGAATATAATACGAGGACTAGAAGGTAAATGACTTGAATCTCGCTTTTAGTACTGTTATATACAGCGCGTAGCCTAAAAAATGATTCCTTATTGAACTGACCGAGACCCTCCGAGCTCTCGCATTTATACCGTTCATATCCGTAGATAAAACTTTGGCTCAATCCGTGGCGATTAATGATCTCGATCAACTTTTGGTTGAGATCTTCAAAATTTGACTGCTGAATAAGCTTAAGCATTTCAATCACTTTTTCGTTCTTATCAATACAGATGATTTTTTTTGACGTTGCATTGATACCGACATTCGCACCACCACAAAAGACATCGTAAAAGGTGTCGATGTTTTTGGGGAATAGCTCAAAGAGTTGAGGTAGCAATTTATGCTTACCGCCGGTGTAGTTTAGGGGGGATTTTACATAGGTCGGTAAGTGCGTGTTTGAAACCAGGCCCGTCTTACTCGGTGCTACAGTCTTCTTCTTTCCAATGCGGCAAAAGAATATGCGCTCTTTCAGGTCATTCTTTGATGATCGCCCCGTAGTGAACTGATTAAATGATTTCTCATATATTGTCACCGCCCCCCTTCGCTCCAATGCCGACATTATTTCGTGGTCACTTATCCGAGATTGAGAACGGGCATCCCCATTGGTTCCCATGTCGTTGTATGACACGAGTATAAATTCCGCCTGTATGTCGTTTATTAACTCGCTGAATGCATTGCCCGCAGATTTCAAACAGTATTGACTTTTAATGTGGTCGCGGCTTATTTTCTTGGCGACCCCATATACTTTTTCTTTTTTCCATTCGGCGATATTTTCCAGCAAATGATATGCATCGCCATACTGTCTCGAATTGTACGGAGGATCAATGTAGATGACATCCGCCCTGAGTTGCTTTACCAATAAATTGGCGTCCATCTTATAAATCTGTGATTTATTTGTGCGAGTAGCTATGTTCAGTGGTCTAAGTTCGAGTTTTTTTCGGGGAATATCACTTTTCCTATACGCGTCGTAGTGGCCGACAGTATTTGCTATTCGATCTAACCCGTAAATTAACGATGTAACAAGGTACGCTCTCTCTCTATCGTTAAGCTTTTTTAAAGAATGAAGTTTTTCTATATCTTCTCTGATGTATCCAATCCGTTTCGAATTATCAGCATCAAAATAGGTATTGGCAAAGTTTATGGAAAAATAATTCTCGCCGAGGTCGGTTAGAGCATTGTACTTACCAAGTAATGAACATAAAAAATCTGTCCGGATCATTTCGTGTCCGAAAAAAGCCACGTAGGATAAGTGATTGGATTCTAGAGTGTCATTTACGACTATGTCAGACCTATCATAAAAATGACTCGCCACGACTCCAGTTCCCGCGAAGATATCAGCGAACGTTTTATACTCAACCCTCTCTTTCTCTAAGATATCGTTTATTAATGGCAGCAACTTAGTTTTACTACCCAAGTATCGCCTCTGTTCAATTGAAATAAGTCTATTTCCAAAACCTGCATCTATCATTTATCAATTCTAATCCACTATTCGCAAGGGATTCCCCCCACCTGTGGATTAGTGCGATCCGCAAATCATCCCACAAATCTTCCCCGCGGTACAGGACGCAGCGGGGCTCTGAGTTCTCTATTCACTCTTGGACTCTTTTGACGTAGAAATGCTGCTTGCTTCTCTCAAAGCGAACATCAAACTTAGTAAAGAAATCATTAGTACCGAGAAGTACCGGCACTGGAAGGATCCCAACTATCAATGCTTCAACTTCGAAGGGTTTACCGTGGTTTATTACAGACAATGTAATCTTTTGTAGGAAACCCTCCTCAGAACCAGCGATTCCGTGAGTCGTTGCTCGTTCTAGTCTTGATGTATCAATAGCAAAAAACTCTGCAATATCCCGTCTAATGTGGGTTCTGCTACATCCAGAGTCAATCACACCGTCTGTCGGGAATATCTTCCCACCCAAGCTTAACTCAATGGGAATTTTCGGTAATTCACAAAAGAACCCAGAAATATCATCGAAGAAACGGCATCTGTAGGTATATTCGACCCATTTCCCTTTCATTTGAATATTTTACCAACAAGAAACTTAAAAAGCGTAATTTTCTTTTGGATTTTGTGCTCTTGTATATACAACTTTTTCTTGTTTGAACTTATGAGTTAGCTGTTTTAGATCTTCTGAAAATCCGAGTATTTTCGAGTAGTCTTTAGAGACCGCCAACCATTTTCCATAATGTTCATCCTTTAAAAGGTCTGTAAAATCCTTGTTTTTATCCCTCATGCCTAAATTATGACGTATGCTCGTCGCTGCGTACAACATTGATAAGGATCTGCCCCTACTCTAAATTGCCTTATCGGCCCTATTTATAAGGCTAAAAGTCTCATATTCGTTATCCCCATGTACGTTACGGAGCGCTCGCTGTCAACTGATGTCGAGGGTGAAGGTGATGGTGTCGTCGGCCCCGATGCCTTCGGCGCGGCGGATGGAGGCTTTGAGAGGTAGGAGGTAAGTGCCGGAGAGTTTGTGGGGGAAGATTGAGGTTTCCCATTTTGTTTTCCCCAGCGTCACCGCGACCCGTATCCCGCCAAATCCCCTGCGCGGCCCCTTGTAGCGCTCTCTGATGAGCGCCGACTGTTTCTTATCGACGTACGCAAAATGCCACGCGCCCTGCTCCCCCGGCCACAGCACTACTTTCGACCGCACTTTGTATCGCTTGGTCATACTAAAATATTCCCACAAATCGGTGGGTTTGAGAACTCGCTTGACTCGGGAGCGTTTTAGGTACAAAAAGCCTGTAGATGCTGTGACGGGTGTGCGCCTTCGAGCGTCAAGCGCGCTACGACGCATAGGCAATCACCAAGGTGGTATCCAATCCGCCCCGGCATCTGGCCCCGCTCCTCCCCCGACGGAAAGGGGGAGGGCGGGGTTTTTCTTTATCTGTTACTTCTCCAGGTCGAGCACGTCGTCGATGCGGATTTTGGCGACGAATCCCGGATGGAAGCTGGCAACTTTTGTCATATTTGATATAAACGGTGCGGAACCACCCGCCGGGCAGACCGGTCAGCAAAAGGGAGGGTGAAATGCCTCAGTATCACGAACCTCCCGCAACGCTGACGGAAGCGGAGTGGGATGGTCTTGTTAAAACTTTCCAGAGTGTCGGACGTGTGCAAACGTTGCAGACCCTCCGTAAAGTGGGTAACGCGCCTCAACGCGCCGGAGACCTGTTCTGTGAAAAGGACGTGTATTCAATGGGCCAGGACAGGATAAACACTGCACTGAGAAAATCCCGTTCTGATTTTGCACTCAGCCGGATCAACGACAGCGGGATGAATTGGGCGAATACGACGACGCGCGAGGATCGCAAGCTTGCGCTTGTGCGCAGGCCACGAAAATAAAAAGCTCTATATAGACCCGGTGGACGCTCGATGCTCCATCGGGTGTTCCATTTCCAGATTTTGGAACCGTACTTATTTTTCGAGGTCGAGCGTGTCGTCAATCCTGATTTTTGCCACAAATTCGGGGACGTGGGAGACGAGGATCATCGCGCCGTCGTATTCATCGAGCGCTTTGGCTATCACAGGCAGGTGGCGAAAGTTGATGTGGTTGGTCGGCTCGTCGAGGATAAGGAGCCCCGGCTTCATAAGAACGAGGCGAGCAAAAGCGACAAGCCCCTTTTGCCCTTCCGAGAGATGCCCGATTTTGGTCTGTATCAAGTCTCCCGTGATGAGAAACCCTGCTGCGACACGTCGCATCTCTTCTTCTATCTCTTTATCCATCACCCCCGCCAATTCTTCGTATACCGTCGAACTGAAGTCGAGGTTTGAAAAATCCTGCCGGTAGTAGCCCACCTTTACGCCTTTGGTGATGGTGGCTCCTTCGGCGGTGCCGTTTGCAAGCGATTCGAGGAGCGTGGATTTGCCGATGCCATTCGGGCCTTTCAGAAGCAGGTGCTGATTTTTGCGCAGCGATAGCGTCTTTTTCTTGATGACCGGTTTGTAATTCTTTATCGTCTTGAATGAGGTGATGTGCAAGAGCTCGCCCGAGAGATTGGGCGGGCAGGGGATGTGAAAAGCTTTGATGGTCTTGTCCTCGCGACGCACTTCCACCTTGGCCTCTTCGGCTTCGGCCGCGGCCTCGCGCATGCGCTTGGCGACTGCGCGCAACTGTCCACCTTTCATCGCGAAGAAGTTGGCCTTCTCTTTTTTGGCGATGACGATCTTCTGCATCTGTGCATTCTTCATCGCCTCTTTCTCCACACGCAAGCTGATCTGCGCAACGACGTCGGTATAGTTGCCCACGTACTGCTCCACCTTGCGCGTATGCACATCGAGGTACAAGACGCCAGCCGTAAACGCGTTGAGGAAATCTGCATCGTGCGAAATGACGATGACGGTCTTTTCGTATTCGACGAGGAATTTCGTGAGGTGCGCAATCCCCTCTTTGTCCAAATTATTGGTCGGCTCGTCGAGGAGGAGCAGATCGGGCTTCTGGATGAGGGCCGAGGCGAGCAGAAGCCGCGCCTGCTGGCCGCCGGAAAATGATTTCACTACTCTGTCGTGAACCTTCTGATGTCCTTTGAGATTCACCACTTCGAGCACATCGTCGATACGCGGATCGATGTCATAGACCTTCTTTGGGAATACTTTTTGGAAGAATTCGCGCACCGTGAGTGTAAGCTCCGCCTGCGGGATGACTTGCCGCGAGAGCGCAATGGAGAGGCCTTTTTCGATATGTATCTCGCCATGCTCGGGCTTGATTGCGCCCATAATCAATCCGAATATCGTGCTTTTACCAGCCCCGTTTTGGCCCATCAGGGTCATCTTGGCTTGGCGTCGTATGGGAAAAGAAACCTCATCGAGGATGGACTTGCGGGGACCGTGCTCAAATGAGACGTCTTCGAACCTGACTATCGTATCTTCAGCCATTCGTAGAGCCCCTTATACCACAGGCTGCGTGCAATGCGAACATCGTTTGGCGGCGGCGGGAATCTCGCAGAGGCATTCGGAGCACTTTTTGGTCGTCGGATCCGACGGCGGATCTTTGCGCGCGCGTTCGACAAGGAGGTTCATCGGCTTCACCACAAAAAAGAAGATGGCTGTGGCAATGATGAGGAACGAGATAATGGTGTTGAGGAAATGTCCGTACTTGATCTCGCTTCCGTTGACCGTATACATAAGCCCGCCGAGGTCCGGCACTCGCGCGACCCCCGAGACAAGCGGCGTCACGATGTCGAAGACGAGCGCGTTGACGATGGAACCAAAGGCTGCGCCGATGACGACACCGACCGCGAGGTCGACGACGTTGCCGCGAAGCAAGAATTGCTTGAATTCTTTTAGCATAGGAACTCTCTGCTTTACTTCTTGGCCTTCTTTGGCTTTTTCGCTTCCTTGCGTCGCGAATTATTTCCTTTTCCCATATTGGTATCGATTAATGGATAACGAGCACATTCTACCACGGGGCAAGGTCGTCACGCGCGCACAAGTGCTAAGGATGCGCGCGTCAGGATGCCCACGTAGCCGGTTGTGGGGACACCATGTGCCGCCTGATATTTGATTACCGCAGAACGTGTCGCTGGACCAAAGTACGTCGTTTCCCTGCCAAGTGAACCACTTCCCGTCGTTGCAACGATAAAACCGTGTGCATTCAAAAATTTCTGAAGCGCCCGTACATCTTCGCCCGTCTTGCCGAAGTAAAGATTACGTGCGAGGACAAGCACCGTGCTCGTCGCGTTAGCGGGCGTCGTGCTTGCCGCAGGTGCGAGAAATCCGCTTATGAGCGGCGGCACTGCAGCTCCGCGCGTTGCCGCTGCGGTAAAGGTGGTGCGAAAATTCGCGACGAGAAATTGTGCGAGCGCATTCGGGTCTGTCGCTTGTGTAAGTATTTTGGAAAGATAGACCATCTTTTCTTCCGGCGTGAATTCGAGTGTGAGCCGCGGGAAAGGATCGGTGGGCGCATTACCGTCGCTCTTGCGTATCTCTAAATGCAAGTGTGCTGGCCCACCGGAGGCGTCTCCTGTGTTGCCGACGTAGCCAATGAGATCTCCGCGCGCAAGTACAAGCCCCTCGACGACACCTTCCCCGACACGATCGAGGTGGTAATAGATAAAGCGCTCACCTCCCGAATTGGCGGTATAGACAGCGTTGCCCTCACCCGCGCCATAATCTACACGAGTGACAACAGCAGCAGTCGGGCTAACGATAGGCGTGCCCTTGGGAGCCATAATGTCTTCCCCTTCGTGGGTGCGGCCGCTTACACGCAATTCACCAAAATTATTGAGATTGTTGACAGGGCCGAAGAGGATCGGCATCGCGATGTTTGCTTCGACTACACTGCCAAGCGCGGCGATTTTTTGTTGCAACTCCTCCGATTGGCGACGCCAACTTCCGTATCTCGAACTATCCGAGTCGCGCGTACTCGTAGCCTGCGCCGCTGCAAAGAAAGGCGTGAACGCTAGCGCAGACATGATAAAAGCAGCCGTAACGCGCGACATATTTTCATCTTACTCCTAAGACGGCGAGCGCCTCGTACTCTTTCACTCCGACTTCATGAAAGCCGGCGATTCGCGACAACGTGAGATCAACGCCACTCCTGCACCATCTGCCACTTGATCTTGATGAGCGTGCCGAGCGCAAGGAGCATGAGGATGAAGCTCGCGATGCCGCCGACGATCGGAATGAGTCCGAGAAGCGTGTAGAGGGCGACGCCGAGCGTTATTGTCTTCCACGTGACCTCATAGTCGGCCGATTTGGAGAACCATTTGTATACCACGCTCCCTGCGATGATCGCCGCAAAGGCGCACGCAAAGATAAGAGAAGCGACAAAACTGATCAGGCCGAGGATGCCGAAGATAAAGCCGATGAGTGTGACGAGGAAGAGGATGGATGCGATGGGCAGCACGATGAGTACGATAAGGCCGCGCCCCATTTCCAAGAGTGGCTGCTCCATAGCACTGGTTACGAGTTCTATTGTGTAGCGGTGGAAGATGAGGCCGAGTGCCAAGGCAAAGACGAGCGACGCGAGGAATTTGCCGAGGAAAAGCACCGAGAGGACCGCGAACAAAGCTTTCATGGAAAATCCAGACGTGCGATCCGGTTGCGGCGTGTAGGTGGTCGTACCTCTCACAACCGCGCCCTCTTCCATCGTCGCCTCCGCTTTTGCCGAATACTCGAGGTTGCCGGTGATGACGGCATTTTTGCCGATCGTGAGTTTGGTGCCTTTGAATTGCACGTTGCCGCGGACGGGCGCGTTGATGACGACTTCGCCGCCCCCGAGCTGGAGATTGCCGCCGACCGGCGCGTCTACCTGGAGCATGCCACCGCCCCAAAGTATGTCGCCGCCGATGCCGGCTCCTGAAATAGTCGTCTGTCCGCCGCCTACGACCAGATCGCCCCCAATCTTGCCGCTCACGACGATAGTGCCGCCGCCGATCCGTACGTCATCGCCAATATCCGCAACAACGGTAATCGAGCCTCCCCCGATCGCAAGGTCTTGCGATACTACGCCGTTGACGATGACGTTGCCGCCACCAATCACGAGATCGCCACCGACATTTCCGGAGCTAGTGATGTTTCCTCCCACGAGATACAGGTCATCCCTGACCGCCTCTGATGAAGAGAACGACGGCGACTCGCCGAAGCGCACTTCAAGCGCAGAGATTACAACCGGAATGATAAGCGCACCGACGAGTAAGGTAGCCCCCGAAATAACGAGAGATTTTTTCATATGTCCCCACTATACACCCCGCATAATTCTGTGCCATCCTGCTTTAAACCTTTGCCGGGCCTTGCTTTGAGGTGCCGACGTAAATCGAGAGAAGAGCGAAAAGCAGGCTGAGTGACAGCGGCCCCAAAAATATTCCGATCGGGCCGAAGAACATGATGCCGCCGAGGACCGAAAGAAGGATGAGGAGCGGGTGGAGGTGCGTCCCGCTTCCAATCAGTCTGGGGCCGAGGAAGTTGTCGACGAGCCCGACCGCAAGAGAACCCCATGCGAGAAGCCCGAGGGCCTGCGGGATCGCGCCGACGAAAAAGAGGAGCGCAACGGCCGGAATAAAGACGAGCGCCGTCCCAATGCCGGGGATGAGGGCTGCGACTGCCGAGACCGTCCCCCAGAGGATCGCATTGGGCACTCCGAAGATCGTGAAGCCGATCATGGTGAGCACGCCCTGCACGAGCGCGATCACGAGACTCCCCTTGATGACGGAATTGACCGCAAGCTCGAGTCGGTCGAAGACCCCCTCGTCATCCCTGTCGCTCAAGGGCGAGAGGTCGATGAGGACCTCCCGCACGCGCTTCCCATCGCGCAAGAGGTAATAGAGTGCGATAAAGAAAATAAGGAGCGCGAGGAGGAGCGAGGAGAAACTCGAGAAAATCGCTCCGGAGTGCGCGGTAATCCACCGCAAAGCCTCTTTTGTGTACATATCGACATTCATGGAGATGTCGCGGGAGAATTCTCCGAGTCCGGGAATGATGCCGCCAAACGTCTTGTCGACCCGCAGGAACAATTCCGCAATCGTGCTTCGCCCACCCCCTTCTTCAAGCGAAAAGTAGAGCTCACGCGCTTCGTTTCCGACAAGTACCCCGATAAGGGAGAGCGGAAGGAGGATGAGGAAGACGCTTATCACGACGGTGAGGAGGGCCGCGATGCTCGGCCACCCGCCGAGCATGGTGGAGATTTTTCTATACAGCCCTTGGAGTACGACGGCAAATACAGCGGCAAGGGCGAGCGGTTTGAGGAATGGGGCAAATATCAGGGCGGTAAGGACCATCGCCCCGAGAAGGAGAATCATGAGGAAATACGGCCTGAGCCTCTCGTTGTTCATAGGGGAATACGGGGAGTATACCCGTGAGACGGCAGGGTGGCGAGCTCTATCTAATCAGTCTAGCTCCACAGACCCAAGAAGACCCCCGCGTAGTGGACGACGATATAGAGGAAAAAGAAGTAGCCGGCAATGGCCGCAGCAAGCGAAAGTGCCACGATATTGAATATCTCGTTGCGCCGGCGTTTGGCCTCGTCTATCGTGCAAATGCCTTTGGTGCGGCGCAGGTAGACCACGATAGCGACAGCAAGGAGGGCGAGGCCCGCGAGCCGGAAAAGCCATTTGTAATCGCCGTAAAGCGTGTCGGCCAAGCTGGATGCAAACGCGACCGAGCCCAGGCCCGCGAGCACAATCACGATGGGGCTCAAGCAGCAAAGCGACGCAATCACGACCGGTATTGAGGAAAGTTTGAGAACGTCTTTGAACATAAAGAATGATTAATCGAATAATGCAAGGTATTCTTCGTATCCTTCCGCGGCAAGTTTTTCTTTCGGTATAAAACGGAGCGCGGCCGAATTCATGCAGTAGCGCAATCCCCCGCTCTCGGCTGGTCCGTCGTTGAATACGTGTCCGAGGTGCGAATCGGCGTAGCGCGAGCGTACCTCGGTGCGCGAGTAGACGAGGTAGTTGTCTTCTTTGAGGACGATATTTTCCGGCGCGAGCGGCTGGGTAAATGAAGGCCAGCCCGTGCCCGAATCGTATTTGTGTATCGAATCAAAGAGCGGTTCGCCGGAGACGATGTCGACGTAGATGCCCTCGGCTTTGTTGGTGTCGTACTCGTTGTTGAAAGGCTCCTCGGTCGCTTCATGTTGGGTCACCTCATACTGCAACGGCGTCAGAAGATCGCGCAGGTCTTTTTCGGACGGTTTGGTAAATTCGCGCCACGACTTTTTACCCGCTTCTTTGCGCGTGAGGCTGGGCGCCGTATCTTCGCCCCAGTGTTTCTTGATAAATGCATCGCGTTCGGAGCCATTGCGGTAGTACGCGTAGCGGAGAGGATTTTTCTTGTAGTAATCCTGATGATATTCCTCGGCCGGCCAAAATAGAGGGCGCGGCAAGACAGCGAGCGGCAGTGGCTTCTCGAAGATCTTCGCAGCATCCACCAAGCGGATGACCTCGCGCGCGGCTTTTTCCTCCCGCTCGTTTGCATAGTAGAGTGCCGGAGCATATTCCGGCCCGCGGTCAAAGAAAGAGCCTCCGGTGTCGGTCGGGTCGCCGTGTTTGATCATGTATTCGGCGAGCTCGGCGTAGGAGACGCGCGCCGGCTCGTACGTCACCTCGACGACCTCGCGGTGTCCGCCTGCCGCATAATTTTCGTACGTCGGATTCTCTCCCGTGCCACCGGCATATCCGGACACCGCTTTGACGACCCCTGCGAGTTTTTCAAAATCCGCCTCGGCGCACCAGAAGCATCCATTTGCAAAAAGCGCCGTCGCGGTCATCTCTGCCGACGGCTCCTGCACCGTAATTGTCGTTATCGGAAAAAAGTAAATGTAACCGGCCGCAGCGAGGGCCCCGAGCGCGAGAACAACCAGTGCGTTCCACTTCGTATACATACGGTCATTGTACCAGCGGTTTGATACGATATCGACGGTTATTTCATCTCTTCTTGCCGCAAACCTCGCCTCTCCCGCCGCATCTTCATCGTATCTTCATGTTCCAATACGTATAATAAAACTCAAATGAATACGTGAACACAGCCCCGCTCGACGTCTCCGATGTGTCGAGCATCACATCCCGCGAAGACAAACTCCGTTTCATGTTGGAATCGGCAAAGATTCTTTCGGTAAAAGTTGATTTCCGCACATGGCTCCTCGAAAAAGCAAAGTTGACCGTGCCCTCGCTCGCGGATTGGTGCGCTATTGATGTACTCAACGAGCATGGCGGTCTTGAACGTATCGCGGTCATCCATCGAAACCAAAGGATGACCAATTACCTCTTCGAGTTCGAAAAACGTTTCCCCACGACCGAGAAAAACTCGAGCGACCTCTACACTGCCATCAGGACGGGCGAGGCGCAATTCGTACCAATCGTCACCGACGAGACGATACGGCAAGGCGCACGCTCCCCCGAGCACCTCGAGGCGATGCAGCGCTTGGGCCTCAAATCGCTCATGATCATTCCGATTTGCGCGCTGGGCAAGACCTTGGGCGCGCTCTCGCTCGGATATGCGGAATCCGGCCGCGTCTATACACAAGACGACTTCGAGTTCTTCCGGGAATTCTGCAACGACCTCGGTGTGATTCTCGACAACGGCCGCCTGTCCGACGAAATATCCAAACGCGACAAGGCCAAGGATCTCTTCCTTGCCTCACTCTCGCACGAGCTCCGAAATCCACTGGCGCCCATAAAAAGCGCGCTCGAGCTTCTGAAGTTGCGCGAGACCACGACCGACGTGCGCGAGGAACTCGATGTGATCGAACATCAATTCGACCATCTTGCGAAATTGCTTGGCGACCTCTTGGATGTCACGCGCTTCACGCAGGCAAAAATCGAGATCGTGCCGCACACCCTCGAGCTACGCAAGCTGGTCGAGCGTTCGCTGAAATCGTGCGATGCGCTCTTGCGCACGTCCGACATCACCCTCCACTTTACGTATCCGTCGACACCACTCCCCGTATGGGCCGACGACACGCGACTCGAGCAGGCCATCACCAACCTGATGAATAATGCCGCGAAGTTCACGCCATCCGGCGGCTCCATCTGGGTGGATGTCTCGAAGGAAACCCTAAAAGAGAACGGGTACGCGGTCATCAAGATCCGCGACAATGGCGAGGGCATCGAAGCCGATGATCTGCCCAATATCTTTGAACTCTATTATCAGGGACACAACAGCAGCAATACGAGCGGCCTCGGCATCGGGCTCCTCTTGGTGCAGAAAATAGTGGAGTTGCATCGCGGCACGATCGAGGCAAGAAGCGACGGGAGAGGCAAGGGAAGCGAATTCGTGATAAAGCTCCCCATCACGGATATCCTGAGTTTCGCTTCCGAGCCGGGTGCACACGGAAGCGCGGAGATACTGGCACGGCGCGTGCTCGTCGTAGATGACAACATTCAAGCCGCGAACTCTCTCGTCAAACTTTTGAATAAACTCGGTGGCCATGCAGAAGCCCTCTACTCGGGCATTGATGCCCTTGCTCACAAGACGCTCTCGGATTTCGATATCATCATTCTCGACATCGGCATGCCGCATATGGACGGGTACGAAGTCGTCCGTGCCTTGCGAGCTCGCGGCGTGCCTCCGCCACCGGTGGTCGCGCTCACAGGATACGGGCTTCGCGAAGATAAACAAAAAGCGCTCGACGCAGGTTTCTCCGCACATCTTACGAAACCAATCGGCACCAAGGAACTCAGTGAGCTATTCAAAGAACTTTTACCCGTAGCGGTTGTTTGAGCAAGGAGTGGCTTTTCTTTATCTCGAAATCCCAAGTGTCCGGCGGATCTGGTCGAATTCCGAGAGGAGCGCGGGAGCTTTTATTTCATCTCTCCCAAAAATTTGATGAGATTCGCGATGTGCGTGTCGACATCCACGCCGAGCGCTTCGCACCCGCGCTCGATGACTTTGCGATCTATTTTTGCGGCGAACCGTGCCTCCCCGTAGCGTTTCTTTATCGAGCTCGCTTTCATCTGGCCGTACGGGATCGGATTGATCATGTGGTACGCGTAGAAAATCCCGCAGAGCTCATCGCATGCCATAAGACATGCCGCGAGTTTGGTCTGCGGCATGGTAGTGAAGCCGTTGTAGCCGTAGGCATGCGCTTCGACCGCGTGGATCAGCTCTTCCGGATAGCCCCACTCCTTGAACCACTTGAGCGATTCGCCCGGATGTTTATCCGGATGCTCTTCGAAATCAATGTCATGCAAAAGCCCCGTGATGTACCAGAGGTCCGCATCTTCTCCGTATAAAGGAGCGTAGCCTTCCATAGCCGCGCCGACCATGCGACCGTGCAGCCGCTGATAGGTATCCTTCACATGTTCGTCCAACAGAGCATGTGCCTCATCTCTCGTCGGAAGTCCCATGTCCGACGATTATATCAAACGAAGCCCTAGGCAGTAATTCTCGAATCTCTACCAGTGTACCGCGCGAGAAATTCCTCCTTGGCAACAGCCAAGCGGAGCTCTGCAACCACCGGTACCTCCTCCGTCTCCTCTTCCGCGGCGGAAGATCTTCTGTTCCAGTACCACCATCCTCTTACGCGCGGCGGATGGGGGTGTGCCCCCTTGTACTCGAAAGTCATGTAGTCAGAATATCTCGGTGGCATGAAAGACCTATGAAGCTCCGACCATTCAAAAAATATTCCTAAGATGTCTCGACCGAGACGACTTAGGAATATGGTTTGATACCACAAGTTGTTTAGAGGACGCAGGGCGTTTTTTTTGCTATTCTCACTATGTTTGGGGGATCGTCTAACGGTAGGACAGCGCCCTTTGGAGGCGTTTATCTTGGTTCGATTCCAAGTCCCCCAGCAATCGTGGATTTTGGGAGTAGATTTCTCCCATATCCTTTGCAATAGCAACCTTTTTCTTTGGTTCTAACCTTGTGATAGTGGAACGCACCTCATCCGCAGCGTTTCGTATAGGAAATAGCAGATTATCCAATGAAATACGCAGTTTTCCGTCCTTGAGCGTGTAGTCCGAACCCAAGGCGCTGAAAACCTCCTTTTTGACCGCAAGGTTGTTCTTCTCCCGCGCATCGGCAAATATGGCTGCCGCTTTCTCTGCGAAGTTGAAACCGCGCTCGGCTATCTCAAGCCAGTTCTCAACACGCTTGTCAGTGTCTTTGAGAAACGCCCAGAGGCGGTCTTTCTCTACAAGCAGCTCGGCTTTCTTATCTCTGAACTGCTCCTCGTCTATCTCACCATTCGCTCGCATATCAATCAGGTTGTCTATTCTTCGCAAGCAAGCGTCATACTCGCGGCGCTGGTTGCCGCTCATTTTCTCGCGGTCTGTAATCTCTTGCGCGTTCATCGCTTTGAGCCGAGCCATAGCCCAATCCTTGAAGTCGGCAGGGATTTGGAGCGCCGCAAGCTCTACGGCGATTTGTTTCTCAAGCTCTTTCTCCTCAATGGAGCGTTGCGAGCAGTCAGGGTTCTTTTTCTTGGTGCAGTGATAGTAGGTGTAATGCGCTACGCCGCCCTTGGCGAGCTTCTTGAGCTTCTCCTCGGCGGTTATCAGTGCTCCGCACTCACCACAGCGCATCGGACCGCGATACGCGAGGTCGTGCTTTGACTTGGGGCGCGGATTGCCTTTTCTGCCGAGCAAGAACTGGATGCGGTCGTACTCGTCGCGGGTCATAAGCGGTTCGTGGCTGCCTGTGTACCACTTGCCACTACCAACTGGGTACTCGTACTCGCCATAGTAGAAAGTCCGTGTGAACAGATTGTAAATGCTACTGCGAGCGAGCTTCTTGCCATTCGGTCCGCGAAAGCCCCATTGCTCATTCGCAATACCGCGGATTGTCGGAGGCGTATAGTTGCCCGTGAGCATCAGGTCTACCATTCGGCGCAGCAGAGGAAAGCGCTCTTTGTCTGTGTAAATCTTTTTCCTGCCACGCTCCTCGTATTTGTCGTTGAGGTAGCCAATAGGCGCAGGTGCAGGATAGTTGCCCATCTTTGCTTTCTGCTCAAGCCCGCGTTTTACATCGCGCCCTTTCTTGGCGCTCTCATACTGCGACTGCGAAAGAGCCATTTGCAGCATCCAGATACCTTCGGGCGAGTTATTTTCAAAGGTATAAGTAGCGAACTTGAGGTCGCGTATCTCCCCCGTGCGGAGCATATAGGTGATAGAGCTTGCGTCTACTTCATTGCGCGAGATGCGGTCGGGATGCCACGCGATAAGTCCCTGCCGCTCGCCAGCGCGAGTACGCAGGAGCATATCGCTGAACTTGGGTCGGTTATACGGAATGAATGCGCTTTTTTCTTCTTCCACAAACTCAATATCCAAATCGCCGAACATTTCTGTGAGCTTTGCGCGTTGCGCGGGAATAGACAGCGCCTGTTTTTCCTTATCCTCGGAGGACTTTCGCATATACGCGAAGTACTTGATTTTGGGTGTTTTAGTGCTCATATGATACTTATAGCCATTATACGCCAGCTTCCAGTAATCTCGGAGTGATAAGCTCATAGCGCTCAATGGCGTTATCCACGAAGGCAATGCTATTGGAATACGGCAAGCCGCGCGTTAGCACCGCCGCCGCCTGCATTTTCTTCGTGAGGCGCTCTCCGTGGTTCTTGTTCCAGCACTTGGAAATCGCCCTACGGACCTCCTTTGCGCCGTGGTCGCGTATAGCGCACGTCAGACCGTATGAAATGAGAGCGTGGTTCATACTGTGCGCCCCGCCGCGCCCCTTTGCCTCTGTGATGATGTGGAGCAGAAGTCCCAAGTCGTCGGTGGGACCGATGAGGGCAAGTTGGTTCTCGGGTCGCTGGATAAGACCGCGCCAAGATTTGAGCACCACCGCCTTGCAAAGGTCGGGCGTAAAGAGGTCTTTGAAAATCACAAAGGTCTTCGGCTCTCTGCCGAGCGCGGCATTGATTTCTCGCTTTATGGTTTGCGTCTTTTTTATGCGATATTCGTACCGAAACACCTCTCGGTTTTCCAAGTCGTGTTGCTCTATGATGCCGCGCTCTCGCCCCATCCTTCCCTTGTCTTTGCGCTTGACCTTCGGGCGCAGAGCGTCAGATACCTTGTCATAAAAAACTCTTTCTATCGTACCCGAGTAAATGTGCAGAAGTTGCCCACCGTGCTTGAACTCCTTTTTTGTGATGTCCACCACTTTGCTTATGTCTAACCGTGTCAGTTCGGCGAGTATCTCCTGCATTCGTATCTCTGCTGGCAGGAGCACGTTCTTGCAGAAATGCACCTCCGAGACGCGGGCATTTGCCACAGTACCGCTCTCAAGGAGTATGCCAACGCCCGTGAGTGCTTTTTTGAGGGCATAAAGCACCCTCTCAAAATCAAGCTCGGATACTTCCTGCAAACTGTTGCCAAACAGGAGTTTCGGGACCGAGAACGAGACCTTGAGCACATAGCTAACATCATTACGCTCCTCATTGAGCGTCTCAAACATCTCTATCTTCGGGAGGTAGCTGTCAGGAAAGGGCGGCTTGAAGACAAAGTGGCGAAGGTAAAGGTGCGTGGACCGCCTTTCGGTTTGTGAGAGCTGTTTGAAATAGCGACGATTGAGTTCGGGCAAAAACCACGACCTCGCTTCATCCGTGATTTTGAGCTTCCGTGCTCCTTTGATTTTGATAACAACGGTATCCATAGGCATTTTTGATGTTGTCGGTAGATTTCAAGGAACCCTACTTGGTTCGGGCTAAACGGTTTGTTTGGGTCGCTGCTCATCTGCAACAGCGCGGCTCACGGCTTCAATCAAACGGATGAGACGCAGACCTTTTTCAAGTGCCTGCGCTTTCGTGAGTTCAATGCCAAAATGCTCTCTGTAGAGTTTTTGGAACTCGGCGATGTGCTCATCCGCGATGACCATACGCCTATTCGCTGTAGAGGCGATTTTTGAGCATCTTGAGGGTGTCAAAGTAAGTGCGCGATTTCACCTCAAGGCGGTCTGCCCAGTAAGCATCAACGACCTCATCCATCCCGTCTCCACAGCGGAAGACGAACTGGACCTTGCGCAGGTTCTCGCGGTCTAACGAGACAAGAGAAAAGCCGACGCTGATGAGCGCGGCTGACAGACCGAGGTCAAAGGTGTAGAAGAAGTTGGTGTGGTCATTCAGCGGAACAACTCCATTTTCTTTTTTCGTGGTCATAGTAATGACTTGTAATGACTTGTAATGACTTGTAATGTCGCGCTCCGACCGAAGCACACATACAGTTTCGGTTTTTGAAAGTGCTCTGCGTATTTCTTTTGATTTCCTGAAAACGAAAAACACCCATTGTTTTCAAGGGTGTTTTGCCGAGCGTGAGCGGATTGTTTCGGGAAATGTCGGGATTAGCCAGCTTTGTTGTTGAACTCGACGCCAGAGCCCCGAACTACCTCAATGAGTGGCTTGCCGTTGTCCTCGGTTTCAGGGATACCCGCGTAGCGCATAAACCCGTTGCTTTTGTCGGTGAGGTTTCTTTGGATGAACTTTTGCATCTCATCAGTGGTCTTGCCGTCGGTCTTGGGAAGGCGGCTCTTTATCTCCGCAATAAGGTCTTTGTACGACACTTCTCCGCCCTCGGGGAGTTTCGCGTATAGCGCACTAAATACTTTGTAGTAATCGGTCTTTTTTGAGAGGTTGATATAGCGACCCTTGTAGTGAAAGTCGTCGCCTTTTTTGGTGATATAAAAACCGCTCGGTTTTTGCTCTCCAAACTTATGGTTGAGGTCAATGCCTTTTTCTTGGATGCTGTTCTCAAAGCGGTGAGTGTGCTCGTGTATGATTTTCGTTAGATGCTCTACTTCATCATCGGTTGCGCGAGGAGCTTCCTTTTGCTGGGCTATCTGGCTCTCGTCTATTTTGCAAATGGCGTAATCAAACACATTTCCATAATCATCCACGACACGCTCATCAACCTCATAACTTCGCACGAAACCGACTTCCTTGAGGCGCTCTACTGCCTTTCTTCGCTCGTGCGCGTAGTTTATTTCGTCAGGTTCTGGCTCAAAGTTGGACAACCTAAAGTTATCGCCAAGCGGGTATTCGTATGTGAGACCTACCTTTTTTACCTTGCTGTATTCGTTTTTGAAAAAGTTCATTGCATCGGCAATGTAGTCAGTAGATGTATTTTTCGCCTTCGCATGGGGTTTTACAGGTGGAGCGACTTTTGTTTTATCTGCTGTAGGAGCTAACTTATAGCCGTCGCCATCGTCAGCGACTACGATTTCGTGCCCGTCGTATTTCAGGTACTTGTTGAAGTCGTCAATGAGTTTATGACTAACGCTCTCGTCCGCATTGAAGTTGAGCGGATGCAAAAATGTCGCAATCGCGCCGCCGAACCTTTCGCGTTGCTCGGGATTGGGCGAGGTCGCAAGAGCAAGAAACATATTTTGCAGAGTGCGCCACTTGGTATCTGGATATGGAATGTCGGCGCGAGGTATGCCGTAATCCAGCAGCGTATCTACAATCTGCGACCCAGAGAAAACATCACCGAGGGCACGAGCGATGTGTTCAAGGGTCTTGAGCTTTATGGGCGAAGGGTGGCGCGAGAATACCTCCAAGAGAACCCTGTCGTCTTTCGTCTCAAGTATCTTGAGCAACTGCTGGTTTTCAAGGCGTTTGAGGATGTTTATCTGGTCATCCACCGTCAGCACAACAACACTTCGCTTTGGCGGTCTGCCCGTGGCGGCTTGCTTTTCTATCTCAAGAAAGCCGCTAAAGAAATCCTCAAAATCGCCTCCGACTTCTTGCTCCACGGGCAACAGCGGATAGACGGTAATCCCCAAGCCGCCGACCTGCTCCAGCTCGTAGACCCTGTCGCGCACCCACTTTATTTTTTCATCAGAGGTCATAGTAATCGTAATGTATGTAGCTCAAATCTACGCTTTTCAAGCGTTTTTTCAATAAGCGCGGCAATGTGAACCGAAACTGCTTCTTATTGGAGTTTGAGAAGCTCGTCAATGCTTACGTCCAGCGCTCTTGCTATTTTCTCAAGGTTTTTGAGTGCGACATTTCTCTCTCCGCGCTCAATGCCTCCTATGTAGGTGCGGTCCAAGCCCACCCTGAAAGCGAGAGCCATCTGTGATGTGAACCCCTTTTGAATGCGTAGGGTTCTAACTCTCTCACCAAACCGCTTTAGTATGTCGGTGCTTTTTCTCACCCCATCAGAGTAGGGGTGTGATGTCTATAAGGCGACGGACTATAAGTACCACTATTTTTGTGCTACATTCCGATTGTTGGCTACTCATAGTCATCATTACAATTACAATGAGCCAAGCATCACAAGCTGTTTCGCAAGCCAAGGGTCGCCCGCTCCTTCAATGGGTTGGCAAGCATCCGCTTGAGAGCGTGCAGTATTTTCCTGCACAGGAAAAAGAGGTTTACGGCGACAAAAACGCAAAGGATTTCAATAAGCTGTTTTGGGGCGACAACTTACAGGTGCTCTCGCATCTTCTCAAAGAGTATCGTGGAAAAGTAGACCTCATCTACATTGACCCTCCGTTTGATAGCAAAGCTGAATATGTGAGAAAAGTGCAGATACGCGATGAGCAGGTGAAAGGCACTCAACAAAGCGTGCTTGAGGAGGCGCAGTATTCTGACATTTGGGAGAAGGACGAATATCTCCAGTTTATGTACGAACGACTTTTGTTGATAAAAGAGTTGTTATCAGAAAATGGAGCAATCTATCTGCACTGTGATTGGCATAAAAACTCGCACCTTCGGTTGGTGATGGATGAGATATTTGGCGAAGACAATATCGTAAATGAAATAAGCTGGGGGTATCGTTCTGGCGGTGCTTCCAAGAAGGAAGCCCTACCAAGAAAACACGACACCATACTTTTTTATAGGAAGAATAAGACATTTGAAGTAAACAGCATCACTGAAAGGCAATACCTTGAGAAGTCATTTATGGGTAGCTTACAAGACGAGCAGGGGCGATTTTATGTTGATACTTTATTGAGGGATACGATAGAAGGAGTGATTACTACTGTAAATAAAAACGGCTCGCTAACAACTTTCAACACACGACCTGTTCTCAACTTGGCGTCAGAAAGAACTGATTATCCTACACAAAAACCCGAAGGTCTTTTGGAGTTGCTTATTACTGTCGCAAGCAAAAAAGATGACGTAGTAATGGATTGCTTTGTGGGTTCGGGCACTACTGCCGCCGTTGCCCAGAAACTCGGGCGGCGGTGGATAGGATGCGACATCAACATCGGTGCTATACAAACGAGCACCAAGCGGCTCAACCAAATCATCACGCAGCAGCTTGCAGAAAAGAAAGGAAAGCTAATGAGTGATTTCAAAGGTCTACTCGGTTTCAAGGTGCTCAATGTAAACGAGTACGATGTCTTCAAGAACGAGATTGAGGCGAAGGAAATTGTAATGGAAATGTACGGCGTAGAGCCCGTGAAGCGGTCCTACTTTGATGGCACGTTGGATAGCGACTTCGTGAAGGTTCTCTCTCTAAATCGCGTGCTCGGCAAGATGGACATACGCTCACTCCTCAAGGGTATCAACGACGAGATAGACACCTTCACCAAGAAAACCGTCAGCAAGCACGGCGAGGCGCTCTACAAGGAGGGCGCGATTGTCATCTGCTCTGGTATGGAGCTTGATGTGCGTGATTTTCTCAAGAAAGAAAACAAGACGGGTGTTGAGGTGAAAGTGTACGACATCCTAACCGATACGAAAGACCTCATCTTCAAGCAGTACCCCGAGAGCAAGGTGAAGGTCGCGGCAAAAGGCATAAAGCTCTCCGTGGAGATACAGGAGTTCTATTCGCCGCTTTTGATGCGCAAGTTAGAGCTTGAGAACGGGAAGGTCTTGAAAAAAGAGCGCGAGGCGAAGGTCAAGGACTTCAAGCAAATCGTTGATAGTGTCGCCATTGATGTGGACTACGACGGCAAGCTGTTCAACGCCGAGATTATGGACTTGCCCGAAAAGAAGAATGTCATCAAGGCGAAGTACGAGTGGGAATATCCGAAGAAGGGTAAGTACACAGTGGCGGTGAAAATCATTGATGTCCTCGGCGAGGAGTTTTTTGAAACCTACGAGGTTGAGGCGAAATAAAACTATGCGAGATGTTGAAGTCCAAAAACTGATGGATGCCGCCGATGGACTGCGGGAGATGGGTAAGCATAAAGAAGCAATACAGTATTACATCAATGCAATGAAAATTGCGCGGGACGATTGGCGAGCAGGTATCAAGGACGAATTGTGGCAAAAGGAAGTTATTTTTATGGCGTGCAATGGGATGGGTATCTCTTACTCAAAATTGGGCAAGGTCGCGGATACCATTGAGAACTTTGCAGATGCCGTTTTGTATGCTCCAAGTGAAAAAGCACGCGAGGTTGCGAAGTCAAACCTTGAGAAATATCAACGAGCGGTAAAAGATAAAACGGGTGTTGAGTTCGTCTCTCATTTTATTGATTGAATATGGACAGTTTATTCTTACAAAGCATCCAGAAGAAGGTGTCCGAGTGGCGTGCGGGCGGTTATCAAGGGGCACAGGAAGAAACACTCACCATTCTCAATCACATCCAGCGCGTAGCGTTCTTGCACGCGCCGCAGATTGAGGCGTTGGAGACCTACATATACCTCAAAGAGATAGTGGGCAACAAGCCATCGCTTGAGGTCTTTCGGTCATCGTTTGAGAACGAGCTTGAGTTTTTGCGTGCGCTCGGCATCTCCGACAAAGAAGCACTGGAACTCGTCCTTGATAAGAAAAAGGAAGAAAAAACACAAGCGATACTTACGGAGAAGTTCGGCGCGTCTGATTACGCAAATCAGGTCTACGCGCTCACGATGGGTTCGGGCAAGACGATTTTGATGGCGACGATGATGCTCTACGACTTCGTGCTCTCGTTCCATCATCCCGCCGACGAGAGATTTGCAAAAAACATCCTTGTGTTCGCGCCAGACACCACCATTATTGATAGCTTGAAGGAAATCAAGACCTTTGATTACAGCAAAGTGCTCCCGAAGGGCTACCGCAACATTCTCCTCAACATCAAGTACCACTACCTTGAGAGCCCCGACACGCCGCTCTCTCCCATCGGCAATTACAACCTTATCGTCTCAAACTCGCAGAAGATAATCCTCAAGCGGAGGAACGACAACAAAGGTATGAAGTCGCTCTTTGGCGAGAAATCAAAGATGGAGCGACAGATGACCGAGAACGCCCGCCTGTCCGCCATACGCCAGCTTGAGCGGCTCTCTATTTTCGTGGACGAGGCACACCATAGCTATGGCAAGACGCTTGATAACGAACTCAAACGCACGCGCGAGACGATTGAGTACATACACGGTAGCAAACCCCTTGTCTCTGTAGTGAACCTCACGGGCACACCATATGTGCAGAATAAGATGATTGCCGATGTCGTGTACCACTTCGGGCTCAAGGCGGGCATTGAGCGCGGTATTCTCAAGCAGGTCCGCATTTTAGATTACGGCAATGTTCGGTCCGAGAAGTTCGTTGAGGAGGTCGTGGAGACCTTTCTCAACGAGTACGGAGAAAATCGTCTGGAAGGACGGCTCCCCAAAATTGCTTTTTATGGAGCGAGTATTGCGGACCTTCGCGGCAACGGGCGCACGCAAGGATTGAAGCAGATTGTAGAGAAAATACTCGCAAGGAAGGGTATCTCTCCGAACAAGGTGCTTGAGTACCACACAGAAGCGGAGGAGAACAAAGAGGACTTTCAGAAATTGGATACCGCCGACAGCAAAAAGCAGTTCGTTCTCCTTGTGGGCAAGGGGACCGAGGGATGGAACTGCCGTTCGCTTGTCGCGTGCGCTCTGTACCGCAAACCGAAAAGCACCATCTTTGTCCTTCAGTCGTCCACCCGATGTCTGCGTTCTATTGGCAACAACTCTACGCCCGCCCGCATCTTTCTCTCAAAAGAGAACTACCAGATACTGGACCGCGAACTCAAACAGAACTTCGCCACAAGTGCCAGTGAACTGGGAGCGCTGGACCAAAAGGCGATTGACCACGAACTCAAGGTGGAGAAGCGCAAGACAGTGAAAGTGAAAAAAGTGCTCAAGGAAATTGTCGCCGTGAAAAATATGGATGTTGCTGGCATCACGATTGATTTCAAGAACTTCAAGCCGTCCGAGTATCAGTCGTATGTGAGCGAAGGCGGTATTTTTGTGAGCGAAGGGCGGGCGGGCTATAAGGAAGCGCGTGCAGTCCGTAAACTCAAAGACGAAAACAGCTTTACTTTCTATGAGATAGCGGAACTCATCAACCGTCGTACGCACTTATCGTGTTCTACGATTGAGAGCATCATCGAGGGAAGCGGTAAGACGCGCGATGCGTTCGTAAAGGAGGCAAACAAGACCCCCGCACTCATTCCGTTCGTGATACAGGAAATCCTCAAGAGCGCGTACCAGTACGAAGAAAAGACCAAAACGATTGAGGAGGAGCTTGAACTCACGAAGCTCTACCCGTTCAAAATCAGCGTCCAGCGAGGGCAAAATGCGCTTGTGGTATATCGGGAGCAAGAAGAAGGAGAAGGGCACAAGAGCCGTATCGGTTTCCATATCAACCTCTACAACTTTGATAGTGGCGATGAAAAAGACCTGTTCCGCTACCTCCGCGATTTTCTTGATAAGGATGAGGCAATCGTAGACATCTATTTCACGGGCGGAGTATCAGATGCCATCCACAACGACTTTTATTTTGAGTATTACAGTCCAGAAAAAAGACGTGTTGCCCGCTACTTTCCAGATTTTTTGGTGGAGACGACAAAGGGGCGGTATCTCGTTGTTGAGGTCAAGAGCAATGCCGAGAAGCTGGACTACGAGGCGAACAAGAAATCCTACAAGGGCAAGCTGGGGGAACTCTCAAATGAGGTATTTTCAAAGGAGGTGGGCTTTGAGGACTTCCAAAAGGTAAACAAGAACTTTGAGTACCGCATTATCTTCAACGCGGGTCTTCAAGCGGAGCAAGCGCGTCTTCTTGAGGAAATACAAAAACTATGACCACTGCCGATAAGTAGCGCGGTGGGAAAAAATCTGCTACAACGAAAATATGGAGGAGCTTTATCTAAATGAAAAAGAACAAGAAAAAAGGCGCATTGCCTTTACGCACTGCGAGGACGAGGAGGGGTGCGGGTTTCTCGTAGAGTTCAAGCACCCGAACAGTACGTTCTTTTTCTGCAAAGAGCACGGCACGGGCGTCAACCTTGATTTGAACGTAGTATCGGCGGCGGGGGCTGTATGTGAGCCACACGGAAAGATGGAACGATACGACCTTTTGAAGGACGGTAATGTTTGCCCGCGCTGTGAGAAAACAACCCTCGCTATCCTTTCAGTAGGGAGGTAAAGAAGCTATGACCGAGCGTGAGTACCAAAACGCGGCAAAAAACGCGCTTGAACACCTATACGATGAGGTAGAAGTCCAGTGGTATCCGTTCCGAGGGCAAGGACGGCAAATCTACGCTCCTATCGTGGACATCGCCGTGGGACCCTTTGCCATTGAGGGAAGGCACGGACCGCGCTACACGGAACTGTTGGAACAGACACGGGATTTTATTGAGAGGTTGATAGAAAAACACAATGGGAATGTGGAGGATGCCGAAGAACGCACGTCGTTTGAGCGCATTATGTATTTCAACGAGAACGCGCGATGCCTCCTCTGCATTGAAGTTGAGGACACGGGGAGCCGCAAACACCTGCTCGGAGATTTAGTAAATGCTTCCGCCCTCGGAAGGATTGGTCTGCTCGTTGCCCGTTCCGAGCGGGCTTTCAAATCGTTTCTTCGCCAGCGCGTCTACCTTCGCTATCTTGCAAGTGTTGGCAAAAACACCTTTAGGACCGACAACGCGCTCGTGCTCACCGCCGAGCAATTTGATGAGTGCATCGCGGCGAGGCAATAAGAGCAGAAATACAAAACATTGACACTGTCCTACAGTGTAGTATAATATTTGGCGGTTCTTTGATACTCAACTTGCGTTTGCCACAGCAGAAAGCAGCTCTTATTCGGGCTTCTTCCTGCTATGGCAAACCTGCCATACGCCCCTACAACCTCGGGTAGAGGGAAGCTTGCCGACAGATAGTCGGAAAGGAGCACCAAATGACCATCAAGTATGGCGACGTGAACCTCGGTCAAATCGAGGCGGTTCTCAACAAGATTGGCGGCGAAGCTGCCATCCCACGCCTTCTGGCAGGCGAACTCGTTGTTGTGGAACGGGAACCCCCAACGCCGAAACCCGAAGTCCCACTCGATACCATCATCCGTGTTGACCGCTCGGTCCGTCCCGTCTATCCCGACTGGATGAAGAAGGTGATGCACCCCGAATTGGAAGGTGCGGGACCGTCCGAGTACGACCTCGCAACGGTCGAGCAGTGGCTCCACGACGACCAGAAGAAGGGCGTCGTGGTCGGCAACCGCATCTACGACCACCTCAAGAAAACCGACACGCTCAAGACCTGCCTCGGTCTGCGCGACGGCGAGGAAATCAAGAAGAAGGGCATCGAGGTCTTCCGCAAGTTCTTCGGCGGCAAGGCGGTGTTCCTGTGGGCGTCGGTCGTGCAGGACCGCGGCGGCGGCCTCGACGTCCCGTACCTCATCGAGTACGATGGCGGCGTGGTCGTGCTCTGGCGCTGGCTCGACCGCGGCTGGGGCGGCAACAGCCCTGCTGCTCGCTTCGCAAGTTGAACTCGGTGCTTGGTGCCTTGGGTCTTGTTTGACCCTTTGCACTGTGCCCTTTGCCCCGCGTTGTCTGAAATATGGCAGCGCGGGGTTTTGTTTTGATACAATGCGAAGCGGAAGTAGGTGCATACGCGGGCGACTACGGTTTCCTGCTACCGAACCCAGCGTCCATACGCCGAGAGCATCTCCGACCACGGTTTGAGGTGGAGTGGCATATGTGAAGCTAACAAAAAGTTGAAGATACTTGGTACAAAGTGCTATGGCATTACCGATGCCGAATACGATACAGCTCGGCGAGTATTCAAAGAGCAGTGGAATGGACGGCATTTTGTACAATCGTGCAGAACCGCGACGGCAACCTCAACGTCCCGTACCTCATCGAGAACGATGGCGGCGTGGTCGTGAACTGGAACTGGCTCGACAACGACTGGAACGACAACAACCCTGCTGCTCGCTTCGCAAATCACTTCACTTCTCACCCCGCTTCTTGGCGGGGTCGAGTTTTGAGAGCTGCCCGTTCCAACCGCCGAGCATCTTGCCAATTTCTTCTACTTTCACAGAAAGTGCGGCATACTTTTTGTTGTCCAATGATTTTGTTTCCCACAGCAGCATCAAGAGCACTTTCAAGGTGTCCGTTTTTCTTATGGCGAGACGCACGTAAGGTCGTTTTTCTTCCCGTGCAAGAAAGCTCGCAGATGCTATCGTTTCCATTATCTCAATGAACGATGTATCAACTCGCTGACCAAGGGAATGTCTGTGAACTTTCGGAATGGCTTGATAGTAGCCGTACCACAACAGGTACGCACTTTTCACTTTCTGTAGCAATGGCAGAAGTCGTGGGGGGGGGGGAGCTTCAATGATATGGCTCGCATTCAACTCGTCCATAGCTACGAGAGTATCATTTCCGTAGAAAATCTGCTTGAGGCGTGGAAAGAGTTTGCGCGTGGCAAGCGGTCCCGTACCGATGTCCAACATTTCGAGCACAATCTGATGCATCACATTCTTTTACTCCATCGAGACCTTGCCACCAAAACATACAAGCATTCTCCGTATGAGGCGTTCAACATTTCCGACCCAAAGCCACGGAACATACATAAGGCGAGCGTGAGAGACCGTTTGCTGCATCACGCGCTCTACCGCAAGCTCTACCCATTTTTTGATAGAACTTTCATTGCCCACTCCTACTCGTGCAGAAAAAATAAAGGCGGGCACAAGGCGTTAGATTGCTTTCGCTCCTTTGCCTATCAGGTATCTCGTAATCACACGCGCACGGTTTGGGTGCTCAAGTGCGACATACGGAGGTTCTTTGCCTCGGTAGACCACGCCCGCTTGATGGAGATACTGCGACGCTACATCCAAAACGACGACATTCTTTGGCTTTTATCCCAAATCATCGAGAGCTTCCATTCAACCGAAAGAGGTGTCGGGCTCCCTCTCGGCAACCTCACCTCCCAGCTCTTGGTCAATGTGTATATGAACGAGTTTGACCATTTTGTGAAGCAACAGCTTCGAGTAAAACATTACGTCCGCTACGCCGATGATTTCGTGCTGCTCTCCACTAATAGAAAATTGCTGCAAGAGATGTTGTCGCGTATGGGAGATTTTTTACGAGACGAGTTGCGACTAACACTCCACCCACAAAAGATTTCTCTGCGCACCTTTGCATCAGGCGTGGACTTTCTGGGTTGGGTGCATTTCCTCGACCATCGAGTTTTGCGTACGACTACGAAAAATAGGATGTTTCGTGGTATCAAAGCGCGGCAGGGTAAGGAAGAAACGGTGCAATCCTACTTCGGATTGATGAGCCACGGCAATACCAAGAAGCTGCGTCAAAGGGTTGAGGATGACCTTGAAGCAATGGGAAATGACCTATAAAACTGTGTGTCCACAGCCTCATTGTCAGTTCATCTTTCATAGCTTATACTCTACGTGTGCTTGTGGGGCGTCAGCCCTATTTCGGCTAATACATAAGCCGAAGGCAGGCACATCAAAGAACGCCACTTCAAGTGGTGTTTTTTGTTGCCTGAACCCGCTGCTGCCGTTCTTCGCGGCGCACAGCTTCCATAAAGAAGTTCCGCCTCAATACCCGCCTTGCGCTCTGTTGAACCTTTTGTTTTGCGTTTTTTGTCATAACTAATCTTCGTCGGGATTACCCTTCATTGTGCTGAATAGCTTGATGTCGCGGTATTTGTTCGTGGTCCACGCGGGCACAATGCTCCAAAAGTGGAGCTGCCCGTTGTCGCCGATTTTCCGCACAATGACTTTTATCTTGCGCCCGTCAATGATGGCGATGATACCCCAGTATTTTACGGGCTTGCTCTTGCGGACGTGTTTCTTGTGGCTTTTGACGTCAAACTCCTTGAGGGTCTCCTCGTATTCCTGATAGGTCGTGGAACGCTCTACGAGCTTCACTGCACGCGATAGGAGCTTGAAGCGGAGTATCTGCGACGGGCGTTCACGCTCGCTACGCGAGCCCTTGAAGACGATGTGGTTGAACCCCTCGGCGGTGAAGTGTACATATTCGTTGAGAGCGGGAGAAAACACAGGACCGATACTGCCATAGAACTTTCGCGCATCGTCGCGCAGCTTTTCGTAGTTGGACAGGTCTTCCATACGGGTTAGTTTACACCGTCGCCAACAAATCTGGTATAAATATCTTGTACCCAAACTGTGATTTACCAGTCAAAAGGACGGTTCCCACTTCGTCCACGACCCCCAGTTGACTTTATATTGGTTTGTTTTACTGTTTCGACAGTTGCATCAAAATCGTAGGGGGAGGTGATGACGCAGTTCCGCTTTCTGCACTTTCTCTGGCGTGTGATGCCAAGAAAAAGTGTCTGGATTAAGGGTGTTCGCGTGGAGTACCTTGCCGTTCCGTGGTGGTTGTTGTGGCGCGTTGGAGTAAAACCTGTCTTCGGAAGTGCTGTAGGGGTAGCGCACATCCCGTCGAAGACAAGAATGATTTTTATTTCCCATCGTTGCGCAAAGGAAAAGAATTTGCGCTACACCCTGTTCCATGAATGGTACGAGGCGCAGATTCGGCTCAGGATGCCCATCCCAAGAAATCGTCTTTCGCGACTGTTTGCCCGTCGGATCGAAGCCTTCAGACAATCATATCCTGAACTTCTGGAAGCGTTCCGTGAGCATCGCGAAAAGCATGGCGATCTGCCACATGTGATTGCCATACTTATGGAGCTCACTCTTGCTCAGAGAGAGCTGAGTCCGGAAGATTTTCGGAATATGGTTATGGACTCTATCGAGAACCGCCTATGAGGGGCCGTGATTCATTTCGCGGCCTCTCCGTTTACAAAGGTTCCCATATCGTCCACGGTCCCAGTTAATTATTGCTTCCGCGCATTGAGCATCAAGAAAAGAGGGAATTCTTTGCGTGCTCTATCCTCTGCCGCGGCGCGGGGACCTTTTTCGCTCATGCGGTGCGAGATCCACTCTTCGAGTCCCGCGAGGACGAAGCCGTGTTTGGCGAGCTCTTTGACGTAGAGCTGGAGCGGACGGTGATACGACATCGTGACGACATCAGGTGCGGAGCCGGGATGCATGCGTATTTCGTGCGCGCTTTCGGAGAGGTAGCTGTCGGTGCGGCGGAATTGAATATTGGCATCCGGATCATATCCCCACGCAGTATGCCGCGGGATGCGGAAGGCGGGGTGGTTGAGCACAATGACGAAGCTTCCGCCGCTTTTGAGGAGGCTCGCGACCTGTGCCAAGGTGCCTGAAAGGTTTTTGATGTTTTGGAGCGCGAGCACGCAGATCGCAGTATCAAACGATTCATCAGGAAGCGGCATGCGCGAAGCAGGCGCGGCAATGTAATGAATAGTCGGAGGCCCCAGCTTCTTTGCGATAGCGATGAGTTCGGTGGCGATGTCGGCACCGGTAACGCGCGCGCCCTCGCGCGCGAGGGCGCGCGCAAAAAATCCCTGCCCACAAGCGACATCAAGGAGGTGTTTGTCTTTCACGTCGCCGAGGACTCGTAGAAGATTCGGCTTGATGACTTTCTCGTGATACGTGTCGTCCGATTCGGTCACGTGTTCGTGGTACCAATTGGCGACGTGCCCCCACGAAGTCTCCTTTTTCGCATGCTTGCCAACCCGCTTGGCAGGATGTTTTGGAATTATTTTGCGGCGCATACCCAGTCAGTAGAATGTGCCTTTGCGGCAGACGGCATGCCGTTCTGCCGCGGCGTGATAAGCGAACTCTCGATTGGTGCACTTTGGATGCGTTTGTTATTTGTTTTCATAGTTTGTGTAAGCCGAAGGCACATTTCACCGCTGGGATATCTCAATGAGCGCGAGCTCAAGCGGCAAGTGAGGCACTGCCGCGTACGACATTTGTGAATACGCTTCGAGCAGCGCTTTGAGCGTTTCCGAATTGATGCCCGGCTCTTTGGAAAGCTCTTGTGCGAGCGTCAGATCAGCCTCCGTCAATTCTTGTGCAAATGATTTGCCCAGATCCGGCGCGTAGCGCAAGAGAAGCACCGCGCGGAGGCGATGGATGAGGAGTTTCGCGAGTACTCTTGCATCTATATTGTCTTCGACCGCCTTCGTGATCGTCGCGAGGCCCGCAGCGGCATCTTTTTTTGCTATGGCAGCGAGAAGTTGCCGCACGACCTCGCCGCGCGGCGCGCCCGAGACAGCCTCGACCTCCGCGACCTCGATTTTCTTATTATCCGAGACCGAGAGGACTTTTTGCAGTATCGAGAGTGCATCACGGAAAGAGCCTTCGGCAAGCAGCGCGACTAATTCCGCTGCCGAACGCTCCAGCGCGTAGCCTTCTTTTTTTGCAATATCAGCAACCTGCTCGGCAATCATGGTGCGCGTTGGTTGTTTGAATGCATACACTTCGCAGCGCGATTGGATAGTCTCGGGTATTTTGTCGCGGTCGGTCGTCGCCATCACGAATATCACATGCGCCGGCGGTTCTTCGAGTGTTTTCAAAAACGCGTTCCACGCTTCTTTGGTAAGCATGTGCGCTTCGTCGATGATGTAAAACTTGTACGGAGACTCGAAGGGCATTGCGTAGACTCCTTCACGCAAAAGGCGTATCTCGTCGATGCCGCGATTAGATGCCGCGTCTATTTCGTAGAGATCTTTGTCCGAAACTCCCAAGCCCCGTGCAAGAATGCGCGCGACGGAGGTCTTGCCCGTCCCCCGCCCACCGGAGAAAAGGTACGCGTGCGCCGGTTTGTTGTTTTTGATCGCTTTTTCCAGCACATCTACGACATGCGCCTGCCCCCGTACCTCCTTGAAGGTAGCGGGTCGGTAGGTGCGATAGAGCGTCCCGTGCCGAACTTCTTTCTTCATCTGCAGAGTATACAAAACATTAGCTCCCTCGTCTTCATCACGAGGGAGCTCAAGATTCGCAGCACGGTCAACTCCGAGACTTATCGTTGGTCAGCAAAGTGCAGAGTTCAGGCACTTTGTTGAAGTCTCGTGTAACGACGTACCTTTCAACGTTGCACGCTCGTGCTAGTGCAGCCTTAGTAACTTCTTGTTTTTTCGACCGCAATTTCTGTGCCAATGACTTGTACTCGCGAACTCTTATCCTCCTTCTTGCTTCGAACTCGCTGAGAACATTGACTAACTTTAACCACTCGGGATGGCGAACCAACGCCATTGCGACTCCTTGCCGCGTCTTTTTCATCTCTTTCATGAGTGTCGCCGTCGTTACAAAATCGCCGGCTTGACGTATTTTGTCGACAGCACACATGAATACCAACCCGGGGAAGAGAGGGTCTGCTAGGAGCCCGAGTTCATTTCTGAGACCAACCCTCCCTGCAATGAAAGATCGTAGGGGCTCTACTTCGTCAGGTTTGCAGCCCAGTTTCGATGCCAGATCCGTAAATCTGACATCCGTGTTCTCGGCACGCAGCTCATCCGCTGCACGCCGGAGTTTCGCGATTGTTAGTGACACCGGTACCTCCATCCTTCCCATAAGATCAGGGAGCCTATTTTTCAACATAGCGGATGGTATGAAGTAAGGCAAGAGCCTCTTCGAGGCTCGTCGTTTCCATAAGCCGCACGCGCAGATCTTTGGCGCCGTCCCATCCTGAAATGTAGGCTTTGAAATGTTTTTTCATCGTCGCGTAATTCGTTGTAGTGCCAAGCAATTCTTCAAAAAGCGCGAGGTGCTCGAGAAGTGCCTGTATACGTTCCTGCCGTGTCGGAATATATGGATGTGCGACATCCATAAATAGCCACGGGTTGCCGTAGATGGCGCGGCCGAGCATGACGCCGTCGCATTTTGTCTCGGCGACTTTCGCGCGCGCGTCGACTATGTCTTTTATATCTCCATTGCCGAGGATCAGGGTCTTTGAGCCGAGGGAGTCGCGGAGAGTGACCGCGCGCGCGACGGTGTCCCACCGCGCAGGCACATCCGACATCTCCTTGCGTGTGCGCGCATGGATGATGACTGCCGCAAGATCTTCTGCGAGTAATTCGGGGATCCATGCATCAAGCTCGTCGGTGTTGTAGCCGATGCGCGTCTTTACCGAGAGGGGAAGCCCTGATTTTTTTGCGGCGCGGATAAGCTCACGTGCGAGCGCGGGATTCTTGATGAGTGCCGCGCCGCAGCCGGTATCCACCACCTCTTTGACCGGGCAACCCATGTTGATATCGATGCCGTCAAATCCAAGCTCGGCGGCCAATCGCGCTGCCTTCTCCATGTGCTCGGGCACTGCCGAGAATAGCTGTGCAACGATTGGCCGTTCGCTTTCGCTAAAAATGAGTTTCTTGCGCAAGGCGCGCTGGCCCGCCGGAGGTGCGAGTACTAAACCATCGGCTGAAGTGAATTCCGTAAACATGACCGCCGGTTTGCCGTATCGCGCGATAAGCCGCCGGAATGCCGCGTCGGTCACATCCTCCATAGGAGCCAGCGCGAAAATAGGTTTCGGTAATGTATCCCAAAAGTCCTTCATTGCGGCACAATAGCATACCTATCGGTTCCAAAATGACTCTTGATCACACCGTATGGATACGGAACGCAATGATGATAAAATAGAAAAATGCTAGAGGGACGAAAGGAGGCTATTTTACCGAATATTGCCTATCCAGATGCATTGTATGCCGAACGAGCAACAAGCTTACAACTCGTTTCGAAGATCCTCGAGTACCCTGGGCCTGTGGGAAGAGGCAGGAAAATTGCAACCTCTCTCGATCTACATCGCACACCGGGAGGTATGTCGGATCAGGACATTCTCGATTCGGTCTCTACGTATACGGGGTTCTACCTGCGGACTCTGGAAGCACAACCTGAGGACGACACCGAAAAAGCAGAACGCGAGAGGGCGTTTGTTCAGATGAATGAAGCGCTGAAGGAGGCGAAGAGCTATGTTGAGCGTGTGCTCGACATCAAAGCTCCGGATGTCGTCGTCACTACAAAACAAGACATCATCGATCTCATTCGAAAAACTCAAAGATACGGAGAACCTGACCGCAGGGGCCTGGAGACCCATGCCGGATACTGCGCCCTCGTTTCTGTCGCGCTTGCCACCTTCGAACTGCAAAAGAAAGAGTCTCACATGCTCGCCGGAGAAAAAAGATCCCTCGAAGATTTTTTGACGGTGCGGAGCGAGGCAAATGGTCACGCTCCTTTATTTGATAAGCACTATGCCGTGGATATCGTGGGTCCAACGACGGTTACGCTCAAGGGAAACCCTCCCCTGCAGGTACGGCTCTCGATGCGAGATAAAGATCCGGATAGTCAGATCACGAAATACCTGATGAAACCTGAGTCGAATGCAAAGGAGGCCTTAAAAGATGCGGTCGGAATGAGGCTTGAAGTGGAAAATCGGCACATAGAGGAAGCGCTTATGCGCGTCGTATCGTATCTCCAGGGTGAGCTCGGGGCGTCGGACTTGGAACTGGAGAACAAGAAGATACTTGATGACGAACGTTTTAAGAGTTTTACGGAGCACGTATCTGAAGAAGCTCTGCCGAGTGAGCGTATGTCGATGGTTTCAGACAAGAATCCCCTCTCCGCAGATAGCTTCCGGGTGGTGAAAGTTCTGGGTGACATCAAAATACCGGGCAAAAATACAACACGTTCGATCGAGATCCAGTTTGTCGAACCTGAGAACAAGAACGACCGGAAACTCTCCAGCCACGCTGTATACGAGCTTAAAAAAAAGATCACGGTCATGACACGTCTATTTGGAGGTTGTAGTGAGCCTTGGCTCAGGACTCAATTGGAAAAAATTGCGAAAACAGGTGGATACGCTGAGAAGACGCTAGAAGGACTAAAAGGTGTCGGATTCCTGATGCAACTGCCCGGAACTAAAAAAGTATACGGTGCGATCTCCGTATATGATCGATGGTTGAGGGTTCGAGGTCTCATTGAAGATCCTGCGGTCCGTAAACAAATAATACATGGACTGGGATTAAAATCAGATCCCCTAGATAAAACGTTGGGGGCTCGAGCCTGATACGACGAGCTTCACTTATTCCGCGCTTTGTTGCTCCTGCCCTTTCAGTTTGTAGTACACGCGATTGCCAAAGCGCAGATCAATGTATTCGAGTGCGGCGCGTTTGCCTTCGAGCACATCAGAGGAAAGGACGAGCTCTAGATTTTTCACGAGCGTCCCCGCATCTGCGCCGAAAGAAGCTTTGAGTATGAAGCCCTCTTGGAGGCGCACAGAAAGATCCTGATCATTCTCCACGTGGGCTCCTCGCGGCGCAAAGCCCGCCTGGCCCAAGAATTTCAGAAGTGATACGAGGCCTGGCAAGTGCGCTTTGATGAATGACTGTCCTATCGGGAGTGTGGAAGACGCGATGCGGCCGGTAAAGACATACTGCGTGCTCGAAGTCGAAAAAAGAGTTCCATCAACATTTTCCATCGGCGCATAGATAAACCCGCCCTCATCCATCAAGTAGCAAGGTCCTTCCGCCTCGGAACACCAACGTGCAAACGGCTCGCGCTCCTCGAGCGCGACGTGGATCTCTGTCGAAGAAAACGATGGATGCGTAATGCGCGCGGAGCGAACGGGAGGCAGGGCGCTCACAAGCGTTTCTTGGAGCGCTTCGCGCGGATAGAAAAATACGTTGCGACGGGAAATGATGTGGTACGCGCCATCGTCGAGTGCGAGCTCGATGGTATGCACGACGAGCTCATCGGATACACTGCGTGCGCCCGAGACAGAAATGGAAGAGATGTTGTATTGCGGAAGGTACGACGCCCAGCTCACTGCGTAGAACAGTGCACCGCAGACTACGAGAATGCCGAGCGCGACCAAGGCGCGGACGCGTCGTCGGCGGGCGCGCAGCGGCATTGGTCGCTTCGGACTCTCCGGCGCGCGCAGAGATCGTATAGAAAAAAGCGGGGCCTGATTCCGAGGCGGCTGTTTACCCCGACGCAGGTCAACGACCCCCCTACTTCTTTCCAATGGCATTTTTGCCCATATAAGCCCAGAGCGCCTCCGGGATCGCGATCGAACCATCTTTCTGCTGATTATTTTCGACGATCTGACAGAGGATGCGCGGCATCGCAAGCGCGGTGTTGTTGAGCGAATGCACGTAGCGCACCGTGCCCCCTTCGTCGCGATAGCGGATATTCAGGCGCCGCGTCTGGAAATCGTGGAAATACGAAGATGAGTGCGTCTCGCGGTATTTTTTCTCGCCCGGCATCCACGCCTCGATGTCATATTTTTTGACCTGCCCCAATCCCAAGTCACCCCCGCAATTGACGACGACACGGTAGGGAAGCTGTAATTCCTGCAAGAGCGCTTCAGAATTCGCGGTGAGCTCTTCGTGAAGCTTGACGGATTCTTCGTGGCTTGCCTCGCAGAGAACTACCTGCTCGTATTTTATAAATTCGTGGATGCGGAAAATTCCTTTTGTATCTTTGCCGTGGCTTCCCGCCTCGCGGCGAAAACACGGCGAGAACGCGAAAAACTTTATCGGCAGATCTTTCTTCTCGAGGATCTCATCCATGTAGTACCCCATCGTGGCGACCTCTGCGGTGCCTGCGAGATAATCGCCGTCTTGTGTCTTGTAGAGATCTTCTTCGGATTGTGGCAAATATCCGGTACCGACAAACGGCTCGCGGCGCACGAGCGAGGGCGCAATCATCGGAGTAAAGCCTTCACGTCCCATGAATCGATCCTGTACGAATCTCTCGAGCGCCCAGACGAGACGCGCGCCGGCGTTTTTCAGAAAGTACCCGCGAAATCCCGCGACTTTTGCACCGCGCTCGTAATCTGCCATGTCGTTCATGAGCAGAAGCTCGCTGTGTGTCCGCGGCTGGAAATCAAACACGGTCTTTACGCCCCACGTGCGGACCTCCACGTTGTCGGCATCCGAAGTCCCCTCCGGCACCGACATATCCGGCACGTTGGGCACCATCACCATCATCGCGCGCCATTCCTTCATGATTTCCTGCATTGATTCCTCGGCGAGCTTCAGAGTCTCTTTCACCCCCTGCATCCGTGCGATTATTTCCCGTCGCTCCACATCATCTTTGGCCGACGTGATTGCATCTGAGGCGACGTTTTGTTCCGCGCGCTTGTTATCTATCGTGACCTGTAGTTCACGCCGCTTGTCATCGATCGAGAGAAGTTTGTCGATGTCTATATCGATGTGCTTTTTCTTTGCGCCGAGCGCGACAACGTCTTTGTTCTCGCGGATGAATTTGATATCCAACATGGTGTTAAAATCATACCATTATATGGAGGATGTACTCAAATTGCTCTCCCCCGCCGATTTCCCGCCCCTCTTGCGAGAAATTGCCGACCCACCCAAGCAGCTCTACCTGCGCGGAGAGATGCCGAGCGTTGAGAAAAAGTGGCTCGCGGTTGTGGGCTCGCGCGCAGTGACGACGTACGGCAAACAAGCCTGCCGACATCTGATAGAAGGCCTGCGCGGCTACCCCGTCGTCATCGTGAGCGGCCTCGCGTATGGCGTCGATGCCGAAGCACACCGATGCGCGCTCGACGCAGGCCTCACGACGGTCGCAGTGCCCGGGTCCGGACTCAATTGGGATGTCCTGTATCCAAAAGCAAACGTCGGGCTCGCGCGCGAGATACTCAAAGCCGGCGGATGCCTGCTCTCCGAAGAAAAGCCGGATGCGAAGAGCATGGAGTACATGTTCCCGCGGCGCAACAGGATCATGGCAGGTCTTTCACACGCAACGCTGGTCGTCGAGGCAAAAGAAAAATCCGGCTCGCTCATTACCGCCAAGCTCGTTACCGAATACAACCGTGAGCTGCTCGTCGTCCCCGGCTCGATATTTAGTGCAGAAAGCCGTGGCACGCACCAATTCTTGCGACTGGGTGCGACCGCCGCGACATCTCCCGAAGATATTTTGGTCGCACTCGGCATCGCCAAGCGCGAGGGGCCGGCATCATGGGCCGAACTACGCGACGACCTTTCGCCCGACGAATTACGAGTCTTTGAGATCATTCATTCGCCCGTCTCCCGTGATGAGCTGATAGCTGAGCTTGAGTTGCCGATTACCGAAGCAAACGTGCTGCTAAGTACGATGGAAATCAAGGGTCTAATCATCGAAGAATTGGGTGTGGTACGCATACGATAACACTCATCAATAACGTCCTCTCGCTTGACACGTGCTAGGCTATTGGGATATCAATGCGTTCCAACGTATGAAACTTGTAATAGTAGAATCACCAGCGAAAGCGAAGACCATCGAGAAATATCTCGGTGCGGGTTTTACTGTGCGCGCGAGCGTGGGCCACATTCGCGATCTGCCCAAGAGCAACAAAGACGCCGTCGATGTTGAGGCGGGATTCGTGCCGCGCTACATCATCGTGAAGGAGAAACAGAAAATCATCGACGAATTACATGAAGTCGCCGAACGCGCCGATGAGGTGATACTCGCGACCGACCCCGACCGTGAAGGCGAGGCTATCGCGTGGCATTTGGCCGAGACGATCGGCCTCAAGAAGCCGAAGCGCATCGTATTTCACGAGATTACGGAGAAAGCTGTCAATGAGGCTCTCGCCAATCCCCGCTTGATAGATGAAGAGCTTGTGCGTGCGCAAGAGGCGCGCCGCGTCTTGGATCGCCTCTTCGGCTACGACCTTTCGGGCCTTATTTGGAAGAAAGTGCGTTACGGACTCTCTGCTGGCCGCGTCCAATCCCCCGCGCTCCGTATCTTGATGGAACGCGAGCGCGAAATACGCGCTTTTGTGCCAGAGCCGTTTTGGGTCATCAGCGCCGATGTAAAGACGAAAAAGAACGAACAATTCACGGTCATTTGCACCGAGGAACCAAAAGAAGAAAAAGAGGCGGAACGGATACTGAAAGCGGCACAAGCTGGAAAATGGAGCGTGAAAGGCGTCGAAGAATCCGAACAAGCGCGAAGCCCGCGCGCACCCTTTACGACATCGACTTTGCAGCAGGCGGCCTCGACACGTCTCGGCCTCTCGCCATCACGCACGATGGGTATTGCGCAAAAATTGTACGAATCCGGATTCATCACCTACATGCGCACCGATTCGACCAATCTCGCGAAAGAGGCGCAAGACAATCTGCTCGCCGCCGCACGCAGCGAATTCGGCGAGAAGTATGCCGAGGCGCGCGTCTACAAGACCAAAAGCAAGAGCGCGCAGGAAGCGCACGAAGCAGTGCGTCCGACCGATCCGAGCAAGAAAAGTCTCGGCCATACTGAAGAGCAGAAAAAATTGTACGCGCTCATCCGCGCCCGCGCGCTCGCCTCGCAAATGACGGATGCCAGAATCATGCGCACAAAGATACGCGCCAACGTTGCAGAAGGGCCTATCCCCGATTTCGCTGCCAATGGCTCGCGCGTTACATTCGACGGCTGGCTCGCCGCCGACCCCGATGCACGAGGCGAAGACGTCGAGCTCCCAAAGGCGGCCGAGGGCGACCCACTCACGCTCGTCGAAGCTCGCTCGGAGGGCAAAGAGACGCAGCCACCGGGCCGTTACTCGGAGGCGGGGCTTGTGAAAGAGCTCGAGAAACGCGGCATTGGCCGGCCTTCAACGTATGCCTCGATCATCCGCACGCTCGAGACGCGCGGCTATGTGGACAAGCAAGGCCGCACACTCATCCCGACGGCGACAGGAGACGTTGTCTCCACTTTTATCGAGGGCAATTTCGGCGAATACATCAGCGACACTTTTACCGCGGAAATGGAGAACGAACTCGACGAAATAGCGGAAGGGAAACGAAAATACGAAAAGACGCTCAAAGATTTTTACGGCCCGTTCACCAAGGCGATTAAAAGCAAGAACAAGATAGAAAAAATAACCAATATGGGCGACGCACCGAAAGAATTCCCCTGCCCATTGTGCAAAGGGCCGATGGTCTACAAACTTTCCAAGAACGGCCGCTTTATGAGCTGTGCCAAATTCCCCGAGTGCCTCGGCGCACGCAAAGAGGATGGCAGTGAGATCGCGCCGCCAAAAGATATCGGCGAAGCATGCCCACAGTGCAAAGATGGCAAGCTCATGGAGCGCGAAGGGAGATTTGGCAGGTTTATCGCGTGTTCGAATTTCCCCAAATGCAAATACGTCCGCAAGGATCCGACGGAAGAAGCGCGCACGAAAACAGGTGTTGCGTGTCCTGTGTGTAAAAAAGGCGAAATGGTAGAACGACGTGGTCGCTTTGGTATTTTCTTCTCGTGTTCAAATTATCCGGAATGCAAAAATGCCATCAAAGCAAAACCGACCGGACGCATGTGCGACATGTGCGGGAGCTTGATGATGGAAGGCACAAAGACCATCCCAGAAAGATGCTCGAACAAAACGTGTCCCAACCATAATCCTCACAAACTAAAGAAATAGACCCTGAAAGCAGGCAACCTGTGTTGCCTGCGATGATGGTCTTTGTGAGGCGCAGCGATGCCAAGCGAACACGCGAGGTCGCGAGCCGGGGTCGCGGAAATTTCCGAGCGACGGCGAGGAGATTATCCGTGACCGAAAACGATACCCGAAAGGTGTTCTAGTAAAGCTTGCCCGATGCACAACCCGCATAAACTTAAAAAGTAATACGCGGCGCTGTCGAGGAACAGCGCCGCGTATGTCGTTTGCAACCTTCCGATCGGAAGGCAAGAACGTCGGATCACTCCAGCAATATCTTCGGCACAGCCGGAGCACGAAGCGAGTACGCACGTCGGAAATCCGAGCCGACGAGTGGACGAAGGTATCGCAGGAATGCTTCATTAACGTCCGTACCGCTGTCGCTGATGAAGGCGTCGGGTACGACCCGCGTCTTCCCAGCGACATCGGCCAGATCGACGAGTCCGTAGTCGACTTTATAGTCGCCGATCCGGTTGATGGTTACTGACCCAGTGCGACGCAGGCTTGCATAGAGGGCGGCTCTTTCGCCGACCATGCGGGCCTCACGTCGATCTACATCGGAGGCGTCCGGGAAGGAGCGCTGAAGATAGCCGAGCGTGTCGCCTATCACACGCTGGATTCCGAGGGAATGTTTAACCTGCTCGCTTAGAAAATCGGCGAGCGCACCGGTCCCCGAGAGCCTCACGTTGCCGTGCGGATCCGTGTCGAGATCCTTGAAGCTGTGAAGGATCGGCTTGCCTGAGGCGTCGTGTACGCCTTCAGAGACAGCGACGATGCAACGACCGAGACGGTCATACACCGCTTTCACGTCCCGCAGAAATGTCTGCATGTCGAAGTCACGTTCCGGCATGTAGATCAGGTGCGGGCCGTCATCATCAACTTCTTTCGCGAGCGCAGAGGCCGCCGTGAGCCAGCCCGCATGCCGACCCATGACAACTCCGATGTACACGCCGGGGAGGGACATGACATCCCGATTTATACCCATGAAGGCGTGCCCCACGAATCGGGCCGACGACGGGTATCCCGGCGTGTGATCGTTGCACACGAGGTCGTTGTCGATGGTCTTGGGGACATGTACGCACGTAAGGTCGTAGCCGATCGCAGCTGCCTGCGTACTCAGAATGCGAAGCGTCTCCGAAGTGTCGTTTCCGCCGATGTAGAGGAACGACGAGATCCGATGCGCTTGTAAGACGCGAAGAATGTTCGCGCAATAGACCTGGTCGGGCTTATCGCGCGTCGAGCGCAGTTGAGCGCCCGGATTTTTCGCCACGAGTTCGAGGTCCTCCTCAGGCACGTCGGTAAGATCGACGAAATCCTGATTTACGATGCCCTGCACACCATGCAGTGCGCCATAGATACGCGCGGTCGTTCCAAGAAGTCGCGCGCGCAGGATTGCTCCGACAAGCGACTGAGCGATGACGGCAGTAGGGCCGCCGCCTTTACCCAAGAGTGTGGTCAAGTTGGCCTCCTTTTTGCTTCTCTATGGGAACGTGAGGAACAGAGGTGAACAGATAGTCTGGGCACAAGGTATCAGAACTGATAGATGGCGCAAGATTTTTATGAAGTTTTGAAAAAACAAAGAGCCCCTCCTCCGGCGGGGCTCTGCTGCTTGGTTGAAGAAGATCACACGCTCCCGTCCGTCTCGTGCGAAGACTCAGCTTTCTTCCCACGTGCGTTCAGCGAGCCGAATGCTCCAGTAGATGCTGACCGACGATGCCGTGAAGACTGCGACGACCATCACCCAGAAGACGAACTGTCCACCGGGAGGGAACGCCATTGCGGGCGTGCTCACTTTGCCCGCGATGTACATCAGTTGGGTCAGCTGGAGGAGCGCGATCACGTTCTCTGTGACCGGCACCACCTTGTCGCCCGATTCTTGTGTGACGACGCGAGGAAGCTTCAGAAGAGCACACACAACGAGGGCCCCCAAGGCGCCGCCCCAGCTGTATGCAACGTCCTGAACTGTTGTGAAATGCAACACTACTCCGAAGAAGAGCAGATAGGCATAGAACGCGAGCAACGCGCCGAACACGACGGTCAACACCCACATCCGACTCCACGCGAACAGCGTAAGAGTGAGGAGGGTGAAAACAATCGTGACCCAGGAGTACACGCTGTCATAAGGGAGACTGAAACGTAGCGGCTCCTTGTAGAAGAAGCAGTATATGTAGAGCGCGAGCAAGGCGCTGCTCGCGAGGCTCAGCGTCCATTTCCAGCGCCACTCCTCCATCCGCCGGCGCCATTTGCGCAACGGGCTTTCCTTTTCCGCCGCCACAGGAACTGGTGAAGTTGCCGGGGTGGTTCCCGGATCGACATTAGCTGGCTTCATCGGGTGTCCCTTTCCATCTGTCCGTCCGAGGGTTTTCGGCACGGATCTGTTTGAAGTAATGCCTTTTATTTGCGCATTTGTCAAGTTTCCGCTAGGATGCCTCGGGCTGTTCATCAGGGAGAAACAGGATGAAGAAGATCGTCTTCTTTACCGTCCTGTTCGCTCTCCTTGGGGCGGCAGGATATTGGTGGTTCGAGGAGGGGTACGGGCTCCTCACGGCAGCGGGTGTGTTCGCTCTACGAGTGGGCCCGATGTTCGTCTGGCGTATTACTCTGCGAGCGATGCGGCGCGCGATCGTGAGGCTGGTCTTCGCGGTTCTTCCCTCTTTCATCAAGAGGCCGGTGCGGGCTTTGGGGGTGTACGTTCGCCGGCGGCTCGCAACACCGCTCGACCGACTCGGCAGGCTGTGGAAGGGTTCGTGGCTGCTGCGGGTATGCATCCTCGTCCCGCCGCTCATAGCGACATGCATAGTCGCATACGAGTTGGAGGGCGTGCTTGAGTTCGTTGCTCTCTTCCCGGTCCCCTTCCTCTTTACCGCGATATTTCCGGAAGGGTTCGGGATGCTTGCGTTCGCCTATCTCATGCGCTTCCTCGGTGCGTACGGGCTCGAGGGCCTTGTCACCAAACTCCTCGATTTCCTGCCGGAGGATACGCGTGCGAAATATCGTGCGCGGCGCCATCGAGCTTGGATCTCGATTGCTGATAGGACGCGGTTTGTACGAACGCACGCCAACCGTGCAATACGATCAGTCCGTAAAAGAATGCGGCCTAATCCTTCCAAGCAGTAACCTGCTCGGACACAAGACTTTCACGGGAGCCCATCGGGCTCTCGTTTGCTTTGTACGGTATCTTTGCCAAGCGCATAATTGGCAGTATCATCAAAACATGACTCCCGCCACTGCCCGCCCTTTGGCTGAAATACTCGCCGCGATGCCGAGCAAGACGGACGCGGATGCTGCACTCATTACAAAAGCGTACGAATTTTCAAAAGAAGCACACAAAGACCAGAAACGCTATTCGGGCGATCCGTACTTCACCCACCCCGCCGAGGTGGGATTTTTGCTCGCTGAAGCGGGAATGGATAGTCGAGCCATCGCAGCGGGACTCTTGCACGACTCGATAGAAGACGCCGGCGTGAAGCCCAAAACAATCGAGGAGCAATTCGGCTCCGAGGTCCTCTCGCTCGTCGAAGGTGTGACCAAGCTGGGGACCCTGCGCTACCGCGGGCTCGAACGCCACACAGAAAGCTTGCGCAAACTTTTTGCAGCGACCGCAAAAGACATTCGCGTGCTCATCATCAAGCTCATGGATCGACTTCACAATGCACGGACGCTCGAGCATGTGCCAAGAATCGAGAAGCGTACTCGTATCGCACAGGAGACGCTCGAGATCTACGCACCGATCGCCGATCGGCTCGGTATGTCGATCGCGAAGCAGGATTTGGAAGATGCTGCATTTCCCTACGCCCTCCCAAAGGAGTACGAAAAAACGCGCGAGCTTCTGAAAGAGCGCAAAAAAGAGAACGAGAAGCGCCTCGAAAAGGTCGAGAAGGATCTCAAACGTGAGTTGGGAGAAGTGGATATCCGCACCTTCCGTACCGAAGCGCGTATCAAAGGTATCTACAGCCTTTTTCTCAAATTGGGACGACGGGGGTGGGACATCGACAAGATCTACGACATCCTTGCGCTGCGTGTGATATTCCCCAGTGTTGCCGATTGTTATTCGGCGCTCGGGATCATTCATGCTCACTGGCGTCCGGTACCGGGCAAGATCAAAGATTACATTGCGTTTCCAAAACCCAATGGCTACCAAAGCATCCATACGACGGTCTATACCGGCGACGGAAGCGCTTTGGAGATGCAGTTGCGCACTGAGGCAATGCATCGCGAGGCGCTCTACGGTATCGCCTCACACCTCACATACAAAGAAGCGCAGAGTGGGGTAGCTGAGAGCAAGCGCGGACTTGAGTGGATACGGCAATTTTTTCCCCGTCTGCGCAAAGGTGCGCAACAGGAAGCTGCCGACACCACGACAAAAGACAGTGTGCCCGAGTGGCTTCAGGAGCTGGCGCACGCGCACCATGGGGATCAGGAATCAGAGGAATACCTCGACACGCTCAAATCGGATTTTTTCAGTCATCGCGTCTTTGCGTTTACCCCAAAAGGTGACGTTATCGATCTCCCCGTCGCCGCGACGCCGATCGATTTTGCCTACGCGGTACACTCGGACCTCGGCAATAGGATGTCCGGCGCGCGCGTAAACGGCAAGATGGTCTCGCTCGAGACCGCGCTGCGCAACGGTGACATGGTGGAGATCATCACAAAACCTTCCGCGCGACCTTCGCGCAAATGGCACGACATCGCAAAGACCAGCATGGCAAAGAAGCATATTCGGAACGCCCTCGCCGCGATGGAAGCGAAAAAGAATTTTTAAAGACTAAAATTGTTGATGGAGTAGAGATCCTCTTCTTCTTTCTTTTGATTCGAGGGGTTGTTACTCGGTGCCGTCCCAGTCGTTGATGCCCCGGACTCGGGATTGGTGACTTCTCCAGGTTGTGGCGAAACGTCCGACTGTGCGACCCGCTCTCTGGAGATTATCGAGCGGATGTGCGCCAAATCTTCTACCGAGAAAAAATCGATGAGCACTTTTCCGCCTTGGTCTTTTTTCTCGATGCGCACGCGCGTACCCAGCTGCTCGGTAAGTTCGCGCTCCAAAAGGAGGAGCTCTGGCGTGAGGTCGGTCTTGCGGACACGCTCGACTGCGACACGACGCGCCAATTGTTCGGCATCACGCACCGTAAGACGCTTTGCCATAATCTCCCTGAAGAGCACTTTCTGCTCTTCAGTCCTGTCCATAAGCATCAAAAGCGGACGTGTGTGGCCTTCGGTGATCTCGCCGGCTCCGAGCGCGTCGCGCATTTCCTGCGGGAGCATCAGGATACGGAGCGTATTGGAGACATATTCGCGGCTTTTCCCGACACGCTTGCCGATCTCGATGTGCTTGAGCCCGAACTCTTTTGTAAGCCGCTCAAAGGCAACGGCTCTATCTACTACATTGAGGTCCTCACGCTGCAGATTTTCGATGATCGCAAGTTCCAATTTCATCCTGTCGGAATCTTCGCCAGTGCGGATGACGGCGGGCACTTGGAGGAGGCCCGCGAGCTTGGCCGCCCGCAACCTCCTTTCGCCGGCGATGAGCTCGTACTCGACATAAATCCCCTCTTCGGAGCGCTCGATTTCTTTGCGTGTGACGGTGAGTGGCTGCAAGACGCCGTACTGCCGGATGGATTCTGCGAGCGAAAGAAGCGCCGCTTCGTCAAATGTCTTGCGCGGCTGAAACGGGTTTGGTTTTATCCGCTCGACCTCTATCCAAAAGATAGAGTCGCCTTGGTACTGGCTTTGCATGAGTAAATTATACCCCGTGAGATAAAAAGTTCCGAGTGTTGCGACATTGAGAAGTGAGTATCTCACGGGGTATATCATCCTGTTTTGAGAATGCTGGAGGTTCAGGGCAGGATACGGTACCATTCCTGGACTATGAAGAAACTCGCGAGGGGCATGACTCCCGAATGGCTCCTTTCTGCGTACCACTACTGTCTCGCGCTCGCCGCCGCAGTGCGATACGGCTTCCCTTCCCGACGCATCGTCGTCATTGGCGTGACGGGGACAAAAGGAAAAACCTCGACGGCAAATTTTATATGGTCGTGTCTCTCCGCCGCTGGAAAGAAAACGGGCATTATCACCACCGCAAACGTCCGTATCGGCGAGCGCGAGGTATTGAATGCGTATCACATGACGATGCCCGGACCTTTTGTTATCCAACGTCTCTTACGTGAGATGGTTGACGCAGGATGCACCCACTCTGTCATTGAAACGACCTCCGAAGGGCTGAAGCAACATCGAGAAACGGGGGTTCAATACGATATCGCCGTTTTCACCAACCTTTTCCCCGAGCATCTGCCATCCCACGGTGGGAGCTTCGAGACGTATAAAAAGATGAAGGGCAAGATGTTTGCATCGCTGATGGGACGCGCGCGCAAAATAATCGACCGACATCCCGTCGAGAAAGTTATCGTGGCCAACGCGGAGAGCGAACATGCGTCATTCTTTTTGGGATTTTCGGCAGACCGCAAAATAACATTCGCCGTAGAGAAACAAGCTGACTGTACGGCGAAAGATGTGCGCTCAGATGCTGCTGGCGTGACGTTCAAGGTCAACAACGCCGAGTTCGCGCTCAAAATACCCGGAACGTTCAACGTATCGAATGCCCTTCCCGCCATCGTCATTTCCCGCCTCGCCAACATCGACGACGCGGCAATAGCTCGCGGACTGGCGTCACTCTCTATCATTCCTGGCAGGATGGAGAGGACAGACGAGGGGCAAAAATTCACGGTGTTCGTCGATTACGCACACGAGGGCGAAAGTATGCGGAATGTGCTGGAAACAGCGAATGCGATGCGCGCACAGGGCGGCAAGATCATAGTTTTACTCGGGGCGGAAGGCGGTGGGAGAGATAAGGCCAAACGCCCCATCATGGGCAAGCTTGCTGGCGAAATTGCCGATTACGTCGTCGTCTCAAATGTTGATCCGTATGACGATGATCCGTACGAAATCCTCGAAGATATCGCGCAGGCGGCTGAAGAGGCCGCCAAGAAGCGGGACGCTGATCTATTCGTCATCGAGGACAGGAGAGCCGGCATCAACAAAGCGCTTTCGCTTGCACATGCGGGAGACATCGTACTTATCACCGGCAAAGGCGCGGAACAATCAATCGTTCTCGGCGGCAGACACTTCCCGTGGGACGACCGGACGGTCGTGCGCGAAGAACTACAGAAGTTGAAGTAAAGATTTTTTGTGCCGGAGGAGAGACTCGAACTCTCACACCTTGCGATACACGATTTTGAGTCGTGCGCGTCTACCAATTCCGCCACTCCGGCTTTGCCCTTCGAAGCTTTATGCGAAGTAGGGCTTAACGCCTATAATACGCCAGCAATGGCTAAGAAACAAAAGGTGCTCATCATCGTAGGGCCGACGTCTTCGGGTAAAAGCGCCTTGGCGGTCGAGCTCGCTCGAAAATTCAATGGCGAGGTAATATCCGCCGACTCGCGGCAAGTCTACCGCGGACTCGACATCGGCACAGGGAAGATAACGAAACGCGAAATGAATGGCGTCCCCCACCACCTTTTGGACGTGGCTTCGCCCAAGAGACAGTTCACTGCCAATGACTTCGTAGAAAAAAGCTACTCCGCTATCGCAAGTATCTTGCGAAAGGGAAAATTGCCGATTATCGCAGGGGGTACTGGCTTTTATATCGACGCGCTCGTAGGGCGCATCGCGCTTCCCAATGTGCCGCCCAACGCCAAACTCCGCGCGCAGTTGGAAAAAAAGTCCACAACACAACTATTTGCCATGCTGAAAAAATGCGACCCACGCCGTGCAAAGACGATGAGCTCACCGAGTGAACGCAACAACAAAGTACGACTCATCCGCGCGCTCGAAGTCACTACGGCCATCGGCAAAGTCCCTATGTTCGATTTACGAAATCGAACATATGACACGTTGTGGATAGGAATCGCGCCGCCTATGAAGCAGCTCGAGCAGAAAATAACTATTCGCCTATTCGGCCGAATAAGGGGTATAAGAGGCGGGATGATTGCCGAAGCAAAGCGACTACATTCAAAGGGGCTTTCGTACAAACGCATGGAGGAATTGGGGCTCGAATATCGCTCCCTCGCTCGCCTCTTGCAGGGCAAGATCACACACGAGGAGATGGTTGTCGAGCTGAGTCACGCCATTCGTCGATACGCGATACGTCAGATGCACTACTGGAAGCGCAACAAGGATATTCAGTGGTTCAAAGATACACGCACAGTGGGAATATCAAAAACAGTCAAGGTTTGGTTAGAGAAAAACTAATGCGGGCGATGTAGGAATCGCCTCTCGCTGCTGCTGCAGCTCGAAACCTACGGCCCCTCCCAGTGCCTGCGGCCCGCGGTTCGATTCCTAAACCGGGATAGTGTCAAAAATCTGACGCCGGAGCGGCGGAAAGATTTTAACACTGCGGGCGATGTAGGAATCGAACCTACGACGTCGGTTTTGGAGACCGAAGTTATACCATTTAACTAATCGCCCTACGGGTTTGAGTATATCGCACCGTGAGAACGCTCGCGACTATTTCTTGGATTCCTTGTGCTTCGTATGCGCCTTGCACCATTTGCAATACCTCGTGGTGTCAATCGAAGAGTTTGAACTGGAGGGACAGAACCTTTTTCTATCCCTCCTATCAAAGATCAGTTAGAGCAAATATACACCTTCGCTTCCGAAAGACAATACGGATTACTCCTTTCCGTATTGTCTTGCCATCTGCTCAAGCTCCGCGTCGTTCATCGTCGTATAGATGTAGCTCGACGCCAACGATGAATGTCCAAGCACGCCGGAGATAATGGAATTGTTCGCTCCTCTCTTTGCAAGCACGTGCCCCTTGCGATGTCGTAGCGAGTGAGGATTCAACGTCGGAACGCCGGCAATCCATGACGCCTTCCTGAATGCGATGTGTAGCCCGCTCTCGCCGATTCTTGCAACGCCCTTGTCTCGGTGAACCACAACGAATAGCGCATCCGCGTTTGCCCCGCGCTTTCTCAAGAACTTTCTTCGCTCTTCGATCCAATCCTTGAGCGCATCGCTACACTCGTCCTCCCAGAAAATTGCACGAATCGGGCGCATTCCCCTGGACTTCTTTGTTTTGATCATCGCTCTCTTATTTTCGAGATCGATGTCTTTGATGTTGAGCGCTTGCAGTTCACCCACGCGCATTCCAGTGTCGCGGAGGAGCAACAATGCTGCTTTGTTGCGCAACCGGCAATGCCGTTGAGGACACTTCGCGATTACCGCAAGGACCTTTGCGATTTGCTCCTCCGTCGCAACCTTCGGCTCCTTGAACTCCTTTCTCGGCAACGGAATTTCCTTAGGATCGAGAACCATGTATCCATCGCGGCGAAGTGTTGTGAATAATTTTCTGAGAGCACACGCTTTCATCGGAATCCCGTTTCTCTCGTAGCCGGAACGTTCCATCTCAAGAAAGTAGTTCTCGATGTCCGCGATGCGGATGTTCTCGGCCGGCGGATTGTGCATGTAGACACAAAACTGCCGAGCGTCTTTTTCATACCCTCGTGCAGTTGCCAGCTTCTCGCGGAGCCCTCCGCGCTCAAAGACGAGTTTTATCGCATCGCTCAAAAGCATACGCGAATTGTCTGCGCGACGAGCGCGTTGGACTGTTTCGACCTTGCGGAGTTCCACGCCATTGTTGTTCTGGCGTGGAAAGCGATTCGTCACTCGGAGTTTACCTCGCCTCGCTCTCCGGCGAAAGTGCGGGGTGTGCATAGCGACGGGTTGCGAGCATGATGCACCCCGGAGGTTGATAATGGGGCCACGACTTTCACGTGGCGGCAGATTGATTCTGCGTTCTAGACTTTTCATATGAGAAATGTCTATTACGCGCGGATGGAGGGAACATCCCACGAGGACACAGTCGCGCACTTTTAATGCGCTCTGGCGTGAGACCGCACTGACAATGCCGAGTCACGCGAGAACTCGAAGGGGAACGCAACGACCGCCAAAATTACTTAACTTAGTGTCGCTGTTCGTATCCAGATTCTAGCGTGACGTTCTAAGCGTTAGATGAATCTTTACTGGGGATAACTCGATGGGTAATTTTAACCTTGACTCATATGCTCATATCTGACATAATACTGCGGGCTTTGACATAGAGATTACTACATGAGACGAGCTTTTTGGGGCTGAGTGATCGGCCATAGGAAGCTCGTCTCAGCAGAGATGAGAGCTCGCCCGAGTGTTCGGGCACACAGCAGAAGGGATGATGACGATGAACGCATCGATCACATCTGGACAAGAAACCCAACTCGACCGTTTCGGCGAAGATGCCGGGAAGCATGCGATTCGCGTCGCACGCAACAAGATCCCGCTCGACAAGGACGCGACGCAACGCCTTCTCATGCGTGGCGACGAATTCAAGTCGGTCATGGCCGATGCGGCAATCGCTGCGGCGCGTGAGCTCGCACTCACGGACCGTTTCAAGGACGAGGAAGTCGAATCCTCCTACGTCTACCCGGCGGGATATCAGCCGAAGCCCTTGGAAGCGCAGATCGAAATCCTGCGCGGCAAGTGGCCGAAACTCAACGCCGGTGCGTGGATCGCGGGATTGGAGAAGGCGGTGCCGCCCGGTGCCGAGTTCCTCTCCGCGTTCGTACGTTGGGAAGCGCTTGCGCCCACCTACAACGACGCCGTCAACAACGAGATCCTGCCCGCCCTCTCGGATCAGCGTGGCGGGAAGTTCAAGAACTGGTGGAAGGGCCAGCTCGGCCCCGACCGGCTCCGGCAGAACGCCCGGACCAAGGGCGTCTTGGAGCGGATTGCGTCGGTCCAGCAGGGCGACATCCTCGTTACGGGTTCGCAGTTCGGCATGCTTCATCGCGGTCGCTCGGTTCGCCGGGCACGCGAGATCTTGATCGCATCCGAATTCGGACACGGTTCTTTCACGGGCGGTTGCCTGTTGCTGACGCATCCAGAGCGGCTCGTGTCGTATGACGACCTCTGGCTCGACTTGCCGGGCGACGACTATCGTCCGGGGGGCAAGGGCGAGTTCGTGGGCGCCCCGTACTTCGACTTCCGGGACGGCGAGCTGCGCTTCGATGCGGGATTCGTCGACGCTGCCCTCAAGCGCTATGGTTCCGTCTCCGGGTGCTCCCTGCAGTAAGGATCCTTGATCCTCGAACTCTTGAGTCTTTCGCTTTCTTGATTCTTGAGTTCGCCGCAAAAAATCATCGGGGCTATCCACAGCGATGTGGGCAGCCCCGATTTCTTTTCCATATACTTATAAGTGAGTCTAGGCTCATGCACGGCCGTCCACGGATTGCCGTCGCCGAACTCTTTCTCTTCCGAGAAATGCGGCCAGAGTCTCGCCGATCACGATCTGCGAGAGAGTGCTGTGATGAGGAGATACTGCTTGCCTTTGTCCAAAGTGAACCATTGTGTCTATATGACCGGTGTCACTGGATGAAATTCAGGAGCGAGAGAACGTCTTATTGCCAATAAGAATCGTCTTCGAGCTTCGATGCATGGACGGATGGAGGCAATTATCCGGAGGACAAGGACGAGTTCGTGAACGCCCCGTACTTCAACTTCAAGGACGGCAAGCTGAACTTCGATACGAAATTCGTCGACAATGCCAACAAGAACTATGGTTCCGTCTCCGGGTTCTCCCTGAAGTCGCTCCTCTCTGTGGGTGGGGCATCCGAAAGGGTGCCCCTTGTGCTAACGAGCGTTTGCGGATCGAAGCCAGCCGCCGAGCATTCGCCCGATCTCGTCAATCACCTCCTGCAACGCGGTGTACTTCTTGTTATCGAGTGCTCGCGTTTCTTTCATCAGCCGGATGAGGAATCGCAAGACGTTGAGCTTCATGCTGGCACGCTCAAGTGCACTGATTTTGCTCGTACGTTCGCCATATCCGGCGGAGAGCAGGGCTTCGATGATGTCGAGAATAAGATTCTCGCTACGCTCGAAGACGGTAAAACGATCCTGCTTCGGTACGACCCTGCGATATTCGTGGAACATGCGGTAGAGATCATACGTTTTCTTGAGAATCGGAATGTCGAAGTCGTTCATATGCCATGAAAAGATA
>Ga0209542_10000706_pt1 | contig 80043 bp, 79 predicted proteins | sample RifCSPhighO2_01_FD_184028 | JGI IMG/M metagenome (GOLD analysis project Ga0209542, IMG submission 184028) | Soil microbial communities from Rifle, Colorado - Rifle CSP2_plank highO2_0.1 (SPAdes) (version 2) | ecosystem: Environmental > Terrestrial > Deep subsurface > Rock core/Sediment ...
ATCGAGAAACTCGGCAAAAGAAACCGGACAAAGTTTGAGGGGTGGCTGGCCGGGAGCCGGGAGGTACTGATCGGTAAATCACCGCGGGAACTGCTAGAAGATATCATTGAAGAAACCGGATACATGAGCAGGTTCGACGACCGGGATGAGGAAGATGTGGCCCGAGTGGAGAACATCAAGGAGTTGTTGGCGGTTTCGGGCGAGTTTTCAAAGTTAACCGAGTTTTTGGAAAGCGTGGCTTTGATCCAAAGCGATGAACTGGCTGAGCGGAAATCAGGAAATGTAAGTGTGACCATGATGACGATTCACGCGGCGAAGGGCCTCGAGTTTGACGAGGTGGTGATCGTGGGTCTGGAGGAGGGGCTGCTGCCCCACTCGAGAAGCCTATTACAAAAGGAGGACGTCGAGGAAGAAAGACGGTTAATGTATGTAGCCATGACGCGGGCCAGGAGCCGGCTGCATCTGACATTGACCCATAGCCGCTTGATGTATGGGGGAAGACAGGCAACTTCGCCATCGCGGTTTCTGTCCGAAATTCCCCAGGAACTTGTCAGGATCGCCCAAAAAAGATATGAAGAACGGGAGGTCGGCCGAACGGTCGAGAGAAAGAAGGACGTGGATTATGACGGAAGAAAAATCATCTCCGACTGGGAGACGGAGGGGGTCATGGTCGGAAGACCGGACCGAGTGCGGGTGGAGGAAGAGACGAAGGCTGACTTTGATGAGATCGACGCCTGGTAACTACCAGGCGATCTCAGTTCGCCCGCTGGCTTTCAGGTAATTGTTGGCTTGACTGAAAGGGCGGCTACCGAAGAAACCATTGAAGGCCGAGAGGGGCGAAGGGTGAGCCGATTTGAGAACCAAGTGTCTGCCGGCATCAACAAAGGCGCCCTTTCGTTGGGCGTAGTTGCCCCAGAGAATAAAAACGAGGTGCTCTCTCGTCTCGGCGAGACGATGGATAATGGCATCAGTAAAGAGTTCCCAGCCTTTATTTTGATGAGAGCCGGCTTGGTGCGCCCGGACAGTGAGTGTGGCATTCAGGAGGAGGACGCCCTGCTTGGCCCAGTGTTCAAGATTTCCCGAGCGCGACGCCTGCCTGCCGGCAGGCAGGTCTTTGCCCAGATCGGTCCTTATCTCTTTGTAGATATTGACCAGTGAGGGGGGCAGGGGGACGCCATCGGGAACAGAGAAGGAAAGACCATGAGCCTGGCTGGGACCGTGGTAGGGGTCTTGGCCGAGGATGACGACCTTAACCTTGTCAACCGGAACAGAGTCGAGAGCATTGAAAATAAATTTGGGAGGAGGAAAGACGGTGCAGTTTTTGTATTCCTCTTTGACAAATTTGGTCAGTTCCTCAAAATACGGCTTCTCAAATTCGTCTTTAAGCAATTCCTTCCAGGATCTTTCGAGACGGACTTCCATAAGGTATATTTTAATTATGTGGAATATATTAGCAAGCGAGGAAAGAATTGCCAAAACGATTAAGGCCTTGACCGAGAACGGGATTGTGGCAGAGGCGGTGAATACTGGAGAAGAAGCGAAAAAGAGACTTTTGGAAATTATTCCCGCCGGAGTGGCGGTGATGAACATGTCCTCGACAACCTTGGACCAAATCGGGATAACCAAAGAGATCGTGGAGGGTAATAAATACGTGGCAGTGAAGAAGAAACTGATGACCATGGATCGGGAGAAGGACAGCCGACGGATGCAGGAAATGGGGGCGGCACCGGAATACGCCATTGGCAGTGTCCATGCGGTGACTGAGGCAGGCCAACTAGTGGTGGCTTCAAATTCGGGGAGCCAAATTCCCGCTTATGCTTATGGCGCCGAGAAGGTTATCTGGGTCGTGGGGACACAAAAAATCGTAGCGAATCTCGATGACGCGATGAAAAGAATTTATGAATATACGCTAGATCTGGAGAGCGAGAGAGTCAGGAAAGCGAACATGATGCCGAAGAGCAATGTCAGTAAAATGCTGATCATCAACAAGGAGGTGCGGCCGGACCGTTTATTTCTGATCTTCGTCAGGGAAGTCCTGGGTTTTTAGCTGTGGCGAGGGGGCGGGATTCGAACCCAATTTATTCGGTGAGTTTATCTAGGTAAATTATTGTCCCCCCCAAGCTTTTTACAAGATCATGCTCCCAGGTTGCTCCATATGAATCTTGCCAACCGGGAATGAAGTACCAAACATCAATAAGACCGCTCCTAAAAAGTGTTCCGTAGAATGTTTCAAGTAAGTGGTCACGGGTTGGGTCGTAATATGGGGTGGCTTTGATTCTTTGCATCGGTGCCTCATAAGGCATTTGGTCAAAGATATTTCCTCCTTGACTTTGTAGCTTGTTGATCCATCGTCTAAAATGAGCGATGTTCTCTTCCATATTACCCATCCCACCACTAGTAACTGGACCGCAAACAATACCCACTGGTGCTGCTGGTAGTTGCGCAATTTCGTATAAGGCAATTTCCAGTAAATCTTCAAAGGTTTCTGAAACGGCAAGCCGGGCTTCAATTGAAGAAAGATCAATGTTTTCTTTCTGGGTCATGTGGGGGGATAATACACCAGAGGTTTTGTTTTTTCAATGGTTTGGCGGAGAGGGCGGGATTCGAACCCGCGATACCCTTTCGGATATGGCAGTTTAGTAAACTGCTGTCGTAGACCACTTGACTACCTCTCCAAAACGAGGTTATTTTATCATTTTCTGGTGTCGTTCTGAGCTTGATTTGAAAATTATGTTCGGGTTTTGTTAGTATTAAGGTGAGTATGGACAATAGGTTTGGCGGATTAGATGGTAGAAGGAAGGGAGGAGTTGTTTCCCAATTGAGACGGAAATTGAATCCGCAACTATACAAAGAACGCGGATGTAATATTGCGATAGAATCCCTGAGGCCAAAGAACTCCAACAAATTAGCAGAGATCGTAGGAGTTATTCTCGGCGACGGAGGAATGACTTATAACCAATTGCGGATAACCCTTAATTCAGAAAAAGACTTTGACTATGCTATTTATGTCGGTAATGTTTTGGGCAAATTATTCGGAGTTAGAGTGGGTAAATTCAAAAGAAAAGATTCAAAATGTATCGTGTTATATATTTCAGGAGTAAATATTATTAAATGCCTGTGCAACTCAGGCCTTAGCCTTGGTAATAAGGTTAAACTTCAGGTTGGTGTCCCAGAGTGGATATCAAAAAACCTGACCTATTCGAGGTGGTGTTTGCGAGGATTGATGGATACCGATGGAGGAGTGTTTCTAGATAAATACACCGTTAATGGTAAGCAATATTGTTATAAGAAAGTCTGCTTTACAAACAAATCGATGCCGCTTATAGATTTTGTTTATAAAACTTTGATCAAGTTTGGGTTCCACCCTCAAACCTACAGTGACAACAAAGTGTGGCTTTATTCGTATAAGGAAGTTGATAGATATCTGCTTGAAATTGGGAGTTCAAACCAAAGACTGAATAAATTCAAAAGCAAATAGGAAGGTTGCCTGTTAGAATTGAGGCTAATGATCAAAGAGGTTCGCTTCCGGGAGAGAAGAAGTTTCGACAAATTGGCGGCCCACCCACTCCAGTCCTGGGCGTGGGGGGAGTTTCGCGAGAAGACCGGAGTGGCGGTGATCCGCCTGGGGAGATACCAAAAAAGCAGACTGGTGGAAACCGCCCAGGTAACAATTCATCCTATCCCTCACCTCCCCTTCTCGATCGGCTACTGGCCCAAGGGGGTGGTGCCGAGTAAGGTAATGGTCGAGGCGGTAAAGAAGGAGCTGCAAAAAAGAAGAGCGATCATGGTAAAGCTGGAACCGAATGAAATAAAGAATCAGGAAACCCAGGAGGCAATCAAGAAGTTCGGGGGCAGAACCGGATTGATTGGTGGGAGATCGTTATTTACCCGCTGGTCATTTTGGCTGGACCTGACCAAGAGTGAGGCCGAACTTCTATCCGGGATGAAACAGAAGACCAGATACAACACCCGTTTGGCGGAAAAGAAGAAGGTGGTAATTACGGAGGATAACAGCCCTGAGGCATTTGAAGAATACTGGAAACTGACCGAAGAGACGACCAAGAGACAAGGGTTTTATGCCCACACCAAGAAATATCACCAACTGATGTTTAATACCCTTCAGCCGATGGGAATAGCCCATCTTTTTGTCGCCAAACATGAGGAAAGGACGCTGGCTACCTGGATCATCTTTGTTCTGAACGGGATAATGTACTACCCTTATGGCGCGTCGACGCGGGACGACCGGAATGTCTTTGGCAGTAATCTGCTGATGTGGGAGGTGATCAAATTCGGCAAGAGAAATGGCTGTGGGTTGTTTGATATGTGGGGCTCACCGGGACCGTCGCCTCGACCTTCGGACCCGTGGGCTGGATTTCACCGTTTCAAAGAAGGATATGGAGCAAAACTGGTGGAGTTCGTCGGGACTTATGACTTGGTGATTAATCCCCTGCTTTACTGGCCTTACCGGGCTGGCGAAGAAGTAAGATGGGTACTCTTGCGGTTACTACGAAAAATCAGCTAATGATAGATCTGCGCCAGACGAAAGAATGGGGAGATTGGCTCGCCGCGACCGGATGGGTGGTTGATAAGGTAAAAACAATGGACGGGAGTGATCTGCAAATCTTTATCCGGCCGATGCCGTTTTTGCCGATCGCTTTTTTTAAGCTCCAACGTTTCAATCGCGAAATCGACTGGCAGGACTTGGCGGAAACAAAAAGGAAGCATCACGTGCTCTGGTCGGTGATGGAGCCGGCCAACGAAAAGCCAATTCCTGACATTACAAAACACGGTTACCGACTGACCCGCGACCCATATCTGCCAACGAAAACGAGAGTCCTGGATCTAACCAAAAGCGAGAAGGCCCTGCTAATCGGGATGAGTGAGAACTTCAGACGGGTGATCAAAAAGGGAATGATGGCGAAGGTGGTTAAGATAAGCGCGGATCGGTTTTATGAGGGCTGGAAAAGATGGGCGAGGTCATATATTTTGCCGAGGGGGCAGTTTGATAGTTTGGTGGGGGCGTTTTCGTCAAAGGTCGAGTTTTGGGCAATGGAAAAAGACGGGCAGCCGCTTTCGGCGGTCATGCTTTTGTTCACCCCGGACACTTGCTTCTATTACCAGACCTGGACAAGCAAGATGGGCCGGAAAAGTTCCGAGCATGTGATTCTGACCTGGAAGACGATGAGGAGGGCAAAAAAACTGAAAAAGAAATACTACAACTTCGAGGGAATACAGGACAGACGCTTCCCGATTCCCAAATGGGACGGTTTCACGGAATTCAAACGCCGTTTCGGGGGGCAGGAGCTTTCCTATCCGGGTTCATTTCTGAAGTGGTTCTAAGCAGGACTAACACATATCAGCGATGATAGGAACGACCTCGATGCACGGGGTTCCCCAACTGTGATTTTTGAGAATGAACTCATGAATATCCGTGAGATTTTTTTTAACTGTTTTCAAGGTGATCAAGACAACGTCTTCACCCCGAACTCCGTCCGGGTCGGTATACATTAGGTGGACGTGGTCGTGAATCTTGGCGGTACCGCAAAGCTCTTTTTTGAGAAGTTCGCCGCATAGTTTGATCGCCTCGTCCCGACTAGGGCAGGGGATGTTTACGAATATTGGGTCGACGCCGTTTAGTTGTTTGCCCATGGAGATATTTTAGCTCGTTTTACCCGCTTTGTGAAATGCCGTTGGGCCAACAGTGGTGAAGAAAGTCGCAACGGGCACAGATGTTAGTGTCAGTGGTGCGCTCAAAGTTCATTGATCTGATCTCTTTCACTGAATCTTTGATGGTTTGCTTCAGTTCGTCTACTTGCCCGGGGGTGATGACGAACTTTTCGCGGTGGAAAACCCCATCTTTGTCCGGCTCGATGAATTCAAGAACCGTCTCGCCCACCCGATAGCCGAATGGTTTGTCCAGATCAGCCAGCAGGTTGTAGAAAATGAGTTGGCGTTTGTAATTGCCGTCGGGACCAGCGCCTTCTTTTTCCAAAACTCCCCGAGTCTTGGGGGCACCGGTTTTGTAGTCAACGAAGCGAACCGTTTTGTCGCTTTTGCTGATGAGATCGACCCGGTCGGACTTGCCCGAAAGGGCGATGTCATCGAGGAAGATGGGGGTGGTATGGCCAAAGTTTTTCTCGGTGAAAAGGACGGGCGCGAATTCATTGCGGTAGTGGTCGTAATAGGCAGAAAGGATTTTCTTGCCGTGGATGAGGCGGTCTTTCATCTCGCTCTCGGAGAGGACTTCACGCTTTAGGGCTTTTTCAAAATCGGAAAGAAAAACTTTTTTCGGCGTGGGTTTGCCGGTTTTGTTCAACTGACGATACAAATTCTCGAGAGCATAATGGACGGCGGTACCGAAGCACATTGCAGGCGCCTTCGCCCGCGGAATTCGATAGAGATTGTCGAGCTTGAATTTGTAATGACACTGTAGGTAGGTATTCAAGGCAGTCGGAGAAAGTTTGAAATTGGCAATTAGCTCAGACAGATATTCTGCCTCGCCGTCGTGAACCGTCGGAGAAACATGAGTCAGGAGATCGGCCAGGACCTGGGGGGCGTTTTTCTCGTACTCTTCAGTTTTGATTTCTTTGAGGTGTTCTTTTGGCAGGTCAGAGAGAAACATGGCCGGGAAGGTCATTTTGGCAGAATGGGAATAGTTGGTCGCACCGGAGAGATAAACCTCCTGCTTCGCCCGGGTGAGGGCGACGTAAAAGAGGCGGCGCTCATCGGCATTTTTGTCCTCGCGGGAAAGGTCGGAGGAAAGAATTCCGGTTGGCAGTTTGATCATTTGGCGATTGGTTTTGTTGCCCCAGTGGGTGTCAGCGAAACGATAGACATAGACAATAAGCCACTCGAGTCCTTTCGCCTTGTGGGCGGTCGTGAGGGTAACCGCCGCCTTGTCAGAAACCAGAACCGACTCGGGCAGTTTGACCCCATGTTGCTGCATCAAATCGAGATTTTTCACATATCCAAAAAGATCCAAGGAAGGATTGGCGTCAAGTTGTTTTTTGACGTCCTCATAGAGAGTGCCGAAACGATTCAGTTCAGTGATTGGTTGGGGCAATTTCAGAATGTAGTCCATCAGACCTGATTCGACAAAGATCTTTTGAAAACTTTCCGAGAGAGTCAGAGAGGTTGCCTTTTTGCTCCAGGAAACAAAGAGACTAAAGGCCGTCTTGGTTTTTGAGTCGAGAGCTGGGTCGTCCTCTTGGAGCAGATCAATAAGGGAAACCCGTTGGGCATGCGCACGGCGAGACAGCTTGAGAATAGCTACTGGGTCGAGGTCAAAGTAAGGATAATTAAAAACGGTAAAGAGCTCGAGATCGTCGATGCGACCGGGAAGACTGGTCACGACACGAATGGTCTTCAGAAACTGGCTGATAAGAGGCGTGGTGAGGATGTTGGTACCGCCCTCGAGACGGTAGGGAATGCCTTTTTGTTTAAAGAGATCAACAAGATGGTCAAGGTCCCGATTTTCTTTGACGATGACGGCGATGTCTGAAGGCGAGGCGCCCGCTTCGATCTTCTCTTTGATGGAGCGGGCCAGGAATTCATCTTCAAAAACCGAGGAGTTAAATTTGGCAACTTTCACAGGCTGAGACAGATGGGAGACGTTGTGCTTCAGGGGGGAATCGACAACTAAAGCGGCGGCGGAAGAAAGGATGAGCTTGGTGGAACGATAGTTTTGATCAAGGCTAATTTTGGCGGTTTTCGGGAAAGTTTTTTCAAATTGATGGGTGTTTTCTTGACTTGCTCCCTGAAAACGAAAGATGGATTGATTCGGGTCACCGACGACGAAGAGATTGGCTTTCTCGCCCCAGAAACTGGCGAGAGCAAAGATCAGACGGTTCTGGGCGGAGTTGGTGTCCTGATATTCATCCACCAAAATATATTGATACTTTTCCTGGTAGGTTAAGAGAAATTCTTCGTCCGCTTCAAAGGCTTCGACGACCCAATTGATCATATCCTCATAATCGAAACGGCCGAGAACCTCCAGTTCTGCTTGGTACTTTTTGTAAATGGCGAGGAGATCGATATTCTTGCTGACCAACTTTTCTTTTTCGGCAAATGCGGTCTTTCCCAGGCTGTCTTTTTCGACTTCGAAGTCTTCGGAAAGAGCGCGAACCAGTTTGGCGAATTTTTTGACAGTAATCCCCTCGCGTTTGAGATCAGAGAGGCAACCAATGATATCTCTAAGATAAAGGGTGGGGTTGTTGAGTGGCTTCAGAAGCAGGAACGACCCGTCTTCGAGTAGGCCGGTAACGATCTCAATTTTTTCCAGATCGGTCGCGGCGACCATCCCGGCCGGGCGACTAAAACGTTCCGGGTTTTCAGCGATGATGTCATTACAGAAGGAGTGGAAGGTGGTGACCCGAACATGGTAGCCGTCTTGGCCGATGAGACTGATCAAGCGCTGTCTCATTTCTTTGGTAGCGGCTTCGGTAAAAGTCAGGGCAAGGATGGCGCCCGGGTCGGTATCGGTTTTGGCAAGGACATTCCCGATCCGGACACTTAGGATCTGGGTCTTCCCCGTCCCCGGCCCCGCCATGACCACGACCGGACCGTCGATGGTATCGACCGCTTTTTTCTGGTTTTCGTTTAGGGAAGAGTAGGCCCGCCCAAACTGCTTCGCAGATTGTGGCGGGCGGGCCTTTTGAAATGGTGTCGCCGGCATGAGCTAGTATAAGCTACTTCGCCTTTTCGCACTCAACGCGAACCCAGCGCCAGAGGCTGGTGTCGAGTCCAAGTTCTTCAAGAATGGCGAGAGTAAGATAACGATGGCGACCGAGGATTCCCCCGGTTTTTTCGTTGACGACAATAGGGTCGGTCTCTGGAAAAATAAACTCATAGGAGAGTCGACTAGCGAGAACAAAACCGAGTCCGTAAAGATACTCTGCCAGGGCTTTCCCATCCCGACCACGGAGGTCACCTAATCCCTCGTAATTTGCTCTCACCAGGTTGCTGACTCGGTCTGAAAAAGCCGCGAATTCCGGATAGCCGGCAGGTCTGTCTGGAAATTGTTTACCCTTAATTATCTGCCAAGTGATATCGCCGTAAAGAATTCCCCACTGGGGCTTATCAAAGTCAATTCCAAGCAAGGCGAAGACGGCTTTTAGTTGGGCACGCCTTTGTTTGGTAATATCAGGATCGGCGCCCGGGCCGGCTTCTATCAGCCAGGCAAGAAGACAGGCAATCTCTTCGATGATTTCGGCATGTAGTTCGGGGGTCAGTAAACTTTCAGCCTCCTGGGTATCTCTTGTTCTTTCACGAGCTTGTTCGAACCTACAGCCACACTCCATGCACATGAGGCGTATTATAGGGCAAGGTTAGTCTGCGGGCAAGCCCGCCGCGCCTTTGTCGAGATTTTTGGTGGAGCTGATCTTCTGGCCGAGGGTGGCGAAAGTTTGATTGGTATCGGACATTTGATTGGCGGCGTTGGTGATGTGGCGGTTCAGAGTCGAGAGGTTTCCCTCCAGTCTTTCGTAGTCTTTTCCAATCGCCCGGAGAAGGGCGAAAACCTCTTTGGTCTTGCCTTCGATTTTTTTGCCTTCGAAAGAGAGAAGGATGGTTTGGAGATGGGCATACAAAGTCGTTGGGGAAACGGGATAGACACGTAGGTCGCGGGCGTAGTCCATTAGTTCGGATAAGTTGACGACTTCGTAGTAAACCGCTTCGGAAGGAAGATACATCAGGGCGAAATCGACGGTGCCTTCGCCCGGCAGGATGTACTTTGAGCTGATATCTTTGACGTGTTTTTTGACATCACGGACAAAAAGATTTTTGAAGGCTTCTTTTTCCTTTTCGTCTTCGGAACGGAGCATTTTCTGGAAGTTCTCAAGGGGGAATTTGGAGTCGATGGGGAGAATGCCGGCATCGGTCTGAATGGCGGCGTCAACGATCTGACCGGATTTGAAAGCATACTGCAAAGAGAAAGATTTTTTGGGGAACATTTGGCCGATGAGGTCGCGGAGAACCTGCTCACCGATATTTCCCCGAAGTTTGGGACTCTTGAGATAGTCCTGAAGATCTTTCATGGAACGACCGACCTCAGAAAAAACACCGGCTTCTTTCTTCAGGTCGCCGATGACGGCGGTGGCGCGGTCGAGACGCTCGTGCAGCTCCCGGTAACTGCTTTGAAGAGTGCTGGTGAGGTGCTGGTTGCTTGTCGTAAATGAGTTTTGGAGGGAGGAAAGCCACTTGGTCAGAGTCTGGTCGTTTTTGGGTTGATCGAGCTTCTTGGCTAGGGCGAGATAGAGCAGGAAGAAACAAGCGGCGATGAAGGCGAGGATGATGAGTATTTCGACTGACATAATCTCATTATATAGTGGAGGCATGGGCAGAAGGCGAAAGGTCCCCGAAAGAAAAAAGAGGTACGGCTGGCTGGTTCTGGCGACGATAGCCGCCTGGCTGGTGGTTATTCTGATGTTTCTTTTTGTCGATCCGGAAAACATAAAGAACCTGGTCATCCCGGGAAGTTATCTACTATTTGTTTTGATGGCGGGACTTTCTGTTTTCCTGCTGCTGACGATAGTTTTGCTGTCTGCCAAGAGAGCTCTCTGGTGGACTGCTGGACTTGTCGTTTTCTTCTACCTGCGGGTTTGTGGGATGGGCAACTTGCTGAACGCGGTTTTATTGCTTGGGGTGATTGTATGCGGTGAGTTGTATGGCGAAATGGAAAAAATGAGTTATACTTCAAACCGTGCAAGTTTCAAGCCAAAAACTCAACAAAACTCTGGAGAATCAAATCAGACAAATGCTGATCGGGATCCTCTGTGAAGTTGATTCCCCAAAAGTTATGGGGGAGATCCTGGCCGACCTGCTGACCGATACCGAGAGGGTGGCGATGATGAAGCGGATGGGGATCGCGGTTTACCTGGATAAAAGCAGGAGTTATGAAGATATCAAGAATAATCTGAAAGTGAGTTCGGCAACAATTGCGACGGTGGCCGAGACAATGGGTAATCCGGGAACCGTTGAGGTGATAAGAAGAATCAAGGCAGAAGAATGGGCAACCGAGTGGACGGAGAAAATCAGTCGGGGGCTACGCCGGATTCTGCCCATTTAGGCTTACTACCCCGAGGATGTTGAATAAGTCGATCATCACCGTCATTCCCACGAAAGTGGGAATCTATATAGATTCCCGATCAGGTCGGGAATGACAGACAAAAGATGTTATTCAACGGCCTCTACCCCATAGCTTGATTATTGCGGCTTGATGTGGTAGTATTCCCCAGATCTCAAACAGATCGATTCGCACACTAAGGAGGTGTGACATGTTGAGCAGGGCGCTACAAATCGTGGCACTAGTTGCCATGGGGTTTGCGTGGGGATGGTTCTGGCCAGTGGCTATTTTTGTCATCTGGCTGTTCATCCCCGCTGCTAAAAACTGCGGCTGGTCCATGTTGATCTTTAAGATCGGCTCGGGCGTAGCTGTGATCGTCGCTGGGGCGGTTGCTGCTTATTTTGCATGGGGCGCAATTTGGGCAGTGGTTGTCGCGGTGGGCCTAATCCTTTACTTGGCCCAGATTGACCAACAGCTTTAATTTCGCCCCGCTACCGACCCTCGATGAGAGCAATCTCTGAGGGGGTTTTTTTTTAGAGAATCAGTTCGATGTTAAAATTGGGCCATGGGGTTTGAAGATGGCGGCGAATTTATTGGAGGAGGAGCGGCAAATCCGGTTCCGCCGGTAATGACGCTCCAAAAAGCGATTGATCTGGGCGAATATGACCCTGATTTTTTGGCGACTTTCCCGGAGTGGCATTCGCTTAGTCGTCATATCCAGTGGGAGATGATCAGGCAAGGACTGAAAAACAGGACTAGGCACCTAAGGGTTCACTGGGCGGAACTCGCCAATCAACCTGACTTTTCCCAAAAACCACATTTAGCTGCGGCCATGAAAAACATCCAGAAACAATTAGGAGAGTTGCAGTACGACGAGGAGAAATTACAAGTAGAATATTCTTCGTAGTATGGGGAAGTTTTATATCACGACCACCTTGCCTTATGTGAATTCATCTCCGCACATCGGTTTCGCGATGGAGATCGTCCGAGCTGATGCAATGGCGCGAGTACACCGCCTGATCGGAGATGAAGTCTTTTTTAATACAGGAACGGATGAACACGGACAAAAAATTTATCAGGAAGCGTTGAAGGCAAATCAGACGCCACAGAATTATGTCGATGAGTGGGCAGCGAAATTTGAGCTTTTAAAAAAGGCTTTGAATCTGAGCTATGACAATTTCATCAGAACTACCGATGAACACCATATCAAGGCGGCACAGGAAATCTGGAGAAGGTGCAAGGCCAATGGCGATATCTACAAAACGAAGTACCAGATGAAATATTGCATTGGTTGTGAATTGGAAAAAACGGATTCGGAGTTGGTCGGGGGCAAATGTCCGCTTCACCCAAAAATGGAGCTGGAAATTCGAGACGAGGAAAACTACTTCTTCCGTTTCTCAAAATACCAGAGATGGTTGATTGATTTGTATGATAGCCAGCCAGACTTTATAGTGCCGCGTTTCCGTCAAGAGGAAATCAAAGAATTTGTGGCTAAGAGTCTTACTGACTTCTCAATCTCCCGCCTGAAGACGAGGATGCCTTGGGGGGTGGACGTTCCAGATGACCCCGATCACGTTGAATATGTTTGGTTCGACGCTTTGACTAGCTATATTTCGGCACTTGGCTGGCCTGAAGACGAAAAAAAGTTTGGGGAATGGTGGCCGGGAATACAGATTGCCGGCAAGGACAACTTACGCCAGCAGACGGCGATGTGGCAGGCAATGCTGATGAGTGCCGGCTTGCCAACTTCGAAGCAGGTTTTTGTTGAGGGCTTCATCAATTCAGGGGGCCAGAAGATGAGTAAGAGTCTGGGGAATGTGATCGACCCGATCGAGTACGTCGAAAAGTATGGGACTGAGGCGGTAAGGTACTACATCTTGGCCAAGTTCTCTTCTTTTGAAGACAGTGATATCACCGCTGAAAAGTTTGAGGAGGCTTATAACGCCGATTTGGCAAATGGCCTGGGCAATCTGGTGGCCAGGGTTTCGACGATGGTCGAAAATGCCGGCCTGGCGGTAGAAGAAAAGGATATGAAAGTTAGTGATCAGGTGGTAACAATGACGTATGGCTGGACTTTTGACGAGGCTATGACCTTGATTTGGGAAGATATCAAAAAAACGGACACCGTGATCAACGAAAAACAAGTTTGGAAACTAACCGGAGATAAGCAAAAAGTCGCCCTGATCGATTTGGTCGACCGACTCAGACAAATAGGAACTGATTTACAGCCGTTCTTGCCGGAAACTGCAGGAAAAATTCTGAAAACTTTTGCCGGACCAACGATAAAGAAATCTGAGATCCTTTTCCCCCGCCTAAAATAACCTGGGACATAGATGAAACTCCCCGGCCTGAAAGGCCGTGGGTTTCTCGCCAAGGAAGAAATATCCTTAGTGCGTCTTTCATCCTCGGCCTGAGAGGCCGAGGTTTTCTCGACGCCAGCGATAAGATTATACTTAAAGTATTGTCACTCCCGAGGAATTCCTTCGGACCACCTCGGGAGTGGCTCGTTTAATATGTTGATTGATACGCATTGCCATCTGACCGATAAAAAACTGGTTAATCAGGTCAGTGAGGTAATTTCCCGGGCCAGGAAAGCCGGTGTGGAGAAAATATTGGTGCCGACGGGCGGCCTTCTCGATGGCAAAAAGGCGATTGAGATTGCGCTCAAACACGAAGGTGTTTGGGCAATGGTAGGAATACACCCGGAAGTTTTGGTGGGTGAAACAACTCCGGAGTACCGCGATGAGTGGTTGGCAGCGGGTGGAGATTGGACAAACCGACTGCGGGAGCTGGCCGAGTCGTCAAGCAAGGTGATCGGAATTGGAGAGATAGGACTGGACTTCTATTATGACAAAGAAAGAAGGAGTCGGGAGATCCAGATGAGACTCTTCCAGGAGCAACTGGAACTGGCGATGGAGCTAGTATTGCCGGTGGTAATTCACATGAGAGGAGCGGAAACAGAAATGACACAGGTCCTAACGCAGATGGAGAGGCTGCCCAGGGGGCAACTCCATTGCTGGGCAGGAAGCGACCTGCTTCTGGAGCTGGTCCTCAAGAAGGGATTTTGTGTCAGCTTTTGCGGTAACATTACCTACAAATCGGCCGGGGACTTGCGGGAGCTTATTCAAAAAGTGCCCCTCGACAAGCTACTTTTGGAGACCGATTCGCCTTATTTGGCTCCGGAACCGGTCCGTGGTAGCTTAAACGAGCCTATAAATGTTACAATACTGGTCGAATACATCGCAAAATTGCTAGGAATCGATCCCGAGACTTTAATTAATCAAACAACTGAAAACGCAGAATGTTTATTCTTCGCTGGCTGATCAAGCGATATCCCCGCTTTTCCCAGAGAGCTTTGGAGATTTTACCTGGTTTCATGAGCTGGAGCTTGATCCTTTTCCCGGTCTGGGGATCATTTTTGACTCCCCTGGCAGTGGCTTACTATATCATCGCTTTTGACGTCTACTGGCTTTACCGATCCCTGGCTCTGGCTGGCTTGTCACTTTTGGCCCATTTTCGGATTCGGGCGAACGAGACCTATGACTGGATGGGGGACGCGGCCGGTTTCCCCGATTGGAAAAAAGTTTACCACGCGGTGATTATCCCAAATTACAAAGAACCGGGGATGATCCTGGCAAGAACGCTCAGCGCACTAGCGAATCAAACACTAGGTGCAAAACAAATCATCCCCGTGGTCGCTTTCGAGACAAGGGCGGGGAAAGATGCTAACCGCCAAATAGAAAAAATGTTGCGCGAAAAGTTTTCCGGGGTGTTTGCCAAGCTGATGTTTACCCACCATCCTTCTGGTTTAACGGGTGAGGTAGTGGGGAAATCTTCAAACTCGGCCTGGGGGGCGAGTCAACTCGCAGTTGAAATTAAGAAACATAAAAACTGGAATCCGGAGATGCTGACGGTTTCCTCTGCGGATGCAGACGTTGTGTTTCACCCAAATCATTTCGCGGCGATCACCTTCAAGTTTCTGGACAATCCGGCAAGATACCGACGGATTTGGCAGGGGGCAATCATGTTTTACAACAACATCGACAAGATCGCCTGGCCAATGCGGGTCTTCAACCGAGTTGCCAGCGTGGTCTACATGGGACTATTGATGCGGCCAGACAGACTGATCAACTTCTCCACTTATACCCTAAGTTGGCATCTGCTTTCTGAAATCGGAGGCTGGGATGCCGATGTCATTCCCGAAGACTACCGCATTTTTTTCAAAGCTTATTTCAAAACTGGTGGCGAGGTCGAGGTCGAGCCTGTTTTCCTACCGATACTGGCGGACGCGGCGGAATCAATTGGTTTTTGGAAAACTTTCGTAAATACCTACGAGCAGGTCAAACGATGGGCCTGGGGTGCTTCCGATGATGCCTATATTATCAAGCAATATATCCTGGACACCAAAGCGCCTTTTTGGGACAAGACGATCAGAGTACTCAAGGTTCTGGAAGACCATTTTCTCTGGCCGGTGAACTGGTTTATCCTAACTCTCGGGGCAACCCTGCCACCGCTACTGAATGAAAACTTTAGCAGAACCGTAATCGGGAAAACCCTACCTCAAGTATCTTCGGCGATTCTCACGGTAAGCATGGTCAGCCTATTGGTGGTGATTTTCGTCGACTGGCGGTCGAAACCAAAAATCGCAGGTGTGCCACTATGGAGGAAGATTCTTTCTCCATTCGAATTCGTCCTGCTTCCGATCGTCGGTTTCTTTTTTACCGCCCTACCCGGATTGGATGCCCATACCCGGCTAATGATGGGGCGCTACATCGAGTACCGGACTACGGAAAAGGTTTAGCCGATCAGATCCCACCTCTTCAATTTGTGCAGTTGGCCGGCTTGGATCAGATGAAGAGAGGCATAGATACCATGCTCTTTGATCAGTTCGTTATGGGTACCCTTTTCCCTGATTTTCTTTTCGTCGAGAACAATGATTTCGTCAGCTTTTTGAACCGTAGAAAGACGGTGGGCGATGATGATCGTGGTCCGGCCCTGGATCAACTTCCAGAGCGCGTCCTGGACCAGCATTTCCGAATGGGAATCGAGAGCGCTAGTGGCCTCATCGAGAATCAAAACCTTGGGGTTTTTCAAAATAGTCCTCGCGATCGAAAGACGCTGGCGCTGGCCACCGGAGAGGCGGACGCCGCGTTCACCTATGACGGTATCAATACCCTTGGGAAACTTCCTGATGAATTCATCGGCGTGGGCAACGCGGCAGGCAATCTCCATTTCTTCACGGGTGGCTCCCGGTTTCCCATAACGAAGGTTCTCGACGATGGTCTCATCAAAGAGGTGACTTTCCTGCATGACCAGCCCTGTGGTGTGATGGAGATAATCAAAAGAGAGGTCGCGGAGGTCGACCCCATCAATAAGAATCCTCCCCTTGTCAGGATCAAAAAAACGAACCATCAAATGAGCGATGGTCGTCTTTCCAACACCGGATTTACCGACCAAAGCCAAGATTTTCCCCGGTTCGACAACAAAACTAATCCCGTGGAAAACGTCCTGGCCGCTTTTTTCGGGATACTTGAACCAAACCTTTTCGAATTCAACCCTGCCCCGAGTGGAAGCCGGCGTGATCGGCTGATTGATCTCAACAAGGTCTGATCTTGCATCGAGGATCTTGAAGTAGTCGCGAATGCCGATCATGGTGTACTTGACCTCCCAAAATATCCAGCTTAAGTTCCAAAGAGGCTGTTTGATCATTTCAACGTAAGAAACCAAAAGAACCACGACACCGATGGTGAATTGATGAGAAAAGCCGAGATAAAAGATATAGGTGTAGATAGACACGGTCCAAAGATCGACCAGAATGTCAGCTGAAGTTCCTTCATTACCAATCCTTTCCATCCGGAACTTATTTTTCGTCAATCTCGCGGAAACCTCGCGGAGCTTGTTTATTTCATATCTTTCGGTAGCAAAAGTTTTTACCAGACGAATATTGCTGACGACTTCCCAAAAGTGGCTATATTCCCGATCCCAGATCCGATTCTGTTTTTTCTCGAGCTTACTCAATTTCTGAAAACGAACGAGGCGGAGGAAGAAAAACGGAACGAACATTGAGGCGGTGGCCAGGCCGATCGGCCAGTTGATCGAACTAACCACAAATATGGCGATAATGGCAGTGACCGCTCCGGGAAGAAAGTTGATGCCGAGATTACTAATGATGCCCCTAATGCCATCGGTGCCGCGGGCTAATTTGTTCATGACTTTACCCGAGGTATTCTTGTTGAAATATGGAATAGAAAGCGATAGCAAATGCCGGTAACCAACTTCGCGCAGATGATGGAGAAGCCGGTAGCCGAGAATGTTGCTGGCATAAACCGAGGTTCGGTTGACGATGGTTGAGAGAATTTTGATGATAAACAAGAGAACGATCAAGTTGATAAAGGTGGGCTTTCCAAAAAGAAAGAACTTGGTATCACCGGAGGAGATAAGATCGATCAGAGAACGGTTGATCAGGGGATAGATCTGGTTTAGCCCGGAGAGCATGACAATCAAAATTGAGATGCCAAAAATCCGTCCCCAAAAGGGGCGGGCCAGCTGAAAAACACGAAGAAGATCCGATTTTCGCTTCACAGCTTTATTTAACCACGAAATGCGCTGAATGTTATGATGAATTAATGAATCTCATGACGGAAAGTTTGTGGGGGGATGAAGCTTTTTCGGCGCTGGCGGTCCAGAAAGACTTACTTTCGATGCTGACGGTGGTAATGAAGGACACGGCTCCACCGCTTTTTTATCTTGTGGGATACGCCTGGGTACGTTTGTTCGGATCTTCCGAGGTAGCACTACGGTCTTTGACGCTACTTTTAATGCTCGGGGCGGCAGTGTTTGCGGGCCTGATTGTTTACCGGATCAGCAAAGAAAAGATTACGGGCCTGATCGCCGGTGGCCTGACTTTCCTTTCTCCTTTCTTGCTGACTTTTGCCTTTGAGTGGAGAATGTATGCCCTGCTGACCTTTACTGTCACAGCCTCGACCTATTTCTTTATCAGCAAAAAATGGTCTTGGTATATCATTTTTGCTTTGGCCTCCTTATACACGCATCACTTTGCCATCTTCACCATCCTGGCCCAAGGGATCTGGTTTATGATTTCTGAATTTTCCTGGCGCAAACCAAAGATGTGGCTACGGCAGCTTTCTCCTTTTTTATGGATAATTTTCGGATACTCCTTTTGGCTCTACCCGATGTATCTACAGATCCAGCGGGTGCGTGGGAGCGGCTTCTGGCTTTCCGAACCTAAACCCGATGACCTTTTGTACCTCCTCTGGCGTTTTTCCACTGGCGGGGTAATCATATGGTGGCAACCAATTGCCGGTGTCTTGGCGGCGATGTTGCTATTGACGAAAGATTGGCGCAGAGTTTACAAAGACTGGCTGGGGCTACTGCTTGTTTTTTCAGCGCCGATATTTTTTTCATATTTTCTCTCGAAAGTGGTCACCCCAATTTTTTACGATCGATATTTGTTATCTGCGGCGGTGGGGAGTAGTGTCCTGCTGATGGCTGGGACCCGAAAACAGTTTGTTTGGGTCGGACTGATACTGTTGCTTCTTTACGGTTATGCGTCCTGGAATGTCTTCACCCGGCCTACAAAAAGGCCCTTTCGGGAGTTTGCTGCCTTTGTAAAAACGGAGATCAAGCCGGGCGATTTTCTCGTAAACTGGAATGGCGGGGCGCACCATATTTGGGAAACAAAATACTATGGAATCCCGGCGCCTATTTATACGCCCAACGGTCCACTACCGCTTTATGTTGGGACTGCACAAATGACTGCCGAGGACACAATCGATAAGTTGCCTGACCGGCCCCGAATTGGTTTGATTGCCAGTGAAGATCCAAAAGAAATATTACTACCGGGATATAAAATGACCTTTGTAAAGCAATTTGGTGAATTACGATTTGTGTGGTGGACAAAAACAAAATGAAAAGAATCTTTTCTTTTATCGAAAAACATGAGGTGCTTCTTTCTATTCTTTGTGCGGTGGCACTGCTACGACTGCCGGGACTATTCGAACCAAACCGGTACGCTGATGAAGATATCTATCTGACGATCGGACAGGGGCTCCGAAGGGGCTTACTGCTCTACCGGGACATCTATGACAACAAGACACCGCTGATATACCTGATTGCGGCAATCGCCGGCAACGTCATGTGGTTCCGGTTCATACTGATGATCTGGAATCTTGTCAATGTGGCTTTGATCTGGGGGCTCTCGAAAAAATTGATTTCAAACAAATGGGGGGTGATCCTGGCGACAGTTCTTTTTTCCGCCTTTTCAACAATTCCGCTTCTGGAGGGAGAAATCGCGAACGGAGAGATCTTTATGATCATGCCGGTGACGGCGGCTCTTTACTTGCTTCTGTCAAAGACGGGTCAACTGACCCAGCGTCCGATCCTTTACTTGTGGGCGGGAATATTATGGTCGATTGCGGTATTATTCAAATCTCCTCCGGCAGTTGAGTTTTTTGGACTAGCCTTCTTTTTGGTGTTTTTTCAAGCGAAGTCAATCAAAGAAATCTTTGGAAAAATCTTTGACAAGAGGTTGTGGCTATTATTATTCGGATTTGCCATTCCGATTCTCACGAGTGTTTTTTATTTTTTCCTCAAGGGAGTCGGTGACGTTTATCTGAGGTCTGTTTTCTTACAAAACGTCCCCTACTTGTCTTCTTGGAGTGGCGGAGGCGGCACTCCGTTGTTTTCTGGGGGACTGGTAACCCGGGGAATGATTATGATCTTGGCGCTTTCGTTAATTTGGATTTTCAGAAGAAAATTGGGCAATGAATTCGGCCTGGTCGCCATTTGGGCCGTAACGGCAACTTTTGGAGCGTTTCTTTCCGGAAGGCCGTATCCGCATTACTTACTGGAAGTCGTTCCCCCAATGGCGTTGTTGATTGGCTTGGTTTCGACTCAACGCTCGGCCCACCGGTTGGTTTTTGCTGCTTTCATTTCCGGCTTACTGGTATTTGGAATTGTCCGTTATCGGTTTTGGTATTACAAAAGTCTGGCATATTATGAAAACTTTGTCTCATATATCTTCGGTGGAAAAACTAAGGATCAATATTATGAATACTGGGGAGATGGTGTTTTGCGCAACTACAAAATAGGCGACTATATCAAGAGGGCTACGGGAAAAGAGGATAAGGTTTTTATTTGGGGGACTGAACCGGCGATCTATGTTCTCTCTAATAGACAGCCGGCTGTGAAATACACCGTGTCATACCATGTTCTCGATTTTTCGGCTCAGGCGGAGGTGGGACAGAAACTGATGAAAGAGAACCCAAAAGTCGTTTTGGTGGTAAAAGGCGAAAAAGGGAAATTCTCTCAGCTATCGGGGATATTGGCCAACAATTACGTTCTAACAAAGACAGTCGGGGACATCGCCGTTTACCTCCGGTTAAAGTGAAACGCCGAGCGCAATAAGCTAAGATACATTGGTGAAGACGTCGACGCTAGTCTTTGTTTGCGAGATCGCCCTGATTTTGGTAGGCGGATCGTTCCTTTTCTTTTTCTGGACCAAACTGCCGCCACAGATGCCATGGTTTTATAGTTTGCCCTGGGGAGAAATTCAACTGATTCCCAAACTCTGGTTCGGTGTTGGTTTTTTGATTTTGACGACAATCTCGACCGTTAATTATTTCGTTTCAGAGAAATTGGACAAGAAAGACAGCGTTGCGGCTTTGGTGGTCGCCGGGGCTTCGTTGTTACTGATCATCCTTTACCTGGCATCTTTCTTTCGGGTGCTGTCAATCATGATCTAACGTATGGATCAAACAAACCTAACGGTCATCCCATTTGTCATTTCACTCATTGTTTCGTTGCTAGTCACACCCCTGACGATTCTTATTTTTACCAAACTGGGCTTTGTAATCGACTCCTCCAAATCGCCCCATCCGGCCCATGTCCACAAGGCCCCGGTGCCCAAGGGCGGAGGGGTTCCTATTTTCCTGGCGGTGATGGTCACAATCCTGCTCCTACTTAAACCCGACCAACACCTGGTGGCAATCATGTTGGCCATGACGGTAACGCTGGTTGTGGGCCTAATTGATGATATTGCCAACATGAAACCTTATCCCCGATTGGCTTTCAATTTTATTTCAGCCCTAATAATAGTAGGGGGCGGCATTGGTATCTCGTATATCACCAATCCCCTAAGTCACGGCATTCTGGATTTGAGCCAGCCGAGACTTTCTTTTGATCTGTTCGGACAGACAAGACAAATTTGGATTTGGTCAGATCTTTTTGCTCTGATCTGGATTCCATTTATGATGAATGCAATAAACTGGTCCAGCGGAGTCGATGGCCAGGCGAGCGGGATGATCGCGATCGCTGCGTTCGTCATCGGAGTGCTGTCGTTGACTTACTCGGCGGACATTACTCAATGGCCGGTGGCTATTCTGGCCTTCGGCCTGTCCGGGGCGTTTGTGGGCTTAACTGTTTTTCATTTTTATCCACAAAAAATAATGCCGGGTTATTCGGCAACAACTTTGGCGGGACTGCTGTTGGCAGTACTTTCGATCCTCTCAACAACAAAGGTGGGGACGGCAATTTTGGTTTTGGGTTTGCCGCTGATCGATGCGGGTTATACGATCATCCGGAGGTTGCTTTCCGGCAAGTCACCTTTCCGGGGCGACCGGGGTCATTTGCACCACAAACTGCTTGATCTGGGTTGGGGGAGAAGAAGGATCGCCATATTTTACTGGCTTATTACAGCTCTTTTGGGGGTTGCCGCGCTGAATCTGACGGCAAGATTGAAATTATTTGCTATAGTAGGCTTAGCCGTCGTCATTGCCGGTTTGCTTCTATGGATATACTTTGGCAGCTCTTCAAGACAACTCGACCGCGACAGTGGCTGAAAAACATTGCCCTGTTTGCACCGATAACTTTCTCGGGTTTGCTTTTTAATGATGGCTTCTTTTGGATCGTGACCCAGGCGGTTATTATCTTCACGGTATTGGCCAGCAGTGTCTATATCTTTAACGACTTACTTGATCTGCCGGCAGATAGGCTCCACCCATTCAAGAAAAAGAGACCAATTGCCTCAGGAAAGCTACCTATCTCTGTAGCCGTATCTGCCTTGGCCGTCGGATTGGTGACGTCACTCTATTACGCCACGATGATCAATATGTTCTTCTTTTGGGCTTGTGTCACATACCTTGTCATCCAGATCCTTTATACGGTTTGGCTGAAAAAAATCACGATTATCGACGTCATCACGATTGCGTCGGGTTATATTTTACGGGTTTATGCCGGCGGACTTGCGATCGGGGCGCACATGGATGTCTGGTTCCTGCTGACGGTAGTTTCTGCCTCATTGTTTTTGGCGGTCGGGAAAAGGCGAAGTGAGCTGACACTACTGAAGGCATCGGCCGGGGCGGGACAGGTGAGGGCAACGCTGAAGCACTACACAGAGTCCTTACTTGACATTTATACGAGCATGTTCGCGACGGCAACCTGGCTGACTTATGCCCTGTTCTCTTTTAATCATCCACCGATCATACCCACTGGAAAGGTGCTGACCTTCATGGCTGATCTACCGAGAACTCTAATTTCGGCAAAGCTGATGATGATCACGACTCCATTCGTCATTTACGGCGTAATGAGATATCTGCAACTTATTTATGAGAAGAACGAGGGCGAAAGCCCGGAAAGAATAATCTTTTCGGATAAACCAATCATTCTTACCGCCGCAATTTGGGGGGGGTTAGTCGTCGGGTTACTCTATTACGTCGGGGCAAACTAATTCACCAATCTTGCGTAGGTGGCACTGACCCAGCCCTTATTACCCGTTTGATATTCGATCTGGTGCCAACCATCCTGAGTCTTGAAATAGGGGAACTTGTCACCGGTGTTAACGATGGCAATGATATTGTTGCCAATAGCATTTTCTGAACGGACTTTGAGGTGGTTGTTATCGGGAGTTGGTAATATTTCAACATATGGTTTCAAAACGGCAGCGTCGGTGGCTTGTTTGGGTAGAGGAGTGATATCAACCGAAGGTCCCGGGGCCGAAGCGGAAGGAGAGGTGAGCGGAGGGGGTGTAGGAGTTACGTTGGCCATGGCCAGCTGAGCATTGACGACCAAGCGGTGGCCGGACTGGACCGATGCCTTGACAACCATATCCTGGTAACCGGGAGAGGTGAGGGTAAAGGTGTGGGCACCGCTGACAACAGAATCGCTCTTGAAGGGGGTAAAACCAACCGGAGCTCCATCTACCATCACCGAGACGGTATCCGGAAAACTAATCAAATTAACTTCGGCGGCAGTCTTGTTCGTGAGGGCCTCAAAAGAAAGGGTATAGCCATGGGCCTTGGTGGGATCGCTTGCGAGTTGGCGGTCGACGACGGTCAGAACGCCGGGGTTTAAGGTAACCTTGCCCTCCCAAGGAGTCAGGGTAGTATCGGAGGCAGTGATTTTGATGTTGTAGGTGCCGGGCTTCAGGCCGTTTTGATAAACCGGTGTCTGACCAAGAGATTTGTCGTCCATGAAAACACTGGCTTGGGGGTTGGCGGTAATTTGAACGCCCGCTTTTTTTTGACCAAAGGGCAAAGAACAGCCGGCGAGAAGGAGGGAGGAGGTAACTAAAACTATGAGTCGCCCTAGTTTCATAAGCAGGTTCAGTGTACCAGATAGATGCTAAAATATGAAGGTTCGATTGGCCGGATGTCGAAGAGGAAACGAAGGAGTCTGCAAAACTCCCATGCGCGGGTTCGATTCCCGCTCCGGCCTCCTTTATCCCTCAGTTACTTTGATGATTTGTTCGATGAGACGGTTGCTGTAGCCCCACTCGTTGTCGTACCAAGCCATGACTTTGACCAGGTCGCCATCAACGACACGAGTGAGACCGAGATCAACAATGGCCGATTCGGAGCGACCGACGATATCCGAGGATACTAGCGGTTCGTTCGTCACAGCAAGGATACCGGCGAAGGGTGGGGTCCTGGCGGCATCGATAAACATTTCGTTTACTTCCTCGACCGAAGTGGCCCGTGCGGTGACAAAGGTAAAATCAGAGATCGAACCGGTAATGACGGGGACCCGCAGGGCCAAGCCATCAAAAAGACCTTTGAGTTCGGGGACAGCTTCGGTGGCGGAAATGGCGGCGCCGGTACCGGTTGGGACGATGTTGGCGGCGGCGGCGCGGGCGCGTCTCATGTCCCGATGAGAGTTGTCCTGAAGGTTTTGGTCGTCGGTATAGCCATGAACCGTCATAAGCATGGCCTTTTTGACGCCAATTTTGGCGTGCATGATGGCCGCGACCGGGGCGACACTGTTGGTGGTACAGGAGGCGCTGCTGAGGATCGAAATTACGTTGGCGTGTTCCTTGAGAACAGTTTCGTTGACACCAAGTACGACGGTGGGGACGCCACTCCCTTTGACGGGTGCTGAGATAACAACATTTTTGGCCCCGGCCTTGATGTGCCCAGAAGCCAGTTCCTGACTAGTGAATAGTCCGGTACACTCGGCGACGACGTCGATCTGATAGCTCCCCCAGGGAATTTTGCTTGGGTCGCGCTCTGCCAGAACCGGGATCTTGAAATTGCCGGTGTCGGTGGTGACCTTTAGGTAACCGATGAGGGGGTCGGCGTCGGTGGTTTCTTTGGGGTTTTTGAGATCCTCGCCCTCAATTTGGTAAGGCAGGGCGCCGTAGGCGGTATCGTATTTGAGTAGCAGAGCCCAGCCGGAGGCGGGCAGGGAGCCGGAGGTGTTGATCGCGGCGAGAGCAATATCGCCGGTGTGCTTTTTGAGCCAGACACGGGCGGCAGAACGACCGATACGACCAAAACCATTGATGGCAAAGTTGGGCATTACTTTCAATTTACAATTTTCATCTTGCCTTTTCCAGTTTTGGGGAAGGAATGAGTAGTCTCCCGCCCTCGGGGAGGGGGGCATCAAAAGAATAGGCTGCAAAGGGTGGGTTGTTTTCCCGAATAAAGGAAGCGTAGGACTCGACCCCAAAGTAGCGGAGAGAAAGGCTGACTAAGGTTTTTGTAGTATTGTCGTTGTTGGTAGTGTAGGTGAAGGTGGCTTGGTACCTTGCCACCTCCTTGCCAAAAACCGGCTCAAAGACAGATTCTATTAGGGCGAGTTTGGCAAGGTCGCGGAGCTCAAAATGGAGATGGGGACCAGTGGTGGCAGAGCCGGTGTTGCCGGAGTAGGCGACCAGTTGTTTGGCCCGGATTAGTTGACCAAGTTCAACACTAATTTGGGAGAGGTGGGTATAAAGGCCATAGACACTGCCAAAACGGATGGCTAGGGTGTGACCCATGCCCGAATGGAGCTCTTTTCTGACGACGATCCCGGGGAGAGCGGCCTTGATCGGAGTCCCCTCGGGCAGATTGAAGTCAACGCCGGGGTGGTGGCCGGCAAAAACATCATAAAAACCCTGATACAGAGGGTTATTTGTTTCGTCCACCCAAAAGCCATGGGTGATAGGGAAGCGAGCCAGATCGACCGGGGGTTCAAGAACCGGCATGGGTTTGATTCCTGATAATGGTAAGGAGGGGGTGGGTGCCCGTAGCCAAGAACTCAAGCATGGCGCCACCCCCGGTACTGACAAAATCAAAATCAGAGTAGGCAAAGCCGAGGGCGGGAATGGCAGCCAGGGTGTCGCCGCCGCCGATGATGACCCGGGCAGGCCCGCCTGCATCGCTATGCGAAGCATTGCGGGCAGGCCCGCCTGCATCGCTATGCGAAGCATTGCGGGCAGGGGAGTGGACGGCTGCAGAAAAAATAGCTTTGGTTCCCACAATGTGAATTCCATCCTCGAACCTACCCAAAGGTCCGCTAATGACTACTGACTTAGCAGCCTTAATTTTCTCGGAAAAAAGGCGGGCAGAGGCGTCGTCAATATCCAGACCATCGGGGGTGAGGCTGGCGGGAAGGACGTTTGTTTGAGGCTGAATGTGGCTGGCTAGTTTGCCTCCAACCAAGATCTCGTCAAACTTATCCACAAGGTTATCCACATACTCTCCCTTGTCCTCTTTGGCACCGGAGAGGACTAAAAGGCTTGGTGCGACAGGACTTTTCACGATTTTTTCCAACTCCTCCACCTCTCGGTCGAACTGAAGTCCGGTATAGGTGGGGATAATTTCGGGTATTATTCGGAGGCTGGCGGCACTGTTGTAACTGGCAAAAGCCTCATAAACATAAATATCGCTGCCTTGAGTTAACTCCCTTGCGAATTCCCTACTATTGTTTAACTCACCCGGATCGAAGCGCAAGTTGTCGAGCATGGCTAGGGGGAACTCTCCCCTTGCCCACTCCCCTGGAGAAAAACCCGAATCAATAAAGTAAATAGAGCGATGTAGCGCTTTTTCCAGCCACTCTCGTACCGGTTTGAGGCCAAATTCCTCCGATTTGGCCTCGGGACGACCAAGGTGGCCGGTGATAAGGGTACTTTGGGCGTTGGTGAGGCACAGCCTGAGCGTGGGCAGGAGAGCCCGGAGACGGAAATCATTGACCACCTTCCCCTGCTCCAAAGGCACGTCCAGATCGGCACGAAGGAGGACGTTTTTGCCTCTTAGAATGTCAGGGTTGAGCACAAATTGATAATAGCACGCCAGGCGCAGGGAGGGCGTCCAAACTTGACTTTTATAGGGTAATTTGGTATGATTTGCGCGGTCTGTAAAGCTAATCCCAAAAGATTAACCTGCAGGCTTTTTTATTAGGCGAACCTTTCATAAGAGAGCTCACCGTAGCCGGTATCTTTCTGAAAGAGGCAGCCTAGAAAAACAATCTCACGGGTTTACCCGTGGATATGATTGATATAAAAAAATGGCTGCCCAGAACTAGGGTAAGCAGCAACCCTATTTCCAAACTATTACGCCCGTTTTTTGAAGCCAGAAAGGCCAAGGTCGCCTTTGGTGGTTTCCTTTCCGCGTCCAGCCTAATCCTGGCTTTGGGAGTTTATCCCTTAGCCAAACAGAGGCCGGTTTCGGCTTTGGAGCCAACCAGCTTGCCCCTAACCGTAGAAACGGCCGCGACCGGCCCAATCGTTATCCTCCCGGCCATGACCGGAATTTCTCAACGCTATTGGTCGGAACATCCGGGATTGGATATCACCGCCCCTCGGGGTTCGGCGATCCACCCAATAAAAGCCGGTCGAGTGGTCGCGATCTCAATTTCCCGTTTCAACTATGGCCGGAGCATAACTATCGATCACGGGGATGGCTTAACTTCCCTCTATGCCCACATGGGTAAGCTGTTCGTGCAAGAAGGAGATGGGGTGACCGAAAAGACCGAACTGGGAGAGGTGGGGATGACCGGATACACGTCCGGGCCGCACCTTCACCTGGAGATCAGAAAAAATGGCGTTTCAAGAAACCCTCTCGCCCACCTGCGTTAACCGAGAACTTTATCGACAATTCCCAGGCGATTAATGCTGGTTCATCAATTCTTTATCCTGTGTGGATAACTGACCTTTTTTGTGGATATATTAGTTGTTATAATTAACTGTGGCCCAAGAATTTACGGTTAAGGAAACAGGGGAAGTGTTCGAACCCACCCCTATAGATGGCACTATCGAGATCTTGGTTGAGGGTGTTGTGACAAAAGTGAAAGTTGGAAATACCGGTTTCGATTTCCGCTTGATCAGGGATGCCAAGGGAAACAAGGCAGACCTTCTTGATTTTGTTCCAGAGCATAACTTCGGAGAGAGCCTTTCTGGCTTACCTAAGCATATGACGATACTCGGCTTCTCGCTTTATGAAATTTATAGGTGGTTAAAATCACAGAGTAAGGAATTGGAAGAATTCAAGAAAAAGGGGGGTGAGATCGGTCTGGTAACCGCGCATACAAATCACACTTTGATCAGAGCTATCGGAAATTTGTTTTCTAAATCTGGACACTCGGAACTGGTGATTCCGGATGAAGACGATTTTTCGGTTTCAGTTGACTTTAAAGGTCTATCGGAGTTGGAAGAAGACGATGTCTTGATAACGAAGTTGAAAAGATATCACGAAAGGGCGAAGGGCTATACAGTTCTGGTCGCAAAGAAAGCTGGCTAGACGTTCTGGTTCAAATAGACGATTTGATGCGCTCCCCCGCTGAAAGTGAAGATATATCCAACTTTTTGACCCAGGAAAAGTTTGGCTAGCGGGGAGGCAACGGAAAGCAGAAAAATATCATTGATAGTTTGCCCACCAAGGCCCTCGGGGACGAGGAGAAAATTCTTGGTTCCCAGGGGAGTGCGGAGGGTGACCAGGGTGTTGACGGTGGCAAGAGAATTAAGGGGAGGCGTCCGGTTGACTTCGATTTCCAGGAGATGGAGTTTCTTCTTAGCATCACCTAGGGAGTCCATAAGTTGCTCGGCGTTCTGGCGAGTCTTGTCCGAATGACTTTCGGTGGGAGTAGCGGCGTGGTCGCGGGTGAATTTCGCCTCTGCCAGCCGGCGATCGAGGAGGTCGTTCTTTTCCTTGAGGACTTGGTGGAGGTCAATCATATTTGTACTTCAGACTATCCGGAAGGAGGATATTCAGATACTCAAGAATCGGGCGCCAATATCTTTCCGGCGTCTCGTCGCGGTAGCCGGCATCAAAAAGACGATCCTGAAGGTGTGCCCGCCCAAAACCAAGTCCGTGCATGTAAACAGCCAGGGAAGCAATGGCTCTAATCGGTTCGTTTGGAGTGGCGTCGATGAGATCGAGGGCGGTGGTCATTTCTTTGGCCACATCGAGTTCGTATTTCTTTGAAAACTTGATGATGTCGATGATCTGGCGAGAAAGCACGTGGCTCTCGTATGTGGAGGGGCCGATGAGACAAGACTCTCGTCCTGCCGGAATCCAACCCTCGTCGTGTGCCGGCCCACGGCCGCCCAAATCGGTCAGGTCAACAGGCTCGCCAAATGAAGTGTTTTTGAGCACCCCTTTCTTGAGATAGCGAAACCAAAAGCTGACACCGGTATAACGAGCATCCAAGTAGTCTGGGCCATATTTAGGATCCTTGACAAGTCTGACGGGTACGGGGCAAGAGGTGGCAGCGGCGGCGAAAAGAACGTGGACAAGTTGACGATCATCTCCCGGAAGAAGGGCGAGATCATCTTCGAATCCTTCAGGTACTGTGGTTATCCCGCTCCCCCACAAATTCTTCCTGGCGTAGGCAACGAGGCTATGGTTTAAGGCTTCTTTTGTATTCACGGCTTGTATTTTACTCCAAACTGGCCCAAAGGAGCCGGCTGGCAAGAGTGCGGTGGGGGCGCCAGTTTTGGCTTAAGACCTCGATTTTCTTGAGATTGTCCCGTTTGATGCCATAGAGCTTCTCGATCGCCGTCCGGAGACCAAGGTCCCCTACCGAGAAAACATCGGGGCGTTTCAGGGAAAACATCAGAAACATTTCGGCGGACCAAGGACCGATGCCTTTTATTTTTATCAATTCTTTTTTTATTTCCTCGTCCGTAAATTTCTCAAATCGGTCGAGGAGAAGTGCGCCGGTGGAGGCGGCCTGGGCTATATTTCTGACGCAATTGGCTTTTGAGCTTGAGAGGCCGACCGAGCGGAGCTTCTCAACCGGAACTTCCAGGACGTCGGCAGGCTCCGGTTTGGCCGGAAACAAGGCTAGGAAGCGCTTGAAAATGGTATCAGCAACCTTCATCGATAATTGCTGGCCGGTGATGATCTCGACCAGGTTGAGAAAAAGACTGTTCTGGCCACCCCAGTATTCTTTGAGCTGATGTTTTTCGATCAAGGAGCTTAGAATTGGGTCTTTGGAGAATGGTTGACTAGTCATTGTTTACAAACCTATCGCCAAAAACGTCTAGAACTAACTTGGGAGTGTTTTTTTCCTTGTTTAGGATTTTGGCGAAATGTTTTCTGGCTGTTTCGGATAGCCTAGTCGGAAACGAGACGTTGTCACAGCCAACGAATATCCACTTGCCATCTGTTTTTGCCAATCGATTGAAAAAGAGGCTTGGAACCGTCGCGGAACGCGAACCAGCCAAGTCATCGACAAATAGAATTTCACCGGTTCTGACTATGCGGATGGACAACCCTTTGTCTCGGGTGATGCTTATAACTTCCATGACTTCATATCTTTCTGTCTTAACGACCTGTTCAAGCTGCTTTAGTTGATCCTTGGTAAGGCTGTCCGGATTTTTTAGATAATACTCGGCAATAATACTTGTCCCGAGTTTATTTCGATAGTCAAAAATCAACCATTCGTTGAACAGGGCGCTGACCACGCTGTTTTCTAGTAGTTTATTTGCAGATTTTTTGCTGAAAAATTTACTGGTTGCCACAGAGACGTCTACCTTTTTATGCGCGTAATCGACTATTTTCCCCAACCTGAAGTTCAGTTTCATTTTGGTGGTTTTAGGAGTTTTAGATTTTTGACTCGCGGGAAATCTTTTTTGTCAATAGATCTGGTCTTAACTATACCTATCACCTCTCTTAGTTCGTTGGACATTGTGGTGTATGCTGACGCCAAGAGGTCCGACCCTTGATTTTACATGTCCATGCCACCACCCATGCCGCCGTGGCCGTTTTCCTTCTTCTCTTCGGGGAGGTCGGTGACCAGGCACTCGGTAGTGAGGATCATGCTGGCGACGGAGGCGGCGTTTTGGAGCGCGCTTCTTGTCACCTTGACCGGATCAAGGATACCGGCTTTGAGCATATCTTCAAACTCAAGGGTGAGGGCGTTGAAACCGAAGTTTTTGTCTTCGTTCTCTTCGACTTTCCTTACGACCCAGCCATCGTCGGCGCCGGAGTTCTTGGCGAGCCAGCGCAGAGGCATCGATAGCGACTCACGAACGATGTCAATTCCAACCTGTTCGTCGGCACTGGCGCCTTTCAGGGAGGCCAAAACTTTGGCGGTGCGCAGAAGGGCAACTCCACCACCGGGGACAATGCCCTCTTCGATGGCAGCCTTGGTCGCACCAACAGCGTCCTTGACTCTTTCTTTGAGTTCGTTGAGCTCAACTTCGGTCGGGGCACCAACTTTGATGACGGCAACGCCACCGGCGAGCTTCGCCAGTCTCTCTTCGAGTTTTTCGCGGTCGAACTCGGAGGTGGTCTTTGCGGCTTCGGTTTTCAACTGAGCGACGCGGGCAGCGATGAACTTGGGGTTACCCTTGCCGCCGACGATCCGGGTGTTGTCTTTGTCACTCCAGACACGATCGGTTCGGCCGAGGTCTTCGATGACAACCGAGTCGAGCTTCCGGCCGAGGTCTTCGGAGATAACAGTGCCACCGGTGAGGATGGCGATATCTTCGAGCATGGACTTCCTGCGATCACCAAACGCCGGGGCTTTGACGGCGAGAACATTGAAGGTGCCGCGCATCTTGTTCACGACCAGTGTGGCGAGTGCTTCCCCATCGATATCGTCAGCAATGATAACGAAGTTCTTGCTGATCTTGATGACTTTTTCCAAGACAGGAAGAAAGTCGTTGACCGAGCTGATCTTCTGATCAGTGATCAAAATGTAGGGATTTTCGATGGTGGCTTCCATTTTCGCCGGATCGGTGACGAAATAAGCGGAAGCGTAACCCTTGTCGAAAGCCATGCCCTCTTTGTGCTCGATGGCGAAATCCAAACCCTGGCTCTCCTCTACCTCGACGACACCGTCACGGCCGACGAGCTTCAAGGCTTCAGCAATCTTGGCGCCGATCTTTTCATTTTGAGCGGAAATGGTGGCAACGGATTGCCAGTCGGTTTCTTTGAGGTCTTTCTTGAGTTTGCCTAGTTCCTTGACGACGGCAGTGACGGCCTTGTCGATACCGAGCTTCATCTGCATCGGATTGGCACCGGCGGTGATGTTCTTCATTCCGGCGGCGACGATCTGCTGAGCCAGTAGAGTGGCAGTGGTAGTACCGTCTCCAGCAACATCATTGGTCTTGCTGGCCGCCTCTTTGACGAGCTGGGCACCCATGTTTTCAAAGGGGTCCGATAGCTCAATTTCCTTGGCGACAGAAACACCATCGTGAAGAACGGTGGGGGCGCCCCATTTTTTGTCGATAGCCACGTTTCGACCTTTTGGTCCAAGAGTGGTGACGACGGCTTTGGCTAGTTTGTTAACTCCGGCTATGAGTTTGCCGCGGGCCTCATCAGAGAAAAGGATTTGTTTTGCCATATTTATTTTTTTGATTTTGATTTTGTAACAATAGCGAGAATATCATCGAACTTGAGGAATTGGTACTCAACGCGGTCGATTTCGACGTCGTTGCCGCCCCATTTCTTGTAAATCACCGTATCACCCTTCTTGGCAGGAGCTTTGAGGGGCTTGCCGGAGTCGGTGGTGATGTCAGCCCCGACCGCGAGAACGGTGCCGTATTGTGGCTTGTCCGCGTGGCTGTCAGGCAGATAGATGCCGGAATCGGTCTTTTTGTCCTGTTTGGCCGGTTCGACTAGGAGATAGCCGGGGGCGGGATTTAGTAATTTGACAGAAAGGGCGGTTTTCATAGGTTCAATTTGTTAATTTTTAACACTCTAGACGAGTATGATAGCACTTAAATGGTTCGGGTGCTATTTTATACCGAGAACAACGTTTTTTGTCAAGTGCTCGCTAGACCCGATCTTGGAGAGCATGTAAATGATCGAGAAAACTCTGAGAGATCATTTCGGGGCGGGGGTATTTGCGCATCCAATCATAGGTATCGGCAACAAAAGCAGTTATCTCTCTTGATGGCATTTTTCTTAGGCGGTCATCCCGATAGTAGATCCGTCCCAAAGACATTCGGCGACACTTAAGACAGCTGCCACACCATTGTTCCGGACTATTTTTGGATAAAATTGGGGTAACTCGGTCCCATTTTTTCCGGTTGCCGCCGACCTGAAAAGGAGCAGAAAAACAATTTTGGACCAGAGGCAAAATGCTGAGACCGAGTTTTTTCTCAAGCCGGAGGATCTCCCCTACAGTCTCAATGTCACCAGGATCAATTCCCTCGACCTGCGAACTAAGTCCGGCATCCGCAAGAAGCTGATTAAACATTTCCCAAGCCCCGGTATATTCACTAAATTGAGTGCCTGTGGGATCGGCAGACATGCCGCCTTCAATAACTATCTTGGAGACATTACGGGGGTGAGTACTTATGGCCACAATGAGGGCCAGAAGTAGATCTCGGGTCTTCATTACCTCAAAGCCGGTATTACCGGAACTATTTTTTAATCTGACTAGCTCATATGGTATTCCCCAGGCTCGGCATTGTTCTTGACTGGCGGCCGCTTCGGCAAAGTTACCTTTGGCATTCAGATTTCTCAAATGAACAGCAACGATATCTTCTCCCCTTTCCAAAAAGCGGATAAGGCGGAAGACAGAGTCCAAACCGCCAGAGTGGGCACTGGCAGTGGTGACGGTATTTCTTTTTTCCTCGGTCGGTTTGGCGTAAGAAATACCAACTTGTTCTATTGACCGCTTGATCTTCGGTGGTTGATAGCCGTAGTGATCATAGAATCTGGTTAGAAACTCCGAAAACTCAACGCCAAAATTGGTTTCAATTATTCTGGGAAAGTGTGGGGCGACGAGGTGGGCAATCATAACTGTCCGGAGCAAATCTTGGGCGGCGGGCGTCGTGTCATGACCATAATTATCAGGCTCAACGACAGCCAAGCCGTGTTTCTGGCGATTGGTCGTCATGGATAAGTCAAAGGAATTTCTGGGAGAAAGATTTATCTTGATGCGTTCGCGTCTTTCGATCTTAGGCATGCGCTGTAATATACCACAAAGGGCTAAGAAAACTGGTGATTAAGAGTGATTGCCTTTTTTGAATCTAGTGAGGTCAGGAATCTGAAGATAGAATTGGCTCGGAAGGTGGCGGAGGGCGGTCTCGATAGTCCTTTTTTTGGTCCAACCTTTTTTCTTGAAGGGGATGAAAAATTTGTACAGATCATCACACACAGCCAAAAGGAGCGGCTCGGTGGTCAGGCTGACGACAAACCTCAGTTCTTCATAAAGTCTGGTCCGAGCGGCATTGTTATCAATTTTCCCAGTATGCTCCCTTGTCAAACCGGCACCAGTTAATAATTCTGTGCAGGAGACATGTGCGCGGGTGCTACTACCCCGAGTACATGGACTGAGAGAACTAATGAAAGAATAGGCCTCTGGATCAATTAACTGACCACGGTGATCCTTTAATTCATTAGGAAGAAATCTCAAAACTTGGTCTTCGGCATGACTCCAGATGAGTTTATTGGTTTCGGGGTGGCGAAACTGATAAGAGGTGGCTACAAAAAACTTTCCGGTATTCTGGCAATAAATGCCGGCAACAACGGCTGTCCTTTCGGCAGGAGGAAGCGAATGGAGGTAATCAAGAATGGTAAACAGAAGTGTGTCGAGTGAGTCGTTTCTAGGCTCGAAAGTCTCTTTGGCCATGGCTGGAAGTATACCAAACTATTTTCCAGAAAATCAATGTTGAGCCACTTAGAGACCGGAGGCGTCTTTTTGGAGTTGGTTGAGATCGGTTTGTCCCCCATCATCGATGGTAGCATTCAATTCGGCATTTAGGTCATTGAGGTTGGTCGAGCCTGAAGTGGGAGCGGTGGTAATTGCCGCCGGGGGCGTTGTCTGAGAGCTAGTGGTAGTCGCGGCGGGACCAGTGTAGCTACAAGCACCAAGGAGGAGTGCCGAAACAGCTAATAAGGTAACGGTTCTTATCTGCATGTTATTTTTCAACGGTATTTGTTAACTTTTCGCCGACGACCTTGCCAAGAGCAACGAGAACATCGCGGACCGCTTTCCTGGCGGTAACGACCATCTGATGAGCCGCCTGGAGGTCCTTCGCCAGCTGGGTGCGGACCGTGGAAGCTGCTGAACCCAAGTTGGCTTCGGTGGTGATCTCAATGGTGTAGGTTTTGGCGGCTTGAGCGTTCACCGCTGTGCGGGCGGCGGCAATGGCGTCGCGGGCTTTGGTGATGGCCGCGCGAACTACGGCAACGTCTTTGCCGGGGGCGGCGACGGTGTTGGTGCGGGTTTCGATTTTGTTTAGTGTTTCCTCGATCTTGGTAAGGTGGCGAAGCATGGTGGCGGTACGGTTGGCGTTAAGCTCTTTCATGCGGGTATCCAGCCGTTCGAGGATGGCTTTCTTCTTTTGATCGCGAAGAGTGGCGAGCTTAGCACGAAAGTCAGCTCTGATCTCATCTCGCTTCATTTGACGATCAGTGGCTCCTGAGGTGGTGTTCTCTGCAAAAACCGGGCTGACGAGGGCTAGGGCAAGGGCAGAAATGGAAAGGATGAATTTTTTCATACTCAGATGAGTATCGCTCGAGAATGTTTTTTTGTCAAATCTAGTAGGCGATGCCCTCGAAGTTGGGGCAATTATTTTTGAACCAGGCCAGAGCTTCAGGAGTGCAATTTCTGGCCCCCTCGGGCGAAAGCATTGGCATGCAGCTAACCCAGCCGCCTTCGAGGCAACTGTAAGGCGGAGGGGTAGGAGTTGGGGTAGGAGTTGGGGTCGAGGTGATGGTTGGAGATTCCGGGGCAGGAGGAGCTTTGACCCGAGAAAGATAGAGGTAGCTGGCTTCGAGCCCAAAAAGAATCAAGAGAATGGGTAAAACAACATATCTCAGCCAGGGTTGGTCTTCGCTTTTCTTTGCGCGGGGCATTAGATAAACTTTAGCACAAGCGAGCTAGTCGATCAGGCCTTCACCCTTCATTGTGTTGAGGGCTTTGATGGTGATGCGGAGGCGGCCGCCGGTATTATTTTCTTTCACAAGTTTGATGGCCTCGTCGTAAGTGAGCCAGCGGTAGTCATCAAACTGAGTAGACTTGAGATTGAGTTCTGCTGAGTTGGTTTGGGTCGCGAGGAAGTAATACTTCTTCCCTTTCATGACAACCGACTGGCCGTCGTCGGTCCTCATGGGACGGTCGCCAATCTTGTCCTTGGGAAATTCGACTTTTTCAGTGGCAACATAAGTGAAGTTGACGTTAGCGTGATGGATGAAGTCCTCTCCCAACTCCTCCCCCATCTCCCGATTTGCACTAGCCAAGAGGTCTTCTTTGTTTTCGACACCTCCCTGAGGAAACATCCAAAGATCATGCTTTTTTTGGTAGACAAAGAGAATTTTCTTGTCGTTTATCAAGCAACCGACGACCTCGGGGCGAAAGCCCCCGAAGCGAGCTTGGTCTATTTCGGCGAGGGTTGGAATGGTAAGGGGCTCGCCGGGTCTCCCGACCGGAGGCGGAGGTACTTCCTTATTGGATTGTGCGGGAGGGGGGGTGATAGTAGGTTTTGCCTCGGAAACAGGAATGGCATAGGTGAGAGTGGAAGTATCAGGTGCATCCCGCTTTCTATAGTAGCGTTCGAACGAGGCACGAAGCACCTTGTCGCGGTTCTGGTTCTTGCTAAAAGGCAGAGCCAGAGTGTAAGCCGGGAAAGGAAGAGAAATGGATTCGTCGATGGCGAGTTTTAGGATAATTTGATAACGGACCAAACTGACGAGATCATCCTGGGTATAGGTTTTGCCTGTTTCGGCGATGAGCCGGTTGGCGTCATCGGCGCCAACGACGAAGCTAACAATTGTACCGGCGTTGCCAAAAATAGCTTTTTGGATATCTTCGGGAAGCTGGGCGGTGTACTGATTGGTCAGAATCAGGTTGAGGCGGAATTTACGTGCCTCGGAAAGGATCTTGATAAAGGAGGTAGTAGCAAAGTTCTGGAACTCGTCAACATAGAGGAAGAAATCACGGCGATCCTCCTTGGCGATGTTGACGCGGTTCATCGCGGCGATCTGGAGTTGACTGATGACCATGGCGCCCAAGAGGGCGGCGTTATCCTCACCGATCTTGCCCTGAGCGAGATTGAGGATGATGATCTTACCTTCGTTCATCATTTCCTCGAGGTCGACCGAGTTGGTGGGATGAGCGATGATATTTCTGATGGTCGGACTGGTGACGAACTGGCCGACCTTGTTGAGGATAGGCGAGATCGCTTCGTTTCGGAATTTCTCGGTATAGGAATCGTACTCAAGTTTCCAGAAGTCGACGAGGACGGGGTCGTCAACCGTCTCGAGGAACTTGTCTCTGAATTTCTTATCGGTGAGGAGTCGAATCACGTCAACGAGAGTACTGCCCTGGCGTTGAACCAGAGTGAGAACGGCGTTTCGCAGTAAGTATTCGAGACGGGGGCCCCAGGAATTGCCATAAAGTTTGTAGAAGATACCAACGATACCTGAGGCGACCAGCTCACGGTGCTCGGGGTTTTTGACGAACAGTGGGTTCAGGTGGAAAGAAGTATCTTTGGTGCTCGGATCGAGATAGGCCACATCGTTGACGCGGTAACTAGGGATGAAGTCAAGCAGAATATCGGAGAGGTCACCATGAGGGTCGATAACGGCGACGCCGGCTCGATTCCTGATGTCCGCGATCGCCATATTGGCGATGAGGGTAGACTTTCCGGTACCGGATTTGCCAAGAATATAGACGTGACGACGGCGATCTTCTCCGTTCTTGATGCCGAAAATAGCCATCCGGTTTTTGTACTCGGTGCGGGCAAAGAAATTGATCTTGGATTTCTCTTCATCGGTGAGTCCTTCAGCGACGGGGAGATTACCAGGAGGTTCCCCTTTTAAGGTTTTCCCCCAGGCTATATTTCGAAGTCCAATGAGATCAACGTTGGGGAAATGATAGAGAGAGGCAATTTCCAAGAGATTGAGATGCTGGTGCGCCGGGGTATAGTCGGCGGAGCGGCTGATCATGGCTTTGGTCAATTTGTTTTTGGAGGCAAGACTTAGTTTCTTCTTTCTTGATTTAAGAGAGTTGCCTTCGGCCAGAGAATAGACACCAAAGGAAGTCGCTATTTGGATGACGATCAGGTCAGCTTGAGCCTGATCGGGGGCCACACCTGCGACCCGGATGTCGACGTTAAACCCAGGCAAGGCGATCTTCCCCTCGATCAGCGCTTTTTGGGGGTGAGCCTCTTTTTTCTCGGGGGCAGTTTGGATGCCCTCGTGGGCTAAGGCGCGGGCATAATTGGCCCAGCCACCGGGAGCAGCCGAAAGACAAAACTGGATGATTCCACCCTGATTGGCCGGTAATTTTCCCAAGACCCCGAGGATGGACGAGAGTGGGTCCGGAGCCTTGCCGGCAATCGTATTCAAGGGCAGATAATAGGGGGCGGCAAGAGAAAGCTGGGTCAAGGTCTGGGCACCGTGGGTCAGCCAGGGCTCCATATAGTCATTCATGTGGGTAATGATGGCGTCAGGATACTGAGCGGCAATCTGAGCTTTGACCAGGGGGGCGATTTTTTCCGGACAAGTGACGACGAAGTAGATCGTCTGGTTCAGGCTGGCCATCTCGAGAGTAATAGTATCGAGCTTGCCAAAGAGCCGAAGAAGGAGGGAGGTTTTCAGAGTATTCCTTAGGGACGCCAAAACGTGGACAAAATTCTCATAAGTGACGAGGGAGTCCTTGGCGGGGCGAATTTCGAGGACGGCACGAGAGGTGATTTCGGGCATGAGTTAAGTATAAAGGATTATGCCTTGGCGGGAGCGGCAAAAACGATGCGTTCGGTCTGAGCAGTGTTTTCGAGGATCTTGACTTCGGAAAGAAGGACGCCTTCGACGACAATTCCCTTGTCTGCGAAGAGCTGGTTGAGCTCGTTCTTCAGGGTCTCCTCGATGCCGGAACGAGAGTGAGGAATATCTTTGCTGTTCACTTCGGAAAGAACATGGCTGATGCGGGAACGGCTGTAGGGACGGACGACCTTGCTGATAAAGTTGTCGCCGATGTTCTCCCAGAGCTCCGGAGCGTTGGCTTTGTCGATGCGGAGAAGAATCGAACCCTCGATGCTGATGCTTTTACCATCCTTGGTCGTGGTTAAAATTGGCTCATCTCCCAAAGACTCTTTGTTGTTGATATCGAAACCGTGGCGGATGGTGTACTCGAGAATTTGGGCATTGAAGAGCTTGGCTACCTGCCAGAACGGGATCTTGAGATGGAGACCGGGACCCCAGACTTTTTTCAAGACGCCGTAGCCTCGATCGTAAACACAGGCGATGTGCCCCGGGGGCACGGAAATGAAGAAACCTCCGACAACCTCGTCCACGAGAAAACCAACCACTAGTTTATCAAAATCAGCCATATTTTAGGAGGTAGGGGTCTTTTGCTCTTCTAAATGAGGTGAGATCTCTCCTGTAAGAGTATGATACCAAAATAGGGCTTGCTTAATCAACAAAACAAAGATAGAGAAGAGAAGCGAGGTGATAATGAAAAGCTTCTTGCCGGCGGGGAGAAAGATGAAGACGAGAAAGGCGGTAATGGGCAAGAAGATAGCCAGTTGGAGGAACTGACGCCGACTGGTGGCATCGGGCGAGAAAAGCATGTGAAGGGCCTCGATGGCAAAAATCAACAGGGATTGGATCAGGTTGAGCGTGCCATTGGTTTGGGAAAGATCAAATTTACCCAAGAAAACCAAATTGATCGGGGTCTTGATTTCGGGCATGAAGGAATAGAGCAGGTGGAGATCCTCGCCCTCAAGCCCGGTTTTGAAGATGCGATAGAGCATGAGAACGATGATGACCTGGATTATGATGTTGATAGTTTCGCCAACCACAGCACCGGGGTTGCTACGCATAACTTCCTTGCTTTCCGAGCGCAGTTTAACCGGATCAAAACGATGTTTCCGCTCGATCTCTTTGATTTTGGCGGCGATAGCTGCCTTTTCCTTCTCGGAGCGGTCAGCGGAGAGGTTTAGGGGTAGCAGGATGATCTGGACAACGACGGCGAAAATGATAACGGCGATGCCCATATCAGAAATACCGGCTTGGCCGAGGGCCCAGTAGATAAAAACAAGAATATTAAAGAATGGCTGATAAATATAGGTAATAAAAAGCGAAGGCTGCATCGATACTAGTATATCCCAAGGTGTTCTCTAAGTTTTACCGAGAGATCGCGGGGGTGGAAGTAGGCAGCGTGAAGAGAGATGGTTTCGTGGGTAATGCGTTTTTTCATGTAGAGATACTGAAGCTTGAAGGCTGCAATATTTAACAAGGCTGTTACGGTTCGCAACATGAATTTTATGCGTCCTCGACGCCTTCCCCGGTTACGGGGCGGCACCCCTGTGGGCGCTAAAATTACGTTGCTCCACCGATCTTCACCCTCGTTTTTGAGGGCAATTTGGTAGGCGTTGGCGAGGTATTTTTTTGTCCAGGTGTTGGCCTGAATAAACCTCCGATAGATACCTCCCCGATCGAAGAGGGGTAGGGCCTGGAGGACTTCGTGAGCAGTGTAGAGATTTCTCTTGTCAGGAGGAACAGGAAGGGCGGATTCATCCAGCCAAAGGTTCATGCAGACCGAGTCCTTAATTTGATTTGGACCCACTTGAAACTTCCCGATTTTGGCGGGCAGGCGTCGTTTGAAAAAAAGGCCAAGAAGTGGGATGACGACGAGTCGGGTCAGCCAGAGTGCATCAGGGCGGGTGATAACCATAAGGTCAATATCATCGTCGACTTTGGCATTACCAACGGCTAGTGAACCGGTAATGGCGATTGTTGACACGGTTGGTACCAAGGTTAAGAGTCTGACAACTTTTTTGGCCAGGGATAATTTTGCCACGGAGAAATTTGGGCGATTTGATGGTTTTTGAGGAAAGAGCCTTTTGGTGATTTCTGTTGAATAAGTTTTGTCAGAAATCAACCAGCGATGAAGATCTGCATCAGTGAGATGGCCATGAAAATAGGCGGCGTACTTTTGGGTGAGGACTACGGCCTCTTTCAGTTTTCTCATACTACTGACCGGTGGGGGTCGGCAGTGGGTTAACGAGACGATATTGGGAAAGAACCTGGTTGAAACCGAGATTGAGAGTTTCGACGATTTTTACCGGGTCTTGTCTCTTGATGGTGGAGTTGACGGCGTCCTCAAGATACTTGATCAGGCGAGAGTTCAGGGCAGTTTCGTTGTCGTGGGTGAGGGTGGCCGTATAAAAAGTCTTGGCATTGGCCAGACCTGGAACCAGGGCGGCGTTGACGGGATTTTGGGAAGCGATTTGAGCGACGGCCTTATTCGCCGGGATCTGGGCCAGGTTTCTTTCTTTAATGGCGGATTCAAAAAGAAGCTGTTGGGCCTTGGCGGAGGCTAAGTAGCTAACGAATTTCCAAGCCTCTTGTGGATGGGGTGTGTTCTTGGGGACAATTTCAGTCCACATGGTGGCCCAGTTGACCGGCTCGACGTCTGGAAGCTGGGGAATTGGGGCGGTTTGCCAGATAAGTGCGGGGTTGATGGCGGAAATTTCGGGAACGACCCAGAGCGGAGCAATAATGACGGCAACCTTTTCGTTGGCAAAGGCAACAACAGAATCCGGCATGGTTTCGTCCCAGTATTGGCCGGGGAGGGCAAAAGAAGCATAGAAAGGTAAAACATCTGTACCAATCAATCTGTCGTCGGGCTGGAGAGGATTAAGTCCGCGTTGAAGAATCATGAGGGTAACGATGTCCGGCCAGAAACGGATGTTGACCGTATTTCCGAGTGCGACGCCGGCGCGGGTGATCTTGCCGGTGACCTGATCCCGAAGGGTGAGTGTTTTGGCGATAGTGGACAGCTCGACCCAGTTGGTCGGCGCTGATAAATTGGCTTGCCTAAGGATGTTCGTGTTGATAAATAACACCAAACCATCGAGGTTCATTGGAACGCCGAAGACCTGGCCGTTGACCAGAACGGTGTTGCCGACGACAGGGTAGAAATTGGTTTGGATTTCGGTAGCGGAGACGGTATTGGCCGGGGCCGGCAGTAGATTCTTGATAAACAGAGGAAGCCAGGTGCTATGAATCCGAGCAACGTCCGGGGCGGTAGTGCCGGCGATGGCGGTTTGAAGCCGGTCCTGATAGTCCTGTTGGGACTGGAGCTGGTAATTGACTTTGATGCCCGGGTTGGCGGCCTCAAAGGCATCTATGACCGGTTTCATAATCGCCGAAGTCTCCCATAGTCCCCAGTAGTTGATGGTGATTGCCTGAGCTTTGTCGGTGCTTTTGGAAGTGGGTTTTATACCGGCCAGGAAACGGCTGACAACAAAAATGATCACACCAATGACCGCGAGGCCGATGGCTACCGGAACAATGAACTTGAAGTGAAAACCTTTGATTTGGGGGGCAACGGCGGGCTGGGGAGGCTGATAGGCCGGTGGAACAGCTGGGTTTTCTTCTGGAGGGGGCAAGGTTCCCGAGTCGGTCGGCATTTGGGTACCGGGAAATGGACTGGGTAGAGGAAATTCATTGGCCATAGCTCATTTAAGTATACCAAGGATACGTAGCAATAGGATAAGATGGAGTTCATGAGGCAACACCATCCCCTCGTCAAGGTCGGCCATCATTTTGCACTGACGGTAGGTGTACTTTTTTCTTTTCTTTTTCTTGTTTCGAGTGTGATCGTGGTCGCTTATGAGTTTGCCTACCGGACAGTGATATTGCCGCGGGTATTGGTCTCCGGAGTAGACATTTCGAATATGGACAAGGCTTCAGCCGAAAAAAGGCTAGAGATGGAGTTTTTGGCCAATCCAAGCAGTGTGCAGCTTTTTTATCGGGGTCAGGACATCGCGGACGCAAACTCGGTCTCAAAAAAGTACGAGTTCGACTGGGCGGTGGAGCAGGCCTGGGGACTCGGCAGAAGCGGTAACGTGGTAAACAAAATAAACGAGAGGACGCGAATGTTTTTCAAGCCGAAACAGGTTGACCTGCCGATCAGTTACGATGCGGATGCACTTTCCGGAATGATCGCAAGGGCGGCAGGCAGTATCAACCAAGACAGCATCTCACCAAAGATTAAGATTGACTGGAGCGGTGAAATCAGAATCGAGCCAGGGGTCGACGGTCTCTCTGTGGATGAGGAGCTGCTTCTTGCTGACATCGTCAGCAAGTTGACGATGCCAGGGAACCACGAGATCGAGATCTTGACGCGCGTTGAGTCCTCGGCGATCGACAACGCGATGGTTAACCAGGCTCTGGAAACGGCAAGCAAATGGAAGGGTAGGAATTTGCGGATATTTTATCGCGACTACGCTCTGGTTCTGGCACCTGAGGATATCTTCAAACTGATCGGGCTGGCAAGGACCTCGATAAACGGTAACGAAGTCGATAGACTCACCAAACTGGTCAAGCCGAATGTGGAAGTTGAGGCAAAGAATGCCGTCTTTAACTTTGCTGAGGGCAGGGTGGTTGAATTCTCTCCCGAGGTCATCGGCATCAAGCTCGACGAAGGTACCTTTGCTTTGAAACTAGCCCAAACGGTCCAGGCGGGAAATGTGACTGACCTAGAAATACCGACAGTAACAACCGAACCGAAGATCAAGGCCGGAGACATCAACAACCTGGGTATAAAGATATTGGTCGGAGTCGGTACTTCCAAGTTTGCCCATTCAATTCCGAACCGGATTCACAACCTGACACTAGCTTCGTCGAGGCTGAACGGAGCACTGGTCGCTCCGGGAGAAACATTTTCCCTGGGCCAAACTATCGGCGATATCTCACGATCAACCGGTTACCGTGAGGCTTACGTGATCTCAGAAGGAAGGACTGTTTTGGGGGACGGCGGCGGGGTTTGCCAAGTGTCGACGACGCTTTTCCGGGCTATCCTAAACGCAGGACTGCCAGTCGTCGAAAGAAAAGCCCACGCTTACAGGGTGGGTTACTACGAGCAGGATATGGGACCTGGCTATGACGCGACCGTGTTCTTCCCAAGTACCGATTTGAAATTCATCAACGATACGCCCGGTTATCTGCTGATCCAAACTAAAGTGGACGCGAAAAATCTTTCGATGCGATACGAAATCTACGGCACTAGCGATGGCCGAGTGACGACAATATCTCCGGCAAAGATCTATTCGCAAACTCCGGCGCTAGCTACGATCTACCAAGATGACCCAAGCTTGCCGTTGGGAACGAAACAACAAGTTGATTGGAGTGCTCCCGGAGCAAGGGTTTCATTTGACTACAAAGTTGCCAGAGGAAGCGAGGTGCTACAGGACCGAACGTTTTACTCTACCTACCAGCCATGGGCGGCGATCTACCTGGTTGGAACGGGACAGTTGGCCAGCAACTAGGGAGTGGGCCTCCCCGCCCCGAAGGGCGGGGAGGTTTTGTGCAGATCATTTGTGATTGGGGCGGCGAAGGGGCGGAGCCTTGAGGGGCTTAGCCATCTCTTCGACGCCTAGCCAGAAGTGGTTGGGCATCACAATCCGAGACCGACGCACCGTGACTTCCCCAATGATTTTTTCTGGGCACCCCAACAGGCTGGGGTGAACGAAACAAACATTGGGCACTACGCCGTATTTGCTTTTGTAGTAATCTGCGGCGCGGGTAACCTTTTGGTCAAACAACATTTTCGGGTCGTCGTCGTACAAGATCATGCCGATGTCCATAGGGACCTCCTTTTTTTCGGCACTATGTAAATTTCAATCTGCTTGAAACAAATTATAACTCCTATGGGGTCATCAAGCAAATTCAGGATGACAGTCTTGGTAGTTATTCAACAGCCTCAGGTACAATTAGAGAATGATCGTTCTTGCTATCGAGTCCACGTGTGACGAAACGGGTGCCAGTGTGGCGAGAAGATCCCCAATGGTCGAGGGTGACGTTATCCAGGCAGGTGTTGAAATACTTTCGGACGTGAAGGCGAGTTCAGCCGAAATTCTTTCAAAATATGGCGGAATTGTGCCGGAAGTGGCAGCCCGGGAGCAGGTCGCCGCGATCATTCCGGTGATCGAGGAGGCAATTGAGAAATCTCAAATAGCGATTAATCAAATCGATGCCATCGCCGTGACAGAGGGACCTGGGCTGATCGGCAGTCTCTTGATCGGAGTGGAGACAGCAAAGGCACTGGCTTTGGCTTGGAAGAAACCATTGATTCGCGTGAACCATATGGCCGCCCACTTATTTGCGAACTGGATTGTGAGAAAGGACGATACCGCCCCCGAGGAATCCCTTCGGGCCATCTCGGGGGTGTCTAATAGCACGCCTGAGTTGCCTGCAGTAGCGCTGATCGTTTCCGGAGGACACACTGATCTAATTTTGTTGCGTTCACTGACCGATTGGGAGTGGGTCGGCGGAACCCGTGACGACGCCGCCGGTGAGGCCTTTGACAAGGCGGCGCGAGCGATGGATTTCCCCTACCCGGGAGGACCAATGGTGGCGAAGGCAGCCGCCGAGGCGGAACTAGAACTGCCAGTGGAATTAAAATTGCCCAGACCGATGATCCATGAGAATAACTTGGAGATGAGTTTTTCGGGACTGAAGACGGCCTTGATCGACGTGATGAAGGAAAACAAAGAGAAGTTGGGTAGGGAGCCAGGATTGATCAAGTCCTTGGCGCGCGAGTTTAATCAGGCCGTGGCAGAGGTCTTGATCAAGAAAACAATGTTGGCAATCGAGCGTTTTTCGCCAAAAGCGGTACTACTGGCCGGAGGGGTGGCCGCGAACACGACCTTGAGAGAAGGACTGGCTGCGGGGGTGAAAAAGGTTGGTCTGGAGTTTTATTTGCCGGACTTGAAATACTGCACCGATAACGCGGCCATGATCGCCGCCTGTGCTTTGATGCGGCCCACATACATCGACCCCCTGAAACTGCGACCTAATCCTGGATTGGAAGTAGGGTAAAATTAGGCAGAATGGATAAGAACTACGATCACAAACTGCACGAGGATAAGATAATTTCCGCTTGGGAAAAGAGTGGTGCTTTTGCGGCACCGGAGGCATCTCGCGCAAAGGCTGACGGGAAACGGCCGTTCACTCTTATCATGCCGCCGCCAAATGCCAGCGATCCGCTCCACGTTGGACACGCGATGTTCGTGACCATCGAAGATATCCTAATCCGCTACCACCGAATGAAGGGTGACGCCACTCTCTGGCTACCGGGAACAGACCACGCCGGCATCGAAACCCAGTTCGTATTTGAAAAGAAATTGGCAAAACAAGGCAAGAGCCGGTACGACTTTGACCGGAAAACACTTTATCAAATGATTTCTGATTACGTTAACGAATTTTCCGGGGTATCCGTCCAACAAATGAAGAGACTTGGAGCAAGCGCGGACTGGGGACGGTTCAAGTTCACTTTGGACGGTGATATTGTCGGGTTCGTCTTGACGACTTTCGAAAAGCTACACCGTGACGGCCTGGTTTACCGAGGTGAGCGCTTGGTGAACTACTGCGTCAAGTGTGGCACCAGTTATTCCGAACTAGAAGTAATTCACGAAGAAAAAAACGGAAAATTGTATTTCATCAAGTATCCTCTGGCCGATGGCGGGGAGATCGTAGTCGCGACAACCCGACCCGAAACAATGCCCGGCGATACGGCGGTGGCAGTGAATCCGGAGGACGGGCGCTACAAGCACTTGGTTGGCAAAATGGTGATTTTACCACTGGCCAATAGGCTGATCCCGATCATCGCTGACCCAATGGTAGAAAAAGAGTTCGGTACGGGCGCGGTTAAAATTACCCCAGCCCATGACATGGCAGACTACGAAACCGGAATGCGTCACAACCTGCCTTTGATCCAGGCGATCGATTTTTCCGGTCGGATGGCGGGGGCGGCCGGAGAGTTTGCCGGAATGAAGGTCGAGCCGGCACGAACAGCCGTGATCGAGAAATTAGACGCACTTGGGTTGGTTGAACAGACCAAAGAACATATTCATAACGTCGGCACCTGTTATCGCTGTCACAGTATCATTGAGCCCTTACCCCTGGCTCAGTTCTTCATAAAGACCAAGACTTTGGCCGCGAAAGCAATTAAAGCGCTAGATTCCGGCGAAACTGTCGTGTTGGGAGCAGGGCGCGATAAGATATTACTCGACTGGCTGACGAACATTAGAGATTGGAATATTAGCCGGCAGATCGTTTGGGGCATCCGGATCCCGGTCTGGTATGACGTGACCGCGAACCCAACGATGGAGGTAGGCTTTTTGAATACAGCCTCCGAGTTCGTGAGGGGTACACTCATAGAAATGATGGAACGCGGACATAGCCTCGCCGAAATTGAAGCGGGTTTACAAACGCTCAGACCCGCGATCGGGGCCGAGTTTGTCGTGTCAAAGACCAAACCGGGAGACAACTACCTGCAGGAAACCGATACTTTTGATACCTGGTTCTCCTCGGGGCAGTGGCCGGTCGCAACTCTGGCGACAAACAGGCCGGACGATCTTTCCTACTACTACCCTACTAACGTGATTGAAAGCGGTTATGACATTCTGACCATCTGGATAATGAGAATGATGCTCCTGTCGATCTACCTGACCGGAGAAACGCCCTTCAAGTGGGTTTATCTTCATGGCCTGATTCGGGACGAACAGGGACGGAAGATGAGTAAGAGTATCGGGAACGTGGTTAACCCATTGGATTTGGTAGAAAAATACGGCGCCGATGCTCTGCGGATGGCGTTGGTGATGAGCACCACTCCGGGTAGTGATAGCAACGTAGGAGAAAGCAAGGTTCGCGGGATGAGAAATCTGGCCAACAAAATCTGGAATGCGGCCAGATATGTAATGGAACCCGTAAATCAAGATCAAAAACCAGGACCCATGGACGAGGAGTTCAACCAGAAGTTAAAGCAGGTTATTCATGACGTTACCGACCAGCTAGAGAATTTGAAGATCGGCCTCGCCGCCGAGACCGTTTACAATGAGTTCTGGCACTGGTTTTGCGATAAAGCAATTGAAGACAACAAGTCGTGTGAGCTCTCAAGTGACGCACTGAGGCGGGGGTTTGTAGTCTTCTTGAAGCTACTTCATCCTTTCACTCCTTTCGTAACTGAGGCGATCTGGCAGAATATGATCAAAGATGGGTTACTGCTTGCAAGCACCTGGCCTGATGCTTAAGATGAAGTGATGCGCGCCAGACAGAAAAAATATACTTCCCCGATCTATTTATCGCTCCTCCATTTCCTGCCGTCGCTTTTGCTTCTTGGCTTGGTCGCAATCGGAATTATGAGCCTGAAAACGGGAGAGCAAGGTGCGGTGCTAGGATCTCAAACAACACTCCCCCAGATCAAAACAGAAACTGTCGAAGACAGACTTGGAAAATTGATGGAGGTAGCCAGGACGGTGAAGTCCGAGGCGGTCGAACAGGCGGAAATGGAATTACGGAACTGATTATTTGACAGGGGCTTTGGCCGGTGCTTTTGCAGGAGCCTCTTCTTTTTTACTTTCTTCAGTCTTGACCTCTCCCCCTTCAGCTGGGGCTTCGCCGATGATTTCGGTAACAACGGGCTCGACGGGAATAACTTCCTCTTTTTGCTGCTGTGCTACTGAAATGACAACTGCGTCCGGATCATCGAGAACCTCAATTTTCGTACGATCCAGTTTAAGGTCGGAGACCTTGATGACGTCACCGATATTCCTTAGGCTGCTGACGTCAACGGTTATATTTTCTGGCAGGTCGGCGGGGAGGGCTTCGACCTCGATCTCGTCGAGAGTGGTAATAAGAGAAGCTTGAAAATCAGAAACTGCCGGAGATTCACCGACAATCTCAACGGGGACGTTGGCGGTGATCTTTTCCTTGAGGTTGACCTGACGCAAATCGATATGGATGACCTCATCGGTTATTGGGTCCTTCTGGACATTGGTGAACATGACGGGGCGTTCCTCGGTCTCCCCCTCAACCTTGATATAAACAACTTGGGTTTCGCCGGCATGTTCATAGACGGGGCGAAAGACAGTCCCCCTGACCTGGACGGCCGTGCTTTTTACTTTGTTACCAAAAATATTGGCAGGGATGATCCCTTGTTTTCTCAGAGTTTTGACCTTCTTGCCGGTTATTTTCCGTGGTTCGAGCGATAAAGTGATTTTCGCCATGGCTGCTATTTTATCATGAAAGAGATATTGAGGCTATAATGCCTGATTTTTGAAAATGATGCCAAGGTTTTCCTGGCTCGTCTGATTGGTTTGAAAAACGAGTTCTTGGGCCGAAGTTTGTTTGAGGGGCACCGTCATATTCCGAGTAACGAGACTTTTTGGGTAGTGAATTTTAATGGTCAGGGGGTTGTTTAGCGTCCCCGGTTGTTTGAGAACGGCAAGGGTATATGGGATGAACTGTTTCGTGAGATCAAGAAGATAAGGGGAAATAAATTTGACCTCGAGGTGGTGAGCCTGATTGGTCGAGAGGCTGGCCGAGAACTCTATTTTGGTCAAGCTGGATGTGGCTGTCTGAATCAGTGACGCCGAATCCAACACCTGACCATCGAGCGTAAGACTGACTTTTTGTGAGGATGGGGGTAAATACAACTGATAATAGGTTTTGTAAAACAGACCGAAGTTGGTCGGCACCGGGACCGGATAGGAATAGTCGTAGTTTAGGGTGTAACTGACCTGGCCGTTTTCCCCAATCTCTGCCACAAGGTTTTGGGCCCTTTTGAGATAATAATTGAGCTTATTAACACTCATATTACTTTCATTGAAGTAAATCGTATCCGCCTGACACGCCAGCGAAGCAAGCTGGGGGTGACAGTTTGCACCGTTTATAACTCCGCCGAGATTCCCCGCTATAGCCAGTGCCTCCAAGGACGGTGAGCTAAACCAAAGATTGATCTCATTCGCGGCGACTGTTTTGAGTAATGCTCGACTAAGGGCGGCCAAGTTGATTTCACCGGCAAGCAATTTTTGGCCCAAAGTTTGAGTTAGGGCGGTGACAACATCAAGTCCCTTGCTGGCGGTCGGATTGCTGGCTAAGACAAAAATATTGTCAGCTGAAACGTCTTGCCCGTCAGCCAGTTTCGTGGAACCGATCTCTCCAAGTATAAAACGAAGCAGATTCAAGTTTAGACCAAAAACGCCGTCGACCGTCACGCTTTTAAACCTTTGATAAAACCAGGCCATTTGCTCGGCGCTCTTGCCAAAATCAGCATCCAGGTTGCTATCATGAAAACTCCAATTCGTTTGCCCGAGAAGCTGTTTGACAATACTCGGCGGCTCTATCTTTCCCTCGATAAGGCGGTCGAGCGAAAGCGATGAATCGACCTTAAAATCAATCACCCTCCCTTGATCTAGAGTGAGAACTCCATAAGTACTGATAAATCCCCCTGTTGGCCTAAGCTCATTGGTATCCTGAACGATAATTAGGTAACGTTGCAGAGCTTGATTGGAGGCTACTTTTTCGACGAGATCCAAGATCGGAAGCGCCAAAACCGCCTGTGACTTTAATAGACTGATTGACTGGTTGATATCAGATCCGCTCAGACGCTCTTCGTAACCGAACGGCAGTCTAACTTGATCAAGAAGGAGTTGAATTTGAGAGAGGCGTTCTGAAATAGAGATCAGATTTACCCTGAGTGCCGCGGTGGTAGCCTTTGCATCCACACTTTGTTTACCAAGAAGGCCGCGGTAGATCTGATCCCCCAACGAGTAAGTTTCAAGAACCGAGTTGAGAAATGATTGCCCGTGACCGAGTATTAGAAGATAATTGTTTGTCGAGTTGATTGCCTCTTTGGCAAAGATGTTTCCCAACGGAATGACCGACCGAAAGCCGGCCGTAGCCAGCCGATTATAAAATGCCGCTTGCGACAAAGTCGACCTGGCTTTCTTTTCATTGCCGTTTCTGATTTCCTGATAGGCACGATAGGTGTCCGTGGTCGAAAAATAGAGGCCAATAAAGCTGATTACAAATGGAAGAATTGCCAGGCCGGCCACGGCCAAAGCCGCGATAAAGATAGTTTTGGCAAGGGCTCTTTTTTCTTTGACATGTAGACTTGGAACCTCATGCAGCACGAATATCTTCCCGAACATTTTTTTCTGATTTTCTTTTTTCTGCGGTTTAAGCGGTTCTAATCTGTTGAGGGTAGTTTTGGGAACCGGGATGGTTTCCTTATCTATCGGAAAAGAACACTGGCTAAGTATTTTCGAAATATTTTCGGAAAAGCTATTCTTGGGGATCCAGTTCATTAATGCCTGAGTTTGAATAGACTCGTCCATGAGTCCATTCGACTCTCTTTTTTCACGACTGCTTAGATTTATCTCAAGCTGGCTATTTTTCTTTTCAAGACTCCGTTTCAAAAGGTAGGCGATTTCGAGGTCGGTTATTTCCTCCGTCACACCGACAAAGACTTTTCCTGATGTGTTGGTAATAAAGAGACTTTTTACAATCAATTCGCAGAGATCATCTGTTGAGGTGGGGTGGAATTTGACCGAGCCATCCGGAGTAACTTCAACCTCTCCCTCACTACCAATCTGGCAGAGCCAGTTTTCGAACGAATCAACAGCTTCCCCTTCTTTTGTTTGGTACAAATCCCGGGTGATGATCAGACGAAGGTTGTTTTTTCTATCGTTTAGGTATGGTTGAACTAATGAGCGATGCTTTTCCGAAGCGCCATCCCCTTCTTCGCTACAACTAGCAAGGACAAGACATACTTTGCCGGTATATCCGGACAGGCTGTCCAGATCGTTGAGAATAATTTTCCCAAGGTTTTCTACAGAGGCGTCAGTATCGTAGACCAAAAGACGATAGTCGGTATCTTTGGTTTTATTTTTTTCCGTCCTGAGGTTACTTTTTTCCAAACACTTATCAATTTCCTGCGTCAGCGGTTCGTTGTTTCCAGCAAGGTAAATCGTGGCAATTGAAGCAGGCATTCTTATTTCAGTATACCAATCACATGAGCTGTTATCTTTGATAGTTTTCTCATTATCATTGTTATTACTTTTTTTCTTTCTTGTTTTCTTTCTATTCCAGCTTCGTTTTACATTTTATTTTTTATGTTTTTGTTCTTACTGGCTCACATGAAAATCTGATGCGTATCCCTTAACACTGTTATCCACAGCGATTAGACTAATGCGTTGAGACAGGTTGAAAATTTATTTGAGGGAGTCCAGCGCTTGGTTGACCAATTGGTCAGCCCGTTTATTCTCGTGACGTCTGACGTGTCTAAAGTTGATAGCTTTTAGCAAGTTTTTATCCTTCAGTTCTTTGATGAGAAGATGGACTTCTTTGACGAGAGATTGAAGATGTGTCTCCTTGACCCGGTATTTGCCTAGTATCTGGCGGACGATCAGCTCCGAGTCGAGAATAAAAGTTAGGGTTTCGGTAGTGAGGTCTTTTTTGCCAATGAGCTGAAGGGCAATGATGACAGCCTTATACTCGGCGGTATTGTTTGTTTGGTCACCGATAGTTTCGGAGTGTTCAAATAGATAGTCGGAGTCTTCTTTCTTTCCCGAAATAACAATTCCGACGGCGGCCGGACCAGGATTCCCCCGGGCACCACCGTCTGTGTTAATGATGATTTCTTGATAGTTCATTTCGATGTCTTGCTATTAGGGCGAAGGCGAGAACGATTATAAGCTGGTTTTGGGGTAACGTCCACCAGTAGTGGTCGAGAGATCCAGTCATTAGGATTATTCCGGCAAGATCTAGCAGATAGGAGCGGGTTTCTTTTCTTTTGATTAAATTTGCAATGGGGGTTCGAAAGACTAGCACGACCATAATAACCCCCAAGGCTCCCAGCTCTGTCAGCATTAGTAGGAATGTGTTGTGGACGGGCTGGAGAGTAGTGTAGGAAATCTGGTTTGCAGGCAGGATTTCGGAGAAGGCGGGAATGAAACGCCTGAGTCCAACTCCCATGATCCAACGATCGGAGATCATATTCAGAGAGGGCAGAAGTAAATAGTGGCGGGCGGTAAATGATTGAGCTAACCAGGCAGGAAGAGCAATAATATCTTTGGCCAATGGCGCCAAAGACAAGAGGATACTAATGATGAGGCTTCGGGCGAAACTGACTTTAACAACCTGAATGATGACAAAGGAAAGAATCGCCGCTTTTGAAAATGTGAGCATAAGTACCAGGGCGAGAAGAAACTTGGTAGATTTCTTTTTTATTGTTAGGGAGAGAATAACAAAAGAAACTAGAAGATAACCCGCCAGAGAGTTTGGGTGAGAAAAGGTAGAGTAGGGTCGCATTATTGGTGAGGGCAGAAAGGGAATGGTATGGTTGATCTTGGCTACATTGGAAAGCAGTGGGGTGATCTCCCGCTCGCCAAGATAATAAAAGATACCCCCAAGAGACGATTGGGAAAGGAATTGGGTAAGCGCAAGAAGAATGACAATGCCTAGGGAAATGCTAAACGGGCGAACGACCATTCGTTTTAGATCTTTGGTTCCTTTTAGAGCGATAAACAGCAGAAGGTATTCGAGCAGTTTCAGCCATGCAAAAACGGTGATCAAGCTGAACGAGGCAGTCCACAGATTCAAGATAATCAGGACGATGAGCAAGCGGCCGGGAAAGGAGATGATGAAATTCCGGATGGTTGAAATAATCAAACGATAGTTTAGAACCAGAAAGAGCAAGATAAAAATATCAGTTAGATAAAGAGTTGGAGCAAGATAGTCAATCTTGAAGCTTTTGACGTATGTTTCGGGTAGCCAAAGATGATAGCCGAGCTGGAAGGGAAGTGAAAAGATCACCAAAAATAGGGTCAGACGTTTGAGCACTACAGAAGATTGTACCCCGACTATTTGAGTTTGGGGATGACGAGAAGCTGACGTAAGGGAGCGTTGCCGCGAGATTCGGTGGTAACATCGGGGTGGTTTTCCAAATGTAGATGGACGATTCGTCGCTCATATGAGGAAAGATTTCCCAGAACGACTTCCTCGTTCAGAGACAAGGCTTTTTCGGCGGCGGTTTCGGCTAGGTGACGGAGCGAGTCCTCACGGCGTTCTTGATAGTCATTGATATTGACGGAGACGCGGTACCAGACGCCGGTGCGCTGGCTGATCATAAGAGACAGAAGCAGCTGAAGAGCGGTGAGACCCTCGCCATGATGGCCGATGTAAATGCCGGTTTGGTCTTCGGGAAGCTGAATGCCAACTTTGACTGCATCCTCGACCCCGCCTGCATCAGCTGAGCTGGAAGCACTGCGGGCAGGTTCTATTTCAACGGTATATTGGTCTGGTGAGAGATCTAGTAAAGAGAGAACATTCTCGACTAGTTTTTGGGCTTTTAGTTCCGCCATAATTTATATTGACTTGATAATGCGTAGTCTGGCCAGGACCGGTTTGAGGCCGCCTAGTCCGCTGATTATATACTGCTGAACGAGTGAAAAGAGGGTGGTAATGACCCAGTAGAGGGCAAGACCGGAAGGAAAATTGAGGGCAATAATAACAGTCATGGCCGGCATGATGTAAAGCATCTGTTGGGACATGCTCTGGGCCATCTCGAGACTATCTTCTTCTTTTTGTTTCTCTTTTTTATTTTTTGGTGCTTTGAGATGACCCTCAAGACCGGAGGTCATCATGAATGAGAAGATCAACTGAGTCAGTCCGGCGAGGATGGGCAAGATGTAGTATTGATCTGGCTTGCCGAGGTTGAGCCAAAAGAAATTTAGGTTCAGGGAGTGACCGTTGAACTGGCCAGTATTGATGAAATCGATAAATACCTGATAGAGGGCAATTAGAACGAGAAGTTGGGCAACCTGAGGAAGACAACCGGCAGCAGGATTGACGCCGTGCTGTTTGTAGAGATCCAGCTGGGCGAGCTGAAGTTTTTGTTTGTCTTTGTGTTTTTCTTTGAGTTTGTCAAGATGAGGTTTGAGTTCCTGCATCTTTTTAGCTGAACGAAGTGAGGGGATAGTAACCGGGACGAGAACACCGCGGATAACGACGGTGAGAAGAATAATGGCAAGACCGAGATTCTCCCCCGAGATGCCATAAAGAAAAACCAGAAGAGAAGTAATTGGGCCGGTGAGAAAGTTCAACATTTCAAGTTAATATTTATGATTTGATATTTCACCTGCCCGCATCCCGCTAGGCGGGAAGCTTTTGCAGGCAGGGGTACGGGGTCGAGGTGAGGTGAGTGCGAGAAAGGATGACAGCGAAGAAGCCGTCGAAAACCCAGTAAACCTCCGTGAATGATACCATACTTACGCACCGCTGTAGCAAAGTAGACCGAGCAAGTCGGGGAAAAAAGGCAGGCATAGTACGAACCAAACAAAGACCGTCCAAAAATGTGTTGAATGGGGGAGATAAAGCGCCGGTAGAGGCGAAAAAACATAGACTTAGTGAGTATTTAGTATCTTGATAAGATCAGCCAGGATCTGGTCAGTCGTCGCGCCCAGGAGACTCCTTTTGGGAATAAGGATTACATCTATGCCTCCCGGGAGCTTACTAAGATTAAGACGGAGAATTTCGGTCAGACGACGCTTGAGCTGGTGGCGATCGCTGCTTTTGACCAAGAATTTTTTACTTACGAGAACGGTAAGTCTGATAGGAGATGAAATGTCAGCACGAGGGGCGATCAGAAAGGTAAAGAACGAAGAGGAAAGGGTTCCGCCCTCACTTTCAATCCGAAAGCGATCAGTTTTGAGACTAAGTCGATTCGCTTTACTTAACATCGATGATGCTATTATCCGGCTTAAGCGGCGAGTTTGTGGCGACCACGAAGACGACGGCGCTGCAGGACCTGACGGCCGGTTTTGGTAGCCATGCGCTCACGGAAGCCATGTTTTCGGGCACGTTTTAGTTTTTTTGGTTGATAAGTTCTCTTTGGCACAACCTCATATTTTACACGCGAACCGGCATAAGGTAAAGCATAATGGCAATGGAGATGGTTTTTTGTATCCAATCGCAGATTTTAAATAGACTTGACGGCGCAAAACTTTCTTTTTGTTCGGGTATATTGGGGGTGGACAAAGTGTGGAAAACTTGTAAAACCGTGGGTAGTTATGCAAGTCAACGAAGCGGCAATCTGGACAAGTGTTTGTGGCGACCTGGAAGTGGCGATGAGCAACGCGACTTTTAGCTACTGGATCCGACCCTGCTTTATCAAGGGTATCACCGAAATAGATAGTGAAAGAGTCATCGTCGAGGTCGCCAGCCCATCTGCTTTCCATTTACAGCAAATTGATGCCCGCTACTACGGTCAGATCAAACAAGCTCTGGAAAAACAGCTGGGGAAGAGAGTGGAGCTCGCCTTGGTCGTCGGATCCTCCTCCGCCCGTGTTACGGAAGGACAAGGCGGCGGCAGGCAAGAAGAAAACGAGACAATCAAGACTGGTTTGTTCGAGGAAAGAAAAATCGAACAGCCGGAAACGAAAGGACTTTTCCCACGTTTTAACTTTGATTCCTTTGTAGTTGGCCGGTCGAACAACCTAGCCTATGCCGCAGCCAAGGCAGTGGTTGAGTACCCGGGAGTGCGCTATAACCCATTATTTATTTGGGGTGGGGTGGGGGTAGGGAAGACTCACCTGATGCAGGCGGTCGGCCATGCTCTAGTTTCAAAAGGCTTTAAAAAAGTAACCTGTGTCACCAGCGAACAATTTACCAACGACCTCGTCAATTCACTCCGGTCCAAAACGGTTGGCGCCTTCAAGAAACAATATCGGGAAGTGGGGGCTTTGCTGATCGACGACGTCCAGTTCTTCTCCGGTAAGGAGGCGAGTCAGGAGGAGTTCTTTCATACATTCAATCAACTTTATTCCAACGGCGTGCCGATCATTATGACCTCCGACCGGAAGCCGCAGGAGATCGAGAAATTGGAAGAGAGGTTGACTTCCCGATTCTTGGGGGGGCTGCCGGTAGACATTGGTCTGCCTGATTATGAGATGAGGGTGGCGATCCTGCGACAAAAGGCAGTGGAACTACATGCGAACGCCTCTCCCGAGATCATCAATCTGATCGCGAGCAACGTCATGACCAATGCCCGCGAGCTGGAGGGCGTTTTTGTCCGAATTATTAATGAGACGAGTCTATCCGGGGGAGCGGTAAATCAAGCTTTAGTTGAAAAAATCGTCGGAGTAAAACACGAAAGGGAAAACAGGAAACTCAGACCAATTCAGTTGATCAGCCTGGTAGCAAAACACTTTGACTTTAAGAATAAGGATATTGTAGGTAAAAGCCGAAAGGCCGAACTGGTCGAGGCAAGGCACGTGGCGATTTATCTACTACGTGACGAGCTCGGCCTGCAGCTGACGAAGATAGGGGAGCTGATGGGCGGCCGCGACCATACGACGATCATGCATGCGGAAGAAAAAATGAAACGTGAATTTGAATCAAACCAGACTGTCCGCGAAAAGATCATGAAACTGCGTCAGGATATGTATTTGTAAAAATGTTAATTAATGGGGACAAAAAGCAAAGAAACAGAAAAGTTAGCAATAATTATTCACAAGAGAATCCACATAATAGTCTAGAAATGCACAAAATTGGAAAGCCCGGAACCCAGAAATCAGTAATAAAAGATGGAAGAATCAATTAATAATCACTTAAACACATTGGTGGTAGGCAAGAACCAGCCGTGTTGTTAACATATCTACAGACTCTATTAATACTAAGTACTAAATATTAAGAATAAAGTAATAGAAGAAAGAGCATGAAAGTCAGTATTTTGACGGAAAACTTAAAGAAAGGATTGTCGATCGCGATGAGGGGAGTATCCACGCGGGTGCAGTTACCGATTCTCTCAACGGTTCTTCTTAAGGCGGGCAAGGAGGGGCTCGTCATTTCAGCGACAGACTTGGAACTATCATTCAAAGTCAAAGTGCGGGCAAAAGTGGAGGAGGAAGGTGAGATGGCGATTCCGGCAAAGTTGTTTTCTGATCTGGTGGCGACACTGCCGGTGGGTGTAATCGAACTAACGGGCGAAAAACAAACTTTGATAATCAAGGGCGAAAAAGTAAAAGCGGAGGTGGTCGGGCAGGGAAGCGAGGAGTTTCCCAGTTTGCCCAAAGCCCGCGGCAAGGGACTGGAACTATCAATCGAAGAATTGCAGGAGAAAGTGGAGAGGGTCGGCATTGCGGCAGCCAAAGATGACTCCCGACCGATCCTGGCCGGAGTACTGTGGGTTTTTTCGGAGAAGAAAGCAACCTTGGTCGCAACCGACGGTTATCGGTTGGGGGTAGATACTCTGAAAAATGGGGTCTCAGGGGGCGTGGAAGCCGGCGAGAAGTTTGTCCTGCCGGTGAGAGCGCTGATGGAGCTAACGCGGGTTCTCACGCCCTCAATGAAGTCGGTGATTGTCGAGTTTGATAAAGATAAGCAGCAGGTAGTCTTTTCGGCCGACGATCTGGAGATGAGTAGTCGGTTGATCGCGGGGGAGTTCCCGCCTTACAGTAAGGTGATCCCGACGGAAAAGAAAATAACGGTGACTTTGGAGAAAGAAGCTTTGGTGGAGGCGGTGAAGCGAGCGTCTTTGTTTGCCCGTGATAGTGCAAACGTGGTGAAGCTGCTGGTCAAGCAGGATGGGATCAGCGTGACGGCTCAAAGTGATCAGGTTGGAGGGAGTCAGTCTTCTTTGGAAGCGGAGGTGGAGGGAGAAGAGGTTAAAATTGCTTTTAATGCCCGTTACTTATTGGATTACCTGGGAGTAGTGAAAGGTGAAAAAGTGACGATGGAAACCGAAGGGGAGTTAAAGCCGGCGGTATTTCGGATCCCAAAAAGTGAATTCCTGCACGTGATCATGCCGGTGAGAACGCAGAACTAGTAGATATGACCAGACTTGAAGATAAGGATAAGAATGAGCTGAAACCGGACGATACGCTGGATAAGGTGATTATCGGGAAACCGGAGGATCATAGTGAGATGGAGGAGAGAGCAAGAGAATCTGCACATAGACTAGCTAAGAAGGTGCGGAATGAATTGGCAGATACTCAGGATGAGTTTGAGGCTGAAATGACGGTACTCGCCGTTGAGATGTTCAGGTCGGAGTCGGGTGCGGACGGAGTGGATCAAGCCGCCAGAATAAGAAGGGAAGGCTGGAAAAAACAGGTGGAGAAGATATACGAAAGAGCGGCCTTTCAAATGTTGGAGGGGGAAACCAAATACTCGCATGCCCAAAACTATGTTGGAGAACGAGCAGTCACTTTTGGAAGGAGGCTCTCGACCTGTATTGTAGCCTCAACCGTTAATTGTTTAACCGCTTGCGGTCTAAAAATAAAGAACCCTGCCACAACGGAGGACGGGATTATCAAAAAGCTTCTCTTGAGAGAAGGAAATCCAGTGACGATTAGCGAAGATGGGTATTTTGGTGCACATACACCAGTAACAATATGCCAAATTCTGAACACTGAACCGCAGTTCGGTAAGTATAGATATGAGGCGGCGATTCTTCGTCCAACGGTGGTTGAGTTGCTTAACGCCATTTTTGAGGGCCAGAAGGTTGTGTTCTCTCGAAACCAGCATGCAAAATCAATTATCGGATACAACGTTGATGCGGCGGGGCAAATCGTCTTCCAGATCGTCGACCCTTTGGATAGAAGTCGAAACGGAAGACCCGGAGTTGATGATGTTGAGCTAACAGAGTTTATTAATGGATCAAACAGATTTGGAGCATTATCAGGGTTTGAAGTATTTGTGGCGGTAAAAGTGACAAACAAGATGGATGAAGAGGTCGCTTCACAAGAACATGAGGCACTATTGGCTACTGGAGCTTGAGGGCGGGGGTGGCGAGGGTGATGTTTAGAGTGCCGTAGGTCTTTGACTGGCTAGTGCCGGTGAGAAAAACGTAAGGAGTAACGGCGGAGGAGGTAGGATTGGTGAGATAGCCGACGTAGCCTCCAGTGATGGTGATGGAATTCATCACCTCTTCTTTGTCCGAGAGTTCAAAGGCACGACTGCCGCTCTCGGCAATTATTTCGAAATTTTCGGCGGGTGTTTCTTTGATCTGACTTAAGGATTTGAGATCGTAGTCCGGGCTGAGACTGATTTGAGAAAAGGGAAGTAAAAGGCGCAAACTGACAAGCGGACCATAGAGACTGTAGCGGGCAGTGACGGCGGGGACACCGCGATAGGTGAGGGCGAAGTTGCGGAAGGAGTAGTTGAGGTTAACTTCGGCAAAGGTAGCTTGGCTTTGAACTGATGGAACGTAGCGTTCATCCGCAACAATGAGATATTTTACTTCTCCCGGAACAAGAGAAAAGTTCTCCGACAAATTGAGAACGGGAGTAAGCAGGTTAATCAGATTGGTAATTAGAATATCGGAATTAATTTTTTGACCGGTAGTCGGTATGGGTTTGAGATCCTGATTAAGAGAGTAGGAGGCTATTTTGTCTCTGAGATTGACGTAGAAGCTACCGGCGTTATCTGTGGAAACCCAGGTGTAGAGCGGTTGGTTGGGGAGCTTTACGGGTTGAGTAGTGATTCCAAGCATCTTGGCGAGAGGAGAATAGGTATTTGGATCTGCAAGTGGCCCGGCGACATGAATGACAGACAATGTTTCCGGGATTGGAAGCGTGTCGAGACGCCAAATGATACGAGAAGCAGGCTTGAAACCAGTATTAATAGGGGGAAGTGCAGTAACCGGGCTAGTGGGCACAGGTGTGGGCCTGGGGATGGTTATTTCCGGAACTTTTACGGATGGAGCCGCGAAATAGAAATAGGCACCAATTAGCGCGAGTAGAAAAAGAATTATAAAGAGCCAGTATTTCGAAAGGAGAGTTTTAATTTTCATAGTTTACGGTAGATTAACTTGACAGTTGCCATAGTCAATACAGCCCGGAGCGACGCGTTTGGGGAGGAATTGGTTGATATCTCCCAGATTTCCCCCTCTGATTTCATAGTGTAAATGGTTGCCGGTAGAGTTGCCAGTGCTATTGACGTAGCCGATGATCTCGCCTTTCTGGACTAATTTTTCACCAGAGAAGGCGCCGGTAACCATGTGGGCGTAGCGGGTAGTGAAAGCGATTCCATTACAGGTGCCGGAGACGTCGACGAAGTTTCCATAAGGGCCGAGACTGGGATCGTAGCGGCCCAGGCCATTATGAGTGGCGATGATGGGAGTGCCGAGGCCAACACCAACATCAATAGCCTCAACATTTCGGTGGGTCGAGGTAGTGCGAGGACCTTGGGTAACGTAACCTGAAGCCAGGGGCCAGCCGGAAGGACAGCCTTCGGGGACAACTCCGCCGGAAACGACAGAATAGGGAGCGCCTTGGGCGGATTCGAGGTGGGCAATACCGGCGATGACGGGAGCAATCCCGATCACGGTGATGTAGAGAATAAAACCAACAAATGTGGAACCCATGATGATAATAGCGGCGGAAGAAGCGGCGACGGCAGTAACGGTGGCAAGGCTACCCAGGACCCCCCCAATTCCCGCGACTGCAAGTAGGGGCACGGCCAGCAAGTCACGGGCCTCAAGAGGTTTGCCATAGATACTGGTAACCATGTCATTGACGAGCCCAAAAACTTTTTTAGCGACTTCTGCGCCAACCATCAAAGCGGCTTGAATGATGAGAGAAATGCCAGCAGTGCTGACGCCAAGAGCGGCAGAAAGACCGGCAACGACGGCAGTGGCACCAATTTTTTCTAGGGCAAGGGCTCCTAATTTTTGAACTCCTTTTTGTAATCCTTCTTTGAGGAGAAACTCGGCTCCTTTTTTGAGAGTTTCATTAGCAATTCGGCTGACAAATTTTTGAGCGATCAAATTGGTAAATTGAGCGGCAATACGGTTTCCGAACTGTCTGCCAATGTAGCTCTGGATGGATTGAAATGGATGGGTAATGAAGTTGAAGATCCGGCCGGCGCGGCCCGGGAGAAAGCCGGATATCTGATTTGAGGCAGATTGAATTTGTCTACCAATGTTTGAAAGTGCTCCCGGAGGAGTAGGGGCGGGGAGATGAGGCGGAGGAGTTCCGGCCTGGGCAGCTTGTTGACGGAGTCGCGGAGAGATCTCCAGTCCAAGTTCATTTTTCGGATTTTCGAGATGATGAAGGCTTCGGTCGAGCTGTTCTTTGATTTTTGGACGTTCCCTGAAAAACTGAGCCAGTTTTGAGGTAGGATGAACGGTAATTTCCTGATCGACTTTTTTCTGATCGTAGCCCATGGAGAGGAGGCGAATGGCGATAGGGGCGACGAGTGGGTTGACGGGAGCTAGTTTTTCGTAGACAGTGGCTACGGTTTCGGCCTTTTGTGTCGAGGCAACGCGGGTGAGCAAATTGGCGCCAATAAGAATCTGGGTGAGTTGGTTTCCCTGGGTTTGAGTAATGCTGCCGGTAAGCGAATCCATCACTTGTTCGGTTTTGGAATTAAGAATAACGGCGGTGACAAACTTTTCGGAAATGATTTGAGCCTGTTCGATCTTGTCTTCGATGGGAGCGGGAAGGTTAAAAGTGACCGGAGGGAGAGTGACAGGAGGCAGAATGATGGTCTCAAGATTGGCAATGGCAATCTGCGGTGTGATTTGGACCATAGCGGGGAGATCGTAGCGGGGGGTGGGGGTGATCAGAACGACTTTTTCTTCGACTTGACGGTGGAGATCAGCAACGGGGGAACTAAACTCTGGAACGGCTTCGGCGAGAGCAATCTGGACTATTTGGTCTCGGATGACGGGATCTTTGATATCCAGACGGAGGGGAACATCATCCTTGACGTCGATTTCGCCGATGGCGGCGGAAGCAACAATAATATCAGCCAGATTTTTGACGGTTTCCCCCCTTTGTTCTACGGTGATCTGAATTTTTTGCTCTTTTTCGACCTGGGGAAGGACGAAGTTGATGAGATCCCGACTGATGGCAGCAATTAGAGGTTCGGGTGCGTCTTTCGGTTTTGAATTTACCTCCTGGTTAATTTCGGCGAGAGCGGCGTTGTCTTTCTGACTGGCGTTTTTGGCAATTTCGAGGACAGTACGGCGGACGATCTGGAGGGCCACCAGACGTTTGATCAGATTTCTGGTATCTATATTTTCTTTGGCGAGTTTTTCATCAATCCGGCGGTTGATTTCATCTTGGGCTTCTTTGTCCGCGAGAAGCAGTTTGACGTTGGCGGCGATAACTGCGGTTGGAACGGCAGCAGTAGCGGCAGTTGGGATTTCTTTGGTTTCCTCTATTTCCGCTTCTGGTTCCGCGGCCTCGACTTCCTTGGTTTTTTCTTCTTCCAACCTCTCTTCGGTAGGTAGGCGGGCTTCTTCCCGGAGGGCGAGGTAGGCGGCATAATCGCTTGCCAGATTGACATAATGGGCATATTCTGCGAAAGGTACCCGCTCTTTTTGGATAACATCCTTCCAGGAAAACTTTTCATCGGCACTGTATCTTCTGAGCAGATAATCAATAAGAAAGTCATGGAGTTCTTTAATTTGTTTTTGGAGGCGTTCATTGGCAATGATTTTTTCAATGATTCCGGCTACATCACCCATGATGGAGGGTGGTATTTCGGAGAGAAAGGCGGTAAGATCGCCTTTGGTAAATTCGAAAAGATCCTTGAAACTAATAAGTCGGGGGTCGTCGATGAGGGCCAGAATTAATTTTTGGCAGGCGAGGGCAGTTTCTTGGTCTGCTTGGCTGAGATCTTTGTGGCCTGACTGAAAGTTGGCAAGAATTGTGCCCGTGGCAAGAACTAGATCAACATCTTCGTAGGAAAGCGCCATAGCTATAGTTTATCAGGGGAAGCCTGTCTCTGACGTTCGATGACTTCGGTGGGTTTGCTGGTCGCGAGTGCGTGCTCATCGGGGGAAGAAATGACTCGAACAGCGACGTGGTTTTGACCGGCAAAGAAAAGTCCCTCGCCGACGCCGGCAGAGAGAAGCATGTGTTTTTCGCCCTGGGAAAGATAGAAGACGTCGGCCACCTGATCAACAGCAGCAGGAGACTGTTTGAAGAGCATCTGCAGGGCGCTATTGGTGACGATAGCTTTGCCATATGGAGATGTCAGAAAATCGTCGGCGTTTTGGGAAATGACGGTGACGCCGAGATAATACTTGCGGGCGCGCTTGACAAAACCCTGGAGGATCTTGGCTGAGTCTTCGTAGCGCATGAGATACCAAGCCTCGTCGACAATGAGGAGCCGGCGTTTGAGATCTTTTCTGACCTTGGTCCAGACGTAATCAAGAATGATGAACATGACAATAGGGCGGATCTCATCGGCGAGCTCGCGGAGGGTGAAGACGGTGACCTTGCTATCGAGGGAGATGTTGCTTTGTTGGTCGAAGATGCCTTTGACGGCACCCATGACATATTTTTCGAGGCGGGCGGAAAGATTTTTGGCGCTTTCATCTTCCATGCCAATGAGGGAGCGATAGAGATCTTCCATACGGGGAGCCTCGAGGGTATGGGTTGAGGGATCTTCGGTGATACCTTTCTGGCGGTAGGTGAGGACCAAGGCGCGATTTAGGGTCGCATCCTCGGTTGGAGACATCTGACCCAACATAATCTTCAGGAGCGATTGGAGGAAGAGATACTTGTAGCCCATCTCATCCTCGGTGCTGTCGCTGACGTTGGCGATCTGGAAAGGATTAACTTTATTCTGGGAAGAAGATGAAAAATTGATGTAATTACCGCCAATAGCCTTTGCAATCATTTCGTACTCGTTCTCGGGGTCGAGGACGATCGCTTCGGTATCAAACATCAATGCGCGCATGATCTCCAACTTCACAAAATAGGAGTTGTGAACGAACATTCCACCATGACCAGTCAGAAAGACCTGATTATTGACGGTCAGATCATATACGTGGGGATGACGGGATTTGATTTTTTCGATTTTCTCGATTGGATCCCAGAAGAGGTCTGAATTAGCAAGTGTGGAGATGTCTGAAAGAATGTCCTCTATTTTTTTAATTTTATCCTGCAATTTTAGATATTGTCTTAAAAGATACTGGCTTGCCTTGTAGACACGATCATAAATAGTGTTGGCATTGGTTTGGGTGACGGCGTTCCAGAGTGTATTGTCAAAATCGCCAAGCGATAGACCAAGGGTCTTGAAAGAGTGGTTAATGGCTCCATATATTTGTTCTTTTGTAAATACTGGCCCATGGAGAGTTTCATAGACTTTTAGAACCGTATTTATTTGGGGGGCGACCTGGCGTTTTTTCATAATGCGCCAGGTTTGACCAAGGTTTTGCCAAAGCTTTTTGTTTAGTGATTTTTTGACTGATCCTTCCAGAGCCAGGTCTTGCCATTGAGGAAGTTTGAGCAAAGTAAAGATATTTTCAGCTTCGTTCTCAATTTCTTTTAGTCTCGGTTTGACCTCATCAATTACCTTGAGGAGCTCCTTTGGAGTGGGATTATAGAAACCGTCCTTGATGTTAATCAGCCGTTGGGGAGCCTTGTTGTTTGAGTTATAGAGGGTCGAATAGATTTTTTTGAAGGACTTTTGGAGGTTTGGGATGATATCAGCATTGGGATTGCCAATTTTTCCGAGTAGTTTTTGGAGCTTCTGGTTTTTGTAATCAAGGTTGAAACCAATTTGTTTGGCAAATTTCTTGAGGTTGTCTTGGCCGGATATTGTGAGTTGGCAGTAGATGTCGCCAATGTGTTTAGTGTTGGTGGCTTTTTTGAATTTGGGGTGGATTCGAACAATGATGCCAAAGTTATAGAGGAGGTAGGAGAGATCGGAGGCTAGACCCTTTGATTTGGTAACGCAAGTAACTTCGTGTTGTTCGACGCAACCATCACCACTAAAATATGAGCGTAAGTAGGCGGCTTTCAGCTCGTTTTTTTCGGCAAATAGAATTGAGGGTACTCTCTTCGTTCCCGCTTTACCGGCACATTTTTCAAGCTTTAGTTTCCTGATCAGAGATTTTGATCTGATCGAAACCCCCTTAATTTGACCATGGTTTGATAACAGAGAGAAATTATAATCCAGCTTACCGCAGAGGTTTTTAACATGATTGATAATTTGTGGATTCATGGCTGAAATACGAACACTATTAGTTGTATGACAACCCTCTGCTGTATAGTAGCCAAGCAAAGAATAGTATTCTAGCGAATGTTTGGAAGTAGAGGAGGTTGATTCAAGAATCTGGCGGGGAAGGGGGAGATAATCGCCGACTTTGGCCGCTGACCCTTTTGAGACATTGATTTTGGTGTCTTTGAGGGTAAGAAGATTGTGATCAGCAGTGGTGGTAATTTCTCGGCCGGACTTGGTGGTGAAGTGATATAGATTCTTGGGTGATTTCTTGCGGGCGGCGACCGTAACGGCAGACCAACCTCCCTTGAGTGTTTTTGGGTCAAACGAATAAACCTTTATTCCCGGACAGAGATTACCTTCAATATCTTTTTCCAGTTTGATTGAACCTTTTCGTTGGATTATTTTTTCGACTAGGGGACCGATTTTGGCTCTCTTGACCTCGTTTGCCGCATTCTTGATAAACACTTCATCACTATAGGCCAGAGACTTCCCGGCTCCGCTAGTTGCGAGAACCAACATATTCGCATTCTCTAGTGAAAAACGGTCAAAAATAACCAGAGATTCGTTGTGGGCGTTGATGCCATAGAGAATGCCTTTGTTATCGGAAAGCTCGGATGAAGTAAAGGGAAAGGTCGTTGAGAGAGCAGTGGTATCCATATTTCTTGTAATCAGGAGCTTGTCCTTGCAGTAAGGGAGCGTGGTCTTGAAAGCGTCTTCCATGGAAAGGGAAGCGACCTTGGCGACGATGAGGAGCGAACCGAGGGTGCTTTGAACTTGCTGGGTGATGGTATTTAACTCCTTGATGGACTCGGCGGCGATAGTGACGTAAAGCGAGAATTGGAAGAAACGCTCGATGCCTTTGACGAGCTGTTCTTGTAGTGATTTGGCGTCTTCGAGAGCCGCCTGGGTAGCCGCTTGAGGGAGACGGCCCCGTTGGATATCGGAGCTAATCTCAGCTTCCATTTCAGCAATTTTGCGACGAAGTTGGTCGAGAGTGCCCTTGCTTTCGGTAGGATAAATGTACATAGCAATATCAAGGGAGTGATTGAAGTTGATGAGGGGAGAAAGCCAATTAGCGGAAACATAGCGGGGATAACCGACGATAAAAAGAGTGCGAAGATAAGTGTCGCCGATCTTCAGACTTGAAAAGTCGACTTCAATTGCCGGAGGAGCGATAGTATCTTGGATGTTGGTAATTTCAGCAGGAGTTGAGTTGCCGGAGGGTGTTGGGTGGTTGGTCAGAGGGCCGGTGGGGATAGGTGAAGCTATCTGTCCGGCGGGAGAAGTGGGAAGCGGATTGTGGCCTGCGGGGGGGGTAGGAGCCGCAGCTGATTTTTTGTTGAAAAAAGGTAATGCCATATTATTTTTTTGGTAAATTAATTTCCGGTTTTGGTTGGACGATCGTTTTTCCCTGACCTTCTTTTTCCTGAGCCTGCTGAAAAGCGTAAGTGCTGGCCTCAGGGTTGTAGGTGCTATAGAAGAGGCTGATCAATTCGGCGGTGGTCAGTTGACGGGCCTTCAGGCCGATGCGGGCGAATTGACGGATGAGATGGTCACGCTTTGGATAGAGGGCGAGCATGGCTTTTTCCCCGACGTAGCTAAGATCGAAAGGAGGCTTCTGGGGCGCGACGGCGAAGGGGTTGAAGGCGCCGGTGGTAATGCCAAGGTCAATCGTCGAAAAGGGAACAACGACATAGAAACGCTTTTCGAGAACGCGGTTTTCTTTTACCAAACTCTTGATGAACTGACGGTATCTGATGATGGTTTCCTTGATCTTTTGGGAGGCGACGTTTTGAATCCGGTCGTCGAGGAGCTCGATATACTCCGAAACGTCTTTTCTCTGGGAACGGATAAGGATCTGAATAGGGAAGGAAAGGGAGTTGATCAGGGCGGCGTAGGAGTAAATGGTGGCATCCTGTTCTTCGTCAGACAGGAGACCAAAGTTGATGGCGGTGGTTTGGAGCACCAGGGCGACCGAGCCGTCCTTGAGATAGACCAGATGGTCCTTGATGGTATAGATATCGAGCTGTTCTTGGGTGCTGGCCTTGACGTTACTCATTTCAATTTTTTCACGCTACTACTGTCTAGTAAAGATTGCATTTGGATTATGGCAACTTGGTTGAGTTGGACTAAACGCATTGATTGTGGGCTCGGGTTTTTATCTCGCCAGTCTTTGGCGGTCATGCCGAGTAAGGCAACGTTTAACCCGTCGAATTCGACGGGTTTAAATTTGGGATTGTTCAATTTTTCCCACAGGCCTAGGAATTCGATAGTGCTTCGATTTCTCATCCAGTTTTTAATTACATCGTCTGTTTCCGCGGCACCCTTGTATTTAGCGATATCCGTCAGAGAAATAAAATCGGACTCATTTTTCTTAAAAGTTACGATCTCTACACCCTTTACAGTGATTTTTTGTTGTTTTTTGTTGTTCATGGTTTGGCTTGGAGTCGTAATGGTTTGACGATCTGACCGGTAAGAGTTAACGAGTAGGTATCGAAAGTATAGCCAGTCTTCTCGGTGAAGATCTGAAAGTTCCCGTTTTCGAGTGGTTTGGCAAAGAGGAATTGGCCCAACTGATTACTTTTGGTGGCGCGAATGCTGACACCGTTGCTTTTGATCTCGACAAGGCAACCGTCGAGAATCTTGCTCTCGGCGGTGAGGGTCATCCCGACCAGCGTATTGGGGGTCGTGGGGGTAAAGGGAATAGGAAGATTACCGGAGGGAGCGGGGGCGGCTGGAGTCGGGGCAACGGGTTTTGGAGCTGTTGGAATTGCAGGGGTGACTACCGGTGGAGTTGGAGCTACCGGAGTTGGAGCGATTGGTGTTGGAGTAGCGACGGTGACTACCGGAGCAGGTGCCGCCGGTCTAGTTGCGGGCGCCGGAACGACGACGTGAGGCGTAATTTTGGCGGTGGTGACACTAGGTTGGCCTTGCACCCCCTCGCTTTTTTGCCAGGTATATTCGGTGGGTGAGTAAACAGATTTGATGAAGGCAATGAGCCATTTGTCCATGGGGCGGCCTTCGACGGGGAGGAAGGCGATACCGGCTCCCAGAGCGACGAAGATACCGGTAAGCGGGTATTTGAAGAAGAAAGGTAGGGGGAGACTGAAGGTAATGAGGCCCAAAATGATACCTCCGGCGAGCCAGATAAATTGTTTGACGGTCATTTCGCCGATGAGACGGAATTTGTAGCCGGCGACGTCTTGGGGGATGGGGTGCTGTTCGATTGCCATAGCAGTAAGACCCGAGTAATTGGCCTGCCCGCAGTAGCTAAAGCTACAGCTTTTGCAGGCGGGTCCTGATTTAAGTATAGCTAATTAGACCTCTGTTTTACAGGAGTCCCAAGTTGTTCTTAATTGACACCAGTGCACCATGGTGATAATATATGAATATATGCAAACAGTCAGAGCCACAATTACCTTTCCCTATGACTTACACGAGGAGTTGAGGGCCGAAGCTTTTAGACAACGAAAGTCTTTGAGCAGGGTGGTCGTGGAAAAAATCAAGCCTATCAAAAAACAGCTTTCGGTCGAAGAACAAATAAAGAGAGACTTCGCTTTGTTTGACAAAGTTGGTAAATCTGGGTTGCAAATTGATTTAGTTAAGGCACTTAGGGAGGATAGGGACAGAGATAATGCTTGAATTAATTGTTGATGCCAGTGTTGCCCTCAAATGGTTCCCATTGAAAGACGAGACGGCCGTATCCGAGTCTCAAGGTGTTTGGGAGGCAATTCAGCTGGGGGAAATTAAGGCCTATGCGCCTTTGTTCATGCTAGTGGAGATAGCCAATGTTTTGGCGAGAAAAAAGAAAGTAGAGATGGTGGTGTTCAGAAAAATTTTAGGGAGGCTGGCGGATTCGAAGATTATTTTTGTTGATTTGAAAAAAGCAGATTTGAAACGACTGGGGATTTTGGTTAATAAATATGACCTAACGGCTTACGACGCCCAATATATACTTTTAGCCAAACAACTAAGCTGCAAACTGGTTACTTACGATGAGGAGTTATTGAAGGTAGAAAGCCTGACGATCAGACCGGCGGCCTTGAAAGATTTGCAGGAATAATCGTGCGGGTGTCAGGGGTGTGCTAAAATTAGCCGTAGAATATGGGTTATTATTTACCCTAAATCAATGCCAGAAGAGAGAAACCCAAGAAGAAGCCTTGAGCACGCACCCGCGGTGAACAGGTCGGACTTGGATCAACTGATTCAGGGGGACGAAAGAGGCTGGGCAGAACGGTTCTTGGACGCTAGCGTCTATGAGAAGGTGGGGGGAGTTTTTTTGCCAAAGGGGGATAGGGTCGAGAGCGAACTATTACTAACCTTTCTAAAAAGTTCTTCGGTGGATACGCTTGAGGTTGAAAGAATGCAAGCAGCCTATCAGGCGGGGGTGCGATCCAATAACGAATCGGGTCAGCGTCGGGCGTTGAGGGAAATGCTTCAAGTTGCCAGGGCGGAGTACGTTAACACGATCGCGCCGGGGGTGGTTGCGGAGGCTAGACTAATTGGTTCAATGTACAAAGACAGGGCGGTGTATGGGAAAGAGGCGATTCGAAGTCGGCTGGTATATATCGATGTTGAAATTGCTGGTTTGGTGAGTTCACGATGGAAAAATGCCGGATGGGCTTCAGACGGGGCAGACTTTCTGAAGGATTACGTGAAGTCCAAGTATCTGAAAGATGTCTATTCCTGGTTAATTGGGCCGCAGCCAGCAACTCCGGGGGCACCGGAGGGAGGATCGCCCACACCCCCCCCACCAAGTGAGGCTGCTAAATCGGGCACAGCAGATAGAGAAAAACTTGGAAATGAAAGATCCCTGATGTTGTATATGAGACAGAAGGCGGCCGAGTTTATTGAGGATGCTTCTTCTGAAGCGAAGTTGAATTATAAAACTGTGGAGGAAGAAATAAAGTCGGGGTTGGGTTGGAATAAGGAGACGATGGCAAGAATTGATCTTTTTGATCAATTGCCAGCTTCAAAAAAAGAAAAGGTGAGAGAAGCGGTCAAGGCAGAGATAGTCGCCAGATGTGAGTTGAAGGCGGCACAGTTGAAGGATGGTGCTTTGAGGAGGCCCGAAGTTGAAAAAGCGGACGCTCAGAAACAGACAATAGCGGGAGCGGGTGATCTTGGTCGAGATACCCATCGGTGGTTGGCAGCGGTAACGGATTTGGGAGAAGCCGGGGGTATTACAGCAGAGAGGATTGATCAGGCATTTTCGGTATTCGTGCTTTTGGGGGAGGGTTTTCCGGAGCCTCCGGAGCCTTGGATGAGGGACTTCGTTGCTTATGTAAGTGCTCCTGACAGAAAGGATCCGAGGAAAAAGAAAGGTTTTTATGATCCGGCATACCCGGTGGAAACAAGGGAGCAGGTCTTGGTCTTAATTAGAAACAAGTTTGGCGCCGATGCGGCAAATATCGCCCATCAGTTGTTCGATGCCTATAAGTTGGAAGGAAAATATAATTGGGATCATTACCTGAACGGCTTGTATAGCTATGCGGGAACCAGGAGTGCGTTGACTGTCCTGGAAAAGCCTGTTTATTTGGGTTCGGTTAGAAAATATAAGGATCCTGAGTTTGTCGAGAGAAGGGTTGTCCTTCAGCGAGCTTTGTTCGAGGCGAGGAGATTAAACAGACTTGATGAGATAAAAGCTGTTGAGCAACAAATCAAAGCCTTGGGATATGGAGCTGAAATTCAGAGATTAGGATTGAGTCCTCTCGATACAAAAGCATCGGACAGGTACGTTGATGATCCAAAAGTTCCGGGCGCTAAAAAAGGGAATGAGGAAATCGGTCTTTATCTAAAGAAAGTGAAAAGGGGAAGATTCCTCAGAGATACCCCCTGGACCGATACGACATTGGTGTCCGTATTGCCCCAGGAGGCGTCGGTAGCAACAGTGAAGGCGGGAGATAAAGTGAAAACGGCAATAGGTGAAATCGGCAAACTGGGTGACAAAGAAAATGATAAAGCGTCGAAAGTTAACGGCGCAGTCAATCAATTGGTTGCGGTAGCTTCGGCCGGAAAAGAACTGGTGTTTCTTGGAGTAATTACTTTAGACGACCTTAGGGCGCAGATCGTAAATGAGGCCACAAACATCGTGTGGGAGTTTAGCATCAGGAATGAGGAGAACGCGCTTCCCGGGCAAACAAAGGAAGCAGTGAAGTTTCTTCTCCCGTCAGGATATAACAAACTTGTGGAACTAATAGCTAATGCAGTATTAGAAGGTGCTTCCCGATGGGGGAGAGCAACTCTTGGTGGCTCTCATTGGCCCGAGACGGTGGATGGTCGTCCTGATGGAGAGATTCTTAAAAACGCTGACAGGTATGCCATCATGACCGATGAAGACATGGAGGCGGTCGAAGGCCTGGCAGAACTAAGAAGAAAAGACGCTCTCGATGCTCTGAAAAGATTGGAATACGTAGATAAGGACAAATCGGACCTAATTCAGGAGGGAGAGGTTCGAGCGATGAATCTGGCAATGCCTAGCCACCGCGGAGTACAGTTAATTCCAAACTACAGAGCGAGGGTGGCGAAGAGAATTGCCGCTTTTGATCGCGTTCTAGATGCGATTCCCGGTGTGCCAAAGAGGCCTAAATAACTGAACTATTTCGCTCCGAGCTGGGTATTGGCCGATCTTATTTTGTCTCGATATTCATCTGTTTTTGGCAGGACAACTGTCCTCCCTGTTGCGCGAGAAGCAACCGACTCTGTGACACCCGTCATGGTTTCGTTTACGCCGGCGACGCCAGTCGCAAGCCTTCCTCCGAAGGCTTTGTTATACATACTTCTGGTATTAGTGAATTGGCCCATGCCATAGTTGAGGGCTTCGCTCAAGGCGCCACCATACTTGAATGGAGGAACCTTGAGGGCATCCTTGACCATGTCCACATATTTGCTGGCCATCAAGAGAATGAAAAAGCCAATAGTGGCGAGAATTCCGGCGCTATTGACATTGGCGCCCAGCCCTGTCCCCACCCCCCCGATAAGGGGCATGCGGAAACCAGCGCCTTGTTCGTAAAGACTTTGGACGCCAGAAATACCGCCGCCGCCGGTCCAACGAAGGAGCGGCTGGATCATAAAGATATATGAGAGCAAAAGCATAATCATGGTGACAGGAAATACTGAAAGATTAGCGACAATACCCCGGAGCCAATTGCCAAAAGCCTGGGAGCCGGGCATGACATCCTGAAGAAGGATAATCGGAGAGAAGATGACCTGAATGATTATGGAGATGTAGGCTTCAAAGAGTTTGAAAATAAGCTTGACGAAGCTATAAGCGACGGCGATGATGATGATAAGCCTGATAATTAATCCTAGTCCGACTACGCTGAGGAGAATGTCGATGATGGTACTAATGCCACCGGGCAGTTGAGTAAGGACATTGATGAGAGCAGCAGGAACAAAGAAAAAGGCGATGAAGGTGGAGAAAAACCAAGAGGCGAGAACACCGTATTGGCCTGAACCAAGACTAACCCAAAAATTATCGGGAGTGGAGATGAGGCCAGAGACGACGAAGACGCTTAAGATAAGATTGAAGACGACGTACATTAGGTCGATCATGAAGCCGGCGATGGCGTAGGCGAAGGTAATGACAAGAAGAGTTGTGACTATTTTGGGAATGGCAGTCTGAAAGCTAGCAACGTTTTGGGGATTTATTTTCATCCTGAACATGACCATAAATCCATAAAGAACAAAAACAAGCACAAACACAAAATAGGCAACATTTCGAAATGCTTTCCAGACGGGGAGAATAGGAAGAAGATTTTGGAAGCCATAGCCGGTGTTTTGGGCGTAGGCCGGTTGAACAATACTATGTCTTCCTATGTTTTCGCGGACACTGGCAAGGTAGCTGGTGAATGAAACAGGGGGGGAACTAAAGGCAAGCCCGAGGCCGGTGCTGATTTGACTAACAAGACCACTGTTTTGGAGGGGTCGGTCGGGGAGTTTGGCAACTGGTTCACCTCGTTGGTTTGATCCGATGAGCATCTGGATAACCTTAGCGGGGTCGGAGAAATCGGTGGCATTGGCGCCGCTGAGGCGGTTGTAAAGATCAAAAAGGACGATTGAGGAAAAACCGATGCTGGCGGGATCATCGGCAGTAGTTGTCTTCTTGCCAGAATACCAGGTCTCCAGATTCATTTGGTCCCCAGACCGGCGACGATCGAACTCCTCGAGTTGTTTGCAAACAGAGTCGCCAGGATCACAGAGGGCCAGGGTAACTTTTGGTAAAGAAAAGGCGAAGGAGAAAGCAATGACCAGTGAAAGTAGCACGAAAAGGAGCGACTTGCGCATGATTCGATTATATCAGCATAAAGTGATGTAATTAAGGCGAAGCATTGAGGTTGAGTGATTTTCCGCCGGTGACGAGGGAGTAGTAATTTTGGATGCGGCCGGGGAATTGCGCGTTGTTGCAGAAGTTGTGGTAATGAGGAACGGTGCTGCCATCGGCAAGGGTGCAGACTCCGGTGGTGTTTTTGCAGGCACCTTCATTTCCTTCGGCAAAGATAAGGAGAAAGTCTTGGTATGAGAGAGTACTGCCATTGGTGAAACAATCTGTCGATCTACGTTTGTAGGCACCGCGGAGATTCATGAAACAAGTGATTTGGTCGGTGAAGTTCATTCTCTGCCAACCGCCGACGGTGCAGCCGAAATCGGCAGAATTAGGGTAGGTGGAATACCAGCTGGCAGCCGATTCTTCGAGCCAGATAGCCATGACAAAAGCCGGATCGTAGCCGGCGGCGTTGCTTTTTCTGACGAGATCGTTGTAGCAGTTTTTGACGTTGTTCTTGTCAGCTCCGCTGGGAAAGCCAATATTTAGCAGACTTTCGACGGGCAAAAGATTGCCCGGATTGCCGGGGAGAGCAGTTTTGTCACAATTGGCTTCAGTCGGAATAGGAAGGATGATGCCGGGTCCCTGGACAGAAGTGGTCAGGCTCTGGAATGGATCAACGCAGTTGACATTGTTTTTTTGGAGACCACTTGGGATGAACCATTTGTTTCGGAGTTCACAGAGCTGAGTCTGGGACTCACCGGCGGTGCGGGCGATACGGGCCTTGCCTAGTTCGAAGGTTTTTCCTTCGACTTTGGTGTCATTATTGTTGGCACTGAGAATGGCGACGGGGGCGACCATATCGCGGTTTGGAACATAGCCGGCGCCTGGTAGAAACATGGCGGTGAATGACTGAGGTCCCTTGATGGATTGGCTGAGGTCCTCGAGCTTGGGATTGTTGATGACAACGACAGGTTTGCCTTCGGTGGAACCGGACCAGGAGTATTTGGTTCGAATAACGCCGGTGACCGGATCCGGGGTACTTTGGGACGAGACGGAGGTAATGGTGATATTGACGTCTTGGTTTAGTTTGACGTTGCTGCTGTCGAAGTTGGTGGGGAAGGTAAAGGGGGACGGTAAGTAGGTGGAGTTATCGTGGTTCAGACAGTCGTTTGGATTTAGAGCTCTGGCGCGATTGACGATTTCGTCACGAAGTGCAGACTCAACGGCAACCAGCGTCGACTCGGGATCGTTTTTGGGATCATTGGGGTTGGTGCGAAGGCTGCCGGCACGGAGGTCATTGATCCATTGGGGAGAGAGCATGTTGAGTAAGCCCCCCCTTGAGTTGTTGAGACCGTCGGAGATGGCTTTGACGTAGGGGAGATTTTCTTTGTAGACAATATTGTTGAGGACCTCATATCCGCGGATATTGTCGAAATTGAAGGGAAGGAGGGCGTCGTAGGCATTGCGGTCAGTTACGGACAGGTCAAGATAGGTCTTGGCAAAGTCTTTACAAACCGGGTATCCGGAAAGACAAGCGGGGAGCTTGTTGGCGAGAGTGAGGACAAAAATAGAATCGTTGGCGGGATTGGTGCCGCCGGCAGTGGCGTTACAGGTGGCCGGGTCAACAATGGCGCCATCCAGATCAACAAGCTTATTATCCCGGTTGAAGTGGAGCCATTCGCCCTTGGCTTTGGGGCAGACGTTTCTGATCAGGGGGGTGACGGCGAGGACGTCGGTGGGGAGAGTGTTGTAAAAGGTGATAACGTCGGTAAGGTTGCGGTCGAGAGTGGGAGGAGCCAAACCATACTCGGTCAAGATAACCGGGACGGAAGAACCGAGAAACTGGGAAAACCATTTGTAGGATTCCTTGCTACAACGGATGGCATCATAGACACAGCCTCCCGACTGGTAAGAATTGTTGGCAAGGAAAGTGGAGGCCAGGTAGGCGCTGCGGGCGCCAGAGAGGAAAGTGACGGGATCGTTGATTGGATTACCTACATTTAAGGGAGCGGCGGAAAGATTGGGACCAGTAAAGGTGATGTCAAAAGCGGCAAACTGACGGGCGTAAGTTGAGCCACATTCTGCCAGTGGAGTGGAACAGGAGTACTCGACGTCAATGGAATTCAATTCATTACCAAGGACGACGTAATCACTCCCAAAAACGGTGGAGAAACGGGTACCGGCGGTGGTAAAGTCGGAGAGCGGGGTCGAGGCGGAAAAGTTTTTGATACGGACAATTCTCATCGAGGCGCCGGCATAAAGGTCACGGTAACTATGCAGTCCGGCTTCGTCGGTGTTTAGATCAACCAGGAAAGTGACCGGCCGGCCGACCGAATCGGCGCCAAATTTTGGGTCGGTATGACCATAGCCGATGTTGATACCCAGTTTATCGTTGGCGGTAACTGGGGCGCCCGTGGGAGTGGGGGTTGGGGTGACGCTGGCTTTGCTGGGATTGTAATACTCGATGCTGATGTTGTTAATATACTGGCTATTTCTGACGAGGTCGAAATAGGCGGCTTTGGCATTCGCCTGTTCGTAAGTGTTCATCAGACGCCAGTAAGTGCGGGCGGCCTCGCGGGATTCATTTTTCATGGAGACCGGTTTGTCGAAAAGACCATTGAAGATATAGATCTGAGCGAGGGCGTCAGCGGAGTAGGAGCCGATGGCAGCAGCATTGGGACCCATGCCCCCAAGCTCGGCTTGGGTGATATCAGAGATAATATTGCGGCGCATGGTCGCCCCCAGCAAAACCAGGACCGATGAGGTTCCATTTAGTTTGGCGATGGGGATATCCTGACAGGTGAGGGGATATTGCTCAAGATTGCCGGGGATTGAGGGGGTGGTTCGTTCGCAGTTTCCACCGGGGCGGTAACGGGACTCGCCGGGAGGACAGGCTTGGCCCGGATTGGCTTCGGCGCGAACCGGGGCGGCTGTCCACAGGAGGGTGAGAGCTGAAAGGAGAAATATGGAAAATTTCTTCACAAGATGAATTATAACCGTTCGTCATTAGCCACGACTCGCAGGTTAATTTTTTTGTGCTCGACCCTCCTCGACTTCGCGAGGGGCTCGCTGCGCGCGAAAAAATTACCCATGCTGCGTCATTTTTTGACGAACAAATTCAAGGGGTGGGGATGCCAAATTGGGTGACGGGGGCGCCGGTGAAGCGTTCGATCAGGACCAGAATCAACCAAGCGCCGGAAAGAAGGATAATGCCGATGATGGCGTATTGCATGGTCGCCATGGCCGAGGCGTAGGCTTTTGGGTCAGCGCCGGAGTTGATGATGCGGATACCGGCCCAGATGATCATACCAAGAGCGGCCAGGGCAATTATCCCCGGTAAGGGACTAAGAAGATTTCTGATGACACAAGTAATTCCGATCAAGGTGGCGACACCCTGCTGTGCACATTCGGCTGCCCAAGGCATATTTTTTAGTAGGGCTTCGGGATAGTGAGGGGACCGGAAAGTCCGGACTCGATACCGAAGAAGTAACCGATGATCCTGACCAATGCCCAGGAGGCGGCGATGATCGCCAAACCGACGAGAGCGCTGACAATGCGGTTTCTGGCTGCTTCGACCTTGCCCTTGTCACCACCGGAGGTGAGCCATTCGATACCACCCCAGACGAGGTAGACGAAGACGAGGATACCGGAAACGATAATGACGACGGAAATACCGGTACTGATCAGACGACCAAGGTCGGTGATTTTTGCCTCAGCGGGTTTGTCTATACCAATGTTTTGGGCAAATGCCGGAGCGGCGAGAGTTAGAGTAAGAAGAGCTGAATTGATTAGCGTAGCGAGTTTTTTCATGAGTATTCGTTAATAATTGATAATTCTATTATAGAACAGTAGTCGCCAGTGTCAAATATGTTCCTTTTACCCAGGGATCGGGTTAGCCGAGCAGATGTTGGTAAGGTCAATGCCAAAGAAAGTGAGGGCGAGCTGCCAGGCGGCATAAGAAGCGGCGATGATGGCGACCCCGATCAGGGCGCTGGACAATTTGTTCTTGGCGTTTTCGATTTTGCCCTTGTCACCACCGGAGGTGAGCCATTCGATACCACCCCAGACGAGGTAGACAAGGAGAAGGATCCCCGAAAGAATGATGCCAATGTCAACAATGCGGAAGACAAAGTGTTGGATACATTTAAAACCGAAGAAACTGTTTACCTGACTACCGATATCAACCTCGGTGGTACTTTGGGCAAAGGCCGCGGGTGTACGGTTAAGAAGGTAGAAAACCAGCAGACCGGGAATGAATAATTTTTTCATATTAGTAGTTAACCGGAAAAACGGGTTTTAATAGGTCGATCTTCAGAACGGCGCCAACAAAATAAATGACAGCGTAGGATGCCACCAGAACGCCCAAACCGATGAGGGAATTGGAAATCTTGTGGTGGGCCTCTTCGAGCTTGGCTTTGTCACCGCCGGCCATGAGCCACTGGATGCCGCCCCAGATCATAAAAAGCATGACTGCGAGACCACCGACGATAACGACCGTTTTCCAAAGCTGGGCAATATAAAAGGCCAGACCGGCTCCGGCAGAAAGACCGACGATGCCCGGCCCGAGGGCGGGGTTGGTGACTTCGTTTGCTGCGGCGTAAGCGGCTTTTATTATTTGCATACTCCTAAAGCTCCGGTTGGGTCGAGTAATTTACAAGGATTCAAAATATTGATTCCGACGACGCCGCCGATGATGCCGACGATAAAGTAACTGACGGCGACAACAATGAGACCTATTGCGGCCTGAGTGAGTTCAGTTTTGGCTTCCTCGGCCCTGGCTTTTTCTCCACTACTGGTGATCCATTTGAGACCACCGACGGCAAAGTAGAGAATGAAGGCGAGACCGGCCACGACGGTAATCATATTGATGGTGGTGCTGATGAAGTTTCCAAGTTGAGCGCCGGCATTTGCTGTTTGGAACTGGCCGGTGCCGGTGATGGGGCCAAGGTCAATATCCTGGGCAAAGGCACTGCCTGCCGTAAGCAAGAAGGAAATGGGGGAGAGAATTAAGGATAGCTTTTTCATTTGACTTGTTGCAGGGTTGGAGCGAGTAAATTGAATCCAGCACCGAAAAGGAGACGGCCGACGACGGAGGCGAGAATGAAACTGGCGCCGATGATGGCCAGCCCCACAATGGACATCAATATCTGCTGGGTAGCGGCCTGGACCTTGCCTTTGTCGCCGCCGCTCGTGATATATCCCAAGCCGCCGGTAATGAACTGCCAGAGGGCATAAAGGCCGGCGATGACGGTGATAAAGCGGACGATGGCGGAAATAAAGGTGCCGGTTTGACCAATGTCCCTGATGACGGTCCCCGGGGGGTTGATGGTGCCAACAATATCCTGGGCAAAAGTACTGCCTGTCGTAAGCAAGAAGGAAATGGGGGAGAGAATTAAGGATAACTTTTTCATATGCCTGGATTCAAAAAGTCAAAACCGCCGATGGCGCCAACGATCTTTGTAATGACGAAGGCGGAGACGGCCAGAACGAGCCCTATCAAGGCATAGTTTAGCATATTGGTAGCCTGCTGAACCTTGCCTTTATCGCCTTGGCTGGTGATGTAGTTAAAGCCGGCGATGATGGCAGCGAGAAAAGAAGTGAGGCCGATAAAAATAAGGGCGTTTTGAATCAGGGGAGAGATCAACACACCGAGGGTGGCGGTGGATCCACCCAAGGGACCAGCCGGAGTATAGAGATTCGAGAGTGGTTCGGTGGCAGCGTAGACAACCCTGATCATGAGTCTATTTTACCACCCCGCCTGGCGGAGCAGGAGTTGTAGAATAGTGGCTAATATGTCACCTGTATCGGCACTGGCACAGCTGAAGGAATTCAAAACCAGCTTTGATGAGGAATTGCTCAAGTACATCAGAGGAAAGAAGTCTGAGGCAAAAGAAATTGACGAGAGATATGGAGTCTTTATCGATTGTCTCGAGGACTTTGTGGTGCGAGGGGGCAAGAGAGTCAGGCCGGCATTCATGTATTTTGCCTATCTATCAATTGGTGGGAACGAGAGAGGAAAGGCGCTACTAGCAAGCAGAACGCCGGAGTTATTACAATCATTTTTACTTATCCACGATGACATCATCGACAGATCTCCCCTGCGGAGAGGAAAACCGACGATACACAAACTAATGGAGACCGAGTTTGAACGACTGCGACTTCTGGGGGACAAGAATCACTTTGGCGTTTCGACGGCGATTATTGTGGGCGACTTGGCTCATATGTACGCGTATGACGCACTGATGACCTCCGGTTTTGATCTGCCGATCCTGGAGGAAGCG
>Ga0209542_10000707_pt1 | contig 80027 bp, 86 predicted proteins | sample RifCSPhighO2_01_FD_184028 | JGI IMG/M metagenome (GOLD analysis project Ga0209542, IMG submission 184028) | Soil microbial communities from Rifle, Colorado - Rifle CSP2_plank highO2_0.1 (SPAdes) (version 2) | ecosystem: Environmental > Terrestrial > Deep subsurface > Rock core/Sediment ...
ATTGGATGGAATCATTTAGTCGGAGTTCGGTTTCGAACAAAAGCAGAAAAGATCAGGCGTTTCAAGGCGTTGCCTTTAGCCAAAAAATTAATTAAAAAGGCGACCACTTATCAGGAGTATAGATATAAAAACAGTCTTCATTACTACGCTTTAGTTGCGGAAATGGAAGGAATAAAAATAAAGGTAGTGCTTTCTGCCAAGAAAAAAGACAAGAAGAAAAACTTCCTGTCTGTAATGGTTTTTCGGTAAGTATGTCTCAGGTTTTAGCGGACTCGCGTAACCTGGTCGGGGTCAAGCCCCATTCACGCCTACCTAATTATGAGTTTATCATCAATTAGGCTTAAGTCAAATGTGGTTTTTGTGCCAGTGCCAGGCAGTGGCAACAATCGTTTCCAAATCCGAGTGCTGCGGCTGCCAGCCAAACTCCCGGTTAATTTTCCCGGGGTCGGCGACCAGTTCGTTGGCGTCGCCCGGACGTCGGGGGCCGATTTTCAACTTAACTTTTTTGCCGGCCACTTTTTCGATCATTTTAATCACTTCCAGATTGGAATAGCCTTGACCGGTACCGACGTTATAAACGTCGGTGGCGTGTCCGGAAGCCAGAGCTTTAAGGGCTAAAATATGCGCTTCGGCCAGATCGACGACGTGAATATAGTCGCGGATACAGGTGCCGTCAGGCGTGGGGTAATCTTTGCCGTGTAAAGTAAACGCTTTATTTTCTAACACCGCTTTGATCACATTGGGAATCAAGTGGCTTTCCGGCTGGTGGGCCTCGCCCAGGTTAGAATCAAGCGTTGCCCCGGAGGCGTTAAAGTAGCGTAAACTGATGGAGCGGACGGCCTCGGTTCGGTCGTAAAACTTGAGCAGCTCCTCGACCATTAATTTGCTTTGGCCGTAAGGGTTTTCCGGCGCTTTTCTGTCTCCTTCTTTGATCGGGACTCTTTCCGGGTTGCCGTAAACCCCGGCCGTCGAAGAGAAAATTATCTTATTAACTCCCACGTCGGTCATTGCTTCAAGCAAAGACCGGGAGCCAAGAAAGTTATTGTCAAAATATTTTTGGGGATTAAGTACAGATTCGCCCATTTCAATATAAGCGGCAAAGTGCATTACCGCCTCGATTTGTTTTTCTTTTAAGGTTTTTTTAAGCAAAGCCGTGTCTTTAACGTCCTGGTTATTTTTAATATCGTAAATCACCGGCTGGTGTCCGGCTTTTTCTAGTACCGCGGCGGTAATGGATCCGATATAACCCGCCCCGCCGGTCACCAAAACTTTCATAACTTGCTTCTTAACCAGGTTAACGATAAGAGCATGCCTAGGCTGTCGAAACCGACGTCTCTTAATCTGCCTTCCCGGCCGGGAGTTAAAGTTTGGTGCCACTCGTCACTTAGGGCGTAAAAGAAAGACAAAATGAAGCTCCAAATGAAAATTTTAGTGTTGACTTTTCTACCCTCATTTGACCAGGCCCGCCATACCAGCCAGTACAAAATGGCGTACTCGGTCACGTGGGCGGTTTTTTTGATAATAAAATCCAGCCAGCTAAACTGCGCCTCGTGGTTGATCGGCCAAGCCGAAAAACCAAAGATCACTCCCATCCAGACCAGGGCCGGGAGCCACAATCTCAATTTTTGCGCCATAATCTAATCATTATAAAGGCAGTTGACAGCAGTAATCCAGTCCCGGTTAGGAGCAACATAATGATTAGTTGCCAATCTGGCTTGCCCCGAGCGGAGTCGAAGGGTTGGCCGCTGGCAGTTCCCAAAACCGGCTCCGGCGTTTCCAGCCTAAGCAGAACAATGTCTTTTACCCGCGCAATTTTTGATGGTTGCGGTGACGGTGAAGCGGTCCCGAGCGGAGTCGAGGGAGAAACAGAGGGAGATGGGCTTGGCGATGGGTCCATGACCCCGAGCGAAGTCGAGGGGCTGGCCTCGGGCGAGGGACTGGGCGGGGCGACAATTTTAATGCCGATAAAATTAGTATCTCCACAAGAATTTTGACTGTTGCAATATCTAAATAGTTTTAGTTGATAGTCCCCACGGCCTTTAAATCCGCTTGAGTCAACATCTGGTTTAATCTTTAGCTTGCCACTAATACTGCTTTCTTTTATCTCGATTTTATAAAAATTAGTGAACTCGTCGCCGTATTTATACCAGTTGTTATTCCAGGTGTAGCCAAAATAATTGCTCCCGGCTTCTTTTTGAAACGCCCCAGCTAAATAATATGTTTTTGGAAAACTGACACCACTGAAAGAATATAAAACTTCTATCGATTGATCATAATTTATTTCAGACGGATTGTTTTCTATTCCGTCGATTTTAAACTCTATCGCCGCCAAAACTGAACTCGCCCAATATAGGTTAAATATCAGTCCCAAAAAAACCGGCCAGGCAGGTTTCATGGTTGGTTAAGTTGATTTTAGCAGAAAGTAAACTTAAGATAAGGTAATGGTCGAAATAACCAAGATTGCAATCTTTAAAGGTAGGAAAGTCCGCCGGGTAATTTATAAGAACGAATGGTGGTTTGTGGTAGAAGATGTGGTATTAGCCCTGATTGATTCTAATGATCCGAAGCAATACGTTCAGCGGATGAAGCTCCGCGATCCGGAATTGGCCAAAGGGTGGGTACAAATTGTACATGCCCTTTTAGTAGAAACTATCGGCGGCAAGCAAAAAATGAATTGTGCCAACACTGAAGGCATATTTCGGATTATCCAGTCAATCACCTCTCCAAAAGCTGAGCCGTTCAAGCGTTGGTTGGCCCGGGTTGGCTACGAACGGGTTAAAGAGATCGAAGATCCGGAGTTGGCCACCAAAAGAACCAGAATGCTTTATAAGGCTAAAGGGTATCCTGATAGTTGGATTGAAAAGCGGATGCGGGGGATCGAAATTAGGGAAACTTTGACGGACGAATGGAAAAAACGGTGGGTGGGCGGAGACCGGGAGTACGCGATTTTGACCGCGGAGATTTCTAAAGCCACATTCGGCATGACGCCGGGCCAGTACAAAAAATTTAAAGGTTTACAGCGGCAAAATCTGCGCGATCATATGGATGATTTGGAATTGATTTTTTCCATGCTGGGTGAAGCCTCAACCACGGAAATTGCCAGAAATAAAGATACGCGGGGATTTGTTAAAAACAAAATTGCTGCCAAAAAAGGCGGTAAGATTGCCGGTGATGCCCGGAGAAAACTGGAAAAAGAATCGGGAAGAAAAGTAATTAAAAGTCAAAACTATTTATTGAAAAGGCTGGGGCGCTAGGGAATGTGCCAGTAAAGGGTCGCCAGGCCGTTTTCATGGTCGACCAAAATACCCTTGCCTAAATTGGTACCGCCGCTGATGTTGTAAGAGCAGGGGCTGGAAACAAAATAAGCGGTGCCGCCCATGATCGGGTGAATTGGCGTACCCAAAGAGTTGGCAATATCAATGCCGGTGTGTATGCCCAAAAAGTAAACCTCGCCGTACCAGGTTGTGACATTACCCGGATAGTTGGAGACTGGCCGGGTATATTTGCCGTCTTCTAAATACGGTTTGGGGTTGACCCGGGTGCCGTAGATCATCACCCCGTTTTCAAACTTGGCATTCTCCCAAACCTCAAAATGCAGGTGCGGGCCGGTGGAGCAGCCGCTCGAGCCGACCGAACCGATGACGTCGCCGGTGGCGACTTTGCCGATCTTGACCCCGGCCTTAGCCAAAGCCTGGGTAATGGAAGCAATATCCGATTGTGCCGCCGCCAGTAACTGCTGGAATCTTTGCTCGTCATTCCTGGTGATCGCCAGCAGTTCTTCTTTGCCTTTTTTCTGTTGGCTTAAGCTGTTTTCCTGGGCGAAGAGTGTTTTCTGCAGCTGTTCTAATTCCGCCTGCTTGGTTTCCTTGATGTCTTTTTGTTCCTGTTTAACGTCGCGGTCGGTTTGCAGCTGGAGCAGGAGGTTTCGGTCGTTACTTTGGGCCAGCTGCAGATACTTACTGCTTTCAAAAAAATCAGTAAAGCCGCCGCTTTCTAAGAACATGTACATCGGTTTAAAGTAAGTCCGTTTGTAAGCCTCGCCCACCCGGGAGATTAACAGCTGGGCGGTCCGGTCTAAACTCTCATCCAGGCGGACGATCTTGACGGTTAAGGTGGCAATTTCCTCACCCAAGCCTTTGAGTTTATCTTCAGTTTGGGAAATTTCCAGTTCGGTTAACTCGATTTTATCGTTTAAATAAGTAATCGTGCTACTTAGAGTTTTCTGCTGGCCTTTGTTGGAATCGAGTTTTTGCTGGAGTTCCTGAATTTGTTTGAGCTTGTCCTGATAGGCGTTATAGTCCGCCTCAGTCGCTGCCCAAACGACTGAAGTGCTGGCTATCAGCAATAGCAAAAAGGCGATCAGTCTTTTCATAGCTAATCTTTCAAAAATCGCCGCGTCGCCAGAAAACCGCCCAGAGAACCGATCAAAGCGCCAAAAACCAGCTCGCCGCCCAAAACCGCCAGCATAAACATTACCGGTACCGGCAACAGGGGAATGTCCTGAAGCCACGCGGCCAAAAACGGCGTTGAATAAAGCAGGAGCAGGTAAGACAAGCCCCAGGCGATAAAACTGCCGATCAGACCGTAAGCGATTCCGGTCAAAATATAGGGTAGGCGGATAAACCAGCCGGTGGCACCCAAGAGCCGCATGATTTCAATCTCCTCGCGGCGGCTGGCAATTTGTAAACCGATGATCACCAAAATTACCAGGATCGATTCGATGGTCAAATAACCGATCACCCCGGCACCGATGCCCTTAATGCTGTTAATCCAGTTGCTCAAACTTTGGACAATGTCCTCGTAATAAACAATGTCTTCGACGCCCTCCTGGACAGTGAGCATGTTTTTTAAAACCGGCAAATCCTCGAGGGTTTTTCCGGAAATCTCGATTGACGCCGGCAGAATATTGTAGTCGACCAGTTCCAAAAGCAAAGGGTTATCCTGGTTTTTCTCTTTGTAAATTGCTTCGGCTTCGCGGGTGGACACATAGCGGAATTGATTTAAGCGGCCGCTCGATTCCAGCTGGGCGCGGATGTTGGCAATCTGAATGTCGGTCAAATCCTCGCCCGGTTTGAAAAAGGCGATCACCTGGGGTGCCGACTCAAAATATTTTAAAATTTGAATCGAGCCGAAAGAAATCAGGGTAAAAACGGAAATGACGAGCAGTGTCAGGGTAGTGATCATTATCCCGGCCAAGCCTTGGAACGGGCTGCGGCGGACTTGGGTCCAGGTTTTTTTAAGCCACATATTTTGCCTTTTTGGCATCGCGGGTAATCTGGCCGTGTTTTAACTCGATCACCCGCTCTTTAAATTTATCCACCAGCTCGACGTTGTGGGTGGCGATGATGACCGTAGTGTGGGCCAAATTGATTTCTTTGAAAAGTTTGAGGATTTCAAAGGCCGCTTCCGGATCGAGGTTGCCGGTCGGTTCATCAGCCAGAATCACCTGGGGTTTGCCGACGATCGCCCGGGCGATGCCCACCCGTTGGAGTTCGCCGCCGCTAAGCTGGATCGGGAAAAAATTGCCTTTTTTGTCCAGGTTAACTTTTTTTAATACCGCTTTGACCCGGTCGATTTTTTCCGGCTCGGCCACGCCGGCAATATCCAGACTTAAACCGACGTTTTCCGCCACCGTCCGGTCGTTTAACAATTTAAAATCCTGGTAGCACATCGATAAATTGCGCCGCAAAGCCGGGATGTCTTTCGGTTCCAGTTCGTTTAAGTTTTTGTCTTTAATTAAAATGGTGCCTTCGCTTGGGATCATTTCCCGGCGCAGCAGTTTCATCACCGTGGTTTTGCCGGCTCCCGATGGCCCGATCAGAAACACAAACTCGCTCTCTTTAATCTGAAACGAGACTTGATCCAGCGCCAGCGTCCCGTCGCCAAAGCGCTTGGTGACTTTTTGAAAAATAATCATTTCACAATTTCCAGGCGACCAACATCCATGAGCCAGCCGGCCTTTTGGGCTTCAAAGGTTTGGCCCCAAACTTTAACTTGCCGGCCGACAAACTGGTCCAAATCAATGATCGACGAGGTTAAATAAACGGACTGTGATTCACCGCCCTCGCGAATAAGATGGTGCGAACCTTCGCCGTCAATGCCGCCGGCAGTGACTTCACCCTCGGCCGAATCGGAAAAAACCTTAGTGTCTTCGACGCCGTAACTTTCGCCGACCGCAGCCGTGCCGGTAACCTCGGTCTTTAATTTTTTCGGCCCGCTGCCGCCTTTGAAGCTAAATAAGCCGTAGCCGGACAAAGCTCCGGCAATAATAATAACAATTAACCCGGTAATCAGTTTTACCGGAAATGGTTTTTTAGAAGCAGCAGCCTCGCTGTTCAAGTTTAGTGGTTGAATCATATGGATTCAGTCTACCCTAAAGCCAGCGCTTTCTCAATCAACTCATTTAAATCTCCGTCCAAAACCGCTTCCGGATTGGTTTCCACATGCTCGGTGCGCAGGTCTTTGACCTGTTTATACGGGTGTAAAACATAAGAGCGGATTTGGTTGCCCCAGGAGGCTTGTTTGTGTTCGCCCTTTAAAGTTTTTATTTCTTTTTCCCGTTTCGCCTCTTCAATTTCCCAAAGTTTGGCTTTGAGAATTTTTAGAGCCGTTTTCCGGTTTTGTTCCTGAAAGCGCTGGGTTTGACACTCGACGACAATGCCGGTCGGCAAATGTTTTAGCCTGACAGCGGTCGAGACCTTATTGACGTTTTGCCCGCCCGAGCCGGAAGCGCGGGAGAAACTGATTTCCAGATCGTCATCTTTAATTTCAATCTCTTTGTCCTGCTCATCTATCTGCGGTAAAACCTCGACTAAAGCGAATGAAGTTTGGCGCAGGTGGTCGGCATTGAAAGGCGACTGGCGCACTAAGCGGTGGGTGCCCCGCTCGCGCCTTAAGTAGCCGTAGGCCAAGGGTCCGTCGACGGTAAAAGTCACGGTTTTAAGGCCGGCTTCTTCGCCCGCCCGCTCGTAAATAATTTCCGTGGTCCAGCCGCGGCGTTCGCAAAATCTTAAGTACATCCGTTTGAGCATTGCCGCCCAGTCCATGGCTTCGGTGCCGCCCTGGCCGGAATGGATCGTGACGATCGCTCCGTTTTGGTCATACGGCCCGCTTAGGTATTTCATTTTTTCCAAAACCGCCAGGTCTTTTTCCAGTTGGGCCACGTCCTTGTCACTGACTGCTTCGACTAACTCCCGACTGGCGTTTAAACGTTCAGTCAGTTTATCCAGGCGGTCGATTTCGGTTTGTAAACTGGTTAGTTTTTGGAGCGTGGCCCTGGCTTTGGTTTGATCCTGCCATAATTTGGGATCCTCGCTTTGGGTTTTTAACTGATCCAGTTCCAGTTTTTTTGCCTCAAAGTTAATCGCCTGGAGCAGCTGGGCCAGTCTGGCAGCTAATTCTTCTAACTTGGCTTTCATAAGGAAAACACAAACGATTGATTTTTGCTGATTTCCCCAGTGAGGATTTTTTCGGCCACGACGTTGCTGACTTTGTTTTGGATGATTCGGTCGGCTTGGCGGCCGCCCCATTCGTTGGAAAAGGCTTCTTTAGCTAAGGACTTGCCTACCCCGGGCGCAAACTCCAGCTTGATTTCCTGCTTGAGGAGAATGGCCGCCAATTGTTTGAGTTTTAAGTTAATCACTGCCTCGATTTGAGTGGTAGACAATTTTTCAAAAGTGATAATGGCGCTCAAACGATTGAGCCATTCCGGAGCAAACTCTTTTTTCAAATTTTTGGCGTTGGTGGTGGCAATAATGATCGTGTTGCTAAAATCAGCGGTTTTGCCGGCTAAATTAGTCAGGCGGGCGTCGTCTAAAACCTGTAAAAACAGATTGATGACTTTGGGGTGGGCCTTTTCAATTTCGTCCAGCAGCAGCAGGGTATAAGGCTGGTGGCGGACGGCGTCAGTTAAAATTTCCAGCATTCGGTCAACACTGGCAACGGTTTGATACTCGCTCATGTCCAGGCGGATCATGGTTTTTTCACTGCCGAAAAACTCTGACGCTAAAGCTTTGGCGGTTTCGGTTTTGCCGACGCCGGTCGGGCCGGCAAACAAAAAGCCGGCAATCGGTTTCTTGGGGTCTTTAATTTGAGTGCGGCTGCGCCTGATGGCTTGAGCCACGGCTTTAACGGCCGTTTCCTGACCGATGACCCGCTGGTGGAGTTTGTCTTCCAGCTTCAAGAGGATTTCGGCCTCGTTTTGCTCAATCGCCGTGACCGGCACTTTGGTTTTTTCCGTCACCAATTGGTCGATCGTTTGCGATGTCACTAAATTAGCGCCGCTGGTAGTCGCTTGAGCCACGGCTTCGTCGAGCAGATTGACGGCTTTATCCGGCAGGACCCGATCATGGAAGTAAGTTTGAGCCAACTCGGTAATCCGGTGTAAAGACCTGCGGGTAATGATTACCGGCTCCGATTGCTCCCGTTGCCAAGCTAAATATTCGAGCAATTCCTCGCTCGTTTCCGGGGTTGCCTCAGGCAACTCGACGATTTCAAACAAACGGGAAAAAGCTTCGTTGGGTTCGATGTATTTTTTATAATTCTCGGTGGTGGTGGCGCCGATGAACTGGAACCGGCCTTCGTCTAAAACCGGCTCCAGAGCCCGAAAAAGATTGCTGCTCTCCGGTGTGTTCCGGTTGACGAGAGCTAAGTGGTGGACTTCGTCGACAAACAAAATAATGTTGCCGCTGGTCATAATTTCACTAATGACGGTTTCGATTCTTTGAGTTAGTTCTGCCTCGTCGGCGCCGGCGGCCAGGCGGCTGGTGTCCAAAGCCACCAAGCGTTTAAAGCGTAAACTATTGGCGCCGATGCCGCGGACAATTTCCTGGGCCAAAGCTTTAATCAGCGTGGTTTTGCCGCTGCCCGGTTCGCCGACGACCAAGCAGTGGTGTTTTTCTTTTCTCGATAAAATCTTCACCAGTTGAGCCACGGACTGTTCTTTGCCGATCATTTCCGGCAGCTGCCGTTTTTGCGCCGATCGGGTCAAATCACTGCTAAAGCGGTCGAGGTTGGGTGTCGGAATTCCCACTTGAGCCCGGTCGACGCCGCCGATCGGCCGGATGACATAGTCTTTTTCCCACAAAAACGGCGTTTTGCCCCAGCGTTTCATTTTAGTCAGCCAATTGAGTGCTTCCACTGCCAGCTGGTAGCGCCACTGATTGATTTTTAGCACCACTAATAATAGGTGTATCGGTTCAACTGGCCCGGGGGTTTCTTTGGCAGCTAGGCTAAGCCACTCGGCGATTGTCAATGGAGCGCTAAGATTAGTAATTGCCAAAGGGGTAATTTCCAGCCGCTCCAAAAAATTGACCACGGATTTGACTTTAATCAGCTGGGTTTTTAAAAGCGCCGTTTCACTTCGTGCCGACTTTAATAACTTTTTAGTTTCCGGGCTTAGAGCGGGGTTGCCTTTAAGCAGTTGCCAGGCAATATCTACGGGCCAGACTAATAATAGTAGCGGGGCAGTTACCAGCCACAATCCAAACCAGATGACCGCCGCGGCCAGAGTCACGCCGATAATGAACGCTCCGACAATAATTCTTAGGGTCCTGACAATCAGGCTTAAGATTCGGCCCAAAACACTGGTGTCGTGAAACATGGGCACAAGATACATTCTGAAGTTGACGCTGACAGCCAATTTATTATCCAAAAAAATGGTTAAGTTCTTCAGTAGCCGCGGCCACCAAATTAAGGTTGCCCGGTACCAAAAAAGGGGAAAGTGGCCCATATTATTCGACTGTTTCTTCGATTAAAGTGACTGCGCCCGCCGGAGCTTCAGCGGAGGCGGGTTGAGCGGCTGACGGGGTATTGGTAAATTGCCAGCTGGCGACTAAGTCTTCGTGGGTCCGATTCCAAAAACCGTCATCGGCAGTGCTTTCGATTTGGTAAATAATGCCGCCGTCGATGGCCACAGTCAGCATCATTTCCGGGGCGCCGTATTGGAGCTTGAGCGCCGGCAAATCTGCCAGGGTCGTCTGGTCGATTTTTCTGATGGAATTTTGCTGGTTAAAACTTTTCTGCCAATCGATTAAATTGGCAATTTGAGTGTCGGCGACTCTGATAGTTAAGCGTTTGCCGTCAGTGCCGGAAATTTCCAAAGACGAATAAATACCGGGATTGTCCAGCTCGATTTCCTTAATGGTCAAAATGTCCGGATAGTCGAATTTAAACCCCGACCAGTCTTCGTAAGGAGCGGTATTAACGTCGGAGATTTCGGCTTGTTTGATGCTGATTTCTTTTTCGGAAAAGTTATCTTTGGCTTTGGGCCAAAACAACTGCCAGCCGGCCCAGCCCAAGACACCCAGGATAAGCCCACCCAAGACAATTAGCTTAACTTTCTTTGACTTCATTCCACTTAAAAGTATATCATGATCTTAATGATTATTTTGCTGTTGGTCATCTTTTTGCTGTTTCCGTCTCCCGCCTATGCCCGGAAAAAACTGCCGACGCGTTCGGCCCGAGCCGTGGTCAGTAGCGCCACTTTGCCGCAAACCGGGCTCAAGCTAAGAGGCGATCATCAGGCACTGCTTCTAACCTTAACTAATTTGGATAAAGCCAAAAGCTTGAGTTACTTACTCACTTATGATGCCGCCGGCGTCGGCCAGGGAGCCGAAGGTTCACACGATCCGGCCCTGGGCAATACCCAAAAAGAGTTGGTGTTTGGCACCTGTTCGGCCAATGTCTGTACTTATCACCAAAGCATTTCTGACATGCTTTTTCAGGCCACGATCGGCCTCAAAGACGGTCGGACTCTGATCCGCAAATACCAGATTAACCTTTAATCTTGTAACACTTATTTAGCCGATCGGCTATTTAGATGTTACGCTTTCATTGCCTGCTGTTTTAATTTTAAGGGAAATTTTTCAATGGCGTAGCGCAGGGCGGTGCGGGGCATTTTGATTTTGTGTTTCATTACAAATCTAAAGACCTCTGCTTGATCATGATTACTGGCTTCTTTGAGCATCCAGCCGTAGCCTTTCTGGATCAGATCGTCTTTGTCTTCGAGTAAGGCCAGGGCGGTTTTAAAAATTTGATCTAAATACTTTTTCGGTTTTCCCCAGGGATAAATTAAACTCACGGCCGCCGCCCGTTTGAACCAGCGGTTTTTAGATTTAGTCCAGCTAAAAACTTTTGGTGCTAACCGCGGAAAATGGTTAATGAGATAGCCTAAAACATGAGTACAAAAATCATCGACCTTGGCCCAGTTGTCCAAATACTTATCCACCCAAATCTCGAATTGCTCAAAATCTTTTGCCTCAAGTTTTTGGCGGCTGCGCCAGAGCCAGGCCGAAGCCACGGTGGTTTCTTCGCTAAAACCACTAAAAAGTTTTTCGCAGACTTTAAATAATTGAGGTTTGGTTAAATGGGCGACCCGAGGCCAGAGCTTTTGCGCCACTTGCCGCCGCTGGGGCAGCCGGACGCCGATGTTCTTAATCGGTTCTTTGAAAAACTTGCGCTCGCCGTCTCGATACCCGATATCTATGTGTTTCTTTAGCTCTTTTCTGACACTGGCAACGATTTCATTTTGTTCCATGATTTTTAGCCGTGGTAGTTAAGTAGGCGCCGGTTAATGTTAGAGCTCCGGCAATAACTAAAACGGAATTTAATCTTTCACCCAGCAAAATGGCCGCCCAAACAAAGGTGATGATTGGAGTAATATATGAAGTCATCGAGACGTTTACAGCCGTAGTCTGTTTGAGAGTAATTTGATAGAGCCAGAAAAATATAATACTATTGATGAAAATTAAATAGCCCAGGGATAGCCAGGCGGTTGTCGACAATTTAAGTAGCAAGCTCGGATTAAAAATAGTATAGCCACCGGCGATAGCGTTAACGATAAAGCAATTCAAAAACAATATTGAAGTAATTACTGTCGGGCTAAATTTTTGCTGCAGCGGTTTGGAAGCCACAGTGAAAATGGTCATCAACATCATGCCCAATAACATTAATCCATTGCCTTTAGCCGTCCCAACAAAATCGGCCAGCGACTGATAATTAAGTGGAGCAATGATCAAAATCAGCATGCCAATAAATCCGATTAAAATTCCGATGATTTTACGCCAGTTGAGTTTTTCCTGGCCGATAAAATAGACCATGATTGCGGCGGCGATCGGGCTGAATGAATAAATTAAGGCAGCCATGGTGGCGGTGGTAAAAAATAAACCTCGGGCAAACAAAATCATGTTTATGGCTGCCGGCATCACCACTAAACTGATTTTTAGCCAATCACTGATTTTTCTCGGCAGGGCTTTAATGACGAATGGCAGAAATAATAACCAGGCGCCGAAGAATCTCAAAGTCATAAATTCCGTCGGGCCTATTTCCCTTAATAGAAGTTTTGAAAAAACCGGAATCCCGCCACCGGCAAGAGCCGTGGCAACTACCAACAGAATCTTTTTTTGATAAGGCGTCATAAAGTGGTAAAATCAGCCATTATGAGTGATTATCAACCCTCAAAGAAAATATTGCAAAAATACGCGCAGGTGCTGGTGAATTTTGCCCTTAACTCCGGTAAGGGGGTTAAACCGGGCGAAGTGGTGCTGTGTCAGGTGCCGGACGCGGCCAAACCCTTGGCGCTGGAGCTGCAAAACGCGATTTTAAAAGCCGGCGCTCAGCCAATCATGCGTTTGTTACCGACCGGTTTTTCCAGAGATTTTTATACCCTGGCTAGTGACGCCCAGATCAAGTTTTTTCCGGAAAAATATCTCAAGGCCCAGGCGGATTTGATCAATCATCAAATATATATTGTTGCCGAGACAAATCCTTTTGAGTTAAGCCGGATTACCCCGCAAAAAATAGTCGCAAGCCGCCGGGTAATGAAACCATATCGTGATTGGTTAACCGCTAAAGAATTAAAAGGGAAATTCAGCTGGGTAATTGCAATGTGGGGAACGGAAGCCAAGGCCAAAATGGTGAATTTAGGCCTTGAAGCCTATTGGCGGCAAATTATCAGGGCCTGTTTTTTAGATCGTCAAGCGCCGGCCGATCATTGGCGTCAGGTCATGGCGCTTCAATCAAAAATCCTTAGAAAACTCAATAATTTACCAATCGATAGGCTTCATATAAAAGGCATTGATGTTGACTTACATATTAAGATTGGTGAAAAAAGGCGATTTATAGGGGTCGATGGCCGTAACATTCCCAGTTTTGAAGTCTTCACCTCGCCTGATTGGCGGGGAACTAACGGGTGGATTAAATTTAATCAACCCTTATATCGTCTGGGCAATATTCTTAAGGGGATATCTTTAAGTTTTAAAAATGGTCGAATTGATAAGGCTAATGCCAAAGTGGGAAACAAATTACTTCAGGAAATGATAAAAACCAAAAATGCCGATAAATTAGGTGAGTTTTCTTTAACTGATAATCGTTTATCGAGAATTAGGCACGTTATGGCGGAAACACTTTATGATGAAAATATGGGTGGCAGATACGGTAATACTCATGTGGCTATTGGCATGGCTTTCAAAGATGCTTATGCCGATGATCCGACCGGATTAAAAACAGAGGACTGGGAAAATTTAGGTTTTAACGATTCGGCCGAGCACACCGATATGATCAGTACCAGCGACCGGACAGTGACAGCGATTCTCGCTGACGGCCGCCGGCAAGTCATTTACCAAAAGGGGCAATTTACTCTGGCATGACCGTGACTAACCCCCATGTTTTAGTTCTTTACCGCCGGGCGGGGGAGCTGTCGACCAGAATTTTGGAACAGCTCAGGCAGTCTGTCAGGCCGGGAATTTTGCCGATCGAAATTGACCGGTTAGCCGAGGCGTTATGCCGGAAAAATAAAGTCAAACCGGCATTTAAAGGGGTTAATCCCAATAATCCTTATCAATACTCGACCTGTATTTCCGTTAATGACGTAGTCGTCCACGGCCTGCCCAGCCGGACGGAAAAGATAAAAAGCGGCGACGTGGTCAAGGTCGATTTCGGCTTGGTTTACCAGGGTTTGTACACCGATCATTGTTTTACCGTGGTCGTTGACAAATTCACACCCCAAACAAAAAAATTAGTCACTGTGGCCCGCGACGCCGTCGCCTCGGCGATTCCCTTGGCAATTAGCGGCAATACTACCGGGGATTTGGGCAATCGGATGCAGACAATCGCCCAAAATAACGGCTTTGATGTGTTAAAGCAATACACCGGCCACGGCATCGGCCGAACGCTCCACGACGGCCCGGCGATTCCCGCTTTCGGCCAGTCTAAAAGCGGAACGGTTCTGGAAAATAATCAGGTTTTATGCCTCGAAGCCCAGGTGGTTACCGGCAGCGATCAGGTGGAAGTGGGTGACGACGGCTGGTCGGTATGTACCCGCGACGGCGGTTTATCAGCCATGTTTGAGTATATGGTGGTGGTGGGGGAAAAACAACCGATCCTGTTGACGCCGACTTTAGATTGGGGGATGATTGTATGATGTTTTTGCCCAACCCAGATTTAGAGATTAAACCCGGCGTCTATAAAACCAAGATCGAAGGTTTATATTATTTAAGCTATAATTTTACTGCCGACGAACGGGGTTTTTTTGCCGAAGTCGGCCACGCTCACAAAATCGAAGCGGTTGCCGGCCAGCCGTTTAAAATCGCCCAAGTCAACCATTCCCGTTCCAATCTCAACGTGGTTCGAGGTTTACACGCCGAGGGTTGGAATAAGTTGACGACAGTGATCAACGGCCTGGCTTTTTCCGCCTTGGCCGACGTCCGGCCGGAATCGCCGACTTTCGGCCAAGTGGAAGCTTTTGAGCTGGGCCCGGACAACGGCGGCTTAAAAGGCTCGCTTTATATTAGCGAGGGGATTGCCAACTCGGTTTGTGTTCTCAAGGCGCCGGTTGATTATATTTACTGCGTTGATAAACTTTATCAGGACCGCGATCCGCGGGGCGACCAAGCGATTTCGCTGTTTGACCCGGACCTGGCGATTGCCTGGCCGATTGAGCGCGACAAAATGATCATTAGTCAAAGGGATAAAGACGCGGTTACTCTCAGGCAAAAATTTCCCCAAAAATTCACTTAAATAATTAAGTTATCTTAGTTTTTGATTTGGTAAACCGCGCCCCGGGTAGCGCCGACCTTAACGATTAGGTTTTGCTCCTGGAGTTTTTTTAAGTCGTAATGCAGGGTTTTGGGGTTAACGTTAAAAAAGCGCCGTTGGATAAAGTCAAAACTGGAATAAGGGTGATCGCGGACAACGTTTAAGATTTCCCGGCGGCGCAGGGGCAAGTCGAGTTGAGCCTGGGTTTCCGGCTGGGTCAGCCGGGTGAGAATTTTTTTACTCTGTTCCACGTAAAGTTTTAATAAAAATTCAGTTAATGGCCGGGTGTTTTTGGTTTCACCTAAGGCTTGATAGTACTCGTCTTTTTGTTCATTAACCATTTCTTCAATGGACACTAAACTTTTAAAGCCGTAACCGCCTTGGTTCATGACAGCCGCAGTCAGCAACCGGCCGACCCGGCCGTTGCCGTCAATAAATGGGTGGATTTTCTCGAAGCCAAAATGAATTTTCACCGCCATTACCGGAATTGGATCGGCAGTAATATTCACTTGCTGAATTAATTGTTTTAGCCGTGAAATAATTTCATCGGGCGGTGGGGAAAGGTAAATAGCAATGCCGGCCTGGTTGAAAATGGCGCTGGCCTCGTGACGGAATTTTCCCGGAGCGGCCAATAACCGGTCCATGGTGATTTGATGGAGTTTTTTGATTAAAGCCAGTGATATTTTTTTCGGGGATTTTTTTGAATAAACGAAATGATGGGCCTTGAGCAAATTAAAGACCTCCAATTTTGCCCTGGTTTTATCATTTAACCCGGTGGCCACTTCTTCATAAGATAATTGATTACCCTCGATTTTAGCCGAGTAGAGTGAGCTTTTTAACAGCGACTCGCGGCGGATATTTTCCACGATTACAGCCGGGGGTTTAACCATCTCAAAAGCCAGCCGCAGGGCGTCAAGTTGGCGCAATAAATCTTCCATAACTCTATTTTAGAAGATATTAGAAGATATTGGAAGATACTAGAAAATAGAGATTAACTTGCCTGTTGCGGATAGTGGCATTTTTTCCATTTAACTGGTTTTCCACTAGCGTCAACTTTGCCGCACCAGCAGGGGTCGTTACGGCCGAGCTTCACCCGTTTAGCTGGTGTTGATGTAGTTTGATGCACTTCAGGTACTCTACCTGAAGTGCTAGTTCCGGCCTTGGCAAAGGCGGCGGCAAAACCGGAGGGGGTGGAAACCGGCCGGCTGGAAGTTTCTGGTTTAACCGCTTCCGGTTTAACCATTTCGACTGGTGCCGGCGGGACATTGGCCTGGACGATTTGCACCCTAAAGATTTTCCGGGCCACTTCGTAGCTAATGGCGCTCATTAATTTTTCAAACATGGTAAAGGCCTCGGCTTTGTACTCGACCAAGGGATCGCGTTGGGCATAACCCCTCAGGCCGATGCCTTCGCGCAAATCGTCAACTGCGTCCAGATGGTCAATCCACAACCGGTCGATGGTCGAGAGCAGGACAAACTTTTCCATCTGCCGCATTACTGCCGCTCCGACCTGCTTTTCCCGCTGCTCGTAAGTTTTGCTGACGATATTTGAGACAACAGGAATTAACTCTTCACTGGTTTGGTATTTTTTCAGTTTTTCTAAAATGCTTTTTTGCGAACCCGGGTCAAAAGGAATAATCATGACCAGTTCTTTCATCAGCGTTTCGTGGTCGACCAACTGAGTTTGGGAGCTAAGACTTAAATTGATCAGGTTGGTTACTTCTTGCTCCAAAATCTTTTGGACTTTGCCGGCGGTCGATTCCAATACCTGCCGCCGTCTTTTATAGATGATCTCCCGCTGTTTGTTCATGACGTCGTCGTACTCGACTAAGTGTTTACGCGAGTCAAAGTGAAAACTTTCCACCTTCACCTGGGCTTGCTCGATGGCTTTGGAAACCATCACGTGTTCTAAGGGCACGTCCTCGGGCATTTTTAAGGTGGTCATTAACTTGGAGATTTGCTCGCCGCCGAAGATGCGCATAATATCGTCTTCTAAGGAAACGTAAAAGCGGGATGAACCCGGGTCACCCTGCCGGCCGGAGCGGCCTCGCAGTTGATTGTCAATCCGGCGCGATTCGTGCCGTTCCAGACCGATGACGTGCAAACCGCCGGTTTTGACCACCGATTCATGTTCTTTTTTCCAGACCGGTTTGTCTCTTCCGGCCGGGTCACCGCCCAAAATAATGTCCACGCCCCGGCCGGCCATGTTGGTGGCAACGGTGACCGCTTTTAACCGGCCCGCCTCGGCAATAATTTGGGCTTCTTTTTCGTGATTTTTGGCGTTTAGAACCTGGTGAGGAATTTTTTTTCGTTTCAAAAACTCGTCAATAATTTGATTTTTTTCGATTGAAGGCGTACCGATTAATACCGGCTGTCCTGCCCGGTATTTTTCTTCCACTTCTTTAATAATGGCGGAAAATTTGGCCCGGGCGGTTTTGTAAACCACGTCGCCATTATCAATTCTCACCATGTTTTTATGAGTCGGGATAATCACCGTGTCCAGCTGGTAAATCTTTTTAAACTCCTCGGCTTCGGTGGCCGCCGTGCCGGTCATGCCGGAAAGCTTGTTATACATCCGGAAATAGTTCTGAAAGGAAATCGTCGCCAGAGTTTTGGATTCCTGTTTGATCGTGACGTTTTCTTTGGCCTCGATGGCTTGATGTAAGCCTTCGCTGTAGCGGCGGCCAAACATCAACCGACCGGTAAACTCGTCGACAATAGTCACTTCGTCATCTTTGACGACGTAGTCTTTGTCCCGGTGAAAATGCTCCCGGGCTCGCAAAGCCTGTTCCAAGTGGTGTAAAGTATCAAAATCTTTTTCGTACAAATTATCCACGCCCAGTTTTTTCTCGATTTTTCTAGTGCCGTGTTCGGTCAGGTTGACGGTTTTGTGTTTTTCATCGGATTCGTAATCGGTCGCCTTGGACAGCCCGGTGACCAAAGCGGCAAACTGGTAATATTTTTTGGTCGGTTCGGTGTCCGGCGCCGAAATGATGAGCGGTGTTCGGGCCTCGTCGATTAAAATTGAGTCGACCTCGTCGACAATGGCAAAGTTGTGCCCCCGCTGTACCATATCAGCCAGGCGCGGCACCATGTTGTCCCGCAGATAGTCAAAGCCGAACTCGTTGTTGGTGCCGTAGGTAATGTCTGTCCGGTAAGCCTCTTGGCGGCTGACCGGTTTTAAGTGTTTTAGCCGCGGATCAGTGGTTGATTCGTCGGTAAATTCCGGGTCGAAAGCATAAGCTTTTTCGTGGACGATTACCCCGACGGAGATGCCCAAATAGGCAAATACCGGCCCGTTCCAGCCGGCGTCGCGCTTGGCAAGATAGTCGTTGACCGTAACCAGGTGGCAGCCTTTTCCGGAAAGAGCGTTAAGATACAGTGCGGGAACGGCTGATAAGGTCTTGCCTTCTCCTGTTTTTTGTTCAGCGATTTTACCCTCGTGAAAACAAATTGCGGCCATCAGCTGTTCGTCAAAAGGCCTTAAATTTATGGTGCGTTTACTAGCTTCGCGCGCCAAGGTAAAAGCCTCAATCAGATCAGGACTTCGTTTTTTAAAGTCTGCGGGTTTGAGTTTGGCGACCGCGGCCTCGCGGTTGTTAATTTGCTCGACCAAAGCGCGGATTCTTTTTATTTCCCGCTCGTTTAAATTAAGCAGCTGATTCAACCATTTAAACATGTTTTAATACCAACCGAAAATCAGCAAGTTCTGCCCGGCTCGAACTAAGGTGACTTTGCCAAATTCCGTTTCCAGGTCTTTAATAAATTTTTCCGCTGCCAGCCGGTACTGATCATAGAAAAGATGATTGTAGATCACCACGCCGTTATGGGTTAACAGTTTAGCTAACTGTTTAAACCAGGTTTTTGTCTTGAAGCTTTTGGGCATATCGTTACCCAGGTAAGCATCGACGATGATCAAATCAAACTTGGTTGGTTTTTTGCCCCGGCTCATTTTGGCGACGTAGTCAATGCCGTCGGCAACACTAATGTTTAAATTCTTGATTGTGGCCAAATCAAAATAACAACGGGCCATTTCCACTACGTGCGGGTCAATTTCCACACCGGTCATTTTGGCTTTGCGCCAATGTCTTTTTATTTCAAAAGCGCAGTCGCCGCAACCCAAGCCGATAATCAGCGCCCGCTTTACCCTTATGTGTTTGGCTTTCAGGTGATGAATGCCTTTATGCCAGATTTTGCGGACCGCGCCGCCGGATTGGACCATGTTGCCGATAATCAAACGCGGCCGGTTAAACCACATCACCACTTTATACAGGCCGTTGACCGGCGAGCGGCCTTCTTTGATAGTGTAATAGCGGAAAAAATATCTAAGTTTTTCAAACATATTTTTTAATTACTTTTTTACCCACATATTTTTGTAATGCTTCCGGTATGGCAATAGAACCATCAGCTTTCTGATAATTCTCGAAGATGGCAATTAAAATCCGCGGACTGGCCAGAGCGGTATTATTGAGCATATGGACGTATTTTAATTCGCCGTTTTTGGTTCGATAGCGGATTTTTGCCCGTCGCGACTGGAATTCGAGCATAACGCTGTCAGACATCGTTTCACCGTAACCGTTGCGGCTGGGCATCCAGGTTTCAATGTCGTACTTTTTATATTGCGGCTGGCCCATTTCGCCGGTGGATAATTGCATGATTCGGTAAGGCAGTTTTAATCCCTGCAAAATGGCTTCGGCATTGTCCGCCAGTTTTTCCAGCCAGTCCAGTGATTCGGCTAAATCATTTTTACATAACACTACTTGTTCAATCTTTAAAAATTCGTGGATGCGATACAGGCCCTTGGCATCTTTGCCATAGGTACCGATTTCCCGCCGGAAACAGGGGGAAAAACCGGCGTAGAGTTTGGGCAAGTCTTTCTCATTTAAAATTTCCCCGCTGTGATAGGAAACCAAGGGGACTTCGGCGGTGCCGGCTAAGTAACGGACGTCGGTTTCTTTTTCATCGTCAAAAGTTTTATAAATATCCAGTTTGCCCCACGGAAAATGACCAGTGTTGACGAGGGTGGGTGCTTTGACGACTACCGGCGGCACCATCGGGGTAAAACCGCGCTTCACTAATATCTCCATGGCGTAGTGCATCAGGCCTAGGTGGAGCATTACCGCTTCGTTTTTCAGGAAATAGCCGCGGAAGCCGGCGACTTTGGCGCCTCGCTCTAAGTCTAAAAGGTTTAATGACTCTCCCAGTTCAATATGGCTTTTGGGTTTAAATTTGAATTGAGTCGGTTCGCCCCAAGCTCGGATTAATTTATTCGCTTTAGCGTCGGGGCCGATCGGAGTGTCAGCGGAGACGACGCCCGGCAGCCATAATAGCGCTTGATTGAGCTTTGTTTCCGTAGTTTTTAACTCCGGTTCTAATTTTTTCAGTTCGGTTTTGACCTTTTTCCCTTGAGCAATATCTTTTTGGGTAAACTGATTGCGTTTAGCCCGTAAGGACTCAATTTTTACCAGCAGTTCCCGCCGGGTTTTATCCAAGGCTAGGGCGGTGTCGACCATCTGGGGGTCGAGGCCTTTATCTTGGGCCGCTTTTTTGACTTGGGCGGCATTATCTCTTACAAAATTAATATCCAGCATGAATTATTTTTTCTATTTGTTGTTTTAGTTTGGGAATTTCATTCTTGACGACGTCCCAAACTATCTGATAATCAACCCCAAAATAACCATGGATCAGCCGGTCTCTCATGCCGGCAATGGATTTCCAGCCAACTTCTTTATGAGAAGCGGTAAATTCTTTGGGCAGGTTTTTAATCGCTTCACCAATAATTTCGAGACTTCGAACATATGCTCTTTGGAGAGTTTCATCTCTGGAAAATTTGTCTTCTTCAAGATTCTCGGCTGATTTGATTAGGTAATCAGTTTCATCAAGTATATGTTTTAGGTATTCTTCAGGCAATTTGAACATATTCAACCTCTTTTTCTATGCGGGGGCCAATGTAGGGGCTTAAAGACTCGGGGGTCAAAAGATCAACATTTCTTCCCAGCAAGGCTTCTGTTAGATCAGCAGTGCCCATAAAATTGCGGAAGTTTTTTTGGCCTTTTTTAAACTGCACCAAAAGATCAACATCGCTGTTATTATTCTGCATTCCCGATACAAATGAACCGAAAATACCCATTTTCTCCACGCCAAATTCTTTCAATTGGCGGCTATTTTGTTTCAGGGTATTTATTACCTGTTGTTTGTTGGTTACCATATCCTAATTATAACCCTAATTCTTGATTAATACCCTGTAGGGCGTTTAAACAAATTTGGATAAACTCATCCAGTTTAATTCTCAGTTTGGCCTCGCATAATTCGGTTTGCTCCCGGTTGACGCCGGCGGCAAAGGCTTTTTGCGGCCACTTTTTCTTGATCGATTCTAAAGTCACCTCGGCCAATTTTTTGCTCGGGCGGACTAAAGCGCAGGCAATGATCAGGCCGGAAAGTTCGTCGCCGCAATAAAGGCTCCATTCCATTTTGGTTTGCGGTTCGGGTAGGCCCTCCTGAAATTTCCAGCCGTGGGCTTTGATGGCGTTGACGATTTTGGCGTCATAACCCATATCGACCAATTCCTGAAAAAATTCTGCCGATGGGTGTTTGGCTTGCATTTCTTGGTAATCGGCGTCGTGGATTAACCCGGCTAAACCCCAGTCGTCCTCATTTTCGCCGAAATGTTTGGCCAAGGCGCGCATTTGGGCTTCGACGGCCAGCATGTGCTTGACTAAATTTTTATTGGTGGTTCGTTTATTAACGTAGTCTAAGGTTTGTTGTCTGGTAATCATATTTCATTAGGAATGTCGATAAATTCTACCTCAAGTTTGTTTTTGAAGTAAGCTTTGATGGTTTTGCCTAATTCCCGGACGCCGAAAACTTCGGTGGCGTAGTGGCCGCCGCAGAAATAATTAATGCCCGATTCTTTCATTTGGTGGACGTTCCACTCGCTGGTCTCGCCGGAGATATACAGCTCGACGCCTTTAGTTTCCATTTCGGCAATCTCGGCCGCTTCCGGCGTTCCCCGGCCGGAAGCCACGCCGATCGTGGTCACTGTTTTTGGTCCGGCTAAAACGCTAAAAATTTTATGGTTTAATAATTTGGCGCATTTTATTTTTAATTCTTCAACCTTCTGGGGTTCGTCAAAAGTCGCGGTGAAACCCCACTCGTCAAACAGCGATTCTTTAATTTTGGCTCCCAGTTCTCTGGCAATTACGCTGTTATTGCCGCTGGTCGGGTGCGAGTCCAAGGCGTAATGTAAGCCCACGACCGTGAGTTTATTTTCGACAATAACTTTTAATCTTTTTTGGGAAAACAGGGGGTAGCGGGATTTCCAGACGCGGGTATCAAGGCCGTGATGGAAAATACAAAATTGCCCCCCGGCCTTAACCGCCGCCAGCAAAAATTCTTCGTTGGCGCTGACCCCTAAAGCGACTTTTTGAACTTCATCTTGGCCGAGCCACTGGACGCCGTTAGCCACTTCATCTTTTATTAAAGCCTTAGCCATTAATTCTTTGCCAATAGTCTGATAAATAAACTTAATCAGTTCGTCGCGTTTAACCATAGTTACTTTCCCCGCGGCCGCATCAGCGGAAAGGGAATCACTTCTTTAATACTCCAAGTATTGGTTAAAAACATCACCAAGCGGTCAATGCCAATGCCAATGCCTCCCAGTGGCGGACAGCCGTAAGATAAGGCTTCCAAAAATTCTTCATCGAGCGGCTGCGCTTCCTCATCGCCGGCTTTTAAGTTTTTCTGTTCGGTTTCAAACCGTTCCCGCTGTTCGATCGGGCTGACAATCTCCGACCAGCCGTCGCAGATTTCCCGGCCGCCGATGTAGCCCTCGAACCTTTCCGCCCGGCCCGGACGGCTCCGATGAACTTTCGACAGCGGGCTGACGTCGGTCGGGTAATCGATTACCCAGGTCGGTTCGACTAATTTATCAGTGACCAAATGGTCGAAAATGGTAAATAGGGCTTTATTTTTGGTGTAAACGCCGGGCACTTTTAATTTATTTTTCTTTAAAATGTCTTTAACTTCAGCATCGGTAATTTTTTCCCAATCAATCTTTAAATATTTTTTTAACGCTTCATCGATAGTGATTCTGGCCCATTTGCCGGATAGATCAACGTCATACTGGCCAATTTTTAGCTGGAAACTTTTATTGACGTTTTTGGCCACGAATTTGATTAAACCCTCGGTGACGTCCATGATTTTGTGATAGTCGGCGTAGGCTTCGTAAAACTCCATCATGGTAAATTCCGGCTGATGGGATAGGTCTAAGCCCTCGTTTCTAAAGTTTCTGGCAATCTCAAACACTTTTTCGTAACCGCCGACGATCAGGCGCTTTAAATAAAGCTCCGGCGCTACCCGCAAATACATATCAATGTCTAAGGCATTAAGGTGGGTAGTAAATGGCCGGGCGTTGGTACCGCCGTAAAGGTTTTGTAAAACCGGCGTTTCCACTTCGTTATAGCCTTGATCCCACAGATATTGCCGGATGGCTTTTTCCGTGGCCCAGCGCTTGTCAAAAACCGCCTTAACTTGAGGATTCATCAAGGTGTCGACGTATCTTTTTCTAAATCTTTCCTCGGTATCTTTCAAGCCAAACCAGGTATCCGGTAGCGGGTGCAGAGCTTTGGATAAAAAGGTAATTGCCCCGGATTTGATGGTAATTTCTCCGGCTTTAGTTTTGAAGACCATGCCGCTGACGCCGACAAAATCACCTACATCTAAAAGTTTAATCATTCCGAAAGTTTTTTCGCCGATGTCTTTGGCCGAAACCATGACCTGGATTTGGTCGGACTCGTCTTGAAGATCAAAAAAACATAGGTTGCCGTGGAGGCGGTAACCGCGGATCCGGCCGGCCACATTGGCCGTTTTGCCAATTACCTTAATTGCAGTGATGGTCTGGTCTTTGGAATAAACCGGCGGATTGACATCAATACCCAGTTGCTTGAGCGCTGCCAGTTTATCTTTTCTGACTTTAATTAATTGTTCGATCGGTAAACCCATAAGGTTTAGTATAACAAAAACCCCAGGGAAGCCTTAGTGGACTTTGACGATGTGATACTTGACCCGGCCCGCCGGCGCTTCGATTTCCACATTCTCACCTTTTTTCTTGCCGAGTAGGGCTTTGCCCAAAGGTGAAGTGTGGGAGATTTTTTGCTCCAGGGGATTAGCTTCCCATTCGCCGACCAACTCAAATGTCTGGTTTTTACCGTTAACTTTTAAAACTACTTTGGACCCGAGTTTGACTATATGGTTGGTATTTTTCGTATTTCTGATAATTTGCGCTTTGGCGATTAACTCTTCCAGTTCTTCGATCCGGCCCTCAACAAAGGCCAGATCCTGCCGGGCGGCGGCATACTCGCTGTTTTCCGATAGATCCCCGTGGGCCCGGGCGGTGGCGACGCGCTCAATTAACTCCGGCCGTTTAACTTCCACCAAAGTTTTAAGCTCGGCCTTGAGCTCTTTTAAACCCTCGCTGGTAACGTAAAAATCCTGGGCCATAACTTAGTAAAGCCTCACCGTACTTAGGCATTATACGCGTTCAATTGGCAAAATCAATATACAGTGGTATAATCGGGATTAGTCTAAAACTAAAGGAGGTGAATCAAGTTAAATGGATTTTAAGCTTTACGTCGGCAACTTATCTTATACGGTAACCACCGACGATCTAAAACAGCTGTTTGCTGGTGCCGGTAGCGTTACCGACGCCGTCGTCATTGTCGACAGGCAAACAAATCGGTCTAAGGGTTTTGGTTTTGTGACCATGTCTTCGCAGGAAGAAATGAACAAAGCAGTTGAAATGTTCAACGAAAAAGACTTTCAAGGTAGAAACTTAAGAGTTAACCCCGCCAGGCCTCAAGAAAGGCGGCCTTAAGTGCCCCGCTTGCCAATTCCAGGTGTAATTGCCGTAGGAGTTGTGGTCGTGGTGACCTGGTTGGTGTTAGAGCCGGCCAATAAACCACCGATTGGCGTATTGACGCCGTCTCCTGTGGTGATCAATAACCCGGTTCCTGATAACGGCACTTTGGCGGCGCTTCAAGCGACGATTTCCGGCTTGCTTAAACGACTGGAAATTCTCGAGGCAGAACAGGGCATGGTGCCATCACCTCAGCCAGAGGCTGATCGGCCTGTGGCCGAGGCGGTCGTCAGTCAATCAGCGCCAAAGACTGTTTTCCAAACCCAGGTGCTGTATTTGGGATCAGCTAGCACCACCGAACGGGACTGGACGGAAACCGGGGCGCAGGTATGGTTAAACAGCGCCAATTATCCGGCCGGAGTCAATGCCGTTTTTGAAGCCGGTTTGTCGATAATCGGCGGCGAAGCCTGGGCGCGGCTCAAAAACAAAACTACCGGGGCAATCATTTCCGCCTCCGAAGTCTTTCATAATAATAGTACAGTTAGCTGGAAAGGCTCCGGCGCTTTTAAACTCCACTCCGGCAATAATCTCTATGTGGTGGAGTTGAAATCGACCAGCGGCGAAACCGCCAACTTATCCGGCAGCCGCCTCCAGTTGTCTCAATGATTCCGGTTCTAGCGCTTGCCCTTCTTAGTTTGTGGCTGACACAGTCTTTGTGGCTGTCCGGCTGGTTTACCAGCCATGACGGCGCCTCCCATCTGGCCCGGTTAGCTCAATATCTGACTTTACTGGCCGATGGGCAGATCCCGCCGCGCTTTAGTGCCACCCTGTTGGGCCACCTGGGTTACCCGATCTTTGTGTTTTCCTACCACCTGCCGTTTATGCTGGGGAGCCTGTTTCACTTCTTCGGTTTTAATCTGACTAACTCGTTAAAACTGGTTTTTGGCTTGAGTTTTTTCTGGTCGGGCTGGGGCATGTATCTTCTTTTGCGTCAATGGTTTAAACCTTTAGCCAGTTTTGTCGGCGCGTTTTTGTTTTTAGCCGCGCCCTACCGACTGGTGCTGATTTTCGTCCGGGCAGCCGTGGGCGAGGCTTTGGCCTTGAGTCTATTGCCGTGGCTTTTGTATGCTTTGACGCGCCGCAGCCTGATTCTAATTGCGGTCTTTACCGCTTTAGCCACTTTATCCCACTCGCTGTTTTGGCCGATGTATTTGGGCTTAGTGTTGACCTACCTGTTGCTGATTAAAAAAAACTGGAGAAAAGTTGCCGGCGGCTTTATTTTGGGTTTGGGCTTGAGCGCGTTTTACTGGCTGCCTCTGCTTTGGGAAAAAAAGCTGATTGTCTTTGACCAGTTTTATACCAACTTGGCCGTCGGCCACTTGGTAACTTTAAAACAACTATTCTATTCGGTTTGGGGCTATGGTTATTCCCATTCCGGGATTGAGCAGGATGCGATGTCTTTTCAGGTGGGGATTGCCCAGTGGTTGGTTGTGGGCGGGGCGATGATAATGATTTGGTTCCGGCCGAAGGCCGCGAATCCTCGACGCCTCGCGTCGGGAGCGCTAACTTGGTTTTTACTGGCTATAGCGTTTATGGTTGACTGGCTGCCGGCCAGATACCTGTGGCAAAACCTGACGCTGATTAAAGTGATTGATATTCCTTGGCGTTTGTTGGCGGTAGCGGTTTTTTCGGCTTCGTTTTTGGCCGCCTGGCTGGTTAACGAGCAAAAGCGCTTAAAGTGGCTTTTGGCTTTGGGATTAATTCTGGTGGCTTTGTATACCAACCGCAACCACCTGCGCGTTAATGAAGTAGTTAACCTGCCCGAAGCTGATTATTATAATTACGCCGGCACCACCACTTTTCTAAACGAGTACCGGCCCCGCTGGCGCAAATCCGACAAAGTTAGGCTCATTGACCCGAAAATTTTTAGCGAGCAAGAAAACGACAGGATAAACATTATTGCCAATCGGTCTAATTTACTGGAATTTACCACTGATTTTAATGAGCCCCGGTTGGTCCAGATTAATCTTTTATATTACCCCGGCTGGCGTTTTTTCAGCCAAAGCGGAGAGTTGCGGCTGGGTGATTCAATTAAGATCGTGACTCCGGAAACCGACGAGCGTCAGTCCGGTTTTGGTCCGTGGTCGTTTCCGGATATTGAAGGCACTTTACAAACAGTCGTGCCCGTCGGGGAGCAGCATTTTCAGTTTACTTTTTCCGAGACGCCGTTAAGGAAAACTGCCGATTTAATCAGTCTTGCCAGTCTGATTTTTTGTTTGGGATTAGCCTGCAAGGAGTCTCCTTGTAGGCCCTATAGTTTGTGACCCCATCCGGATTTGAACCGGAGTTTACAGGATGAGAACCTGTTGTCCTAGACCGGGCTAGACGATGGGGCCGTAGCCGTATTATATAATGATTTGATGACGGCAGCCGAAAAAATCATTAAGTTTATTAAAGAGACTTTCAAAAAGCAGGGTTTTTCTAAAGCGATCGTGGCGGTTTCCGGCGGGGTCGATTCGGCGGTGAGTTTAATGCTTGCGGTTAAAGCCTTGGGAGCGGCTAACGTTTACACTATTCAACTGCCGTATAAAAAACACCAATCTTTAGAATTATCTAATTTAATTATTGAAACTGCCAAGATTCCCCAAAATCAAAGAATCATTATCAGTATCGGCCGGGCGGTAGACAAACTGGCAGTGAAGCTCAATGCCAAAAAAGACAAAATCCGGCTGGGAAACATTATGGTTCGGGCAAGGATGATTTGTGTTTTCGACCAGGCCAAAAAACTTAAAGCCTTGGTCGTGGGTACGGCCAATAAATCGGAAAGAATGCTGGGATATTTTACCCGCTTCGGCGACGAGGCTTCGGACCTGGAACCGATTAGCCATCTTTATAAAACCGAAGTGATTGCTTTGGCAAAACAGCTGGGCGTACCCGAGGCGATTATTCAGGCCGCCCCGGCCGCCGGTTTGTGGCCGGGCCAGACTGACGAGGCCGAGTTAGGCTTTAATTACCAGGAAGTTGACCCGATGCTTTCCGGAAAAAAAGCTATGTCTAAAGCCGTGGCCGGCCGGGTGAAAGCTAATTTATTTAAACAACAAACGCCATATCATTTATGATTCAAGTCACTAAAGCCTCGGGTGAGTTGGAACCGCTGTCTTTAGATAAAGTCCGGGCATCGCTTAGCCGCGCCGGCGCCCAAACGGAAACCATTGATAAAGTTTTACTGGAACTAAAACCAAAACTTTACGATAAAATCCCCACCCGGGAAATTTATTCCCAGGTATTTAAACTTTTGGATACTTATCAGCCCCGGCAGGCCGAGCGTTACACTTTAAAGTCGGCACTGTTTAACTTGGGCCCGTCCGGCCATCCGTTTGAAGAGTTTATTGCCCGGCTGTTTACCGCCATGGGCTATCAAACTAAAACGCAGGTGATAATCGCCGGTCAATGCGTCAGCCACGAAATCGACGTCGTCGTTCAAAAAGGCAAAGACATTGACTTAATTGAATGCAAGTTTCACCAGCGGGCCGGGGCCAAGTGTGACATCAAAACGGCTTTGTACGTTCAGGCGCGCTTTGAGGATATCGCTCAAAAATATCCGGGGGTTTACCGGCAGATTTGGCTGGTGAATAACACTAAACTCACCACTCAAGCAATCCGGTACGGCCGGTGTAAAAATATGGGCCTTCTCGCCTGGCATTATCCGGAAAATGAGGGGATCGAAAAATTGATTGACCAGTTTAATCTTTATCATTTATTAAAATTAGGTTATAGTGAAAAGTGAAAGGGGGTGAGTTTTATCATGGACGACCCAATGAATTCAACGACTCCGACACCGGCAGTTCCGGCGGAACCAACTCAACCAACACCGACTCCGACACCAACACCGGTTCCGGCTGACGATCTGAACGATGTTAAATTGCCAGGTGAACAGCCTGTTACAGAAACACCGGTAACTCCGGCGCCGCAGGTTTAAGCTAATGACAAAAATTTAAACCCCGCACCAGACGCGGTGCGGGGTTTTCGTGATGCTTATTGACAAAAAAACCGGCCGGTAGCAAAATTAAACTAAATATTTTATGAGTTGGACCTGGCCGGTCAATATCCATCAGATATTGAATTATCGACAATTAATTTGCCGCGTTCATGTGCACTGAACGTGGTTTTTTTATGGAAAGAAGGTGAATTAATGAATGAATAAAATTTTTCTAAACCTAATCTCGATTTTTGCCGTAGCGGCGATTGCCGCGACCGCGACCGTAGCTTACTTTTCCGACACCGAAACCTCAACCGGCAACGTTTTTGCCGCGGGGACGTTGGACCTTAAGGTAGACGATCAGGACGATCCTAATATTGTCAGTGTTGCCTTAAATAACATGAAGCCCGGGGATACTGCCCAGTATCAATGGAGCTGGAAAAACGCCGGAACGATTGAAGGTCAGCCCTGGCTGGAAATTGTCAATGTGGCCGATGACGATAATGGTTTATTAGAACCGGAAAAAACAGCCGGAGATTCCGAGGATGAGGAGGGCGAATTAAGCCAATATTTACTGATGAAACTTAATGCGCCGGGAAGCACGGGTTATGCTTACCCAAATCAACCGGAATGTTTAGATTCTGGGAGCAAATGTCCATTAAACACCTGGGATGATTCTGAAATTGGAAAATCGTCACCTTGGGAAGTGTGGCAGGCAATCGCCGCCGGGACGACCAACGCGCCGATGGTTTTAGAATTTGAACTGCCGTCGACAGTGAATAACATTGTTCAAAGCGATACTGTTTCTTTTGATATTGTTTTTCACCTTGATCAGGTGATGCCGTAATCGTTTTGGTTGAGTTAGTATGAAAAAGTTAAAACGTGTCGGTAAGATTATTTACTGGTTTATACTTGCCGGTTTGGGGCTGGTGGCGATTTTTGTGGGAATTTCGGGACTGAATCTTCCCGGCGGCTACAAGTTATTTACCGTCCAGTCCGGCTCGATGCAGCCGGCGTTTAAGATTGGCAGTTTAGTGGTGGTTAAACCGGCCGGCGAGTACGTTATTGGCGAGGTAATTACTTTTAAAAACGCGCCGACGCCGACGACGCACAGGATTCAAAATATTAGCGAGGGCATTTACACTACTAAAGGTGATGCCAACGACGCTCCTGATTCCGAACCGGCCAGACGGGAACAGATTTTAGGCAAAGTGGTTTTGGCCGTGCCTTACGCGGGTTTTCCGGTGGCTTTTGCCAAGTCTAAAGAGGGATTTATGTTATTAATCGTGATTCCGGCAACAATAATTATTTACGGTGAGATTCTCAATATTAAAAATGAGATCAAAAAATTAAAAAAGAAGCATGGCTAAATTGTTTGTTTTACTTTTACTTTTAGGTCTGTCAATCATTCCTATAAGCAATGCTGAATACCTGGATACCGAAACCTCAACCGGCAACACCTTTGCCGCCGGCTGCTGGGGCCCCCCGAGCGTGCCGGATTTAGTTAGTCCCGCTGACGGCAGTTATATCAACGACGCCGAAATCACTTTGGACTGGGGCAATAGCACCTTTGCTTGTCCCGGTCAGGGCGTCGAGTATTTATACGAATTAAATGGCGTGGAATCGGCCTGGCAAACCGATACAGAAATAAATCTAGCCCTAACGGAGGGAGATTATCAGTGGCGGGTAAAGGCCAGAACCGATGGTCATGAATCAGCTTATTCTGCGGTTTGGACAGTGACGGTTGACCGGACACCACCGACCACGTTGATGGCTTTTGACGGCTATTCAATCAATGAAAAGGTTGTTAACGGCGGCTTTGAAGCCGGTTTATCCGGCTGGGCCACTCAAGGTGAAGTTTTTTACACCACGGCTGATGCTTATACTGATCCGATTTCCGGCGATTACATGGTCCGGATTGGCCATACGGACGATGACGGCAACGAGATTTGGGAAAATAAATTAACTCAACAAATTCAGCCGGGCGCCAAAAATCTGTCTTTTTATTACAATTTTTTCTCTTTTGATTTCGGCACGTTCGACGATCCCGGCATGATTGTTCGCTTAAACGATTACAATGTGTTTTATTTATCCGCCGGCGATATTGACAGCGGTGCCAGTCCCAATAGTTCCGGCTGGACGCAATTGAGCTTTGACATTTCCCAAATTCCCGATCCGGTTTTGGAAATAGTTTTCTACTCCGGTAATATCGGCGATACCAGCCAACAATCCTGGGTCTATATCGATAAAATTTCGACAGCCGAAGCCGTCGTGGCCGGCGATCCGAACGTTACTTTGACGATGGATGAATCAGTCCTGGTAACAAAATATAGTCTGGATAACGGCATTTCCTGGGACACCGGCAATAGTTTTAATTTGACGCCTTTAATTGACGATACGGTTTGGTATTACAGTCAGGATTTGGCCGGAAACGTCGAAAGCTATAAAACCGGCCGGTTTGTTAAAGACATTCAGGCTCCGGCGGCGATCGGTAATTTGGCAGCCTTTCCCTTAATTGACAAACAAAGCGTTAATTTGAGTTGGACCGTGCCGGCAGAATCGACTGTTTATGATATTCGTTATGCTTCGTGGCCGCTTGATACGTCCGCCGCTTGGGCGACTGCGAGTGCCGTGCCTAACCCGCCGGCTCCCAGAATTCCCGGCGATGATCAGGATTTTTCAGTCACCGGTTTGAATTCGGGCACGACTTATTATTTTGCGATAAAGTCCGGCGATGCCGCTCTCAACTGGTCGGATCTCTCCAATGTCGTGTCGGCCTCGGCCGCGTCGATTAGTGAAGATCCGGACATTAATCCCGGCGACGCGGTGATTAACGAGTTAATGTGGATGGGTACTTCCGGATCAGCCGACGACCAATATCTGGAACTAAGAAATATGACCGACATGCCAATTGATTTGTCCGGTTGGTCGGTCGCCAATGTCACGATTCCGGCAGGTAAAAGTATTTTGCCTCATGGCTATTTTTTAATCTCTGATTACGATAAAACCGGTTCTACAATTAATGTTGATCCGGATTTAGTTGATAGTAGTCTTATTTTAAATAACTTAGACGCACAATATATTTTAAAAGATAATTTGGGAAACACTATTGATACGGCTGATAACGGTCAAGGTCTGCCGGCCGCCGGTGAACATGACGACAGTCTGGACCGCCATTGGTCGATGGAACGCGATGCGACTCCCGGCAATGGCGCCGACGCCAATGTTTGGCACACGATTTTTGATGACTCTGCTTTAATGCATTCTTATTGGGATCCGGACAGCCCGGAAAAAGGCACTCCCGGCGGAGAGAATTTATCCCAAGCCGGCGGCGCTTTTGAAACCCAGCTTAAATTATTTTATACCGATCACGCGGCCGGTTTCACCCTGACGAACATCAGCCAATTTAAAGAGCTGCAATACCGGCTGATTTATGACTCCGATTCGGGTGAGCAGGCGATCGTGGGGCAAAGAACTTTAGATGGCAGTAATCAAATTGAAATTAAAGATTTACTCTTGGGCATTTGTTCGGCCGGCGGGACGTGTGTTTATCATCAGGGAGTAGCCCAAATAAACTTAAGCGTGGAATTAAGCGGCGTTATTAACCGTACCCTAACCCAAACATTAAAATTATGAAACGCAATTTATTGATTATTTTAATCACGGCCGCCGCGCTGATTTTGATTCCGATTTCCCGGGCGGCCGATCAGACGATTACCTGTACCGACAGCGGCTGCAGCGGCATTAGCGACGCTTTGTTTAATGAATCCAGTGTTGCTCCGGGTGAGTCGGTGACTAAATCCCTGGAGATAATCAATAATCACTCTCAAACTTTGAAGCTGGCCTTAAGCCCGTCCAAAAATACCGGCACGGATGATAATTTTATTGAATCGGTGACCGTCACCGTGACCACTGATAAAGGCAATCGGTTTACCGGCACTTTGGGACAATTTTTAACCGCTTATATTGATTTGGAAAAATTGGAAAGCGGCCAGCACCGGCCGGTATCGATCAGTCTGTCTTTGGCCGACGTCGGTAATGACTTTCAGGGTAAACAAGCCAAATTCAGCTTTGATTTGAAAATTGACCAGGAAGTTCCCGGAGATAGCGGTGGTACCGGCGGAACCGCGGCTTCGCCTTCACCCAGCCCGGCCGGGGTGGTCGCCGGAGTTTTTACCGCTGTCCAAAATCAGGTTTTGGGTGAAGAAACTGCGGCAGAAGAAATAGTTGGCGTTTCGCCGTCTCCGTCACCAGCCGCCGGGGTGGTCGCCGGTCAAGCCACCTCTCCCTGGTGGTGGCTTTTATTGCTTTTGTTCCCTTTACCCTTGTTTTGGTATTGGCGCTTGCGTAGAATGAGTTGATGAGCTTATTCACCCATTTGTTCCTGCCTCATAGCTCCAATAACTACAAAGCTAAAACGCTCCACCTTTCGTCTTTGAGCGTGCTGGTGCTTTTGGTGATGGTCAGCCAGATTTTGATTACTTTGTTTAGCCAAATCGTTCCCGGAGTTTTAGGCATTGCCACCTCGATTACCGCCGAAGAACTGATTAATCTGACTAACTCCAAGCGGGCGGAAGCCGGTTTGTCGATGTTAACCGTTAACCCGGTTTTATCCCAAGCGGCCCAGGCCAAAGGGGCGGACATGGTTGCCAAAAACTATTGGGCGCACACCTCGCCCGACGGCTTAACGCCGTGGACTTTTTTCAAAAATTCCAACTATAGATATCTTTATGCCGGGGAAAATCTGGCCCGGGATTTTTCTGATTCCGGCGGCGTGGTCAACGCCTGGATGAACTCGCCGACGCACCGGGAAAATATTATATCCAACCGCTACCGGGAAATCGGCATTGCCGTAATTCACGATACTTTCCAAGGCCAGCCGACGACGCTGGTGGTTCAGTTTTTCGGCACCCAGGTTAGCAATGTTTCGATTACCGAAGCGGCTGAAGCGGTCCTGGCCGAAGTCCAGGCGCCGGCACTGCCGGCAATCGACAGTTTTTCTTTGACTAAGGCGGTATCCATTAGTTTGACCCTGCTGTTACTCATCGTCATGGTGATCGACGCGGTGGTAATTGCCCGAAAAAGAATTGTCCGCCTCTCCGGCAAAGCTTGGGCCCATCTGGTCTTTTTGGGTATACTATTATTAGTCATCATCGGCATCCAGCCGGGCTTAATTTTATGAACTATGTGGCCTTAAGCTTGCTTCTGGGCAGTTGGGGATTGGCTTATCTATATTTCCCTGACCACCGTTTGTGGCTGGCGGCGGCCATGGGGTTGAGTTACTTTGCTTGGGGAGTGTGGGTTCATATTCTAGACAAAACCCTGCACTGGTCGATTGTGTTAGAATACTTCAGTTTGGCCTTATTGGGAGTGTCATTATTAATTTTTATGGGACTGCGCGCATGAAGGGAATTATTTTAGCCGGAGGCAAAGGGACGCGCCTGGAACCATTAACCTTGCCGACCAATAAACACCTGTTGCCGGTTTACGATCGGCCGATGATTTATTATCCGATCAATACTTTGGTCAATGCCGGGATTACCGATATTTTAGTGGTCACCGGCGACATCCATGCCGGCCAGTTCATGCATGTCTTGAAAAACGGCAAAGAATTCGGCATCAACCATTTGGAATACGCTTATCAGGAGGGCGGTTCGAAAGGGATTGCCGATGCCTTAAAGTATGCCCATGATTTTGCCGACGGCGGGCCGATTGCCGTGATTTTGGGTGACAATACGACTGATGCTGACATCCGCCCCGCCGTGCGGGATTTTAAAGACGGCGCGACGATTTTTTTGAAAAAGGTGATCGATCCGGAGCGTTTTGGCAATCCGCGTTTTGACCTTAAAGACAAGCAAAAAATCATCGAGATTATCGAAAAGCCGGAGCAAGCAGTTTCGCCTTACGCGGTCACCGGTTTGTATCTTTACGATGCCACGGTTTTTGCCAAAATCAAAACCTTAAAACCCTCCGGCCGCGGCGAACTGGAAGTGACCGATATCAATAATGCCTATCTGAAAGAGGGTAAACTCAACTGGACCGAGCTCAAAGGCTACTGGTCCGACGCCGGCACTTTCCACTCTTTATTTCGCTCTAACCGCTATTGGGCCAAGAAAAAATTAGGCGATCAATATTCTGCCGTAGTTAAAGGTAATGCCCTGCCTGAATGACAGCTACGGTTCAACCCCCCTTGGCTGATCGCTTGCGCCCGAAAAATTTAACCGAGTTTATTGGCCAGGCCCATTTGGTGGGCAACCACCAGCCGCTTAACTTAGTGGTTAAAACCAAACAGCTTCACTCGATGATTTTTTGGGGGCCACCCGGCTGCGGCAAAACCACGCTGGCGCGGATTTTAGCCCGGTCGGTCCAGGCCAATTTTGTTTTTCTTTCGGCCGTTTCCGCCGGCAAAGGGGATATTAAAGAAATTATTGAGCAAACTAAAACGCTGTTTGGCAAACAGCAGACGGTTTTGTTTTTGGACGAAATCCACCGGTTTAATAAAGCCCAGCAGGATTACTTACTGCCGTTTGTGGAAACCGGGCGCTTGATTTTGATCGGCGCCACCACCGAAAATCCCAGCTTTACGGTTATTAGCCCGCTTTTATCCCGCTGCCAGGTGTTTGTGCTCGAATCCTTAGCCAAAAAAGACTTGCTCAAAGTCTTAAAGCGGGGGTTAAGACACCTCCGAGGTGAAAGAAGTTCCCACCTCGGAGGTGAGGCTCAGGATTTTTTAATTGAGTTTAGCAACGGCGACGCCCGGCAGTTATTGAATCTTTTGGAGGCAACGCACCGGCTGTACCGTAAGATCACGGTCGCCAATTTAACCAACGCCCTGCAGAGCAAGTGGCTGCGCTACGACCGCAAAGGCGACGAGCATTTCGATACCATCTCGGCCCTGATCAAGTCTATGCGTGCTTCCGATCCCGACGCCGCTTTATATTATCTGGCCCGCATGGTGGCTGCCGGCGACGATCCCTTGTTTATTGCCCGGAGAATGGTGGTGTTTGCCTCGGAAGACGTCGGCATGGCCCAGCCAACGGCGCTGGTAGTGGCTAACGAGGTCTTTAATGCCTGTAAAATCATTGGCTATCCCGAATGCCAGGAAAATCTGGCCCACGGGGTGGTTTATTTGGCCTTGGCCAAAAAAGACCGGTCGGCTTATGACGCCTACATGAGCGCGCTGGGTGATGTTAAAAAGTACGGCAACCAGCCGATCCCGTTATCGATCCGCAACCCGGTCACCAAGTTGATGAAAAATATGGGTTACGGCCAGGGTTACGAAAAATATCCTAACATTAGTTTATTGCCTGATAGATTGAAAAACAAAAAATACTATTTAAAACAGTAACACTTAAATAAGCGATCGTCTAAATAAGTGTTACGGGAAATTGATGAAAATTAATCTGATTAAAGCCAAAACTATTTTGCAAAAGACCGGCTTGCCGGACTGCGATTGGGTGGTTAATCCTTATACCGGCTGCCGCTTTGGCTGCAAGTATTGTTACGCTGCTTTTGTCGGCCGCTTTACTCACCCCAAAGAGGAATGGGGCAGTTATGTTGACGTTAAAATCAACGCTGCCGAATTGCTTAAAATAGAAATAAGCGGGAAAAAAGGAATTATTCTATTCAGCTCGGTCACCGACCCTTACCAAGGCTTGGAAGCCAAATACCAGTTAACCAGAAAGTGCCTCCAGGTTTTGGCAGACGTGCGTTATAAAGGCGAAGTCGGGATCTTGACCAAGTCCGGTCTGGTTACCAGCGACATTGATATTTTTAAGGAAATTAAAAACATTCACGTTGGCATGACGGTGACTTCTACCGGCGATCCGATTTCCCAATACCTGGAAACCTATGCCACGCCTAACCGCGATCGCCTTAAGGCCCTCAAAAAACTGCATCAGGCGGGAATCAAAACTTACGCTTTCGTTGGGCCGCTGCTGCCGCATTTTGTCTGGCAGGAAAAAGAGATGAAGCAGTTGCTGACAGAATTGAAGCAAACCGGCGTTAGCTATATTTATCTGGAACACCTGAATCTGTCGAAGTATATCCGCGATCGTTTATACCGTTTTCTTAAAAAAGATTACTCCCAGGAATTGGCCAGGTTTAAGCAGGCGCAGTCGCCGGAGTACCGCCGGCAATTAGATAAACTTTTGGCAAAACTGATTAAACAAGTTGGTCTTAAAGTGGCCTACGGTCGGGCAATTTATCATAAAGACAAACAAAGTTGGCAAGCAATGGGACCAAGAAGGATTTAATTGACGAAAGCCTTAAAACTTTACCAGGATTTACTCAAACACTTCGGCGAGCCCGGGCCGTGGCCGTGGTTTGGCCAGGAGCCGGCGCACACAAGCGAGGAAATCATTATCGGCGCGGTTTTAGTCCAGCACACCAATTGGCGCAATGCCGCTTTGGCGATTGCCAATTTAAGAAAAGCGGGTAAAAGCAGTTTACTGGCCATTCGTCGGGCGCGAGCGGAGACGATTAAAAGATTAATCAAGCCCGCGGGATTTTACCGGCAAAAGAGTGAACGGCTAAAAAGTTTGGCCGAGTTTTTGAGCCGGGGTCCGGTTAAACGGGAAGAACTGCTCAAGGTTAAGGGGATTGGCGAGGAAACCGCCGACACGATTTTGCTTTATGCCTATAACCGGCCAACTTTTATTATTGATGCTTACACGGAGCGTTTTGTCAGGCACTTTCAATTAACCAAGGAAAAAAGTTACCAGCCGCTCAAAAATTACTTTGAAACCCGCTTGCCTAAAAATGTTAAACTTTATCAAAGTTATCACGCTTTAATTGTCCAGTGGGGCAAAAATAACCATGGTTGATCAAAAGAAAGTTAAGTCTCATTTTAAGAAAGTCGATCCGGTGATTCACCGGGTGATGGAGGATATCGATTTAGACCAGTGGTGGAATCGGCCAAAAAGAGACTATTTTATCGCGTTATGCCGGGAGATAATCGGCCAACAGCTATCTGGTAAAGTGGCTAACGTTATTTTTACCAGGTTCGAGGGGCTTTTCCCTAAAAGGCAAATTACGCCGGAGCGGATATTAACGCTAACTGATCAGCAGATTAGAGATATTGGTACTTCCTGGGCCAAGGTAAAATATCTCAAAGACTTGGCCAAACAGGTTAAAGCTAAAACGGTTAAGCTGGAGCAATTAGATCAGTTGGCTGACGAAGAGGTGATTAAGACGCTGACTAAAATTAAAGGCGTCGGGCCGTGGACGGCAGAAATGTTTTTGATATTTACCCTAAAGCGCGAGGATGTATTTTCGTTCGGTGATTTAGGGTTAAACAAAGCGATCAAGAAACTTTACGGTAAGCGCAAGCTAGAGCCAATTACTAAACGGTGGTCGCCTTACAAATCTTTTGGTTGTTTAGCCCTCTGGCACAGTCTGGATAATGTATAATTTAGCCATATGTTCATTAGTCCGACTAAAGGCAAACTGGCCCAGCCACAATTGATTGATTGCGTGGCTGATTTTATTGAAGAGAAGCCGGATTTACCCTATCGCCTGATTATCGGCAGTGATTCGCATTTAAGGGGTAAAAACGGGGAAAGCCATTTGAAATTGGTGACGGCGATTATTGTCCACCGGGTCGGTTTGGGCGGCCGCTACTTTTGGCAAGCCCAGCATCTTGAAGAGACAAAAACCTTAAGGGACAAGATTTATGCCGAAACCATGGAATCGTTAAATGTCGCCCAGGATTTTTTACCCAAACTGAATAAGCGCCTCAACGGTCATGGTCATTACCAGCTGGAAATCCACATTGATGTCGGTCGTGCCGGCGAAACCCGGGAAATGATCAAGGAAGTCGCTGGGATTGTGACCGGCAACGGTTATACGGCAATTACCAAACCTGACTCGTATGGAGCCAGTAAGGTTGCTGATAAATACACTTAAAGAACATTAAATATGTTCAAGTGAAAAGGGGGTGAAAATAATGAAAAAATCATTACTCATTATCCTTGCTTTTGTTGCTGTGATGGGCCTTTCCTTGATGTCCACTTACAACGGTTTAGTGACCAAATCGCAAAACATTGATGGTCAGTGGGCCCAGGTGGAAACCCAATATCAGAGGCGGTTTGACCTGATTCCCAATTTAGTCAACTCGGTTAAAGGCATTTTTACCCAAGAGCAGGAAGTCTTCGGCCAGATTGCCGAAGCCCGAACGCGTTATTCCGGAGCCCAGACAGTGGATGCCAAGGCCGAGGCGGCCACTCAAGTAGAGTCGGCCCTCGCCCGCTTGTTGGTGATCGTGGAAAACTATCCCCAATTGCAGTCTAATAAGGCAGTTCAAAGCTTAATGGACGAGCTGGCCGGTACCGAAAACCGGATCAGCGTTGAGAGAAAACGGTTTAACGACCAGGTGCGCGACTACAACACCACGGTGAAGCGTTTCCCGACTAACCTAATGGCCAATATGTTCAACTTTGACGAGCGCGCCTATTTTGAGGCAGTCGAACAGGCAGCCACAGCGCCAAAGGTGGAGCTATGATGTTTTTTGTCAGTCTATTGCTGCTGGGAAAAGTGGCAACAGGCTATGTCAATGACTATGCCGAGATTATTTCTCCGGCGGTAGAAACCAAGCTGGAAACCCGGCTGGAAAGTTTTACCGCCTCGACCGGCAATGAGTTGGCGGTGGTGACTTTAAAATCTCTCGAAGGCGATACGGTCGAGAACACGGCCGTGGCCTTGTTCGAGCAGTGGGGCATCGGCCAAAAAGACAAAGACAACGGTGTTTTACTGCTGGTTGTCCCTAATGAAAGAGAACTTAAGATCGAGGTCGGTTACAGTCTGGAGCCGGTGTTGACCGATTCGCGGGCGGGCACGATCATTCGTGACGTCATCACTCCCAAGTTTAAGGAAAATGATTATGACTCCGGCATTACCGACGGCGCCGAGGCGATCATTGCTGTTCTGGCCGGACAGGAAATAGCCCAATCAGCCGGAACCAATAATTATGACGGTGGCAGGGTGGTGTTGATAATTTTTATCATGGTGATTACTTTTATCTGGTTAATGAGACGCCGGTTCAAGGGCGGGCCGGGCGGTTTTTCCTCGGGCAAAAGCAACCGCAGTAGCTTCGGCGGCTTTTCCGGCGGCTCATCCGGCGGTGGCGGGGCGTCGGGTAGGTGGTAGAATAAATTATGAAATTACTGGTAACCGGCGGCTTAGGTTTTATCGGGAGCAATTTTATTCGTTACTGGATAAAAAAATATCCCCAGGATGAGATTGTTAATCTGGATGTTGAAACCTATGCCGCCAATCATGCCAATTTGGGAGAAATAGAATCACAGGCGCACTATTCTTTTATCAAGGGCGATATTTGTGATTCCAAAGCCGTCGATCAGGCAATGGCCGGCGTCGATACCGTGGTCCACTTTGCTGCCGAGTCCCACGTCGACCGGTCCATAACCGGCCCGGCAGTGTTTGTCATGACCAATGTTGTCGGTACCCAGGTACTTTTGGATGCGGCCGTCAAGCACAAAATTAAACACTTTCACCATATCAGTTCTGATGAAGTCTTTGGCGCTCTGCCCTTAAATACTCCGGAAAAGTTTTCGGAAACGACTCCCTATAATCCCAACAGTCCTTACTCGGCATCAAAAGCCGGCTCCGACCATTTGGTGCACGCCTACCACGTCACTTACGGGTTAAAGACCACGATTACCAATACTTCCAATAACTACGGCCCTTACCAATTTCCGGAAAAACTGATTCCTTTATGCGTCACCAATTTGCTTGAAGGTAAACCAGCGCCGGTTTATGGCGACGGTTTGTACGTACGCGACTGGCTGTACGTAATTGATCACTGCCGGGGAATTGACTTGGTTCTGCATAAAGGCAAATCGGGCGAAACCTATTGTTTAGGTGGGTTAACCGAAGATATTTCTAATTTAGAAATCATGAAAAAAATCCTGAAAATTATGAGAAAAGACGAGGATCAAATCGAGTTTGTCAAAGATCGTCCGGGTCATGACCGCCGTTATGCCCTGGATTGGTCCAAAGCCAAAAAAGAATTGGGTTATCAGCCGAAACACGATTTTGATAACTATTTAGAGCAAACGGTTAAATGGTATGCGGACAACCAGAATTGGTGGAAAAAGATTAAGTATGCCCGCTAAACCAGTAGTTTTCGGCACCGGTTTATCCGGAATGATTGGTTCCCGCCTGGTGGAAATGTTTGGACAAGAGCATGACTTTGTGAATTTGGATTTAGCCACCGGTGTCGATATAACTCGACCGGATCAAATCGAAGAAGTTCTAAAGAAATATCCGTCAACGACCCTGATCCACTTGGCTGCTTTCACCGATGTTTCCAAGGCTTATCAGGAAACCGATAATAAGCTGGGCTTGGTTTATCAGGTGAATGTTTTGGGGACGAAAACCATTGCCGAGGCATGTAAAAAATACAATCATTACCTGATTCATATTTCCACCGACTTTGTTTTTGACGGCACCAAACCAACCGCCTACAGCGAATCTGATCAGCCGCATCCGATCGAGTGGTATGGTCAGACTAAACTGTTAGCCGAAGACGAAGTCACCCGGTCGGGTTGTAATAGTGTTATTGCCAGGACGGCTTTTCCTTTCCGGGCCAAGTTTGAACCCAAGCAGGATTTAGTCAGGAAAATTTTGGACCGGTTAAAAACCAACTCTCTACCGCCGATGTTTACCGATCAAGTGATTACTCCAACCTTTATCGACGATTTATGCCAGGTGTTTAGGATGTTTATGGATAAAAAACCGACCGGGATTTACCACTGCGTCGGCAGTACTTGTTTGTCGCCTTATGAACTGGCTCAAAAGATTGCCGCCGTTTTTGAGATCAAAGCGGAGATCAAGCCCGGCAGTTTCCAGGAATTTTTAAAAACCGACCCCCGCCCCCGCCAGCAGTTTTTAAAACTTTCTAACCTCAAACTCAAACAAGATTTTGGTATAAAAATGAAAACTATCGATGAAGCCCTGGAAACTCTTAAAAATCAACTTATGTGATAAAATTAACCTAACTATGACTCAACAAAAAATACTCAATAGTTTCCAGAAATTTCGAAAATTGTCAGGTAAATCCCGCCGGCGGTTTCTTAGTGCCTTTGAGAAAAAAATGCTTTTACGGACAACTAAGACAGAAAATCCAGAGACCACTTTCCAGATGGTACAAAGAGTTTTAACTAGGTTGCAGTTTAGCTCATGACCAAAAAACCGGGAGAAACAAGTTACCGGGAAACAACTTTTGGCATTATTCCCCGATCAAAACTTATTCTGTTGGAAATTGAGGGGATTAAGCGCGCTTGGGATTTTGTTTTAGACCGGCGGCTAAAAGTAAAGATTGTGATCACGCCCGAACTTATTAAAAAATTACACGGGGTAGGATTTAGTTGGATATTCCCGGAAACATCAGGCAAGTTCCGTAAGGTTGAAGTGACAGTATCCGATCATATCCCGCCCAAATATTATCTATTGCCGCAATTTATGGCCGATTACTGCCAGAATTTAAAAGAGAGGTTAAAACATTTGCCGACTTTTTAATCTTAATTTGCCGCCAATCGAGCTTAAAGTGGAAACCAAAAATGGCCGGAAAAGATATGTGGCTGCGCTGAAACAGGCTGATGCCGGTGATGACTCGGCTTTAGTTAAATTAATCAGGGAGGCAGTTGAGGAGACTGCAGGAGAGGTTTAGACTGATTTATGAAACTGGGAATTATTATTTACTCCAACGATCCGGAAACAGTCTGGAATGCGTTCAGGCTGGGTAATTTTGCTCTCAAAGAAAATGATGAGGTAAAAATATTTTTACTGGGTAAAGGGGTGGAATGCGAATTGATAGATACCGATAAATTTAAAGTTACCGAACAAATTAAAGAGTTGGTTGCCGGCGGCGGGAAAATTTTCGCCTGCGGTACTTGTCTAAAAATCCGCCACCGTTCCGGTTCGGCTGTCTGCCCGCTTTCTTCAATGCAGGATTTGTACGATTTGATCAAAACCAGTGACAAAGTCGTGAGTTTTTAAGTAGTTCAATGATTTAAATCATTGAACTAGGTCCGGGCGGCGGGAGCGGGTGCGTTGGTGAGATTGCCGGAGGCGCAAATTATTGTTATAATATTGGAATATGCAGACAAAAATGCTTAACTATCGAGTGATTGTAACACCGGACAAACAGACAGGCACCGGAAAGGCCGGGTTTACCGCTCTTTGCCCCACTTTAGGCGTGGCTGATGATGGCGATACAATTGAAGACGCCTTAGCAAATCTTAAGAGTGCGATTCAGGTTTATGTTGATAGTCTGATTGAAGATAATGAATCAGTGCCGACTGATCAGCCGGAACACGATATTGTAACGACAACGCAAATTACTACTTCACAAAATTTCCAGTTTGCTTAAAAGTTTTAATGCCCAAACTACCACAGATTAAACCGAAAATCATAGAAAAAGTGTTGTTAAAAATCGGTTTTATCCCCCGCCCGGGTAAAGGTAGTCACATTGTTTTCAAACATGCCGACGGCAGAAGAACAGTTGTCCCCGTTCACAATTATCCGGTTAGAACAGGGACATTAAGAGCGATTTTGAAACAAATTGATTTGCCGGTTAAAGAGTTTTTGAAATTATTGTAGATCTGGCCGGCGCATTTTGGTCCGGGCTTTACTTTGTTCCTCCCGCCATTTTTTAATTTCAGCGTGGTTGCCGGAGAGTAAAATCGGCGGGACGGGCCTATTTTTATATTTTTCAGGGCGGGTATATTGAGGATACTCCAACAAATTTTGGGAAAAAGACTCTTCCAGCAAAGACGCTTCTTTGCCGACGACGCCCGGCAAGAGGCGGACGACAGCATCGACAATCACCATTGCCGGAATTTCGCCGCCGGTCAAAACGTAATCGCCGATCGAAATTTCTTCGTCGACGAGCGTACGGATCCGCTCGTCATAGCCCTCGTAGTGGCCGCAGATCAGAATTAGATTTTTATAACTGGATAATCTTTGGGCAATTTTTTGGTTAAAAGTTTGTCCTTGTGGTGTTAATAAAATAATTCTGGGATCTGGGATCTTAGATCTAAGACCTGAGATGGCCCGGTCCAAAACGTCAACTTTTAAAACCATGCCCGGCCCGCCGCCGAAAGGTTTATCATCAACGGTTTTGTATTTATCGATTGACCAGTCGCGCAGATTATGAATTTTAATGGCAGCAATTTTTTTGGTTTGCGCCCGTTTGATTAAACTCTCGGAAAACACCGAGTCAAATAACTTGGGAAAAAGCGTTATAATATCAATCTTCATGACTATAGTAATAGTATATGATAAAATTAACCTGTATGAATATCCAAAGTATCAAGATCAAAATCACCCCGATTCTTAAAGATCAAGGGGTGATTAAGGCAGCTGTTTTTGGTTCCTACGCTACCGGTGAGGCCAAACAATCCAGCGATGTTGATTTATTGGTTGAGCTAGATGATGAAAAGAGCCTTTTTGACCTGATTGGACTGAAATTAGACATGGAGGATAAATTGAAAAAAAAGGTAGACCTTCTAACCTACAATGCCATTCATCCGCTTCTTAAAGACATTATTTTAAATGAACAACAGGTAATTTATGAAAAAAGATCCTAAATTTTTTCTGATCTGACGGGGTTAATCTGAATGATTACGGTTTCCGGAAAAGTGGTGAAAGGCGAGGCGGTCGGGCGGACCATCGGTTTTCCCACGGCTAATTTACAGCTAGCGGCTAAACCGCGTTGCCGCCACGGAGTTTATGCCGCCTTGGTTACCTTTGACAAAAAAAACTATTTAGGCCTGGCCTATTTCGGCCCCCGGTATATTTTTGGACAAACCAGGGATAACTTTGAAGTTTATTTATTTAATTTTGATAAAAATATATACGGCGAAAAATTGCAAGTAAAATTATTAAAATTCTTAAGAGCGCCCAAGTCGGTTAAAAAATTAAATGAGTTAAAGAAACTATTAATGGCAGATGTAGCCAAGCTTAACGACCAGGTGATTTTGGTTAATCGCCGGGATCAGATTTTAGGCATCGAAGAAAAAACTAAAGCCCATCAGGGTAAGGCAAAACTGCACCGGGCGATTTCCATTCAACTGTTTAATCAAAAAGGCGAGTTGTTAATTCAGCAGCGGTCAAAATATAAAAAGTTGTTCCCGTTAATTTGGGCGAATACGGTTTGTACCGATGTTCGGCCTTATGAAACGTATCCGGTAGCGGCCGAGAGGAGATTAAAAGAAGAGTTTGGACTGAAAGCCAGATTAAAACCGGTTTTCAAATTTTCTTATGCGGCAGCTTGGGGGCGGGGTGGAGAAAAAGAAATCGACCAGGTTTTTTTCGGCCGGGTGACCGGACAGCCGAGACCTAACCTTAAAGAGATTGCCGCGTGGCGATTTATTAGCCTGGCAGAGGCAAAAGCCAGACTTAAAGATTTTGCGCCTTGGCTTCAGCTGATCCTGAAAAGAATCAAGCCATCTGATATAGTAATCTCATGAAAATCTGCGTTTTGGGTACCGGCTACGTTGGTTTGGTGACCGCCGCGGTGTTTTCCGAGTTGGGCCATGAAGTTGTCGGTTTGGACATTGATAAAACCAAGGTTGCCAGCCTGCGGCAGGGGAAGATTCCCATTTACGAACCGGGTTTAGACCAGCTGGTCAGTAAAAATCTGGATAGCGGCCGTTTAAGTTTTACCACTTCTTACCCGGAAGCCCTCAACCATGTTGAGGTAATTTTCATCTGTGTTGGCACGCCGCCAAAACCTGATGGCAGCTATGACTCACGCTTTGTCTATGCCGCCGCGCAAGCCATCGCTAAAGACCTCAAAAATGAAGCGGTGATTGTTATCAAAAGTACGGTGCCGCCGTCGACCAGTATCAAAGTTAAAAAGATTATTCAAAGAGCCACCAAGGTTAAATTCAGCGTCGCCTCAGTGCCCGAATTTTTGCGCGAAGGTCAGGCAGTCAACGACGCTCTCCATCCCAGCCGGGTAGTCATCGGTACGGATTCGAAACCAGCCGAAAATACTTTGGTTAAATTACATCAAAAGCTGAAATGCCCGATTTTAACCATGTCTTCGGAATCGGCGCAATTGGTTAAATATGCCAGCAATGCGATGTTGGCCACGCGGATTTCTTTTATTAACGGTATGGCGATTTTGGCAGATAAAGCCGGAGCGGATATTACCGATGTCGCTAAGGGCTTGGGGTTAGATCCGCGGATCGGCAGCAGTTTCCTGCAGGCGGGATTGGGTTACGGCGGCTCTTGTTTTCCCAAAGACACCTGGGCGCTGATCGCTTTTGCCAAAACACACGGCTACGACTTTAAGTTTTTGAAAGAAGTTGATCAGGTTAATAATGACCAGGTTGATTATTTTATCGATAAAATCAAAGCCGGACTGGGAACGTTTAAGGATAAAACTTTAACTATTTTAGGTTTGGCGTTTAAGCCCAACACCGACGATTTGCGCGAGGCCCGATCAACCCTAGTGATTGATAAACTGAACCAGCGGGGCGCTTTAGTCAAGGCTTACGACCCGGTAGTAAAGGGAAAATACACTGACGCCTATGAGGCGTTAACCAGCAGTGACGGTTTGGTTTTGGTTACCGAATGGCAGGAGTTTCTTGATTTAAACTGGAACAAGGTTAAACGGTTGATGAGCCAGCCTAACATTTTCGACGGGCGCAACTTTTTTGACCAGGAAAAATTAAAAAAACAAGGTTTTAAATATTGGGGTATCGGTCGGTCATGACCATCGCTTTTATTACCGGCATTACCGGCCAGGACGGTTCTTATCTGGCCGAGTTTTTATTAGCCAAAAACTATCAAGTGGTAGGTTTAGTTAGCGCCAAACACGACATCGGTGGGCAAAATATCGCCGCCATAAAAAATAAAATCAAATTAGTCAGCGGCGATTTGTTGGACCGGAATTCACTGGCGGCGGCGATCAAACAATATCAGCCGGACGAAATCTATAACTTGGGCGGGATGACCTTTGTGCCCAAGTCCTGGGACGAGCCTAGCTTAACTTTTGACATTAATACTTTGGGGGTAACCAGGATCTTGGAAGCGATCCGGGACCACGCGCCTAAGTCAAGATTCTACCAAGCGACTTCAGCCAAGATTTTTGGCCGGCCGGCCGAGTCGCCGCAGACGGAAACGACGCCGCTTAACCCGGTCGATCCTTATTCGGTTTCCAAAGCCGCCGCCCATTATCTGGTCCAGGCGTTTCGTAATCATTTTGGCATTTTTGCCGTTTCCGGGATTTTATACAATCACGAGTCCGAACGGCGCGGACCGGAATTTGTCACCCGGAAAATTACGCAAACCGCCGTTAAAATCAAGCTGGGTTTGGAAAAACAACTGACACTAGGCAATCTTGACGATCGGCAGGACTGGGGCTATGCCCCGGATTATATCGAGGCGATGTGGCTGATGCTTCAGCAGGAGAAAGCCGCTGATTATATTATTGCTTCCGGTCAGTCGCATTCGGTCAGGGAAGTCTGTGTGATTGCCTTTTCCTATTTAGGTTTATCCTATCGAGACTATGTTATTACTGATAAAAATTTAATCAGAAAGACAGAGGCGAGGGAATTGTTAGGTAATGCCGGTAAAGCCGAGCGGATTTTGGGTTGGCGGCCCAAAACCAGCTTTAAAGATATGATTATCAAAATGACGGAAAATGATCTAAAATTGCTAAGGAGAAAATCATGAAGAAACGTGCCTTAATCACCGGCATTACCGGCCAGGACGGCTCTTATTTGGCCGAGTTTTTATTAACCAAAGATTACCAGGTTTTTGGCCTGACCCGCCGGACCAGCACCAGCAATTACGACCGGATTAAAGAGATTATTGACGAGATTACTTTAATACCGGGAGACTTACTGGACGAACATTCTTTGACCAACGCCATCAAGGAATCCCAGCCGGACGAGATCTACAATTTAGCCTCCCAATCGTTTGTGCCCGCCTCCTGGAGCCAACCGGTCCTGACCGGTGAATTTACTGCTTTGGGGGTGACCCGGATGCTGGAAGCGATTCGTTTGGCCAAACCCGAAGCTCGTTTTTATCAAGCTTCGTCGTCGGAAATGTTCGGCAAAGTCCAGGAAACGCCGCAAACGGAAACGACACCGTTTTACCCCAGGAGCCCTTATGGCGTGGCCAAAGTTTACGGCCACTGGATTACGGTCAACTACCGTGAGTCCTACAAGTTATTTGCCGTTTCCGGAATTCTTTTTAACCACGAATCGCCGCGGCGGGGATTGGAATTTGTCACTCGGAAAATTACCCACGCCGTTGCCCGGATTAAATTGGGCCGGCAGAAAACATTACCCTTAGGCAATCTGGAAGCCAAACGCGACTGGGGTTATGCCCCCGACTACGTCCGGGCGATGTGGCTGATGCTCCAACAGGAAAAACCGGAAGATTTTGTCATCGGCACCGGCAAAACCTGGTCGGTAGAGAATTTTGCCAAAATTGCTTTTGAGGCGGTCGGCTTAAACTGGCGGGATTACGTCGAAATCGACAAAAGCCTGATTCGGCCGGCCGAGGTTGAACTGCTGCGGGCCGATCCGGCTAAAGCCAAAAAAATCCTAGGCTGGCAGCCGAAAATCGGTTTTGAGCAAATGATTAAAATTATGGTCGAGGCCGACTTAAAACGGGAGCGGGAATAATGAAGATTGTGGTAGTCATCCCGACCTACAACGAAAAAGACAACATTGGCGCCACGATCGATAATTTAATCAAGGTTCTGACTCAAATTCCCGCCCGGCACCAAGCGGAGATTTTAGTGATTGACGACAATTCCCCCGACGGCACGGCCGAGATCGTCAAACAAAAAGCCAAACTCGAACCGAGGATTAAGTATTTGCCCAATCGGCATAAGGCCGGCTTAGGCGCCGCCTATATTAAAGCTTTCCGCTATGCCATGGACAAGCTGGGTGCTGATGCGGTTTTCGAATATGACGCCGACGGCTCCCATCAACCAAAATATATTCCGGGTATGGTGGGTGAGTTGGACAAGGGCGCTGACGTGGTTGTGGGTAGCCGCTATGTTCCCGGCGGCAGTATGCCGGACAATTGGGGTTGGGACCGGAAACTGATTTCCTATCTTGGCAATTTTATCGCTCGCTCGGTTCTTTGGGCTTGGCAATACAAAGACATGACTTCCGGTTTCCGGGTGACCAAGACGAGTTTCTTAAAGCAAGTGGATTTGGACAATTTGTTATCCAAACAATTTGCCTACAAAATTCACCTTTATTATGCCCTACATCGGTTGGGCGCAAAAATCGTCGAGTTTCCGATTGATTTTATTGACAGGAGTTTGGGTTCCAGCAAGTTTCCCCGGAACAATATCCTTGATTCTTTGCGGGTGGTCTTTACTTTGCGCTGGCGCCAAAATGAAAAACTGTTTAAGGTATTGTTGGTTGGCGGTTTGGGAAGCGTGGTTCAGCTGATTGTCTACAATCTGTTTCGGTTGAGAATGAATTTAGCCTTAGCCCAGAATTTATCAATCGAAACGGCGATAGTTTCTAATTTTATCTTTAACAATATTTGGACCTTTAAAGAAAAAGGCTGGAGTATGGTCAGGTTTATTAAGTTTAATTTATCTTCGTTCGGATCATTAATCATTCAAAACATTGTGTTGCTTGGCGGAGTAAGGCTTTTGGGACAATCAATAAAAATCGAAAATATTTTGGTGACGATTGGCATTATTATAGGAGCAATCTGGAATTATTTGATGTATACCCGGGTGGTTTGGAAAGCAAAATGATTGCCGTTTTGACGCTTTTGGCAGGATTTCTAAGGCTGTACCGGCTCGAGCCGAGCCTGCAGTTTTTAGGCGACCAGGGCCGGGATGCCTTGGTAATGTATCGTTTGCTGGCTCATGGCGACTTTCCTTTCATCGGACCAATTACTTCGGTCGGCGGTTTTTATTTGGGCCCCTTATACTATTATCTAATGGCCCCGTTCCTCTGGCTGGCCCGGTTTAACCCGGTCGGTCCGGCCGTGGCCACGGCAATTTTGGGAACTTTAACCGTTCCGGCTTTATACCTGGTTGCCAAAAAACTTTTTTCTCACAGAGTTGGTTTATGGGCAGCCGGCTTGTATGCTTTGGCTTACATTCCCATCAGCGAAACCCGGTCCGCCTGGAATCCTAATCTTATGCCTTTAGCTGCCCTGGGTATAATCTACGGCTTTCAGACTAGGAATTTGCTGCTGGCGGCAGTCTCCTTGGGTGCGGCCTTACAGCTTCACTATATGATTGTGTTTTTGGCGCCGGTGATTCTTTGGCAAGTGTTTTTGGTCAGGAAAAAAGTCAAGGAACTGTTGATCGCTTTGGTGATTTTACTACTGATGATGACCCCGCTGATTTTGTTTGAAGTTAAGAATAACTGGCTCAACGTTAAAGGCTTGATGGAATTTTTAACCAAACATCAATATGGCAGTTTGAATCTGTGGGAGGTAGCCAAAAATACCGTCGGCCGGAGCGAGCAGGCAATCGGTATGGTCCTGGGTTTTGGCCGGGATTTTAGCAGCTTAAGGACGTGGGTCACCCGGGTTTTTTTGCTGCTGCTGCTGATATTTTTCAAGCGGGTTAAGTTTTTAGGTATATATTTACTATCAACAATTGCCATGCTGGCGGTTTATCAGGACAATATTTACCCCCACTATTTGGGTTTTCTTTTCCCGGCGGTGTTTATTTTAACTGCGGCAATTTTAAGCCGGATGCCGAAGCTGTTTTTGCCCGCGTTTGCGGTTTTGTTTTTAGCCTACAATCTGCCGCCGATAAACTCTTTGCTCCGGCAAAACGGCAATTTGGCCAATGTGCAAAAGACCGCCAAATTTATCAGTGAAGATATTCGGCTTAATAATTACCGGCAAGTTAACTTGGCTTTGATCGACGGCACCCGCGATTATCCGGCGATGAACTTTCGCTATTTTCTGACTGTAAAAGGCATTGAGGTTTTAGGCATCGATCAATACCCCCAAACGCGGATTCTCTATTTGATTTCTCCTTACCGGCAAACCGAGATTTTACAGCAGCCGATGTGGGAAATTCAAGCCTTGCTGCCGGCCGAAGTGGTTGAATCCTGGGAGTGGCCGGATCGGGAAAATATCTATAAAATTAAGCGATTATGAGCGATTTGTCCGTGGTCATTCCCGCTTTTAACGAAATGGGCAATTTTTCCGCCGGCAAGCTCGACCAAGTGGCCGACTATCTAAAAAGTAAAGATCTTGACTGGGAAGTAATTGTCAGCGATGACGGCTCGACTGACGGTTCGACTGACAAAATTAGGGCATATGTCGAGGATCAGTCTAATTGGCGATTTCTGACCAATCCTCATCAAGGGAAAGCCATGACTGTCAAAGCGGGGATCGATGCCGCCGCCTCAAAATATGTGCTGTTGACTGATTTTGACCAAGCCACGCCGCTTAGCGAAGTGGAAAAACTTCTGCCCTTTATCGATAAAGGCTATCAAATCGTCATCGGCTCGCGCGAAGTCAAAGGGGCGCTAAGGCAGCAGGAGCCGTGGTACCGCCACCTGATGGGTAAAGTCTTTAATAGCTTGGTCCAGCTGGTAGTCATCCGCGGGATTCACGACACCCAGTGCGGTTTTAAAATTTTTGAGACGAATGTGGCCCAAGATTTATTTTCCCGGTTAAAAGTTTATCGTCCCCAAAAAGAAAAACACGCTTTTACCGGCGCTTTTGACGTCGAACTCTTGTTTTTAGCCGCCAAAAGGGGAGTCAAGATCGCCGAAGTCCCGGTCCATTGGTATCACGCGTCGACGACCCGGGTTAATCCCTGGCGGGACTCGATCAGAATGTTTGGTGACGTTTTAAAAATCCGCTGGGCCGATTTAAACGGCAGTTATCGATGACGATTTTATATATTTTATCCTGGCTACTGCTGGTGATTTATTCTTTTACCCGCCAGGATTTGAATTTGACTTGGTACAACCAGCTGACGGCGCCGCTGCAAACTCTTGGTTGGTATCAGCGGCCGCTGGCGACGCTGGTGTTTGTGGCGTTAGTTTTTTTAGTTTTTATAATTTATTTATATTTAATTAAGAAAAAAATTAAATTTATTTATTTATTAATTATCGCCGCCGCCGGCATTTTTGCTTACCCAATGTTTTCTTACGATCTGTTTAACTATTTATTCAACGCCAAAATGATTTGGATTTATCACGTTAATCCTCATGTCCGGACGGCGATCGAATTTAGCCGCGACCCGATGCTCCGCTTCATGCAAAACGTCCACACGCCGGCGCCTTATGCTTACGGCTGGACAATCGCTTCGCTCCTGCCCGGCCTGGTTTGGTTTAGCGGCAAATTCACTCTGGCGTTTTGGGCGATGAAAGGTTTTGTGGCTGTCTTTTGGCTGGGGCAGTTGTGGATTTTACAAAAACTCGTCCGGCGTTTATTTCCCCAAGAGCCCTGGCGTTTCTGGCTATTTGCTTTAAACCCGCTGGTTCTGGTGGAAACTTTGATCAACGGCCACAACGATGTAGTGATGATGTTTTTGGCGCTGTTATCCTATTGGCTTTTATTAAACGGTAAAAAAATCCACGCAATGTTCTTATTATTGCTTTCCGCCTCGATCAAATACGCCAGTATTGTTATCCTTCCAATACTTCAGGTTCGGAACCTGAAGAAGATTGATATACCTAGCTTTTCGTCTTTGGCCCTTTTGGCCGTGATATTTACCCGGCCGGAACAATTACATTCCTGGTATTTGCTTTGGGCGTTTTCTTTTGCGGTTTTGGCCAAACCCAAATGGTTGGTGAGTCTTTTTACGGCTTTAACTTTCGGCGCTCTTTTACGCTACGCTCCCTATATTTATTTTGGCCACTGGGATCCGCCGGTTTATCTCCTGCGTAACCTAATCTGGGTGAGTTCTTTGGCGTTTGTGCCCCTGATTTTGAAGCGTACGAAGTAATCGTACCTTTCAAGGGTGGGTACAAATTGTATATACCCTTTGAATTGTCCGAAAAAATCGGACAATTGAAATTATGAGTGACTTTCCACCTTAGAGGTGGAAAGTAGAAAACCTTAGCCTGCAAGGTCCAACCCTGCAGGCGTCGTGACATTTTGTCACGGGTTGAAATTTACCTACAAGGACAGTCCCTGTAGGTAAATCGCGTCTTAGTCAATTTAGTGGTTGGCTCCGATCAATTCCCGGGAAAAATTCCGGGAAGTTTTATCTGATAAAAAGATTTTTAATATTGGTCGGGGTAATTGGTAAGCCTGCAAGGACAGTCCCTGTAGGCTCGAGTTTGATGCTAAAATAGAGGGATGATCTGGATTGCGGCTCTGCTCGTTTTTGGGTTTACCCGCTTGGTCAACCTGGATTTAATCCCGATTTTTGCCGACGAGGCGATTTATCTTCGCTGGGCCCAGCTGCTGGCTTTTGACTGGCGTCATCTGTTTGTGCCGTTAACCGACGGCAAGACGCCGCTGTTTATGTGGCTGCTGGCGCCGTTTTTAAGATTGGGTTTTGACCCGTTATTAACCGGCCGGATTTTGTCGGCCGTCAGCGGTTTGGGGACAGTCGCCGGCATTTATTTCTTAGCCAAAAAACTGTTTGACCAAAAAACCGCGTGTTTGGCAGCCGGGCTGGCTTTGGTCCAGCCGTTTCTGCTGTTTTATAACCGGATGAGCTTGACTGATAGTTTATTAACCGGACTGATTGTCTGGTCAGTGTATTTCGGTACGGGAGTTAAGTTAGGGATAACCGCCGCTTTGGCAATATTGGTTAAACCATCAGCCTTAAGTTATTTAATTTTAGCCCCAATTTTTAAAATTAAAGCCTGGCGTCAGCATTTAACGGCGGGAATAATTGTTATTACAGTCTATAACTTGCTGCGGTTGTCTGATTCATTTTATATGATCAAGCAGCGCAGTTTGGACTACCTGCAGGGTCCAACCCTGCAGCATTGGTTCAGCACAGTTCAGGTTTTCGGCGGCTGGCTATTAAGTTATTTGGGCTGGCCGCTGATTTTTGCCTTCATTCTGGCTTTGATTATTGGCGCCAAGTTTAAAGAGAAGAAAATCGGCATTTTGAGTTTGTTTATTTTACTGCCGTTTTTGGCCCTGGCGGCGGTAGGCAAGATCGTTTATCCCCGGTATTTATTGCCCATGGTGCCGTTTGTATTAATTATTGCCAGCTGGGGAATAATCAGATTAAACAGGTTGGGATTATTATTGATAGCGGTCGGGGTGCTAAGTTGGTTAAGATTTGACTATTATCTATTGACCGATCCGGTTAAAGCGCCTCTCCATTTGGCGGAAAAAGAACAATTTTTTTATGACTGGTCGGCCGGTTATGGTCTCGAAGAAATCCGCCAATATTTATTGGCTTTACCCACTGACAAAAAAATCGTCGTGGCCACCGAAGGTTCGTTCGGGACTTTGCCCAATGGTTTAGAAATATATTTTTCCGGCCATCCCAATATTCAAATCTTAGGCGTTGGTTTTCCCGCGGGGGGAATGTCGTCAGGCATGGAGCAGGCTTTGAGCGAGATCAAGCGCTTGTTCTTGGTGGCCAATAAGGATCGTTATACTTTTCCCAGCCCTGATCGTTTGAAGTTGGTGGGTGAATATCCGCGTCCAAAAGGCCAAACTTTACTTTTTTATGAAATTTATTAAATATCTTTGGCCGTTATTGGTTCTGCCGGTTTTATGGCCGATTTTTAGAAACGATTTTTTCCAAATGCATGACTTTACCCACGTCGCCCGCTTGGTCGAGCTGGACCTGGGCTTTAAAATGGGACAGTTCCCACCCCGCTGGGCGCCGGATTTTGGCTGGGGCAACGGCATGCCTTTGTTTCATTTTTACGGCCCTCTGCCTTATTACTTGGCCGAACTGCTTTATTTAATTAAACTGCCGGCAGTTTGGGCGATTAAAGCCATTTTTGCCTTAAATTACCTGGCCGGTTTTTATTTCATGTATTTATGGGCTAAGGAACATTGGGGTAAGTGGGGCGGGTTTATTAGCGCCCTGGCTTTTATTTACCTGCCTTACCGGGCGGTCCAGTTTTACGTCCGCGGCTCTTTAGGCGAACTCACCGCCATGACTTTTATACCCTTGTTTTATTTTGCCGCTGCCAAGAAAAAAACCATACTGGCCGCATTAGCTTGGACCGGAATATTCTTGTCACATAATGTCATTGCTCTGTTTAGTTTGGGATTTTTTGGTTTATACTTTTTATGGCATAGGCAGGAATGGCGTCGTTGGCTGATTGTCTCCGGTTTAACTTTGGCTTTGACCGCCTGGTTTATCGTTCCGGCGTTTTTTGAAAAAAACCTGACCGTGGTTGACAGCCTCACCGGCGGTTATTCTCATTATTCGCTCCACTTTATTTATTTGCGCCAATTGTGGGATCGGAGCTGGGGCTACGGCGGCTCGATTTTCGGCCTGGAGGACGGCTTATCTTTTCAACTTGGTTGGCCGCACTTGCTGCTGATTTTGCCCGCTGTCCGCCTCTGGTGGAGGCTAAAGTATTTTTGGCTGGCACTGGCTTTGTCGATCTTCATGATGACCTTTCACTCGAAGTTTATTTGGGATGCTATCCCCATTTTAGCTTTGGCCCAGTTTCCCTGGCGTTTATTAGCCTTTGCCGGGACGTTTGTGGCTTTTTTTGTCGGGTCGGGGATAAAAAATAAATTTTTCGCTCTGATCATTGGAGTAGCCATTATTGGTCTTAATTTCCAATATTTCCGGCCGGCAAAATTTTCTCCGGTTAACGATTATTACTATACCGACCGTCAGCGGATTACCAACCAAATGAGCGATATTTTGCAGGATTATTTGCCAAAAAATTACGACGATTTTCCTACAGCCACTGGCGGCAAAACGCCACTCGAGTCCTGGTCGGATATAATCAGTTTATTAAGTTGGATCGGCCTTATTTTTTATTATGCTCGAACCAGAAGAACTTGATTTAAACGAGATCAGCCACCGGGCCGTTTCCGGGGTGATGGTGTTAACTGTCAGAAAGTTTTTGCTCAAAGCGGTCAACTATTTGGGCAGTATCATTTTGGCCCGGCTGCTCCTGCCGGAAATTTTCGGCATTTTTGCCATCGTCAGCTTTATCATTACTTTTTTTGGCTTTTTCTCGGACGTCGGCTTGGGCGCGGCCCTGATTCAAAAAAAAGACAAGTTGAGCTCCAAAGATCTGGCAGTCACTTTTACTCTCCAGCAGATTTTAGTGGTGACGGTGACCGGATTGATTTGGCTGGCGGCGCCGTTTTTCGCCAATAAATACCAGCTGGGATTGCAGGGAATTTGGCTACTGCGGATTTTTTCCCTGTCTTTGTTTTTAACCTCCTTAAAAACCATTCCCTCGATTCTGTTGGAGCGCCAGCTTCAATTTAAACGCTTGATTTGGCCGGAAGTAGTCGAAGTCATCTCGTTTCAAATCATTGCCGTCACTCTGGCTTACATGGGTCTGGGTGTTTGGAGTTTTATTTTGGCCCTACTTGTCAGAAGCTTGCTGGGCACAATAGTTTTATTTTATCTATCCCCCTGGCGGATTAGCTTTGCCTGGGATAAGCCGATTGCCAAAAGGCTGGTGTCTTTCGGCATTCCTTATAACCTCAATGGTTTTATCGCCACCATCAAAGACGCGGTCATGCCGATTTTCGTCGGTGCGGTTTCCGGGGCCGCCGCCGTCGGCTATTTAAACTGGGCCTTAACTTTTTCCAAACTGCCGATTCTGTTCATGGCCGATATTTTTCGGGTAACCTTTCCCACTTACTCGCGGATTCAGGGCAATAAAGAAGTGTTGAAAAAAGCCATCGAAAAGACGATCAGGTTCACCAATTTATTTTTGTTCCCGACCACGTTTTTGCTGGCGGCGCTCGCCCGGCCGATCGTGACGATTATCTTTACCGACAAATGGCTGCCGGCCCTGCCGGCCTTTTACATCCACTTAATCGGGATTATTATCGTCGGCATTACCAATACTTTTATGGATGCTTTTTGGGCATTGGGTAAGACCAAGATCGCCGTCAAATTATTAATCATTTATACTGTGGTTAACTGGGGTGTCAGCGTTCCCTTAGTTTATCTTTTGGGTTTTAATGGCGCGATGATCGGTTCGGTTGTAGTCTTGTATGTGTCTTTGCCCCTGACTTGGTACTATATTAGGAAAATTGTTAAGGTTGAAGTCATCAAGCACATTTGGCCGGCATTTGTAGCCAGCGCTTTGGCTGGATTATTAGCCTTCAAAATAAACTTCTTGGCGACCAATTTAATCAGTCTTTTCTTGGTGGGACTATCGGGCGGCTTGGTTTATTTAGCCGGTTTATTGGCTTTTGACAGGAGAAGATTAACTGCCGATATTGTCTGGCTCTGGAGTATAATTAAGCATCCATGATTAAACTGTGCACGGTGATTTTGGAATACCAGAACCCCAAGATGACCCTGGAAACAATCGAGTCGCTTGAAAAAGCGCGCTTGCCCGAGGGCGTCAAGCAGCAGATCGTGGTGGTTGACAACAGTCCGGTGCCCGACGGCTCTTTAAAAAAAGCCTTGAAAAAATTTAAAAACATCAAGCTGATCACCACTTTGCAAAATACCGGCTTTGCCGGCGGCAATAATCTAGGCATCAAGCGCGGCCTGAAATGGGGAGCAGAATATTTTTTACTGATTAATAATGACGTGGTTGTTGACCGCCAATTTTTGCATCATCTGCTGGCGGCCAAAGCCGATCTGGCCGTGCCCAAAATCTATTTTGCCAAGGGCTACGAGTATCATAAAGACCGGTATCAGGCGGATGAGCTGGGGAAAGTGATTTGGTACGCCGGCGGCCAGTTTGACTGGAAGGAAGTTTTCGGCCGGCACCGGGGCGTCGACGAAGTCGATACCGGCCGGTACGACCAGACCAAAGCGGTCGACTTTGCCAATTTTTGCTGCGTGCTGATTAAAAAAGAGGTTTTTGCCAAGATTGGACTACTTGACCCGGACTATTTTCTTTATTGGGAGGATGCCGATTTTTCCCACCGAGCCCAACTGGCCGGCTTCAAACAAGTGTTTGTGCCGCAAAGCAAAGTTTGGCACAAAAGCTCGGGCAGCTCGGGCTCCGGCTCGCAGCTTCACGATTATTACATTACCCGGAACCGCTTGGTGTTTGGCTTTAAGTATGCTGTTTGGCGCACTAAGCTGGCCTTACTGCGGCAAAGCTTCAGGCAACTATTAACCGGCCGTCCCGGTGAAAGAAAAGGCGTGATTGATTTTTATTTACACCGGTTGGGGAAAGGCAGTTTTATATGAAATTGAGCGTCATTGTTTTAACCCGGAATAACCAGGAATTTATCGGTAAATGCCTGGAATCAGTCAAGGGTTGGGCCAAAGAAATCGTCGTCATTGACGCCGGCAGCACTGATAAAACTTTATCAATTGCCAAAAAATATAACTGCCGGATAATTCACCAGCCGTGGCTGGGGTTTTCCCGCCAGCGGACTTTAGGAGCGCAAAAAGCTACCAGTGAATGGGTATTTTATTTGGATGCCGACGAGCGAATGGGTAAAGAATTGAAAAAAGAGATTGACCGTTTGTCGAAGGCTCCGGCCGAGGCGGGCTTTCAGGTTAAGCGGAAAAACTTTATTTTGGGTAAGTGGTTACAAAAAGGCGGCTGGTATCCTGACAGGCAGACCCGCTTGATCAATAAAACCAAGTTAAACCAATGGGTCGGTCGGATCCACGAGTACCCCAGTCTTACCGGCGCGACCGGGAGTCTGGAAGCGCCGATTGTTCACTTAACCCACCGGGGGATAAACTGGAATCTGAAAAAAACCATTACTTATACCGACCAAGTAGCCGATTTAATGTACCGGGCGGGCAAGTTCCGCCTGCGCTGGTGGCATTTATTCACCGCTCCCTTGAGACAGTTTTGGCACCGAGGCATAGTCAAAGGCGGGTTGTTTGAAGGCATGGAAGGGTTGATCACGGTTTTGTACCAAGTCTTTGACACGTTTATTACTTACGCCAAACTGTGGGAGAAGCAGCAAACTGAGTCAATGAAACAAAAATATCAAAAGCTCGATGGCCGATAAAGTTTTTGTTCCCAAAACTAATCAGTCACACTGGGATTCTTACTGGCAAAAAACCAATTACCAGCGGGAAATGGAATTGTGCCGGAGTGACGACCTACTGCCGATTTTTGGAAAGTATCTGACTAAGAAGCAAACGATTATCGAAGCCGGCTGCGGCGCGGGCAAGTGGGTGATTTATTTGGGTAAAAAAGGGTACAACATTGTCGGCGTCGATAACAATCGTTTGGGTTTGAGGAAGCTTAAAGATTATTACCCGCCCGCCCGCGCCAAATTAGGCGACGTCCGCCGCCTGGCGTTTAAGTCAGACAGTTTTGACGTTTATATTTCTTTGGGGGTGGTTGAACATTTTATCGACGGCCCGCCGGCGGCTTTGGCTGACGCGTTTCGGGTGGTCAAACCCGGAGGCTTGGCAATCGTTGAAGTGCCTTTCGACAATAAGCTTCGCCGTTTAAGAAGGCTTTTGGGCAAGCTCAAGTTCTGGAGGCGAAGGCCCAAAGATTGGGAGTTTTATGAATATCACTATACTAAAAACGAACTAAAACAATTTATGCTGCAAGCCGGATTTATTAATCTCAATTTTTTTCCTAAAGACGATTTAAATCCGCAAAAAAGCCTCGGCTTGTGGCTCGACTGGCCCAAGTTAAGGCGGGAAAAAGATAATCCTGACTTTCGATTGATTAGGGCAGGGCAAGTGGTAAAAAAAATACTGCCTCGTTGGTGCTACAGCGCCTGCGTCGTTTGCGTGGGGAGGAAACCAAGATGAGCCGGATCGGTCTTTACAGTCCGTTTGCCGCCGACACTTTAGGCGGCGGCGAGCGTTATTTGTTAACCATCGCCGAATGTTTACTGCCAAAACATGAGGTAGATTTAATTATTCCTCAAAATAAAATCAATTTGATTCCCGGTTTAAAGCAAAAATTAGCCGACAATTTTCATTTAAAACTCGACGGTTTGAAGACCATTCCCGGTCCTTTCGGTTCCGGTGGTTCGGCTTGGCAGCGTTGGCGTTTTACCGGCCGCTACGACGTTTTTTACTACATGACCGACGGCAGTTTTTTTGTGCCCGGAGCCAGTCGAAACATTGCCCATTTTATGATTCCTTTTAACCGGCCGCCAAATTTCATCCAGCGGTTAAAATTAAACACCTGGCAGGTGAAAACTACCCACTCGCGGTTTTGCAAAGAGGCCTTGGAGCGAATCTGGAAAATTAAAATCGATTTTGTCCACTGGGGAGCGGTTGACACCCGGTTGTTCCGGCCGCTTCCCAAACAGAATTTGATATTGAGCGTCGGCCGCTGGTTCTCGCCTAAAGGCGGCAAGCACTGTAAGCGCCAGGATTTTATGGTCAAAACGTTCGAGAAGATGTGCGATCAGGGCCTCAAAGGCTGGAAATTGGCGCTGACCGGGCCGGTGGATCCGGGTGAGGACAACTTTAATTATTTAAAGTCTGTCAAAAAACTGGCGCTGGGTTACCCGATCAAATTTCATGTTGGCGCCGGGTTTGAGGCTTTGCAGCGGGATTATGGTCAGGCAAAAATCTACTGGCATGCTACCGGCTATGGGACCGATGCCGCCACCAATCCGCAATCGGTCGAACATTTCGGCATTTCCACGATTGAAGCTATGGCCGCCGGGGCCGTGCCGGTGGTCATTAAAAAAGGCGGCCAGCCTGAAATTGTCAACCACGCGGTTGACGGCCGGCTGTGGCAGACGCAAGCGCAGTTGATTCGGCAAACCCAAGAATTAATCAGCGATGATAACTTGCGGCAGAAATTCGCCTCCCGGGCACTAAAGCGGGCCAAGGATTTTTCTTTGAACCAATTCTGCCAAACTGCCAAAAAAATATTTAACTTATGAAAACCGTTTCCGTCGTTATTCCCAATTGGACCAAACTGCCTTTAATCAAACATCTGCCGGCGGTAATTAAGGCTTGCAAGGGAGCGGAAATTATTGTCGTTGACGACGCTTCTCCGGATGACACCGTCGCTTATGTTAGGAAACATTTTCCCGGGGTCAAAGTGATCGTTAACAAACAAAACGAACGTTTTGCCGTCTCCTGCAACCATGGGGTTAAAGCCGCTCGGGGTGAAATTGTGGTTTTATTAAATTCCGACGTGGCCCCGAAACCGAATTTTCTGGCGCCGCTAGTAAAGCATTTTTCCGACCCTAAAGTATTTGCCGTCTCCTGCCTGGAATTTCAGTCAAACGGCGCTAGTGGCCGGAATCGCTGCCAATTTAAAAGGGGGTTTTTAATTCACTGGGCGGCGCCGGTAACTGCCGGAGAAAACTGTTGGGCTACCGGTGGCTCGTCGGCTTTTGATCGAAAGAAATATTTACAAATCGGCGGGATGGATCCACTTTATAAACCGGCTTACTGGGAAGACATCGATTTATCCTGGCAGGCGCGGGAGAAACATGGCTGGAAAATTTTATTTGAACCGGAAAGCCGGGTCTTTCACAACCACGAAACCACAAACGTTTCGGTTTTTGGACAAAGGCAGATGGAGCAGATGGCGATGCGCAACCAATTTTTATTTGTCTGGAAAAATATCCGCGGCCGCCGCTGGCTCGAACATTGCCTGTGGCTGCCGTATCACTTAATTTTTACTACTTATAGAACCAAAGGCCTGTTTTTGACGGCTTTGGTTCAGGCGGCAATCAAATGGCTGGCAAAATAAACCGGTTTTTTTTGATCGCCGTTATCATTCTGGCGGCGGGACTGCGCCTGTTTTGGCTCGATCGGGTGCCGCCGGCGTTAAACTGGGACGAGGCCGCCATTGGCTGGAACGCCAAAACCATTTGGAAACTGCGTGTGGATGAATTCGGCAACCGCCTACCCGTTAGTTTTCGGTCTTTTGGTGACTACAAAGCGCCGCTGTATATTTATCTAACCGCGCCGGTCGTCGGCATTTTCGGTAATACTGAGATCGGCGTGCGTTTAGTCTCGGTTATCGCCGGAGTTACCAGCGTTGTTCTGATGTATTTTATCGGTGGACCCGCGGCCGCGGGACTGTTAGCCATCTCGCCGTGGCATATCTTGCTTTCCCGGCCGGCCCTGGAAGCCAACCTGGCTTTAATGTGGATTTTGGGCGGGGTTTGGTTATTTTTGAGGGGAACTAAACGACCTGTTTGGCTAATTGCGTCAGCCGTAAGTTTTATTTTTTCGTTATATAGTTACCAAAGCCCGAAAATATTCGTGCCGGTTTTTGTTTTGGGGCTGATAATAATTTATTGGTCGTCATTAAAACGAGCCTTAGTGTGGTTGGCGCTGGCCGGAATAGTTGCGGCCGTGGCGATCACCCCCTTAATCAAAGACGGTTTTGGCGCCGGCGGCCGGCGGTTCCAAATGACCTCGGTTTTTTATCAATCAAAAGATAATTTACCGCTGACTTTGGTGAAAAATTATTTGGTCCATTGGTCGCCTCAATGGTTATTTTTAAGCGGCGGAGAGACGGGGCGATCGCAAATGCGGCAAATAGGTATGTTATTAATGGTGACCGCGCCATTTTTAGTTTTGGGACTGATTCAATTATGGAAAAAACGGCAAGACAGTTGGTCTAAGGTTTTATTCTGGTGGTTGCTGGCCGCGCCCCTGCCGGCAATGATTGGTTTTGACGTGCCCCACCCGATCCGAAGTTATCAGCTGTTGCCGGTTTTAATCATTATTACTGCCATGGGTCTATCCAAAATTACTGCGCGGCCGCGCGCGACTTTAGTATATGGGTTGATAGCAATTAATGCTCTATTTTTTCTTTACCACTATTTTGTTACTTATCCGGTCGAGTCGGCGCCCCAGTGGCAGTATGGCTATAAGCAGGCCGCCGCCTTGGCCCAAGAGCACGAGGACGAAGTCGATAAAGTCATCATTACCAGTTATTACGGTCAACCTTACGTCTTTACCTACTGGTATCAGGATCGGGACCCGCAGGCGATTTTTTGGGGTGGGGCGATCAAGTATTTGTTTCGTACCATCAGACTGGACGGGGATATGCTTTTACCCAACACTTTGTTGATAGGCGCGCCGGCGGAAATTCCCGAAGGCGCATCGGGTATAATTAAAGAAATATATTTTCCCGACGGAAAAGTCGCTTTTCGCGTCGTTAAAACATGAAGCGTACCTGGTTGATTTTCGCTTTCTTGAGTTTCTTTTTATCTCGAATCTTTATTCTCTTTAATCCACCGCCAAATTACTCCGATGTTTTCCACGACTACCGTCGCTACGCCGAAATGTGGGCCAGCGGCATCAGGCCATATTTTGAACATTTGTACGAATATCCTCCGGCCACCATTCCTTTGCTCTATTTTCCGGAAGTTTTAAATCGGGCCAATATCGGCCATTATTACCAAAATTACCGCCTGCAAATATTTCTGTTGGATTTGGGAATTTCCTACTTTGTTTTCTCGACGATTATCAAGTTAAAAACTAAACCGATCAGTAAAACACTGGCTTTAACTTTTTATAATTTGGCGCCTTTGATTGCCAAAGACTTTTTTTACGAGGGAATCGACTGGGTATTTGTCGGCAGCTTGAGCTTGGCAATAATTTTTATGTCTAAACGTTTGCTTTTTTGGATTTTATTCTGGCTGTCGACCGGAATTAAGCTCTTGACCGCGCCGCTGGCTCTGGTTTTTATTAAAAAAGACTGGAAACTTATGATCCTGGGTTTTCTTTTAGTTTGGGGTCTGCCGCTGGTAATCTTCCGCTCGTCGTTGGGAGTCATGTTCGTTTATAACAATGAGCGGGGAATTAAATATGCCGCTTTTCCCAGCTTTGTTGTCGAGACTATAAATTATTTCACCAACAGCGAAACCCGGCGCGACCAGCCGCCGGATTTCGAATGGCAGGGTCCGGTCTCCCGGGCGGCAGAAAAAGTCGTAGCGATTGTTTTTCCTTTGAGCCTGTTTTTAGTTTTGCTTTATGCTTGGCGTCAGCCGATGACTTATGCTTTTGCCCTAAAAATCAGCTTGATATTTTTCTTGGTCATGTTTTTTACCGCTAAAATATTTTCCCAGCCGTTTCATTTATGGTACGTGCCCTTAATTGCCTTATTTCCGTTTAAATCAGTTAAAATACAGCTAATGATGATGGGCTTGGCGTTTTTACTATTAGTGGTGGATACGACTTCCTGGATTCGTTATCCGGCAGAATATAAATTTTACGTTTATTTATTGCTGCGCTATTTGCCCATGGCGGGCTTATTATGGTTATCAATAAAGCTGCCATCCAAATAATTGCCGTCGTCATTTTGGCGGCGGTTTTAAGGTTTTACCAGCTGGGCTATAGCCCGCCGAGCTTGTACTGGGAGGAGGCAGCCTTGGGTTACGATGCCTACTCGATCCTCAAAACCGGCAAGGATTTCCACGGCAACCCTTGGCCGCTGACTGCCTTTGAATCATTCGGCGACTGGAAGCCCAGTCTGTATTTTTATACCACTGTCCCTAGTGTGGCCATTTTTGGTTTGACCCCACTGGCAGTGCGTTTCCCGTCGGCTTTATTTGGTACTTTGACGGTGCTGCTTGTCTATTTTTTAGTTAAAGATAAGCGGGTGGGTTTGGCCGCGGCCGCGCTTTTGGCGATTTCGCCGTGGCACTTGCAGCTGTCCCGGGCCGGGTTTGAAGCCAACTTGGGTTTGTTTTTAGTGGTTTTGGGCTGGTTCTGGAGTCCGGCCTTAGCTTTGTCAATGTATGCCTATCATGCTAATCGTCTGCTGGCGCCGCTGTTGTTTTTAGTTCTGGCCGCCAGTGGACGAATTAAAAAAGTTTGGTTAAATAGTTTCGTATTTTTGGTTTTAGCCTTGCCGTTAGTGTTACAGTTTAACTCGCCGGTTATCCGGCAGCGCTTCAGTGAAACCAGCGCGCTGAGCAGTTTGACCCCGATCATTAGATCCAATGAGCTGATTGCTGTCGACGGCAATACCTGGTGGGCCAAGTTACTGCATCACCGCTACTGGCACTATAAAGATATTATTGTCGATCATTACTTGGATCACTTCAACTTTAACTTCTTGTTTTTAACCGGGGATGCTAACCCGCGTCACTCGATCCAGGTAGTGGGCGGCCTATTTTTAATCCAATTGCCGCTAATCCTCTTTGGTTTACGCCGCCATTGGCCACTGCTAACTTGGCTGCTTTTAGCCCCAATCCCGGCAGCCTTGACCGTGGCCACGCCGCACGCTTTAAGAAGTTTGGCCATGTTGATTCCGCTGACAATTTTTTCCGCTTATGGTTTGATGAAGCTGCCAAAAAAATACTTGGCTTTAATTAGTTTTATTTTGGCCTTTGAATTTAGCCGTTATTTAGTCAGCTACTATAAAACTTATCCTAAAATCTACAGCAGTCAGTGGCAGTATGGCTATGCCCAGATGTTGGGCGTGGTTAAGGAGAGGCAGGATCAATATCAGCAAATCTTTATTACCCGGGAGTTAGGCCGTCCGTCAATGTACTACTGGTTTTATATGCAGACCGATCCGAGGCAGGTTCAGGCAGTTAATGATCAGGTAAAAAAAGACCAGGGTGAATATCTTGAATTTGGCAAGATCCGGTTTGGCCCGGCGCCGGCGCAATTGCCGGCCAATAGCTTGGTGGTACTCGGGCCAAGCGACGCCCTACAGGATAAGGCCAAATTAATCGAGGAAATCTATGATTTAAGCGGTAAACTAGCTTTTAGAATCTATGAAACTTAAACTGATATTGATTTTGCTTTTGGCGGCGGTCCTGCGTTTTTATCAGCTGGGTCAGGTTCCTTCCGGCCTGGTTAACGACGAAGCCGCTTTTGGTTATAACGCTTATTCATTAATCAAAACCGGCCGGGACGAATTCGGTCAGTCTTGGCCGATCATTTTCTATTCTTTTGGTGAAGGCAAGTTGCCGGTTTATATTTATCTGACCCTGCCGTCGGTGGCAATTTTCGGCCTGAACGAATTTGCCGTCCGTTTGCCCTCGGCGCTTTTAGGAGTGTTGACTGTTTGGGTGGTTTCCCGGTGGTCGCTTTTAGCCGCCTTGGTATTGGCAACGATGCCCTGGCACATTCATTTTTCCCGGGCAGCGTTTGAAGCGAATGTGGCGCTCTTTTTCATCACTTTGGCCACCTGGTTGTGGTTTAAAACCAGGCGGCGCTGGAGTTTGTTGGGTTTTATTCTGGCGTTATTTACTTATAATGCCGCCAGGCTGTTTGTGCCGTTGTGGTTGGCTTGGCTGGTAGCTAAAGAACGCCGGCAAATCAAACTGCTGCTGATTTTTCTAATTTTTTGGAGCTTGTTATTTATCCTGCCGCAAAGCCGGCAGCGACTGGCTAACATTACCATTTTCCACCCCCAGTCCGGGGTTGATCAAAGATTAGAGCAGAAATTTTCCGAGACCAGAAACCAACCGTTATGGCTGATCCGGGCGCTGCACAACAAACCGGTAGAGTACGGTTTGGATTTTCTGCGCCGCTACAGTTCTCATTTTAGCCCGGAATTCTTGTTTTTCTCCGGCGACCCGATCCGGCCCCGTTACCGGGTACCGGACATGGGGCAGCTTTTATGGATAGAAATTCCGTTTCTGGTTGTTGGTCTTTACTTGGCGGCAAAAAAACGGCAATGGTGGCTTTTAGCCTGGTTACTATTGGCCCCAATACCTTCGGCCCTGACCTTTGAAACACCGTCAGCGATCAGAAGTTATCTGATGATCATGCCCCTGGTAATGATTGTTAGTTTAGGGCTGGAGAAAGCAAAAAAAATATGGCCATTAATTTTAGTGTTATTTATTTATAACCTGGTTCATTACCTTGACGCTTATTTTGTTCACGCGCCGGTACACCAGCCTTACGAATGGCAGGGCGGCTACAAAGTCTTGGTTAAGCAGGTCAATGAATTAATGCCCAATTACGATAAAGCCCTAATTACTGATTCTCGCGGCACCGCTTATATTTATTTTCTGTTTTACAATCAATACGACCCGGCCAAATGGCAGCAGCAATCGAAGGCGGCCTTGACCGAACCGGACAAGTTTGGCTTTACCACGATTAATCATTTGGATAATTTATATTTTGTCGGTGAAACCTGCCCGGCCAAAGTTCCCGAAGCCGGCGTTTTATACGTTTGTACCCAGGAAAATCACCCCAAAGCCGGTTTTACCCAATTTAAGGAAACGATTGATTTTGACGACGGTCAACCGGCGTTTGTTTTATTTGAGCCAACTAAGGCGTTACCTGCCACACTTCCAGCTCCGGGCCGATGATTTTTTTGTCGACGACTTCGCTAAAATTAATTTGCTTGAGCCACGACTCAAACGGGTAGTGCCAAACATTGTCCGGTTTTTCGATAATTAAAAATATCATTTGCGCCGCCCCGGCCGGAGACGGCAGCCTGGATAAAAGATCGGCTTTTTCATTGATGTAGGCGGGGGCATTAGGCTGGTAACTAAATTCAACCGGGAGGGGCCGGCCGCGAAAAGCCTGCCAGATGTATAAATACTGGTAGGCATAGTCATAGATTTCCGGTAAATAGTGATACGAGGCAAACGGTTGTCCGCCTGATTGATTATAGATGTAATTTATGGCGGTTAACTTAGCCGGCAAAAAAGCTTTGTAAGTAAGTAGGTCTGGATTTTTCCGGAAAGCAGAACCGATCAGTAGCAAGAGGCAGTAAATCCAGGCAATCGGCCTAGGCAGGGCGCGCAAAACTTTTCCCACTAAGACTACGGCCAGTGGTGCCAGACCGTAAGCATACCAGGGATTGTAATGCAGCCACCAAAAACCGATGAGCGGAATCACAATCAATGCACCGATTTTAGGCCAAAGCCGCATGCCCGCCGCGATTATCAATACACCAAGACCGGCCAGCCAGGGTACGTCCGGCAGAATCGCCAGGTTGAGTTCGTGAATAATTGATTGAGTAACAATGGCGATTTTACCCGGCGTGATGCTCTGGCTTTCGCCGGCAGTAAAGTAGCTGATGACTGCCTGGGTTTGAGAAAAGTTGTGTTTGAGCTCAAACAATAATTGGGGAATAAAAGTAATGAAGAGGCCTGCCAGTAATTTTAGCCAGTGTTTGGGTTTGACTAACCAAGGGATAACTAAAAGCCACAAAATTGCCAGCGCCGAAGAGAAGTGAAAGCCCAGGCCCAAAATCAAACCAAGCCAGAGGCTATTCCAGCCTTTTTTTAAAGCAATCACCAGTAAAAGTCCGACCAAAGTCATGGGAAAGGGATTGGCGGCGCCGGTTGCCAGCTGCAGCCACAGCGGGGCTGTAGCCAAAATGATCGCTTCATAAACACCTAAGTATTTGTAGGCCAAAATGATGCCAATTAGGCTTAAGCTGAACATAGTTAAGGGGCCGGCCAGGGGGCTGCCTTGAGTCAGCCAATAGGCCGGGGCCAAGAGGTAATACCAGCCCGGTCCGAAGAACAAGCCGGGGATGCTGGTCCAGGGGCCAAGAAAAACCGGGTTCAAGGTTTTGATTAAGTGCAGCACCGCCAAAGAGTCGCGGCCGTGGTCAAAAGAAAAGGGAATAATTCCTGAAAGAATCAGGGGGAGGCGGGTGAAAGCCGCCCAGGCTAAGAGCCAGATCATAGTTTATACTATTATATAAGCTATGTGGTTATTGATCATCCTGGGGATCCTGGCCCGCCTGTGGCAGTTTGGCCAAGTGCCCAATAGTCTGTATTGGGACGAAATCGCCATTGGTTTGGATGCTCGGGCGTTGATCCAGACAGGCAGAGATCTATCAGGACAGTTTTGGCTCCAGACCTTATTTGTTTCCTACGGCGACTTTAAAGCGCCGGTCTATATTTGGCTGGTGACGCTTTTGGGTAAATTATTTTCTGTTTCCGAAATTGTGATCCGTCTACCGTCGCTTTTGGCGGGTTTGGGTATCGCCTGGCTGGTTTACGACTTGATCAGATTAATCTCACCCAAGAAATCAAGATTGCCGCTTTTAGTTTTGACTAATTTATTGATAATGCCCTGGGCGATTCATTTTTCCCGGATCGGGTTTGAGTCGCACTTGTCTTTATTTTGGTTGACGCTGATGGTTTGGTTGGTTGTTAAAAATAACTGGTTGGCGGCTGTGAGTGGAGTATTGGGAATTTACAGCTACATCAGTTTAAGATTAATCGCGCCGCTGTTATTTTTAGTTTTTGCTTGGAGTAAAGGCTGGAAATATCTGGCGGCTGGACTGGCAATAATCGGCGCCGGTATTTTACTGCTAACCAATTCACCCAATTATGCGGTCAGCCAACAGTACCGGTTGAGCAACGACAATTTAATTACCGCGCCGATCTCCAAAATAGAGAAAGGGCGGCGCTTTTTGAGCAATTACTTTGATTTTTTTGAGCCCAAGTTTTTGTTAACTCAAGGGGATCAGAATTTACGCCACCATTCCGGTTTTGGCGGCGAGTTGCTGCTGGCACAGGGCCTATTAGTTATCATTGGAATCAACAGCGCCAATAAATTAATGCTTCTCTGGTTATTTTTAGCTCCGACTGTGGCCGCTTTGGTTAACGAAACGCCGCACGCTTCCCGGGCGATCTACATGATCGTGCCTTTGGCATATCTGGCCGGTTTGGGCTGGCAAAAATTAGCCAAATGGAAATTGGCTTGGCTGATTCCTTTGGCTTTAGGCCTTAATTTGCTGGTATATCTTCACGATTACTTTGTCCATTATCCCGGCCGCTCGGCCATGGCTTGGATCAAACCCTACAAAGATGCGGCCTTGCAGTCATACGACACTTATCCGGTCTATATCAGTCCTAAACTTTATAAACCTGAACTTTACTTTGCCTATTACTTAAACGATTTTAGTTTGTTAAAAAGCAACGACAAATTCTACTATAGTCTCCCGGTAATTTGTCCGGAAGGAGCGGTCTGCGTCAATCAATTTTAACCATTATCATTCTGGCCGCTTTGGTTAGATTTATCGGTTTATCCGGCCTGCCGGCGGCCCTGAACCGCGACGAAGCGGCCATCGGCTATAACGCTTATTCACTGTTGCGAACCGGCAAAGACGAACATGGTCAAAGCTGGCCCTTAAATTTTAAATCGATCGGCGACTACAAAATGCCCGGCTATATTTATGCCACTATTTTGCCGGTAAAACTTTTCGGCCTGAATAATTTTAGTATCCGCTTTTGGTCGGCCGTGGCCGGAGTGGTTACGGTCATTGCTGTTTACCTGATTACTAAAAATTTAATCGCCGCCGGTTTGATGGCCTTAAATCCCTGGGCAATTTTTTACTCGCGCATCGGTTTTGAGGCGAATCTGGCTCTGGCGTTATTTTTAGTTGGGTTATGGTTACTGCTGGGGCGGCGTTGGTGGGGCTATTTGTTTTGGTTGCTGGCAGCATTAACCTATTCTTCCAGTTTAATCTTTATCCCTCTGTTTTTGCTTTGGCTCAAACCTAAGTTGTTGCCGACGCTTTTATTTATGGCGGTTTTCAGTTTGATTTTTATCAGGGTCTGGGTGGTTTCCAGCCAAAAAGCCAACGTGACTATTTTTAACGATCCGGCGACGATCGATTACTATAACCAAACGCGGACCCGGGTTTACGAGCAAAATCCGCTGCTGGCCCGGACTTGGTGGAATAAAAATATTTTCTTTGGACGGGTGATTGTTGCTAATTACTTTAAAACTTTTACACCGCAGTTTTTATTAACCAAAGGCGGCGGCCATCCCTGGCAGCAAATTCCTAACATGGGATATTTCTATGCGGTGGAGATTTTACTGGCGCTGTCGGGCTTGGTTTATTTATTCAGATCTGAACATCACTGGCGCTGGTGGCTGTTGGCATGGGCTTTGTTAGCCCCGCTGGCTTCAGCGATTACCATCGACGCGCCTCACGCCACCCGGTCGCTGTATTTATTGCCAATTATTATTATTTTGGCGTCTTATGGAATCCCCAAAAAGAAATGGCTTAAAATCAGCCTGCTGGTTTTATACTTAATTAATTTAAATTATTTTAGTTATCAGTATTTGGTTAATTATCCTAAAAAAACAGCTGAGCACTTGCCTTTGGGTTTAGAAGAATCTATAAAATTTGTTGAGTCAAAAAATATCATCGGCAAAATTTATTTAACCGGCATTCATGATTCGACTTATTTATACCCCGCTGTCTATACCCGTTTCGACCCATCTCGCTTCCAAGCCGAAGCCGTCTGGACCGAACCGGACACAGCCGGTTTAGCCAACGCCTATCAATTTGGTCAATTTACAGTGGTTGATGATTTGATCGATGTAATTAACCCGACCGTTCTGATTTTGCCGACAAAATTTTCTTATCCCAAAGACCAGGCGTTTTCTAGCGGCAACTATAAAGTGATTACTTGGTAAAACCCCGTGTTGCTAGAGCCGTCCATTGGGAGTCGGTGATTTGGCTGAAGCGGTCGTTTCTAATAAATAATTCCGTCGGTTGGCCGCGGCGGAAAATGTTAGTGTATTTTTGAGACAGGAGTACCGGTTCGTCGTTGCCGTAAATAATTTCCGGGGGATTATTGCCGTAAAAAACCCGCTCGTAATCGGCTTTGAGCTCGGGCACGTTCGGCTCCCAGCCGTAATAAACCAGCTGGCGGGTGGCCAAGTCGGTACCGGTCTGCCAGTGAACCAGGGGCTGGTTGGCGGTGATCGCCATTCGGTCCCCGGGCAGCGTCAGGTTTTTGACGGCAAAATTAAAGTCATCAATGGTTGAATAGTTGACGAAATATTCGTAATCAACGTCGGTTTTACCAAAATAAGGCATATTTTTATTGAGTAATAAAATTAGTGCCCAAACAGCCAGGGGTAAAATAAACTTAAGTTTTAATTTGGTCAAGCAGTAGCTAAAAACCGCGATCATCAGTCCCAGCCACGGCAATAAATGAAAACCTTCGTAATAAGCCGATCCCGGCGACAGCACCCGGTTGTTAGCCAGAAGCAATAAAGGGTAAAGCAATAACAGTCTCCAGTTAAAAATCGCGGCCAGCATGTAACCGGAAAAGAATAAGCGGATAAATTGTGCCTGCATTGAATTGCCGGTTGTAAAAGAATAGAAAGGGAAACCAATGATTTTCTGCCAATCAAGGCTAGTTTTAATCTGGTTGAGCGCGGGAATAGCGTAAAGCCAATTGTTGTAGATGGTTTCTTTAAACCAGGCGGTGGGTGAGTAAAAACTGAACAGTAACAACGATAAAATAGAAAATGAAATTATTGGATAAATTATTTTACTTTTTAGTTTAATCAACCAAACCAACCAAATAACTCCAAGCCAGGGCCAGAGCGGGACTAAATTAAAAACAATCAGAAACGAACAAAAACCCAAGAATAATAATTCAGGAAGGCGCGGTTTGTCCCCACCAAGAAAAACGCCGAATAAGTACACTGCCGGATAAACCGCCAAAGACTCCATCAAGAGTAAATTGCCCAGCAGGCCGTATTTTAAAAACTCAAAGAACAAGACAAAAATTAGGCCTGTCCAGCTAAAGCGCCCAACTAAAAGCAAACTCCATAAGGCGCCGTAAGCAAACATTGCCAGCCGGGTGAGGCGTACCAGCATAAAAATATTATCCGGGCGGGTCAATTTTTGGATTACCGCCGAGCCAAAATATACCAGCGGCTGGTGATTGCTTTGGATCCGCTCGTGCAGTTTATAGCCACGGTTGATTAAGTCGGCGCCGGCCAGGTGGTCTTCTTCATCAACAAAATGGAGAGACAGACTGCGACTTTGGCTGACCCGCCATGATAAAGCTAAGATTATGATTAAGAGGAGAATTGATAACTTTTTAATCATTATTAATGATGATTTTTGTTGGTGCCAAACATCTTTCTTTTTGGCAGTGGACCGTCGGATAGCGCAAAGTGACATAAATATTGAGTAGGATTAAGCTAAGTAAAAGCAGGCGGGTAAACCAAAAGGAAATTTTTTTAAAGTTTAAAACAAACGGGGCAAAAAAGACGATCGTGACCAGCCGCAGCCAGGTTGGAGGAATGTCGACCCCGATTAAATCAAAACCAGTCAGGCCCAAGAGCCAAAAGGGCAGGACTAAAAATAAATGATTCGCTTTTAAAACCCTGGTGGTGTAATAACCCAAGTTGATGGCTAAAAATGGAATCAAGGGATAGTAATACCAGGGTGAGTTGTTAAACCGTCCGGAAACGAGAAACAAAACCAAAAGCCAGGAAGCCATAAACCAGTTATAAACTTTAAATTTTTCCTGTTTGTATTTAGAGAACATCCAAAAAATCAAGGCAAAGCCCAAAACATACCAGCCGTCGGCAAAATCGCCGTAAAAATGGGGTTTGGTCATTTCATCAAAGAAAGAGTTGACGAAAGCGCCCCGGACTCCCTGGTTGGTTAGCGTCTGCCAAAAGAAGCTGCCGCCGGCAAGCCAGCCGTAAACTAAATAAAGAAGGATCGAAGCGATACCCACTAGGGCAAATCGCCATGATTTGACGCTAAACATAAAGGGAACGCCAAAGCCCGGGATTTTCATCCAGCCTGTCAGAAAGCTCAACCACATCGCCAATTTAAATTTTTTATTAAGATAGGCTAATAAGCTGCCTAGGAATACCGGCGTCAAAAAGTTTTCTAAAAAGGACTGGCGGTGAGCAACGACAAAATAGGGCACGGTGGCTAAAAATGTCAGCGACCAGACTGCGGTCGCGGGGCCGAATAGCTGCCTGGCTAAAAGATAGGTTAAATAAAGAGTAAAAATGCCGGCGATGATCGCCGGGTAGCGGACGATAATTTGCGGGATCATTTCAAAGGTTTTATATCCCAAAAGTTTGGCCGGCAGGGCAATGATCAGCGTCGCCAAAGGCGGGTGGTCGAGCCAGGGCTGGGTTAGCTTCAGGCCAAAGCGGTCCAGCGGCTGGTAGTCCATAAATTGAGAGCGCCAAATTAAAGCCGGGTTGTCTTTATCAAAAATCGAATGCGATGCCGGAGCCAAGGGGTTGTCATACAGACTTAAGCCGGCCCAGGCGTAAAACAAACCGTCATCGTTATTGTCGACCGGATAGACGTCGGACTTGTAACTTCTTAAAAATATTCCCAAGAAGATCAAAAACCAGACTAAGGATAATGTTATAATTGTCCTCAAGCGGCGCATATGACTGATTATAAACCATTTTTCTTGTTAGTAATCCTCGTTACCTGGTTTCTTCTAAAACAGCTGTTTGTTTATCCCGATTACCGGTCGGCGCCGATAAATTTTAAGGCTTTATTTGGCCGGCAACAGCAATTAGGGGAAGTTGACAATAATGAAACAGCGGCCGCAGTTGCCTGTCAGCCTGAATGCTGGTTTGAAATTGATCAGAAACAGGTTCCTGCCCGTTTAAGTGGCGATGCCGCCGGCCAGTTACGCCAATTAAACCTCCGTTTTATCGACGAGAAGCGGGGTTTGATCGGCTACGACAATGCCTCGGAGACCAACCCCGAGTTTTACGTTTTGAGTTTTGATAAGGAATTAATCCAGGTAATTCAACTGGATCTTAACCACCGGCGCCGCTTGGAGTTTGGCGGCTACTATCCTTCTACCCAACAAATAAAATTTAATTCCAGTGACGGACACGCTTGGCTGTATTCGGCTGGGTCGCCCAGCCTGGTTAGCATATGAAATTATCGATTATTATTCCCAGCTTCAATGAAGCCGCTACTTTAGCTCAGGCGATCAAGCGGGTGAAACAGGTTAAGTTAAGCAATATCATTAAAGAAATTATCGTGGTTGACGACGGTTCGACCGACGGCACCAGGAAGAACTTAACCAAAATTACCGGCATTACCAAGATAATTTTACCGAAAAATCAGGGTAAAGGCGCGGCGATTCGGCACGGTTTAACCAAAGCCGCCGGCGACTACGTTCTGATCCAGGATGCTGATTTGGAGTACGACCCAGAAGACATTCCGGCGTTGCTGGAGCCGATTTTGACAGGCAAAGCCAGGGTGGTCTACGGTTCCCGCTTTATTGGTCCTCACAAAAACATGCTCTTTTGGCACATGGTGGGTAACAAATTATTGTCACTGGTAACCAACTTTTTATTCAATACCACCATTTCGGACATGGAAGTCGGCTATAAATTGATTCCCAGAAAATTATTAAAATCATTAAAACTGGAATCAGACCGCTTTGGTTTTGAACCGGAAGTAACCGCCAAGATTTTAAAAACCGGAGTCAGAATTTACGAAGTGCCGATTTCTTATGCCGGCCGCGAATTTAGCGAGGGCAAAAAAATTACCTGGAAAGACGGACTCCGGGCGTTTTACTTATTATGGAAATACCGCTTAGTCTAGTTTTAGCCACTTATAACGAAGCCGCCAATATCAAAGGCTGTTTAGAGTCGATGCGGGGTTTGGCCGGCGAAATCATTGTGGTCGACGGCAGTTCGACCGATCAAACCCGGGAGATTTCCAAAAAACTCGGCGCCAGAGTGTTTAAAGTTGCCAATAAGCCGATTTTTCATTACAATAAACAGCTGGCAGTAGATAAAGCGATCGGGAAATGGATTTTACAGCTGGACGCCGATGAAAGAATAACGCCGGAATTGGCTAGAGAAATCAAAACCGTTATTCGTCAGCAAAAATCACAGTATGCCGGTTATTATTTACCCCGCAAAAACTGGTTTTTAACCCGGTTTTTGACTAAAGGGGGTCAGTACCCGGACTACGTCATTCGCTTATTCTTAAACGGCAAGGGCCGTTTCCCCTGCGAGTCGGTCCACGAGCAGATTGCCATCGACGGCCCGGTTGGTTATCTTAAAAATCCGCTCATCCATTTAGCCGATCGTTCATTTAATCGTTATATGTTGCGTTTCAACCGCTACACCAGCCTGGATGCCGACAAACTTTACCGGCAAAAAGCCCCCGCCAATTTTTGGCTGGGGGTTGACTATATGTTAATTAAGCCGGTGGTTTGGTTTTTAATGACCTATTTTCGCCACAAAGGTTTTGTCGACGGCTGGCCCGGGTTTATTTTTTCCTTAATGTCTGCGCTTCGTTTTCCGGTGATTTATTTAAAACTGTGGGAGAAACAACATGCGCGTTAGTTTGGACACCGGGGCGATTACCAGCTTAGACCAAAACCGGGGCATCGGCGTTTACGCCGAGCAGTTGATAAAACGCCTGCCTCAGTATGTCAAAGTCGTTAACAAAAAACCTCAATTGACTCACTGCCTTGTATTTAAGTTGTTTTTGCGATCACGGCAGTGGGCCACGCCCACCGTGGTCACCATCCATGACCTGATTCCGCTCAAATACCCGCAGGCTTATCCGCCGGGCCTCAGGGGTCGGCTCAAATGGTGGCGGCAAAAGCTTAAGTTGCGCCAAGCGGCCGGGATTATTACCGATTCCCAGGCATCAAAACAAGACATTATTAAATTTACCGGCATTGACGCCGAAAGAATTCACGTCGTTTATCTGGCTGCCGATGAAATTTTCAAACCGGTTAAAGCCGTTAATCAGTTGGCTTTGCCGGACAAGTTTGTGCTTTACGTTGGCGATTTGAATTGGAACAAAAACGTTGTCAGTCTCACCAAAGCCTGTCTTGAATTACATTATCCTTTAGTGGTCGTCGGTCGCCAGGCGGTGGCCACCGACTATGATCATAACCATCCGGAAACGAGCGAGCTGATTAAGTTTCAACGTTTGGCTAAAGCTCATCCTAAGCTAATAATTCGTTTGGGGGTTTTGCCGGCTGAAGATTTAGCCGGGGTTTACAACTTAGCCACCATTTATGTTCAACCCAGTCGCGATGAAGGTTTTGGTTTGCCGGTTTTAGAAGCCATGGCCAGCGGCTGTCCGGTGTTATCGTCTGGCAAAGGCTCACTTCCCGAAATTACCGGTAAAGCAGCGCTAGTTTTTAATCAAACCAATTTAAAACTGGTTTGGCAAAATATGGAGTGGCGGCGTAAGCTTGTCCAAGTTGGATTAATCCAAGCCAAAAAATTTTCCTGGGAAAAAACAGTTAGGGAAACGGTCAAAGTCTATGAAAAAATTATTGCTGATCGCTCTCATCATTAGACTGGCCCTGCAGCTGGTGGCCGGCTGGGCAATTGCCTATCTGCCGTTTCGGCCGAGTTACCCGCATTGGGATATAACTTTAATCAACCAGGGGCCGGAATGGTTGTGGTTTTGGGGCGGTTTTGACGGCGTTCATTATTTGAACATTGCCGAAAAAGGCTACGAGTATGGTCTGACCCAGGCTTTTTTCCCGCTCTACCCGTTGTTGATTAGATGGTTAAATCTTTTCGGCAATAGTTTAGTGACGGCTTTAATTATTTCTCACCTAAGTTTAATCGGCTTTTTATATTGCTTTATTAAATTGGGGCGGCTGGATTTCAAAGCCGCAACCATTAAATGGGCGGGAGTTTTGTTGCTATTATTTCCGGCCGGCTTTTTCCTTTTCGGTGTCTACACCGAGTCGCTGTTTTTGTTTTTAACCGCCGCTTGTTTTTACCTGGCTCGCCGCCGGCAGTGGGGATGGGCGGCCATTATGGCCGGTTTAGCTTCGGGAACGAGACTAGTGGGAATATTTTTACTCCCGGCAATATTGTGGGAGTATTACAAAGTTAAAAAACCTAAATTATTACCGCTTGCCGGCTACAGCTTGATTGCCTCTTCTGGTCTGCTGCTCTATCTTAATTATTTACAGCAGCGCTTTGGAGACTTCCTGATTTTTGTCCACAGCCAATCCGGTTTCGGCGCCGGCCGGCAGGTAGCTGAGCTGGTTTTACCCTATCAGGTAATTGCCCGTTATTTTAAAATGTTTTTAAGCGTCAGCCCGGGTAATAATATTTATCCAGTGCTAATTTTTGAGTTCCTAGCCACCCTCGGGTTTGCCGCTTTAATTATTTATGCCCTTTGGAAAAAACTCCGGCCCAGTTATTTATTGTTTATCATCCCCGCCCTGCTGTTGCCGACTCTAACCGGCACTTTTGCCTCAATGCCCCGCTATGGTCTGATCGCTTTTCCTTTGTTTTATCTTTTGGGAAATCTCAAAAATAAACCTGTAAAAATTATCCTGGCCTTAAGTTTCGGGCTCACTTTAGCGTGGGCGTTGATTCGTTTCAGCCGGGGATTGTGGTTATCCTGATATGATAATGGTAATTATTGCCGGTTTTTTCTTACGGTTTTTATTCCCGCTGGAAAACGTTTTTCACTTTGACCAAGAGCAAATTGCCATCGCCGCTCAAAAAATTCTTGACGGGCATCTGACCTTAATCGGTCCGCTGGCTAACACCATCAGTTTTTTTACCGGTCCGCTGATTTATTATTTGGCCGTCGGCGCTTACTGGTTAACCGGCGGACATCCCTTGGCCAATGCTTTAGTCGGTACCGGCATTTATTTACTTAGCGCCATTTGTATCTGGTTTTTTCTGCGGCGTTTAACCACGCCGATTGTTGCCTGGTTTTTTATCGGGATTTATTCTCTTTCGGCCCATATAGTGATTTTAGACAGGATTACCTGGGATCCAAATCTGTCTTTTCTAAGCGGCACCTTGGTGTTAATTAGTCTGCTGTTTCCGTTAGGAAAATTATCTTTCTTGATTGGTTTTTTAGGCATGTGGCTGGCTTATCAGGCGCATTTTGCCGGTTTTGTCTTGGCGGCAGAGGTAGTGCTTTTAGGGGCGTGGTTGCGCCGCTGGCGCTATATAATCTTATCTTTATCTGGTTTAGTGCTTTCGCTTATACCCACGTTTATTTTTGATCTGAGGCATGATTGGCTCAATAGCCGGGGTTTGTTGGCAATGATTTCCAACCCCAATCGGATATCCGGCGACTTTTTGATCTATCAAAGATTTTTCCAGGCCATCCTGATCAGCTTGGAAAATTTAACCAAAATCATGATTCCGGTTTTACCGAAGTGGGGTTTAGTTGGCCTGGGCGCTTTGGTTTTAGGATTTTGGCTCAAATACCGGTCGAGTATTTTTAACCGGAGGCAGCGAATAATTTTACTTGTCTGGATTTTAGTTTTTCCGCTGGTAGTCATGTTTTATCACGGTTCGACCCCGGAATATTATTATTTAATGCAGCTGCCGGCGTTTGTTTTTATCCTGACCGATTTATTCTTGGGATTGAAAGCCAAGCTGCCGGTTTCGGTTATTTTGGCTGGATTTTGTCTGATTGCTTTAGGGGCGGTAATTCAGCAAACGCAAATTTTAGCCGCCGGGCCGTCTTTGAATAACAAGTTTAATGCCTTGGAATACATTAAGAAAAATCAACTCAATCAACCGGTGGAATTGGTTTTTGATATGGATATTAAAGATCGTTTTGGTTGGAATTATTTGATTGATTATCTTAAGATATTGCCAGGTGAAAACTCGACGAAGGTTCATTTAATCTACCCGATTAATTCCGGCGCCATTTTGACTGCCAAATTCGGCGGCATCGGGGTCTGGTTTGATCGGCGCGGCGAAGTTGATGCCCAGGCCTTTGTCGACGATATCCACGGAATATTATTTTATTATCCGAACGGTTTTTGGCACGTTAGTGACTTTGAACGAATCTTGTATCCGAAAAATCAGGAAATTAAGATTCACCTTTTTGCTCCGCCAAACAAGCCAGGGATTCTTTTTGCCTACATTCCTAAGGATTCTGCCCATAAATATTTTCAGGTTTTAGATCAGAAAAGTAAACCCGGGAGCTTGGATCGATGGCAAATGGTTAGTTTAAATCAAGATCAATTAGCCAAGCGGAAAACCTTGACGCGCGAGCGCAAAGAAGACTTGTTTATTTTTTCCTTCCCCCAAGACTATACTTGGAAAGAGATTGAATTATTTTTATCCCAGGTGGAGGGGTTCTGACAAAATTAAATATTTTAGTTACCGGCGGCAATGGTTTTATCGGCTCCCATTTGGTGAAAAAACTTAAGAGCTTGGGGCATCAAGTCAGCGTCGTGGACACTGTGGCTAAAAATGGTGCTTATAACGTAGACATTTGCCGGCCGGAACTGGTTAAATTGATGCTTAAACTCAAATCCCAAGTTGTTTATCATTTGGCGGCAGACAACCGGGTGACCGGCTCGGCCCAAGCAACGCTGCAAAGCAACGTTATCGGCACTTTTAACGTCCTTGAAGCCGGCCGATTGGCAAAAATTAAACAGTTTATTTTTACATCGTCGGCAGCGGTCTACGGCGAATCGAAGCAATTGCCGATCAAGGAA
>Ga0209542_10000708_pt1 | contig 79972 bp, 85 predicted proteins | sample RifCSPhighO2_01_FD_184028 | JGI IMG/M metagenome (GOLD analysis project Ga0209542, IMG submission 184028) | Soil microbial communities from Rifle, Colorado - Rifle CSP2_plank highO2_0.1 (SPAdes) (version 2) | ecosystem: Environmental > Terrestrial > Deep subsurface > Rock core/Sediment ...
ATGAGTTAAAGAAAGTCGCCAGTGACAATAAGATCAGGGTTAAGGCTATAGAATCCGAAGCGCACTCCGCAAAAGCGCCGGGCCGACCGGTGTTCAATAAGATGATAAAAGAGATCGAGGCCGGGAAAGCGCAGGGACTTTTGGTGTGGCATGCCAACCGGCTCTCAAGAAACTCCGTAGACACAGGCCTCATCATTTATCTGCTTGATATCGGAAAACTCAAAGAGGTCCGAACGCCGGGACAGATATTTCGCGACAATCCGAATGACAAATTTTTGCTGAATCTTTTTTGCAGTCAGGCCAAACTTGAAAACGACAGCAAGGGCGTGGATGTAAAACGCGGACTCAAAAAGAAAGCCGAGATGGGATATTTGCCAAGCGGAGCCAAAGCCGGCTACATGAACGATCCGTATGCCGAGAAAGGAAATAAAAGAATAAAAGAGGATCCAGTGCGATTCGCGATAGTAAAAGAAATGTGGCGCTTAATGCTTACCGGCGTTTACCGGGTGCCGAAGGTGGTGGATATTGCCAACAATAAACTTGGATACTTAACGCCAAAGCACAAACGCATTGGCGGAAAACCCATGGCCTACAGCGCGGCGTATGTGATGTTCCGCGATCCATTCTACTACGGTATGTTTGAATTTCCGAGAAAGTCAGGCAACTGGTTTAGGGGTCGGCACAAGCCGATGATAACCGAGGAAGAATTCAGGAAAGTGCAGGAGATGCTCGGCGGAGCCGAGAACGAAAGACCGCACATTCACACTTTCGCCTTTACCGGCATGATCAGGTGCGGCGAATGCGGATGCATGATAACGGCCGAACACAAAACTAAGCGTCAGAAAAACGGCAATGTTCATCGCTACACTTACTATCACTGCACGAAAAGAAAGCGCGGTCCGAAATGCGTCCAAAGTGTTGTTCAGCAAAACGATCTGGAAGGTCAGATTATCGCCACACTTGATCAGTTGGACATCTCTCAAGAAGTGCACGACTTTGGCATGAAATGGATGCGCGAGCAAAATGCCAAGGACTCGGTGAATACCAACGCGGTCTTAACGAATCTGCAAAAGGATTATAAGGATTGCGTGGCAGTTGTAGATGGGCTCATAGATATGCGGGCCCGGGAGGAATTAAACAAAGAGGACTTTCAAAGACGGATGGAGGACGCGCAAAAAGAAAAGAAGCGCCTTGAGGAGCTTTTGGCCGATACCGGCGACCAGATAGACAAACGGATTAAATTTGCCAATGAAGCCTTTGAGTTCGTGGAGCACGCCATGCTGAAATTCAAAACCGGCGAGTGGGAGAAGAAAAAAGAGATTCTCTCCACTCTCGGTTCGAACCTCTCACTTATGGACAAAAAGCTAAGCATTTCCTTAGAAAATTCACTTGTGCCCCTTAAAACCGTCTCACTCCTGTCCAAGCGAGAGATTGCCAAGGTTCGAACCGCAAAAAATCCAATGAATAAAACAGAAATCGAGCAATCTCTTGCTCGATCTCAATCAATGCTCCGCGGGTAGGATTCGAACCTACGACCAAGCGCTTAACAGGCGCCCGCTCTACCACTGAGCTACCGCGGAATCTGTTCTTCCTGTGAAGAACACGGATTATTGTACCGAAAATGGTGGATAGTGCAACGATAGAAGCCGCCATTTGGTATACTATTGAGAACATGACAGATTTTATTCTCTCGAGTCCGGCCTTTAACGAAGGGGAAACTATTCCAGCAAAATACACGTGCGACGGGGAGAATATAAACCCGCCGCTCTATATTGAAGGCGTCCCTCCCGAAGCGCGATCACTTGCACTCATTGTGGAAGATCCGGATGTACCAAAGGCGGTCAGGGATAGTCAGATGTTCGATCACTGGCTTCTCTTTAATATTTCTCCTACAGTCACGGAAATACCAGAGGGTGAAAATCTAGGGATCCTTGGCGCAAATACTGCGGGGAACGCCGCATACACTGGCCCCTGCCCGCCGCCGCAATTTGAGCCCAAGGAACACCGTTACGTCTTCCAGCTCTACGCACTCGATCAAGAGCTTGATGTGCGTGAAGGGGCTGGAAAAGAGGTGATAAAGACCGCCATGAAAGGACACATTATCGCAAAGGCAGAGTTGGTAGGGAAGTATAGCCGCGGATAGTTGTAAGGAGTAAGTAAAGAGTAGTAAGAGATACGTAGAAAGTAGAAGGAGGAGGTGCAATATGTCGCCTCACCAGACTACTTCTCGCGTGACACTTTCTGATTTAGAATATACATACCTTATCACTTTAAACTTACTACTTATCCCTTACCCCTTATAACTAGATTATGTTGACCTTATATGTAAAAACAGGATGCCCGTTTTGTGCCGCGGTACTCCGTAAGGTTGAGGAACTCGGCCTTGCTATTGAAGAAAAAAATATCGCGGACGACACTGTGGCTACAGAACTTATTGCGCGCGGCGGCAAGCGGCAGGTCCCGTACCTCGTGGACAGCGAGCGCGCCACTGAAATGTATGAATCGGGAGATATCGTTGATTATCTCGATACCCATTATGGAAATTCGTTTTCCCGGAATAGTGGTGAGATGGAAGGGGAAGGAAAAGCTCAAGGCGCCGGCAGTACTGCCCCGGGAGTATGTACATTAGAGTAGTGGTAACGCCCGGCGCGAAGCGGGAACTTTTAGAAAAAACAGGAGACGATTCGTTCGCTCTTACGGTTCGCGAACAGGCAAAACAAAACCTGGCGAATGGCAGAGTGCGGGAAGTGCTCGCACAATTTTTTTCCGTCCCGCTCTCGCATGTGCGAATCATCAGCGGACATCGCTCTCCCAAAAAGATTATCAGTATTGAATAAACATTATGCTTCGTACCATCAAAACAACGGATTTTCAGATGACCAAAGACGTTTCAGAGTACCTCGACTCAAAACTGAATACTCTCGATAAATATATTCCGCGCGATGATGAGAGTATCAAATGTGACGTCGAAATCGGCCGCTCCACCGGGCACCATCAAACTGGCAATGTCTTCAAGGTTGAGATTAATATAGCGATTGGGAAAAAAGTCCTGCGAGCGGAGACTGAGCAAGAGACGATCTTTGCCGCAATTGACGCTGCCAAGGACGAAATAGCGGCGCGCCTGCGCAAAGACAAGGACCGAAATCTGCGGCTCTTTAAAAAGGGCAGTGAAGCCATTAAAAATTTTCTGCGCTTCGGCAGGCGCGGGCGGTAGACAATTTTACAACGCACCCCACGGTCTTACATTAATCATCTTCGTCCCGATCCACAAAAGTTTATTCCAAAGTTCTCAAGAACTTTGGAATAAACTTTGATAGTAATAGAATGTTGCCGATGGCGGTAGTATTATAAAGTGGTATGAATTATCGGAGAATGGAGCGAGTGGTGAAAGGGTTTGCTAACCATCGGCGCATCCAGATTTTAGAATTGCTTCGCAAGAAGCCAGAGCTTTCTGTTGACGAGATTGCGACAGAGCTTGATATCAATTTTAAGACCGCATCAGAGCATGTGCGCCGCCTTGCTATTGCAGGCCTTGTTCTCAAACGGAATGAGGGACACAACGTGCGGCACAAGCTCACCAACCACGCCTCACTTGTTCTTAAATTCTTGAGAACTTTGGAATAAGAGTTTTTGTGTTTTTATAATTGGCGGACAAAATCCGCGTAGCTCATTTCCCGCTTGCCTTCGGGAATGACTTTGGTGATGTCCAGTTTCCCGTCTTTCAATTCTGCTCGGGTAATCTTCATCCGAATCCGTGAGCCGTTCTTTTCAGTGAAAAAATATGCGCCGGGCGAACCTTCGTACGCACGAATTTTCAAAAGATTTTTGTAGGGGTCACCTATAAGCTCGATCAGAGCGTCTTCTTTGGTAATCTTTTTTGTAAATGTTGCTTTGCCGTGTTCCTGTGCGCGCGCGGTGACATCTCCCCCAAGCCACTGCGGAATAACTTCGGTGAGCAATTCTGCGCCTTTGTGTGCAAGAATCTCCTCAAGCTCTAGCGCGTACGGAGGCCAAGAGGGAAGCGAAACTTTTTCTTGCGCAAGAATCGGGCCGTGGTCCACTTCCTCGTCCATGAGCATAATGGTGACCCCTGTTTCTTTTTCATCTTCAAGAATCGCCGAGCGGATGGGTGATGCGCCACGCAGGCGCGGCAAAAGCGACGGATGTACATTGAGGACACCGTGTTTGGGAATTTCCAAAAGTCGCGCAGGGAGGATTTTGCCGTATGCCGCAACTACAAAAAGATCCCAGGAGGACTCGCCAAGCTCGTCCATAAATTCCGAGGTGATTTTCTCCGGCTGGGCAACTGAAATGCTGTTCGCCATAGCCCACGCTTTGGTAGGCGGTGGCGTGACGACCATCTTTCGCCCCACCGGTTTGTCAGGAGTTGTGACCACAAGCGCGGGCACAAGTCCTTTCCTTTTCAATTCTTCAAGGATCACTACGGCAAGCTCTGGCGTGCCGAAAACAGCGAAGCGCGGGGAAGATGTCATGCGTTACGGGTTAAGCGGATTAACTTCCTTTGCACGGTCTGTGTAAAGCACGCCGTCGAGATGATCTATCTCGTGCTGAAAAATTTGTGCGAGGAGACCTCCAGCGCCGCGCGTAAAGCGCACCCCATTTTCATCATAGGCACGCACGGTAATGTTTCTTGCGCGCTGTACCTTCCCATAGAATCCTTCAACAGAAAGACATGCCTCTTCAAGCAGGAATGTTCTTTTCGAGGTGCGGACGACTTCAGGGTTGATGTATACCAGACGCTCATTGGATTGCCGCGCTTCTTCGCCTTCTTTTTCAAAGACTTTGTCAGAAATAATAAACATCCGAAGCGGTACACCGATTTGAGGAGCCGCAAGCGCCACGCCTGTTTCTTTGGCCGCAAGCGCTTCTTGCATCTGTGTAAGAATTTCCTGCACCCTTTTGGTTTTGATGTCTTGAGGAGGGACAAGCTCTGCAATACCACGAAGTGCGGGGTCGCCATCCTGGATAATAGGTTTCATCACTGTCCACTATAGCCGAATTGGTGGTACAAAAAAAGCCCGACGCAAGCGTCGGACGAGTTTAACGGGGGGGGTACAAAGAAGAATTGGAGCGGGAAGATGAGGCGGCACAACGCCGGGTTCGGAGGCCATAGCAGTGACCGCCCCATCTCCCGCCAGAGCGCGGGCACGACACCAAGAGGTGCAACTTTCGGCTTGGGTCCTAAGTCGCATTGCCGAGGGGTGGCTCGGCTCCTCAAGGCGTTAAGACACCTCGCTCTGAAAATCTGCACATAGGATAGCAGGAAATTTCATGAATGGCAACCCCCACTTTTGCCGCTTTTCTAGAGGAGACTTTCGGGGTCAACGTGCACCGCAATTGACGGCGGAAGCGAACGGAGTTTTTCAAGCAGTGTCATATCTGGCCACGCCGACGGCTGTAGCTTCAGAAGCCCGTGACTCATTTGTTTACCATGCGGGGCGGGTGTAAAGGCAGAAAAGACTCGGAAATCGTATCCTTCAAAAAGTGCTTCAAGCTCTTTCGTCTGTCGCACAACGGTGTCCCGATCGCCGTACACGGTCAGTTTGATAAATAATGAAAAGGGCGGGTACTGAAGCTCCTTGCGGCCGGCAAGTTCTTCGCGGTAGAAATCTAAGAGGTTGCCTCCTGCGGCGTCTCGCAAGACGCGCTGGTCGGGGTTTCGTGTTTGCAGAAGAAATGTTTTTTGCGCAAGCGAGCGGAGCAGAAGGAGGAGCGAAAAGACTTTTGTTGTAATTTTAAAATCAGGAAGCGAGAGCAGGGAGTCAATCGAGGCAATTGCAACATGCTCTATAGGATCGGTGATAAAAGGGAGTGCCATTTCGGTTCCCACAAGAATGCTTCCGGGGGAGTCCTGCCACAGCCCAGCGATTTTTTTCGCCTTCGCGTGGGTCGGCGTTGCGTCGGAGTCTATGCGCAACACAGTGGCATCGGGGAATTGCTCCTTCAGTTGTTCTTCGACAAGTTCAGAGCCGCCGCCAAGCGCCACCAGTTTCCAGCCGCCGCATGCTCGGCAACATTCGTTTGCGCTCCGGATCTCGCCGTTTTGATGCGAGAAAAAGATATTGCCGCGGCTCGTCTTGTGGAGGACCATAGGAGCGTCCGAGTGACTGCTCGTGACGGTCGCGCCGCAGTCGGAGCATACGGTAATTGGCGAGAGCCCGCGGCGGGCGCTAAAGACGAAAAGGTGTTCGGATTTTCTTCGCGTCTCTTCCGCAACGAGCGCAAGGTCGCGGCTGATGATGTCGTACCGGCCCTTCTGTGTCGGTTTGTAACTCTTCATGTCAATGATTTTCACCGTGGCGGGGGAAAGCGGCCGGAAACGAAGCGGGGAGAGTTCGTGCGCGAAACTCTCGTCGCGATCATAGAGCGTCTCGATGCGTAAAAAGGTATCTGCAAAGACGATGCGCGCGTGAATCTCTTTTGCGAGAAAGTTTGCAAATGTGCGCACGTCGAGATACGGGCGCACATGAGTTTTGTACGCGCCTGCGCTTTCTCGCTCAATGATAATGGTCGTGATGTCTTGCCGCGGAAGCGAGAGGAAACTGCCGGTCCCCACAACCACAATCGGATGACGGATCTCAAGCGCGCGGGCCCAACGCTGCCGCACTTCTTTCTTTGACAGTGCGCTGTGGAAAGCAAAGAGGTATGCGTGGATGCCTTTTTCCGATTGTGTCGCGAACACCTCGACGTCGTGGATAGTCGGCATGACGATGAAGAGAGACTGCCCGCGCGCGAATGCTTCGCGCACCAGTCCTTTGTAAGTGACAAACCGCTCATCGCGATCCATCTGGAGTACGAGGCGTTCGTAGGATACGTCGTGACCGGCGATGTCAGTATGTAGTACGCTTGCTTTCTTAGGGTCTTCAAGAATCGCTTTGGGGACGAGGATATTCAGCACTGCCCCGAGTGTTCCTGCAGAATAATCGGCCATTTTTGAGACGGCGGAAATGAATTCCGGACGAAAGAGAGATTCCGCTTTCACCGACTCGAGTTTCTTAATAGGGAAAGGCGATTGGCGCAGGCGGCTCTTCGCGTCGCTGATGTTCTCTACTCCTTCGACAATCGCCAAGGAGAGCTTGTTGCGAATGGGGACCGAGACAATCGCGCCTACCGGCGGATTCTCCCGCGAAAAGTAGGACAAGCGGTCCTTCGTCATGCCGCGAGAAATGGGGATAACATGGATGAGCTTCATCCTCCAAAGCATAGCAGATAGAGCGTCGCGGTTCACTTGACGCCTTTTTCCGCTGTTGGTTTGTAAAAACACATGAAAGGCCGTAGAATTTCGGCATGAAAGAAAGCTTTTTCGTCAGAGGGCTTGCCGGAGAGAAGAAATTGGAAGGCAGAATTTCAGTTGGCGGGGCGAAAAATGCAATTCTCAAAGTGCTTGCGGCGACCACGCTCTTTGACGATAGGGTTACTCTGCAGGATGTTCCTGATATCGAAGATGTCCACCGGATGTGCGAGCTTCTCGAAAATCTGGGTGCTTCGGTCGCAAAGCAGGAGAATAGAACATACGCAATCTCTGCAGGAGGAAACATTACTACCACATTCGACCGCCACATCTCAAGCCGCTTGCGCGCGTCTATTGTGCTTGTGGGGCCCATCTTAGCGCGATGCGGCAAAGTCGAGTTTCCGCATCCGGGCGGCTGCGTCATCGGCGCGCGTCCGATTGATTACTTTCTTGAAGGATTTGAAAAACTTGGTGCGACAGTTGAACACAAAGACGAGCACTACCACATTGAGGCCAAAGGCGGGAGACTCCGCGGGGCAGACATCTTCTTTCCGACGCCATCGCACACAGTCACCGAAACCATGATGATGGCGGCCACGCTTGCCGAAGGGAGGACGACGCTTAAAAACTGCGCCATGGAGCCGGAGATCGCTGACTTGGCCTCTTTCCTCAATCTCTGCGGCGCGAAGATCAGGGGGGCGGGGACATCAACGATTGTTATCGAGGGCGGGAAACCCCTTCGTGCAAAAGGGCAGGTGTACCGTCCGATTCCTGACCGCATTGAAACCGGAAGCTTCCTTATTTTAGGCGCGCTTTCTGCGCGCGAATTGGTGATTGAGAATTGTAATCCTGTGCACATCGAGATTCTGATTGAGCTCTTGCGAAAATCCGGTGTGGCTATCGAAACCGAAGCCGACAAGATAATCTTACACAACAACACGAAGCCAAACAGCGCGTTTCGTTCTCTTAATATCAAGACGCACGAGTATCCGGGGTTTGCGACCGACCTGCAGGCACCTATGGTTGTGTACCTGACGCAGGTCATGGGCGAAGGGGTTGTCTTTGAAACTATTTTTGAAGGGCGGCTTCATTACACAAATGATGTGGTGCGTATGGGAGCCGATATTACGACATGGGACGCGCACCGCGTCCAAGTAAAAGGCCCGACACCCCTCATTGGCCGGGCACTGGGAAGTCCTGATTTGCGGGCGGGGCTCGCATTCATTATTGCGGCGTCGGTTGCAAAAGGGAACTCTCTTATTGATAATGTCTACTACATTGATCGCGGCTACGAGCGCATCGAGGAGCGGCTCTCCGGAATCGGTCTTGATATCACGCGACGGCAAGAAAAATAACCCATGGCATTCTTTACTAAAAAACTCGGCATTGACCTTGGCACGACCTACACGCTGGTGTTTGTTCCTGGCAAGGGCATTGTGTTGAATGAGCCATCCGTAGTTGCGGTTTCAGAACATGACAATAAAATTCTTGCGGTTGGCAACGGTGCCAAAGACATGATTGGACGCACGCCCGAAAGTATCATTGCGTACCGACCGATGAAAGACGGTGTGATTGCGGACTACCACGTGACCGAAGCGATGTTGCGGTACTACATGAAAAAGGCGCTCGGGCCGTGGCACTTCTTCCGACCCGAAGTGATGATTTCGGTTCCCGCAGGCGTCACCTCAACCGAGAAGCGTGCGGTCATCGAAGCGGCTACGAAAGCGGGCGCGAAGAGCGCCTACGTCGTCAAAGAGCCAATTCTCGCGGCAATCGGTGCGGGCATTCCCATTCACGAAGCGAAAGGGCACATGATTGTTGATATTGGGGGCGGCACGATTGACGTGGCGGTCATCTCGCTTGGCGGGATTGTCGCCTCGACTAGCGTGAAGTGTGCCGGCAACCGCATTGACCAGGCAATCGCCGACTATATTAAAAAGACATTCAATCTCGCGATCGGCGACAAAACCGCCGAAGATATTAAAATTCAAATCGGCTCGGCGGTGCCGCTTGAAGAAGAATTGGTGATGACCATTAAGGGGCGCGATTTCTTGACGGGACTTCCGCGCTCGGCCGACGTAAAGACCAATGAAATCGTCAAGGCGATCAGCAGGGAACTGCGTGAGATGATCAAAGCAATCCGCGACGTTTTGCAGGAGACACCGCCGGAACTCTCCGCCGACATTATTGACCAAGAAATTATCATGACTGGCGGCTCATCCCAGTTACGCAACTTTCCTGAACTCGTCTTCCGCCGCATCGGCGTCAAAGCGCATCTGGCAGACGATGCGCCGTACTGTGTGGTCAAAGGAACTGGCATCGCCCTCAATCACCTCGACACCTACAAAAAGAGCATTTTGGCAAAATCATAGGAGCCGCTCGGAATGTACGTTGTGAGGTACGAGTCGAGTCCCCAGCGGGGACTCGCTCTCAAGTCTCGGCCTCGCTCGTCAAAAAAGCATCAGAGGAATCTGATGCTTTTTTGACACCGTGCCCGCTCGGCCTGCGAAGCCCTCACAACGTACATTCCTCGCTTTAACGAAGAGACGAAAACTATGTTTTAAGCAAACAACCGACACGGCGTCAGTTGATTTTATAGCTATTGACAGAATATACCCAAATGGGTGACATCCGATGTCACCCATTTGAGATATAGCGATATATCGCTATATTAATTGGACACTTGTTTCAAAAAGAAAACCCGGTGGATGAGGCCGGGCGGTAGACACTCCACTTCTCGTCCTTGCGGACAAATCGACTATCGTCTACCAATTTAATGCGCGGACACATCAATGTTCGTCTTTACAGACAGAGCCTTTCTCGTCCGCATGAAATTTAAGGTACAAAGAGCCGACAGTGCCACTTTCGTCCTTACGGACAACGCAATTCTCGTCTGCGTAAGAAATTAACGGACAGTTTTTCATTCGTTCATGGAAGAACACCGCTCGATCCGTCCGCTATGAATTCAAGGTACTAAAGAGCAGACATTACTTCGATCGCCAATTATGGCACACACCATCTCGTCTGCGTGAGGGACAAGGGCGACGTCGTCTTTAAGACATTTCTCTTTTCGTCCTTCTTTCAAATCTGTACGATATATCGTACGAACCTGAAAGAGAGACCCGTCAGCCCAAGAGCGGACGGGAATGGCAGACACCAGATTTTTCGTTCTTATCGAACAGACGGCTTCTCGTCTACCAATTTAATGCGCGGACAGCGGCTAAATCGTCTCTATTTTGAGACACACTTGAGATCGTCCGCGTGAGATTGAATAAGGTACGTAAAGCAGACAGCTTCTTTGTCGCCTTTCTAGGGCATTGGTTGGGTCGTCTGCTGATAAAAGAGACAACAAACCGATCGTCCTTATCAGACAATTCATCATTCGTCTCTTCCAGCTTGAACATACCTCTTTTGGGGTGGCTAGTCAAAAAGAAACGCCCGGCGGGTTAGGCCGGGCGGGATGGACAATTGAGTCATCGTCTTTTCAGACAGTCATCTGATCGTCCTCATAAAGAACTAAGGAATTGCAGGAGGCGTCGGAACACCTCCTGCTGGCAGACACTCTACGAAACGTCCTTAATGGACAACTCAAGACTCGTCTGCCTTATGCCGCGTCCTGCAAGTTCTCACGGGAGCGGGCGCGCTCGAGCTTCCACCACTCCTTGTGGAGCCACTCGACGAAGCGGGTAGCCGTCCGCCAGAGGGCCATCTTGTGGGTGTGGCCGTTGGAGTAGCGTTTCTTACCGTTTTCGCCGACTATCGGCTCGGGATGCTTTCCGCGCAGATTCGCTTTCATCTGGAGCAGGTATGCGCCCCAGTGCGAATCCGGACGACGGTTGAACTGGTCGACGAGGAGATAGAGCGCCTGACGGGCGTCCGGACTCCAGTTGGCGACTTGACCGTGCCGCAGGCGGGCGAATTTGCCGTCTTTCTGTATATGCACGCCGCAGAATGCCTTGAGCTTGGCATCCGTCTCGAAGCGGCGAATGTCGCCGATTGCGGCGATGATACCTGCTGCAATCCGCGGGCCGCAACCCTCGATCGGTTCGAAGAGCTTCCGGTAAATGTCAAGCTCCGGAACGCACTTCCCGAGCTCGCGCTCGCGTTTCGCTTCTTCGGTTTCGAGTGCACCGTAGATGACATCGTTTGCCTTCAGTTCATCGTAACGCTTCTCGATACCGCCTTCGGGGTAGAGCCCTTCCGGTCTGCAGAAGATTTCGCCGATGACGCGTTGGCGCAAGCGTTGTCCGCAGGCGATACGCGCCTTCACCGCATCGGTACGGGCAATAAACGCTTCCCGCACTCGAATGAGTGCAAAGTCCCGGTCGGAGACGGCAAAGAACAACTCAGGGTTGGTTTGAACAAGGGCGGCGAGCAGTTTTGCGTCGTCGTCCTTGCTCTTGTCTCCCCGATGCTTGGTGAACACGAAAGGCGGAATACGCATGACGCTCGCTCCCACTTCTTCGCCCTGGCGCGCAAGCGCATAGGCGAAGTAGTCGCCGGAGCCGCCTTGGGTCATAGCGACGATGTCGCCATATTCCAAACCGATGTAGCTCGCGGGTACTCCAGTTGCGACCGTAACGCCATCCTTGTCTTGCTGGATTTGGTTCTTGTGGATACCCTCGGGCATCTTCTGGTTCTTCCGGAGTTTGCTCCACTTGACGTGGTGCGGCTCGAACGACGAGAGGTCGTCGCCGGGCTCTGGTTTGACCCATGCGGTGGGGAGCATGCTGTACGCGAAGTCGAGTTCGTCCTGCTCACTTGCAAGGTCATAGCCGGTTTGGTTGATACATACTTCCGTCGGAAGTGCGTCGCCGTCGGCACTCCACTTTACGCGGTGTCGGATACCAATGTAACGCTTTTCGTTTGCCACTGCTGGCCTCCTTCAGGTTGTTTCGTCCTCTAAGGACATTTCAAGGTACAAAGTGCAGACACACATAGCGTCGTCCTTTCGGACACTCCAATACTCGTCTGCGTGAGGGACATTTTTTGCATCGTCTTGTGACAGGCATATGCTCGTCCCTCTTTCAACTCTGTCCGATATATCGTACGAACCTGAAAGAGAGACCCAACTCCAGTTCTTCCAAACCGAAGTTGGGGAGGCAGACAAGCTCCAAGACGTCCTTGGGAGACAGGGCTACATTCGTCTGCCTGTTTTAAATGCGCGGACATTCCGCTTATCGTCCTTTTGGGGACACGCACACATTCGTCCGCATGAAATTCAAGGTACAAAGTGCAGACACCGTCCCTATCACCCTTTCGAGCACTGACCAATTCGTCTGCGTGGTGAACATACCACACCTTGTTGTTTGTGTCAAACTGGCACGCCTTAGTTCAAGCACGCGCTGATTTCTTTTGTATAATAGATGCATGCAGGAATTGTATGACATGCACCGCAGTAGGCGATTGCACCATGCGTATGTAATCGAAGACGGAGGAGAAGCGCGGGCGGAGCTCTTGCGGTTTGTTGAAGAGGGACTTGGGATTGCGGTGCGGGGCAATCCTGATGTGCACGTGCGGCAGTACGACGTCTTTGGCATTGACGATGGTAGGGATATCCAAGGACTCCAGTCAAAGCGCGCAATAGACGGCGGTGCAAAAATTTTCATACTCTCCATCAACTCCATGACGCGTGAAGCCCAAAACGCACTCCTAAAACTTTTTGAAGAGCCGACCGCAGGAACGCACTTCTTTGTGCTCATGCAAACTACCGAAACACTTCTGCCGACACTGCGCTCACGGGTGCACATCATTCGGTCCGCGGGAAGGGAACTTAATCTTGATTTTGCGCGTCAATTTTTGAAATCATCTCCCGCCGAACGCTTGGCGCTTATCGCTGACACAATCGAATCGAAAGACAAAGCGCACGCGATTGAATTGGTAAACGGACTCGAAGCAGTGCTGTATGCACAAGGCGGTGTCCAGGGCGCATCTTCCGAGGCATTTGAGGAAATTCGTGACACGCGCTCCTACCTCACGGACCGCTCATCGTCGGTCAAAATGCTCCTCGAACACCTCTCGGTAATACTTCCGGTCATTACATAATATGCGTTTCTTCTCATGCTTTGAAAAAATCCGCACTGTACTACAGGCAAGGCGTCACTACTATATAGATATCCATAACTCTGCTATAGCAGAGTTATGGATATCGGAGAAAGGGGGCAAAATACTCCACAGGTTTCACTTTCCCTCCCACTTTCGCTCTCGCTTTCTGACACTCCTCATTTCTTTCGTGCTTACGGGGACTTTTCTGTACGCCGTTCCGAACACCACGTACGCTGCAGTTGACACATCGCACATCGGCTTTGTCGAATCGCGGCTATGGTTTGACCATGAACCGTTCTTTGCGGGAGAGCAGGTGCGCGTCTACACAATGGTTGCCAACAGCACCTCTGCAGACTTCGAGGGCACAATCGCGTTTTATGACAACGACACCAAAATCGGCTCCTCAAAAGTGACCCTTGAGCGAAACGGCGGATTCCAAGTGGTGTGGAGTGATTGGAAGGCCGCAGAAGGTGAACACGCTCTTTCGGTGCGCATTACAGAAGCCACGGTAAAAGAAGAAGGGAAGGAGCCGCAGACGGTTTCTTTTAATGACGCGCCGTATTCGATACGGCGGGCTGTGGATCTCGACACAGATGGCGACAAGATAGGCAACAGGGAAGATGAAGACGATGACAATGACGGCATCCCCGATACGGAAGACAAAGAGCCGCTTGTGGTGGCCGATGCCTCTTTTTCGCCCAAGCCGGATGCATCAGTGCAAGAAACAATCGAGCGCATCACGCAGAAGTCGCAGGAACTTGCCGCAAGCACGACGCCGAAAATTGTTGCAGGCGTGCAAGCGGCTTTGCAGGCGATTGAAAATTTCCGCGAGGCAGAGGGTAAAGTTGTAGAAGCGCAGAAAGAAAAAGTACGGCAGAAAATTGCAGAAGACCGCGCGGCATTTGAAACGGCGGCAGAAGTATCTGGGGGTGAAGGAGAAAGCAAACGCAAAACCGACCCGTTTAATCAACTGCAACTTCTTGCGCTTACCGCCGCAGGATATACACTAAGCAATAAGGTCGCATTTTATCTTGCCGGAGCGCTTATCGTGTATGTGCTGTTGAAGAAAGTCCTGCCGCGCATATGGGGACTCTTCAGGCGAAAAGAATCTTTTGAATAACGATACATGATCCCGTACGAAATAGCGTCCCGTACGAAACCCGCGATATTCCAAGATGTGCCAAGATACCATGTCGAATAATCATTATCAGCATATAAATTGTAGTCCTGACGGAAATGCTCCGCATTTCCTGTTTCATTCGGGACTATTTCGTACGGGATGACACCGTTTCTTCTCATTGTTATTGCTGTTCTGATTGTCGCACTTGTCTACCTCATGGTGCGGCATGATGTGCGAGAGCGGGTGATTGAATACCTCAACGAGGAGCGACATTTGGGAAAAGAAAAGCGCAAGGCGACACTCTTGCGGCACATTCGCTCACGGGGAAAGATAACGAACGACGAAGCAGAAGCGCTGCTTGGCGTCTCGCACTCGACCGCAACACTCTATTTTGACGAACTTGAGGCAGAAGGGAAGATAGAGCAGAAAGGAGAAGGGCGCGGCACACACTATATGCCGATAAAGCCGCTTCGCGGCACAGAGCCCACCACCCACGAAAGATAAGAGATGGATACAAGCACAACACACTAATGTGCGCGGTCGCGCACATTAGTGTGTTGTCCGTAAAACAAAATCAACCGACACCCCCTTGAGGTGTCGGTTGATTTCGTGCTAGTGTTCGGGGCAGGACAATTTTAGTAGGGGAGAAGTTGCTATGCGTTGGGAACAGTTAGGGCAGAATTTCGCCGATTTAGCCAAAAGGCGCCATGAATTTGAGGAGATTGTTGACCGTCTGGAAATGGCTGCTGCCGGTCAACGACGCGATGACGGCGAGCTTGCTCGTTTGAAGAATTGGGTCAAGGAGGCAACTATCGCAGAGATTGGAGATCTCGCTGATTGTGTTCGCCACTGTCCTCTTGGCTTACCGTCAAATTTCCAACCAATCTTTGCTCAAGCGGTATGCGAGCGGGTTGTGCTGCTCAAGCACGAGCTCGACACAGCTCACAAAATCATTCTCGATAACCTGCCGGACAAAGATCCGGAACAGAGGCATCTCCCGCTTCAAGTTCAATCGGAACACGCGCCGGCCTGAATGGCCATCGGCCGCCCGTCTCTTTTGAGATCGGGCGGCCGCTACTGTTTATGGTATACTTAAAGAAAATATAACCATTCTATGGCCTACGATTTTTCACCGTTAAAGAAGAAAGTTGCGGATACGGAGGAGTGGCTTAAAAAAGAATATCAAGGAATACGAACCGGTCGGGCGACGCCAACGTTGCTTGATGGGGTCCTTGTGGAATCTTACGGAAGCCGCATGCCGTTAATTCAGGTGGGGAGCGTATCTGTCGAAGACGCTCGCACGATTCGGATTGCCCCGTGGGATCAATCCCAAATAAAAGCAATAGAAAAAGGAGTGACTGACGCAAATCTCGGCGTTGGCGTTTCTGCTGACGAGCGGGGAGTGCGGGTGACATTCCCGGAGCTCACTTCGGAGCGCAGAGGCGCTCTCATGAAAATCGCCAAAGACAAGCTCGAAGATGCGCGCGTGTCACTGCGTGGTGAGCGAGACCGTGTGTGGAGCGATATTCAGAAAAAAGAAAAAGAAAGCGAGATCTCCGAAGATGAGAAGTTCCGCTACAAAGACGAGATGCAGAAGCTCGTTGACGAAGGAAACAAAAAGCTCGACATCCTTGCCGAAAAAAAGCGTGCGGAAATAGAGTCCTAGTTCGGGATGCTTCGCCCTAACGACTAACAACTAAAGATTAATGACTATAATAATTTTTCTTGCGGTACTACTTCTGCTCGTTATTGTGCACGAATTCGGACACTTCAGTATCGCGAAGCTTTTTGGTGTGCGCGTGGATGAATTCGGCGTCGGCTTTCCGCCCAAGATTCTAGGGATCAAAAAAGGGGAGACTGAATATACAATTAACGCGCTACCCTTCGGCGGGTTCGTGCGCATCTTCGGAGAGAATCCCGATCAAGAATCGCTTGCAGGAAGCGACAAGGAACGCGCGTTGGTTAATAAGCCGCGCCTCATTCAAGCGGCGGTATTATTCGCGGGAGTTTTTTTCAATATCGTGCTCGCGTGGATTTTCTTTTCAGGAACGCTCATGGCCGGCGCACCCGCTATCGCAGGGCAGTATGACCAGTATCTTTCAAACGAACGGTTGTATGTGAGCGCCGTCTTGCCTGATGCGCCGGCCGCCAAAGCTGGCATCATGCCGGGCGATGAGATTGCGGCAATTGGGTCATCAGGGGGGCGCATAACACCGACGTCAGCAGAGGACACAATTCAATTTATTGGCGAACACATCAACGAACCACTGCTGTTTGAAATAAAAAGAGGAGAAGACGTCCAATCCCTTTCCATTACGCCGGAGGTGGGAGTGTTGCAAGAAGACCCGCACGCGCCGGCAATTGGTGTTGCCATGGCTATGGTCGGAGAGTTGCGGTTACCGCCATATCTCGCACTCTGGGAGGGGTTGAAGAAAACCGGTGTCCCACTTGCCGCAATCACAGCTGGTATTGCAACATTCCTCTTTGATGCGCTTTTGTTCCAAGCAAACTTCTCGGACGTTGCGGGCCCTATTGGCATCGTGGGACTTGTCGGAGACGCTTCCGCTATGGGGCTCCTTGCACTCATCAATTTTACAGCGTTTATTTCGCTCAATCTTGCGGTCATTAACCTCATCCCATTTCCCGCACTTGATGGCGGACGGCTTCTGTTCCTCGCAATTGAGGCAGTGAAGGGCTCGCGCATATCACCGCGTATCGCGAATGCAACAAATGCCGTGGGCTTTGCACTCCTCATTCTCCTCATGCTCGTCGTGACCTACAACGACATTCTGCGTTTGACGAACTAAATTTTCATACACAGCTCTGTCTGACTCTGTACGATATGTCCTACAGAGTACCGTCAATTCATATCATATATGATATGAATCGTTAGCGATCCGGAAGATAATTATTACGATATATCGTATGATTATAGCGATATATCGCTAGGTTTCTCTCGATATATCGCTATAGTGGTATGATTCGAGTGTAGTTGTATAACGCGTATAGCGAATTACGGATGGTTTTTCCGCCTTCCTTGTGTTGTTCAGCCGAGCTCGAGCAAAAGAATCGCGATAAGGCCGACCCCGATTCCTGCAAGCTGGAGGGCTGACAGCTTTTCTCCAAAATAGAGCCAACTGACCAAAGAGAGCGTCACCAGATTGGCAACCACCAGTGTCGCGGAGGCATCCGCGATGTTTTCTGTTTTAAAACTTTGTACCAAGAGCATCAGGCCAACAAGGTAGACACCGAGGCCTATGATGTAAAGAAGCGGCTGTGGCTTTTCTACCCAAAATTTAAAAATAATATCGCCGAGGGTCAAGACGATTCCTCCGATAATGAGTACGATTGATGCGGTCATATTCTTCAGCATAGCGGCATTGGGGGAAAAGAAGAAATAATTGCAGTGGAAAAGATTTCGCCTCGGTTTGGGGCCGAGGCGAGAGATACGAGAAGTGGAATTTAGTGGCGCACATGGCGGAACCAACTGCTGTCAAACGAGAAGCGCTCTCCTCCTGATGAAGTTATAATCCAGACGGTCTGCACACCTTCTTCCGGCTCCCAGGTCATGATCACGCGGAACGGCCCCTCACCGTATTCTTCCTTGAAGGTGTCTTGGACCCGCTGCTTCTTTCTGCTCCGCAATTTCCGCCAGAGGACTTTATCTCCGCGTTTAAAACGTTCATCCATATTTTGCTCCTTCACTAGGTGCGAACTAAGGAAATTATAACACGGAATTTGCTTTTTGCAAACAGCATGTTTTTTATTTAAAAGACACGAAGAACGAAAGGATGCACGTTTTGACCGCATTGGGGAAACACGCTACTATTCTCATCAACATGCGACAAAGCAAACTCTTTACCAAGACTCGCAAAGAAGCTCCGAAAGATGAGGTCTCCAAAAATGCAGAGCTTTTAATCCGCGGCGGATTTATCCACAAGGAGTTGGCGGGGGTGTACTCATACCTGCCGCTTGGGCTACGGGTGCTCTGTCGAATTGAGCAGGTGATTCGCGAAGAAATGAATGCAATCGGCGGGCAAGAACTTATCCTAACTGCGCTTCAGGACAAGGAGCTATGGGAGAAAACAGACCGTTGGGATGATGAGAAGGTAGACAATTGGTTCAAAACAAAACTCAAAAGCGGCGGAGAGACAGGGTTGGGCATTACGCACGAAGAGCCGCTGACGAGGATTATGAAAGAGCACATTGCGTCGTATCGCGATTTGCCGGTACTCGCATACCAATTCCAGACAAAGTTTAGAAATGAAATGCGCGCAAAATCCGGAATCATGCGCGGGAAGGAATTTGCGATGAAAGACCTCTACTCCTTCGCCGCGACGGAAGAAGAGCACAAAAGGCTCTATGATAAGGCCCGCGAAGCATACGTGAAGATTTTCAAGAGGGTGGGGATAGGGGAGCAAACTCATATTACCTTCGCTTCAGGCGGCATTTTCAGCGACTTTTCCGAAGAGTTCCAGACAGTATCGGAAGCAGGAGAAGATCTGATTTACGTTGATGAAAAGTCCGGAGTTGCCATCAATAAGGAAGTGCTCACCGACGAAACACTGCAAAAACTCTCACTTTCGCGAGAGGCATTGGTGGAGAAAAAAGCAATTGAATCCGGAAACATTTTCCATCTCGGCACAAAGTTTTCAGAACCGCTTGGTCTGATGTTCAAAGATGAGCATGGCGACCAGAAGCCCGTGATCATGGGGAGCTACGGATTGGGGCCTTCCCGACTGATGGGAACTCTTGTCGAAGTGCTCTCCGACGAAAAAGGCATCGTGTGGCCCAAAGAAGTCGCGCCGTTTGGGGTGCATCTCGTTGAGATTTCAGGTGGAGATGAGGAGGTGAAAACCTACGCAGACTCGCTGTACACAAAACTCACTGACGCGGGAGTGGAAGTACTCTATGACGACCGCGATGTACGGGCAGGGGAGAAGTTTGCGGATTCCGACCTCCTCGGCATTCCGCTTCGCGCAATCGTAAGTCGAAAGACGCTCGAGCAGGGGAAGATTGAAACGGTAGATCGAAAGACTGGCGAGGTTGTGATGGTAGATGAGCAGTTCCTTCTCCAGCAATAATCATATGGCGTTGAATTTTTTAAAAAAAAATCTTGAGAAATTTTATCGTTTGTTTTCAAACGATATTGGCATTGATTTGGGAACGGCAAACACGCTGGTGTATTTGCGTGGCCGTGGAGTTATCATCAACGAGCCGTCGATTGTCGCGGTGAATCAAAAGACCGGACAGGTGGTCGCGGTCGGCAAACAAGCTAAGGAAATGATGGGGAGAACACCGGGTCATATTGTGGCGATCCAGCCCATTATTGATGGCGTGATTTCTGACTTTGAAATTACCGAAGAGATGCTTGCGTACCTCATCAACAAGGCCCAGCAAGGACACCGTTCGTTCTTGGGGCCACGTGTCGTCATTGGCGTTCCCTCTGGCATTACTTCTGTCGAGACGCGCGCGGTCAGGGATGCGGCACAAAACGCGGGCGCGCGCGAGGTACACATTATCGAAGAGCCGATGGCGGCCGCGCTCGGCATGAAGCTTCCAGTCCATGAGCCAATCGGCAGTATGGTGATTGATATCGGCGGCGGAACATCCGACGTCGCCGTCATATCTTTAGGCGGGATTGTCCGTTCAAAGAACATACGAATCGCTGGTGACAAGCTCAACCAAGACATCGCCTCCTACATACGCGGCGAATTCAAAATTTTGATTGGCGAGAAGACCTCGGAGAATCTCAAGATCGCCGCCGCATCAGTCATTGAAGGCGACGAGCCGATTGAAGTCACTGTGCGCGGCAGAGACTTGGTGACAGGTCTTCCGCGGGAAGTCGTCATTACTGATGCGGATATCCGTGAAGCCATTTCAGCTTCTATTGACCACCTTATTGATGCAGTAAAAGAAGTGCTCGAAACAACCCCGCCCGAAGTGCTCTCGGATGTCATGCAACGGGGGATTTATCTTGCCGGCGGCGGAGCCCTGATTAGGGGACTCCCTGAAGCGCTCGTGACTGTTTTGGGGATTCCGGTCTACGTTGCAGATGATCCTCTCTCGGCTGTTGTGCGCGGCACCGGTGTTGTCCTAGAAAATCTCGAGCTGTATCGCGATATCCTCATAGAGCATGAGAATGAACTCTCTCCGACCGAATAATCAACTCCGTCATCGCAGGCGGGGAATGTTTCCCTGGGGGTTGCTTCTTGTTGGCCTCATAGGCTCCGCGGTTGTTGGCGCAAACACGCTTTCGTCAGGGATGATTTCTGGCGCTCTATTGAGTACAGGAAAGCCGCTGTGGCGGGCCGAGGCGAGCATCTCCAGCTCACTTTCAAATCTCGCCCTACACTTCCGTTTCAAGCAGGGGCTTATTAATGAGAATAGGGAATTGAAAGAGCGTATTGAGGAACTAGAGCTCTCGCGCGTTACGTCAGAGGCCTTGCGGGAAGAGAACAGCTCGCTCTTGCGACTGCTCAATCGCACCGACAATCGGCGCCAAATTGTCGGGTCTGTTCTTACGCGTCCGAGTCGCACACTATACGACACCTTTATTGTTGATGTGGGTCTTGCAGAGGGGCTACAAAGCGGGGCGCACGTCTTTGCGGAAGGGGGAGTTGCGATTGGGACGATTGGGGATGTCTATGAAGATACTGCAATCGTCAGTCTGTACTCAACTCCTGGGCGCGTAACAGATGTGTATGTGGGAGAGGACGCGATTGCTGTTGAGGCGACGGGCCGTGGCGGTGGAGACTTCGAGATACGCTTGCCGCGCGGTGTGGAGATTGTGGAAGGAAGTCCGATTGTCTTTTCAACGCTCGGAGGATCCGGCGTACTCGGTGTTGTCGAGAAAGTAATCAACGCTCCCGCTGACCCTTTTCAAACGATTTTCTTTAGCAGTCCGGTTAACGTGCAGGGCCTGCGGATGGTCATGATTGATCTGTAATATGCTACTGCGCATTCTTCTCTCAATCTTTTTCTTCGGAAGTATTTTCTTGTTCCCGTGGTTTGTGACTGTACTCCTCGGGATCGCACTCTTGTTTCTTTCTTCTGGCTACGAAGTCATCCTTGGGGGAGTGCTTCTGGATCTCCTCTATGCCGCTCCTGCTCCAACGTTTTTTAATACGGCATTCCTCTTTACCGTCGTATTTTTTGTGCTCGCCCTTCTCGCTTTTTTCATTAAAAAGCAATTAATGATGTATCCACAGTCGCGGTAAGAGGAGTGCTACAATAGCGATTGATGGGTACTACACGAATCAAGTTACTCCTTAGAAGGTTTTTCAATACAAAAACCAATCGAGAGATTGAGCCGGATGAGATTTTTCTCGATTCGAGCAATTTGCCGGAATTCAATCGCTACCAGTTTGAAGGCCGCTTGGAGAGGCCGATCGGGAAGCGCGTCTACTACCTCGTCATGGGCGCGTTTTTTTGCATCGGCATTCTCTACATGGGGCGCATCGGGCTTCTCCAAATAGTGAGAGGAGAAACCCTCGCTCGCGTAAGTGAGAACAACCACCTCCAGCATAATGTCGTGTTCGCCGAGAGAGGCGTTTTGTATGACCGCAGCGGAGAGGAGCTGGCATGGAATGAAGGGAGCGCTTCATTTCCGTTGCGAAAGTATCGAGAGACACGAGGACTTGCGCATGTGCTCGGCTACGTGAGCTACCCGCAGAAGGATACGTCAGGGAATTACTACCGTACAGAATTGAGCGGAAAAGATGGAGCCGAATTGCTCTTTAACGAGCGCCTTGCCGGAGAAAACGGATTGAAGATTGAGGAGGTTGACGCTCTGCAGAATGTGCAATCAGAGAGCATAGTCCGGCCGCCCAAACAGGGAGAAAACATAACGCTTTCAATAGATGCTCGGCTTCAAAATGCGCTCTACGGTTTTATTGCGCAGAGGGCCGAGGATTCGGGATTCGTGGGCGGTGCAGGCGTCATGATGGATGTCGAAACGGGAGAGATTGTCGCGCTCGTGAGCTATCCGGAGTATGACCCGCAGGTATTAACTGACGGATCACAAAAAGAGCACATTGCTTCCTATGTTGCAGACAGCCGCAAACCATTCCTGAATCGCATTGTTGCCGGTCTCTACACCCCTGGCTCTATCGTCAAACCCTTTGTTGCGCTTGGCGCGCTCACGGAAGGAATCATTTCGCCGGAGAAGGAGATTCTAAGTACCGGAGCGCTTCGTGTCCCGAATCCGTATCGCCCGGGTGAATACTCGGTCTTCCGCGACTGGAAAGCGCATGGGTACGTGGACATGCGCCATGCGCTCGCTGTCTCTTCCGACGTATATTTTTACGAAGTTGGCGGCGGATTTGAAAATCAAAAAGGACTCGGCATAGAGAAATTAAACTACTACAATCGCCTGTTCGGCTTTGGAGAAAAGACCGGCATTGCTTTTGAAGGCGAACAGGCGGGCAATATCCCAACACCTGCATGGAAAGAAGAGCATTTCAATGGGGACCCGTGGCGTGTCGGAGACACCTATAACACGGCGATCGGACAATATGGATTTCAAGTTACGCCAATCCAAGTTGTTCGCGCAATTGCGGCTGTTGGAAACGGGGGGACTCTCGTAACGCCATCTCTGGAGAAAGGCGTCGTACTGCCGCACACCACGTTGTCGTTAGTCCCCGAGCACTTGCATGTTGTGCAAGAAGGCATGCGCATGTCTGTGCAAGAGGGCACGGCGGCAGGCCTCTCCAATACACATGTCGCGATTGCTGCAAAAACAGGGACGGCGGAGCTTGGCGCGCGTAAACAATTCGTGAATTCGTGGACGACTGGCTTCTTTCCCTATGAGAATCCGCGGTATGCGTTTGCGGTGATTATGGAGCGTGGGCCGGTCACCAATTTAGTCGGCGCAACATCCGTGATGCGCCAATTCATTGACTGGATGATCGCTCACACCCCTGAATACCTTTCGTCCTCATAGCATGGATCTCGTGTACGGGATTGACTTTCATTGAGGAACCCGTACTATAGTCACAACTCTATAACACTCATATGACCGAACAAGACAATTACTTCACACAAGAGAAATTTGAGGAACTTACCAAAGAGCTCGAATATCTCAAAACCACCAAGAGGAAGGAAATAGCAGAGAGTCTTGAGTACGCCCGCTCACTGGGAGATCTTTCTGAAAACGCCGAGTATCAGGAAGCGCGTGAGATGCAAGCGACAACTGAAGAGCGTATCGGCCAGCTTGAGGTGATTTTGAAAAACCCCAAGATTGTTTCGCATAAAAAGGGAGATACGGTGGGTCTCGGTTCAGTCGTGGTCATCAAAAAGCAAGGTGAGACCGAAACGAGGCAATACTCAATCGTCGGTTCCGAGGAAGCAAACATGCAGGAGCGCAAAATCTCATACCTTTCGCCGCTTGGCGAAGCAATGATGAGCAAGAAAAAAGGGGACTCGTTCACTTTTGAAACTCCAAATGGGAAGATGAGCTATACCATTCTCTCTGTCGAGTAAGGGTCGCTCGGATATTCAATTTGAAAGACACGCATAAAGCCGGCCTGCGCCGGCTTTTGCTCTTCTCACTCAAAACATTCTGCTGACGCAGAAACCATGCTGTTTTGAGCTACGAAGGGTCTTTCAAATTGAATATCCTCGCTCTAGCAGGACGGGGGGCAGAAAGTGCGGGATTTTTTGAACTGCTTGGGTTACAATGAAAGGCAACATTTAAATACTTGATATTGTCATGGCATCGCTTGAAGAATTGCGGAAGGTCCGGGAAGAAAAACTGCAGAAGCTGATCGCGGCGGGCATGGACCCGTATCCGGCGTCCGTGCCGCGCGACTACTCATTGCAGGAATTGCGTGAGCGTTTTAAGGAGAAAGAAGCGGCAAAGGAAACACTCTCTATCGCGGGGCGAATTATTGCAATTCGCGGGCAAGGCGCGATTCTGTTTGTCGTGCTTGATGACGGCTCTGACCGATTCCAGGCGGTCCTTAAAAAAGACGAGCTCCAAGAAGAGACATTCTCCCTCTGGAGTGACGCGGTTGATATTGGCGATATTGTCAGCATAACTGGTGTCGCGTTTACGACAGAGCGTGGGGAGCCGAGCGTGCTTGCAAAGGGTTGGACCATTGGAGCAAAGGCGCTTTTGCCGCTACCGGAGAAGTGGCACGGACTTGCAGATCAAGACGAAAGATTTCGCAAGCGCCACCTTGACTTCATTGCAAATCCCGAGGAGCGGGACCTCTTCTATACAAAGGCGGCGTTCTGGAAGGAAGTGCGGGAATTTCTTGAGGCACGCGACTTTCTTGAGGTACACACGCCAACACTTGAGGTGACGACTGGCGGCGCTGAAGCGCGGCCGTTTAAAACGCACCACAACGATTTTGATATGGATCTCTTCTTGCGCATTTCGGTCGGCGAGCTGTGGCAGAAGCGCCTCATGGCGGCGGGGTTCCCCAAGACGTATGAAATCGGGCGCGTCTACCGCAACGAAGGCACCAGTGCCGAGCACCTGCAAGAATTTACCAACGCGGAATTTTATGCGGCATACATGGATTTTGAAGCGGGCAAAAAATTCATCACTGACTTATACCGGACGATTGCCAAAAATGTGTTTGGCACGACTGTGTTTACTTGTGGCGATTACTCGTTTGATCTTTCACAAGAGTGGGAGGAGCTTGACTACGTGGGAACAGTTGAGAAGATGACTGGCGTGAATGTCCTTGAGGCGGACGAAAGCGAGCTGAAAACAGTGCTCGATGAACTCGGCGTTTCGTACGTGGGGGAGAATCGCGAGCGGCTCATGGATTCATTGTGGAAGTACTGCCGCAAGCAGATTGCCGGGCCGGCATTTCTCATCAATCACCCGAAACTCGTTGCGCCACTCTCCAAGACCGATCCTGCCGATCCGCGAAAAACTAAGACCCTTCAGGTAATTCTTGCAGGGAGCGAAATAGGACGCGCGCACGCAGAGCTTGCCGATCCGCGCGAACAGGGGGCACGTTTTGCAGAGCAGGAGAAACTCCTCAAGGCGGGGGACGAAGAAGCGATGATGCCGGACTTTGAATTTGTAGAGATGCTCGAGCACGGCATGCCGCCCACATTTGGCTTCGGCTTCGGTGAACGGCTTTTCTCGGTGCTTGCCGGACGCCCCCTTCGCGAGACCCAGCTGTTTCCTTTAATGCGCCCCAAGCAAGACTAAGTTTCAAAATTAGATAGCGAGATACTTACCACTTTTCTCACCATGGTGAGAAAAGTGGTACGTACTTGTGTTGTTTTCTTTTTCTACTCCCCATTTCTTTTGCACAACCCACACACTTATTTTAAGCTATAGCTTAAAATAAGTGTGTGGCAGTTGATGATGATTGCTCATGTGAATGATTGGAAAAATAATAATTAAAAATAATCAACCGACACCCCCAGGGGTGTCGGTTGTTTAAAAACATTACCCGACGCGACTTTGTGAAGTCGCGTCGGGCGTGAATCATTCGGTGGGGAGGACGAGATTGGTTAGATGAATAGTTTTTGCAGCCACACGAGAGCCGCGTCTTGGACTGCGTGGTCTGCGTGCACAATCAGAATGTACACGATTGCCGCACACAACGACACGCAGAGGGTTGCGATACCTCGCGCCCGTGCCACGTTGAAGGACAGGACCCACATGACGATCATGAGGATGGTGAGAATCGTCATGATGCCGGTAATTACGAGATACTGTAGTCCTACGTCGGTGAGAAATTGTTCCATTGCCACTCTCCGCAGTCAGAAGATTCTAGGTAAAATTATACTACATAAATTACCGCTTTGTCAAATTGTTCTTTTCTTATTGTACGGGCGGGTCTTTTCTGGTAGGTTTTGGACGGTTAAAGGATTTTGTTCTATAGCAAATGAAAGGTTCATCCCATGAAGCTTGCGACCTCGCTCCTTACCTGCATGCGTTGCGGGGACTCCAAGCCGCTCTACGGGGCGGTGGAGTTTAAATGTCACTGCGGAGGACTCTATGATGTGACCCACACCTGGGATCATCTCCAGGAGTACTCTCCTCTTCAGTTGCGGCAGATATTCGACGCGCGCGCGAGGCCATTGGCTCACAATGGTCCAATGACCCGCTCGGGCGTGTGGCGATTCCAGGAACTCGTCATGCCGAGTCTGTTGCCGGAAAACATCGTCTCTCTCGGCGAGAACGCCACAATTCTTCCCGCGGGCGATCGCTTGCGGGAGTGGGTCGGTGGTGACCTCGACCTTTGGGTTATCTTCGAAGGGCTTACTATGACCGGCTCCTTCAAGGACTTTGGTGGGACAGCTCATGTGAGCGTTTCTAAACAGTCCGGCGTTAAGGCGTTGATCTGTGCTTCGACTGGCGACACCTCGGCCATGGCAGCGGCATACGCTGCACCAGCAGGGATCTCGTGCGTCGTTGTGTTGCCACGCGACGATGTTTCGCCAGTGCAACTGATGCAACCGCTTATGCACGGGGCCAAAGTGATTCTGGTCCCCGGCAGTTTCGACGAGTGCATGCGAATCGTTCGTGAACTCGTCGAACAGAAGCGGGCGTTCCCGATCAACAGTCTCCACCCTGCGCGCATCGAGGGGCACCAAGCAACGGTGTTTCTTGCGGCGCAATTCTTCGGATGGGAGCTTCCCGATTTGTTCGTGGTGCCGGTCGGCAACGGCTCCAACACGAGCTCAATCGGCAAAGGTAGCCGGCTGCTCAAGAACCTCGGCTTCGTTCCTCGAGACGAACGTGGCCGCATCATCTCCGTCCAGTCGACGGCAGCGGATCCGCTTTCGTCGGCGTGGGAAAAGGTGCAAGAAAATGGCGTTGCCGATCCTTCTAAGTGGGCGGCAGCGTACAGACCGCGTCAGCATCTCGGGAAAACGACCGCGACCGCGGCGCTCATCGGCAATCCGGTTTCCTGTGAAAAAGTGATGCGGGAAATCAATCATTCCCGCGGCGCAGTTCTCACGGCCCGCGAGGAAGATTTGAACCACGCCGTCATGGTTGCGGGTTCTGATGGGTTCTGCGTCTGTCCGCAGACAGGGACGGCGCTCGCCGGCCTTCGTCAGGCAGTCAGTCGCGGCTTCGTGAAGAAGGGTTCTCGGGTCGCCGTTGTCTCAACGGCAACCGGCCTGAAATTCCCGGAGGTTGTGAGGAAGCAGTCCGAAGGATTAGGGCTCACCCAAGAGGCAAAGACGTGCAGTACCGAGGAGGTCGCCAACCTCATTGGCGTCTGACGTTTTCGCCGTAACGAAATTTGGCCTCTCCCGCAAAGCGCGCGGGGGAGGTTTTTGTTTTTACACGATTAATTGCCAAAGTGAATCATCGTACTCAATGCGATCGAATGTTTCCTGATCCTTGCCCGGCTCGCCATCGATTTTAAAATACACGTTTGCGGCAACCTTTTCCCCATTCAAGACTTTTCCAATCCAGATTGAATCTGCTTTCCACATTTTGTTATATGGGATGTCGCTTAAAGAGTGCCACTGCGGCATCATCTCATCCGATTCCTGCGGCTTTCCATGCCACACACGTACAACATATGAGTGCATAAGAAATTTTGGCTCATCATTGAAATAAAATTTAAGAATCGCCACTTTCTCCAAATCTGCTGTTTGTGCCACGAGACCGGACTCTTCCCGAAGTTCTCGCACTGCAGCTTCTTCAGGAGTCTCACCTTCCTGGATTTTCCCGCCAAAACCATTCCATTTTCCAATACCAAACCGCTCCTTTTTCTTGCCGAGGAGTATCTTCGAAGACGTAAGCGGGAAGCAGACAGTCGCCCGTTTCATCCTTTTATCATGTGCCAATTTTAAGGTCGGCACAAGTAAAAAACCTCGGTAATTGGAGGTGTTTTTGTGTGGATAACTGTGCTAGGAGGTGGGATAGAGTGTTATATACTACAAAGGTAGTGGGAAGAAGTGGGAATTGAGAAAAATCGCATGCTGATCGGAGAATACACCCACAGTTTGGACACGAAGAAGCGGTTGTCGCTGCCGAAGAAATTCAGAGCCGAACTCGGCAAAAGAATCGTTGTAACGCGCGGCCTCGACAACTGCCTTTTCATGTACCCGATGAGTGCGTGGAAGGAGACCGTGACGCGGCTCAAGGAATTATCGTTCGCACAAGCAGACACGCGCGGTTTTAACCGCTTCATTCTCTCTGGCGCTGTCGAGATTGACATCGACTCCGTCGGACGGATTTTGGTCCCCGATTTTTTGAAGGAGTTTGCGGGGCTCCAAGAGAAGGTCGTGCTTGCGGGCGTTAGTGATCGTGTCGAAATCTGGGATGAGAAGGTCTGGGTGGGATACAAGAAGCGCATTGAGAAGCAGGCAGACCAGATGGCGGAGAAACTCGGTGAGATCGGAGCGTTGTAGTAGTCCTGAGTCGATAGTCCTTAGTTTTTAGAAAAACATAACGACTACAGACTAATAACTATGGACTATAGACTTCATAAGAGTGTTCTTTTACAAGAAAGTATTCTGATGCTCGACATCAAACCAACTGATGTCGTGGTGGACGCAACAGTCGGAGGGGCAGGGCACAGTAGCGCCTTGGCGTCGCATCTTGGAGAGAGCGGGGTGCTCATCGGGCTTGATGTGGACTCGCAAGCGATCGAATCCGCACAAGAGACACTCATTGGAGTAAAGCCGACGATTCACTTGAGAGTGGAGAACTTCAGGAATCTTGGCACGGTACTGCAGGGTCTTAGCATCAAGGCGGCAGATAAATATCTGTTTGATCTTGGGTGGAGTTCCATTCAGCTCGAGTCATCGGGGAGGGGATTGAGTTTTCAAAAAGACGAACCACTCCTCATGACGCTCTCGGATAGGGTCACCACTTCCACGCTCACTGCAGAGAGGATCGTGAATGAGTGGAGCGAGGAGCAGATTAGGACAATCGTCCACTCTTACGGAGATGAGCGTTTTGCGAAACGCATAGCCGAAGCAATTGTGAGGCAAAGAGAAATCTCACCGATTGCAACCACCAAAGAACTTGCCGACCTCATCTTGGCTGCAGTCCCGGGCTGGTACCGCAATCGCAAGACTCATCCGGCAACTAAAACATTTCAGGCGCTCCGCATTACCGTCAACGATGAACTCGACGCGCTCCAAGAGGGACTACGAAGCGCACAGGCACATCTGAGCACTGGAGGACGAATCGCCGTCATCTCATTTCACAGCATGGAGGATCGCATTGTGAAGAGAATGTTTCGGGAGTGGGAAAAAGAGGGACAGGGGAAGATCCTCACCAAGAAACCAATGACTCCGAGCAGGGAAGAGCAACAAGAAAATCCGCGCTCGCGAAGCGCAAAACTAAGAATCTTTGAAAACAATGTCACGAACAGTATCACATAAACTCTACTACGGGATTGAAAAACAGCTCTCTGTAGCGCTTATTGTCGCGTGTCTCTCCCTTTTTTCGCTCTACGTATACTTTGTAGGGAAATCAATCGTCAATGTAGTGGTTCGGGAAGAAATAGAGCTCGGAATAGCAAAAATCAATTCTCATCTCAGCGACCTAGAGCGTGAGTATCTTGCGGCAAAAGACGGCATTAATCTTAACCTAGCGTATTCGTATGGTTTTCAAGCCGCGCCAAAGAAGAAATTTGTAAATCGCGGCACGTCTAGCAATGGCATCTCTCTGATCAGTAGCCAATAGTAATAAATCCAGTCCGGGATGAGATCCAATTTTACGTTGCGGGTGAGGATAGTGTCAGGGCTCGTACTTCTCGTAGCCCTGATTTTAGTAACGCGTCTCTATTTCGTGCAGGTGGTGTACGGAGATGAGTACAGCTTGCGCGCCGATCACCAGTATGTTCGGCCAAATCAGAACCTCTTTGACCGAGGAACTATTTTCTTCAGCCCCAAGGACGATGTGCCGATCGGCGCGGCAACTCTGAAGGTTGGTTTTACCATTGCGATGAACCCGAGCGAGCTTGTGGACAAAGAGGGCGCGTTTGAAAAACTCTCTGCCATCGTTCCTCTTGATCGCGACCAATTTTTCCTGCGAGCGGGGAAAGTAGATGACCCGTACGAAGAAATTGCAAAGCGCGTGTCCGAGGAAGACATGAAGAACATTGAGGCGCTTAATATCAAAGGGGTCTCTATTCATAAAGAACGCTGGCGTTACTATCCCGGAGAAACACTTGCCGCGCATGCGCTCGGCTTTATTGCGTACCATGAAAATACGCTCTTGGGCAGGTATGGTCTTGAGCGCTACTACGAAGATACGCTCTCACGTGCCGGCAACAGCTTGTACATAAACTTTTTTGCGGAGATTTTTTCAAACATCAACAAGACGCTTTTCAAGAGCGAAGCGGGCAGGGAGGGTGACATCATCACGACTATAGAGCCGTCGGTACAGCTTTTTCTTGAAGAGAAGCTTAAAGAGATCCATACCGCATGGAACTCGCGCATCACCGCCGGCATCATCATTAATCCTCAAAACGGCGAAATCTACTCCATGGCAGTGTATCCGACATTTGACCTCAATGATTTTCAAGGCGTCTCGGACCCTTCCATATTTTCCAATCCACTCGTGGAAGATGTGTACGAAATGGGTTCCATTATAAAGCCGCTCACGATGGCGGCAGGACTCGATCAAGGTACGGTGACTGCCAACACGACGTACTATGATGCGGGGAAGTTGACACTCGACGGGGCGACCTTCTCGAACTTTGACGGCAAGGGGCGCGGCACGGTCCCTATGCAGGAAGTGCTCAATCAATCGCTTAACACCGGCGCTGCATTCGTTGCGGGCAAAATGGGGGCGGAGAATTTTCGGAAGTACATGCTTGGCTACGGCATCGGGGAAGAGACAGGCATTGATCTTCCAAATGAGGGAGTGGGGCTTGTCGAAAACCTCAATAGCCCGCGGGCAATCGAGTACGCGACCGCTTCCTTCGGCCAAGGGATAGCCATGACACCGATTGCGACCGTGCGTGCCCTCTCAACACTCGCAAACGGGGGAGTTCTCATAACGCCGCATCTGGGGAAAAGGATCAAGTATCGTTCCGGCCTTTCCAAAGAGCTCACCTACGTTGATGGTGTGCGGGTGTTACAAGAAGAAACGTCGGACGAAATAAGCCGCATGCTCGTGGAGGTTGTTGATACAGCTCTTCTTGATGGAACGGTCAAATTTGATCACTACAGTGTCGCCGCAAAGACGGGAACTGCCCAAATTGCGAGAGCGGGCGAGCGAGGGTACTATGATGATAGGTACCTGCATACATTTTTCGGGTATTTCCCGGCGTATGATGCAAAGTTCCTCGTCTTCCTTATGACGATTGAGCCCAAGGAGGTGCGGTATGCATCGCAGACCTTAACGAAACCGTTTATTGATACCGTCAATTTTCTAGTCAACTATTACGAAATTCCCCCCGACCGATAACCGATAATTGTTGGACATCGGATGTCCAACAATTGAATATTCAAAGAGTTGAATCGCTATGAAACAATTTCTCAAAAAGATCATCATCGTGCTTATCCAATGGGAAGCGATTTTGGTCTTGAAGAAATACAAGCCGCAGATTATTGCAGTAACCGGAAGTGTCGGGAAGACGTCGACAAAAGACGCAATCTTTACCGTCTTAAGCTCAAAGTTTTTTGTGCGCAAGAGCGAGAAGAGTTTCAACAGCGATGTCGGCGTACCGCTCACGATTCTCGGCTGTAAAAACGCATGGAACAATCCGTTTTTGTGGGCAAAGAATCTTCTCGAAGGATTCGCCCTTCTCATCTTGAAGAATCACTACCCGAAGTGGTTGGTCTTGGAGGTGGGAGCCGATCGCCCAGGAGACATTCGGAAACTGGCGCGATGGCTGAAGCCCGATGTTGTGGTCATAACGGCGCTCCCCGACGTTCCGGTGCACGTCGAATTTTTTGATTCCCCCGAGGACGTAGCCGCTGAAAAAGAAGAACTCGTCAAAACACTTAAAGAAAACGGAGTACTTGTTTTAAATAATGACGATGAGAAAGTGCGCGCGATTGCGGCGCGCTATAGGCGCCTGCCCATCACGTTTGGGTTCCTGCGGAGTAGTCTTTTTTCCGCCTCCCACGAGCGGATTGTCATAAAGAAAGGAATACCGCAAGGAATGTCGTTTCGGGTTGATTCTGGTGGAAGCTCTGTCCCTGTTACGATCATGGGCGCTTTAGGGAAACAGCATGTGTACCCAGCGCTTGCCGCCTGCGCGGTTGGCTCTTCACAAGGGCTTGATATGGCAACGATGGCCGGAGCGCTCTCTGCACACGAGACGCCGCAGGGACGCATGAAGATACTTACGGGTATTAAGAAGACAACTGTTATAGACGACACCTACAATTCTTCGCCGGCCGCCGTGCATGAGGCGCTCGCAGTTATGGCAGAGCTCCACACAGAAGGACGGAAGATTGCAGTCTTAGGTGACATGCTTGAGCTTGGCCAGTATTCGGTAGAGGAGCACAAAAAAGTAGGACAGCATGTGGCGGAGACAATTAGCATCCTCTTTGTTGTTGGCATTCGTGCACGCGATATTACGCGAAGCGCGCTTGAGCACGGCATGGATGAAAACAAAATCTTTCAATATGAAGACTCCGCCCGCGCCGGCAAGGAGCTTGAGCTGATGCTAGAGGAAGGGGATATTATCTTGGTCAAAGGGTCCCAATCCATGCGTATGGAGAAGGCCGTGCTTGAAATTATGGCGGAGCCGGAGCAGGCGGGGGAGCTATTAGTCCGGCAGAACCCTGAGTGGCTCGCGCGATAATAGAGTAATAAATATATAGTGACACAATCTATTCTCATATTCTTGAGAATTTGAGAATAGATATTCGGCACTACCGTGTGACACGGTGCGTGGTTGGGTCCCCGTGCAGTATTGATTTTTGAGGGCTCTTTTTTTGACTAATACAGATTTTATGATTTACTTCTTTCGGAACGTTTGAAATTTCAAGGGAAGTGAACAATGCATCGGTATCAGAAGAGTAGGAACCCGCAGGGCAGGAAGCCACTCGCGGTTCAAAGGAGGAATCGAAGGACAATCGTGTTCTCGATTCTCCTCGCAGTGCTGGCAATAGCCGCTTTCTTCTATCTGCCGCTCATTGACCGGATGTTCTCGTTGGAGATCCGCGCGGCCGAGCTTCAGGAGACCGGTACCGCCGTGTTCGTGATTCGCGGGGAGCAGCAGAAGATTACGATCTCCCGTGTATACGGCCAGACGGTCCGGACACCCTTTGTGGTCGGCGAGGAAGAGTTCCGCTTGGAGGTGAAGTCCGTCGGCGCAATCTCGGCGACAGCAGAAGCCCTCAAGAAGGACAACCGGCTGTACCGAGGAATCGTGCTCCCGTGTCGAGACAAAGATTTTGCCAGATACTACATCCACTGGCAGGAGGCGTACGACGGCAATCCGCTCGTGAGTCTCGACGGCGAGATCAAGGCACGGTGTCGTGGGCGATAATTTCCTAAAACCACATTGTGATTTGCGTGATAAGGCGGCCCCTCGGGGTCGCTTTTCTTTTTGGTGACCCTACCGTGGGTCGGTCACGAGTTTCTAAGAAGCAAAGCTTCTAAGAACTCTCGATCCTTACAGGATCAGTACACCTTTTGGATATTTAGCTTCATTTCATTCGCAAAATATCTCAAAAGGTCTTGCGATGCTCCATGTGTTCGCATCTCACCCGGCTCGCAGCCCCACAGCAAAGCTGTGGGGACCCACTGCTCCGCCCTTCGACTCCCGGTAGGGAACCCGATGACACCTAAAGACCCAACGACATGCGTTGGGTCCTAAGGTGTCATGACCCTACCGGGAGTCGAACCCGGCTTCCAAGCTTGAGAAGCTTGTGTCCTAACCGATAGACGATAGGGCCAAAATAGCTGTCAGGTATCAGCTTCCAGCTTTCAGGAAACCGCCAATTAAAGCCAAGAAAAATAACTGATACGGTGTCAGTTATTCTCGAATCTTACAATATTTTTTCGCTCTAGTAAATTTTTCTCAAAAAGAAGTTTTTCTGTATAATGGGGACAGATTCCTCCAGATTTCGAAGCGGAGAAAAACTCATGTTCAAACGTATCCTTCGCGCGCTCACCAACAAGCGCTTCTGGGTCTGGCTGTTTCATCCTTGCTGGTTCCTGGGTCACGACCAAGATTCCTCGTTCCCTCCGAAAACTCGGTGGTCCTACTCCCGTGAAGATTGGGCTGACGGCGTGGTCTACTATTGTCAACGGTGTTCTGAAGTCAAAGACCCTGATGTTTTCGACAACCAGATTTGGGTTCGCAATCTCTTCGCCAGAGTGATGCATCACTACATCGAGATGCCGATTATTCGATGGCAAAACAGGAGGATCAGACGATCTTTCAATCAACGCTAGTACCAAACGCCGCCCCGAGGGGCGGCGTCGCTGTTTTAGAAGAAACTCTTGTTCTAATTTTCCGCCAGAAAGAATGTGTCCGTCTCAAGCCAGCCGACTTGGTTAATGAGGTGGAAGATGGTCGTTGATATGGTGCCAGAAGGCGGCGTGAATTGAACAGAGGTTTGCGTCCAGTCCGTTACGGGCGGCAGAAGCGCCAGGTCCTGATACAGGTACGTGCCGTCAGTCTTTTGATACTGGGCCGTGAGGTAGGTAGAAACATTTGAGCGGTACCAGTTGCTGAAGTCGTACGTGACACCAGGTGTGGTTGGTACATGAGCGAAGTACCACTTGGCATCGCCGCTCGTGTGCTCCGTCATGTCGATTCGCGCCGCTTTGTCGCTTGCATGACCGAGAATGGGGTAGGTGAATACAGTCGTGTTCGTGCCCCAGCGGCCCTTCAGCCAGTCAACCGGAAGCCCCCCGTGTTGTCGATTCAAAGCCCGGATTTGAAATAAGGTTCAATCCTGCCGCGTGCGCTACGGGTGGAATACTGGGTAAAAAAAGCGCCAGCGCGAATATCGCGCTGACACTTTTCCAAGCAAGAGTGGTTTCTGGTCTCATGGTCGTTCTTTAGTTGCTAATAGACATGTGTGCGGCACGTGGGAAATTGTTGTGCACTACTATCCTCTATACACCTTTAATCTTGAAAAATCGGTGAAGACGCGGAGAGTTTCATCTGATACACAAATAAAAAAGAAACCCACCGGACACGGCCGGTGGGCCATTTTACTCTTTGTAGCAGAGCGCTTAATCGTCGAGCACTGCTACAGCTGTTTCAGCTCGAAGCGTGAGATTGCCCGCCTGATTGCGCAACTCCGCCGCTTCAGAGCGCATCTTATCGATCGCGCTCCAGATACGACCTTCAAAGAAGTTCCGCCACCGCTCGTTTGTCCAACTTTCGACGAACTGCGCGAACTCCTCATCACTTAGTTTTCCGTTAGGGTAGTCCTCCTCGAGCCATTCCAAGATGTTGTAGAACGGCTTATTGTGATGTCGGCTGTCGTGAGAGAAGCCTACAATGACGTTCTCCGGCGTTCCGAGGGTGATCTCACCCCACTCGCGGTGCGGCGACGCGATATGGAGGACTCCATTAACCTCCAGAGCGTCATGGGAGACGGCGGCGTTGAAGCCGCGCAGATCCATCAAACCCTGCAGTGCGTTGCGGATCGTCTTTTGGTTGATCTCGTTGAGCAAACGAGGAGACCTCCCAAAAGTCACGATCGGCCGCGCAAGCAACTCTGGGGTGAGAAGAACTCGCCTTGAGAGGTCGATCTCTTTTTCTCGAATGCAGAGGCCGTGGTGGCCGTTCGTTAAATGTACCGTACCCATTGAAATTCTCCTTTCGCCAATTTCTGAGGGTAGGGAGACAATATAATAAAAATAAGCGAAGCGAATGGCAAGAGTGTCGTTTGACATTCTCTAAAGCATATTATATGATTCGTTCACTCGTCCCTTTGGACGAAGAAAGAAAAAACATGGCAGACACACTACAGAAAAATACAAAGCAAACCACGCGAGATTATATGGCGCGGGTGTTCCGCGCGCCGTCGCCGACCTCTATCGGAGTGGTTGTTCATGGAAGGCAATGTGTCCTGGGTACGTAATTTTAAATGCAATTAAGTAATCACAACACCTTGCCTTCGGCAAGGTGTTGTTCTTTTACATCAAAGGAAGAAGGAGGAGTGTATGGCAGAAGTGACACAGCAGCCGCAAGGTGTGCTTGGCTATGTGCGAGAAGTACGAGAAACATACAGCGCCCTTAAGTGGGTCTGGGATGACTTGGTCAGTGATATCGGCAAGCGGCTTGTGCTGGTCATGCTCGGCATCCTGTCTCTCGTGATGGTCGCGGCCGCGCTTCAACCCCTCGTGTTCGCGTGGATGATTAATTCTCTTAAGGAAACTCCAGACGCACAGCTACTCGTCTTCGTTGGCGCACTGCTGTTGTCGGTCGGTATCCTAAATCATGTAGCGGGGACCGCTCACAGCTTTGTGCGTGAGTGGGCCTGGAATCGGTGTATGCACTATTTCCAAGGGCGTATCAATGAGTTGTTCTACGAGAAATCGCTCGGACAGCACATCGACGAAGGATCTTCGCTTAATTACGCGAATATCGAACGTTCCAAGAACCGTATCGAGGGGATTCAGCAAATGCTGTTTTTCGAGACAGGATCCATGTTTCTTTCTGTCATCCTTTCGTATGGGTTCATCTGGTACATCAGTGTTGTTGCCGGCGCTGCGGCGACAGTGCTCCTTGTTGTCCACGTCACGTGGTCAATGTATCTCAATTACCACGTCACGGTGGAAACCTCACCGATTGAGCGTAAGTTTCGTGCACACAATCGACAAATGATTGAACGGTGGGAAAAAATTGTTCGCGTCAAGACAAGTGGAAAGGCAGAATCCGAACACGTGCGACTTTCAAAATGGTTTGACAACATTCTGGAAGAAGACAAAAAATTCTGGTTTTGGTTTATCCGCTCGTCCGCCGCGCGTGAGTTTGTCGGACTTCTTATGCGGGCCCTTGTTGTCGGGTGGGGAGTCTATCTCGTCTACAAGGGCAGTATCGAGATCGGCCTGTTGGTGCCGCTGTATGCATGGACGACGGACATGACGAATAACCTCTGGTACATCGGGCAGGCAGAACGTCGGCTCAATGAACAAGTTCCATATATTCAGTCACTGCGAAAGACGCTCACCATGCCGCCGCGGTTTTCTGAAGATCACGGCGAGACGCTCACGACATCGGTGCCGGTACCGGTGCGATTCAAATCGGTCGGCATTTCCTATGCTGAACAAAACCGTGCAGAGCTTCCCATTCTTCGGGATGTGGACTTTGCAATCGACCCGGGAGAAAAAGTCGCACTTCTTGGCCCAAGCGGGGCAGGGAAGACGACAGTCATGAAGCTTCTTCTACGCTTCATGGATCCAACGTGTGGCGAGATATGGGTCAACGGTCACCGGCTGTCTGACTTAAAGCTTGCGTCGTGGATGGAGCATGTCGGCTACATTCCACAGCAACCGCAAATCTTCGATGGCACGATTCGCTACAATCTTACCTTCGGTCTGTCGGCAGAACTCCAGCAGAGCATCACCGACGAGGAGATCTGGCGGGTCATGCGACTCCTGCAAATTGACTTCGGAGAGCGTCTCACCGACGGACTCGACACGATTGTCGGACGCGATGGGGTCAAGCTCTCTGGGGGACAAGCACAGCGTCTCATGATCGGGGCCGCGGTCATCAAGCGCCCGATCTTCATGGTGATTGACGAGGCAACTTCGTCTCTCGACTCGACAACTGAAAAGTTAGTCCAAGAGGGCCTTCATACTGTTCTTGACGGCCCAGTCGGAGCGCTGATTGTCGCGCACCGCTTAAGTACGGTGCGGACAATTTGCAATCGATTTCTGGTTCTTCGGCCGCTTTCGGAAGTTCCGAACGGAGAAAGCCAAATCGAAGCAGACGCCACTTCCTTTGAAGAACTCTACAAGATATCCCCGACATTTCGTCGGCTTGCCGATGACCAGGGGATCTCGCTATGAGTATGCTTCGCACCCTGCGCAATGTTTTGCGCAGGGTGTTTCTTTTGATACATAAAAAAGTGCGGAGCGTCCAATCAAGGATAGCGCTCCGCTAAGGTGGACCCTGCCTTACGAGCAAGATCGGGGGGTGTCAGGCGATGCCCGCCTATCGGTTACTTCCGAGAACATCACCTGACCTATGTAGTATAGCAAAAACGATGATCGGCGGGCGCACAAGGCGGCGCCCGCCGAAGAAATTCACATGCCGACACGCCGTTCGCAGTGGGGGACGAATGCGTCCATGAGATATTCCCATGAGTCGAGGTTATGATCATCCACCCCCAAATGACCCGAATCCATAATCTGCAAATCCGGCCAGCCATCGCCGCTTCTTTTGTAGTACCTCTTAACCCCGAAGTAAAGCTTCGGGGTATTCCGGCACGCCAATAAAACAAAAGCCCTGAAGAAGCTCTTCGGGGCGGAGGAAACGTGCGAGATGTCTGGCACAGCAGTACCACATCTCGGTCGGAGCAGGCGCCTAAGAGGGAAAAGGCGGGCATCTCGCACGTCGCCGCAAAAACAGACAAATTAATTAAAGAACGGAGGAAAGCGGACGCGGATGGATTGAGAGGCGTTATCCGGCGCTTCTCACGACCGACTGGTCGACCATCGGCGCCCGCCCTCGCTTTTGCTGGTTGGATCACCAGGCCCGTTTATACTAGCAAAGCATGGGGTGGTTGTGCAAGAGGGGGCGCCAAGTGCTCATTTTTGATATCATTTTGCACATACTATTTCCCTATGACAAAACAGAAACTGCTAAAAGAATTTTTTGAACAGCCGACTCTTACGGTCGCCAAATCTCTCATTGGAAAATATCTGGTACGAACGATTGGCGGGAAAACCACCGCCTACATGATTACTGAGACGGAAGCGTATGACGGATTTCATGACAAAGGATCGCACGCGCACCGCGGAGAAACGCCGCGCAACTCCGTCATGTTTGGCGACGGTGGACACATTTATGTGTACTTCACCTACGGCATGCACTATATGCTCAATATCGTCACCGGCAAACACGGCTTTCCGGCCGCAGTCTTGGTTCGCGCCGTAGAAGGAATCTCCGGCCCAGGGCGCTTAACAAAAGCGCTTGGCATAGACAAGACACTTAACACACTGCCGCTCTCCCGTAAGAGTGGGCTGTGGGTTGAAGATCGCGGTACGAAAATTGAAAAGAAAAACATCAAGCGTACTCCCCGCATCGGGATTCGTTACGCTGGCCCCGTTTGGGGAAACAAAAAATACCGCTTTGTTCATTCCAAAGTTCTTGAGAACTTTGGAATGAACTCGGGGAGAAAACGAAAGGTTCAGCAACGCGCTTTGTGAAATATCTATTCTCTAATTCGCGCGAATTAGAGAATGGTCATCGAGATTAATTCCTTGTCACGGCAGTGGCAGTCGTGATGTAATTGAAGACATATGGGGCTTACTCTTGCTCTTTTCATCTTCGGCTTTTGTATCTTAATCTGCGGTGCGCGCTTCTTGGTACGGGGCGCTGTCTCGGTCGCGACCTTACTCAAGGTTTCCCCGTGGTTTATCGGCGTTGCAATTGTCGGTATCGGCACGTCGATCCCCGAGCTCTCTATCAGCATTTCTGCAGCGCTCCAGGGAAACAATGTAGGCCTCGGCGCCGTTATCGGAAGCAATACCTTTAACCTCCTTGTTATTTTGGGACTTCTGGCTCTTCTTACGCCGATATACATTGAACGCCATTGGCGCAAAGACATTGTCGTTAATATTGTGGTGGTTGCTCTAGCAACGCTCATTGTTCTTCTGCCGGTAATCGGAGATGCGTCCTTTGAGGGATTGACGCGTGGGGAGGGGGGCTTGCTCTTTGGGCTCTTCATTCTCTGGCTTGTCTTTTTGTTTAACCGAAAGGCAATTCCAGACGACGGTGCTGATTATCCAGTGCTTGCTGGGTTTACGTCGTTTCTTTTTATCATTCTCGGGTTCATTGGCGTCTTTTTCGGCGGGGAGTGGGTCGTCGACGGCGCCGAAGAAATCGCCGTGGTTTTCGGGGTGCCGTCGGCAATTATCGGACTGACGATCGTCGCAATCGGTACATCGCTTCCGGAATTGACTGTTTCTCTCGTTGCGTTTCTTAAGAAACAAAAAGGGATCGCCGTTGGAAACCTGATCGGCTCGAACGTATTCGATTTTCTCGGCATTTTGGGAGTGACCGCGCTCGTGAAGCCCCTGCCAATCTTTGAGAGTGTACGGATCGATATCTTTGCAACAGTCGCCGCAGCAACTGCGGTATACGTTCTTGCATTCTTTGTAGGGAAATTTGGCATTCTCTCACGCAGAGAAGGAGCCGCGCTCATATTTGCATACATTGCGTATCTTCTATTCGTCTTTTTGACGATGTAAAAAACAGAAAGCGGCCAGCACGATTGCTCGTGCGGCCGCCTCTTCTAGTCGACGGGATCCCAGTGCCGCTCTCGGGCCATGTTGAAGGCCTCTAATGTACGGCGAGGGTCCCTAAGGAACTTTTCCCAGAACGGATCAGGGACTGCCAACTCTTCTTGTTGCTCCGGACGTTGCTGATCGTCGAGGATCTTGTTAAAGGGACGCGGAAGCCAATTTGCGATGCGGCTTCCTTCCCATCCCAACAGAGTTGCCACCTGCTCGACTCGCTGCTTCAGGTTCTCGCATCCGGGGAAGCGGTACTCGAAGTACGCTTTCAGCGCATCCTCCCAGGGGAGGTCGGTTGCGTACTTATGAACACGGACCGATGCAACCGCTCGATACAGCTCTTCGAGTGAGAGCGGACCCGCTTCTATTGTCGCCCTGATCATCGCCTCTCGGCCGAGCTTACGTGCTTCCTTTAGCACTGGACGGGGAACCGTGAGTGGTTCATCAAGACGAACTTGGTGGCGATGCCGTATTTTCGTGGTGATGGCAAAGCGACCAGTTTTCGGCCGCCTGACACGCTCAAGTGCAATGTAGAGCCCTTGATCTGACGACATGAATGGAACCACCTCTGCTAAGGTGGCCGTCGCTAATACTACTTTCATGGCTACCTCGCGGGTTTTTGCTGTGGGTGTTCTACTGGAAATAATAGCAGAAAAAGTATGAAGTGTCAATGAGTTAGGAGAGGAGGTTTTCCACAACCTCTTTTACGTCCTTTCCGTCAGCCCTGTTTTTCAACTCCGCCATGACCGCGCCCATAAAGACACCCATTTTTGACTTGTCGGTAATGCCAAGCTCTGCTTTTTTCGCCTCGGCAACTTTCCGGATTTCCTCCTTGCTCATTGTTGCGGGGAGATAGGTCTCGAGAATCGCGAGCTCTGATTTCTCGTTGTCGGCAAGATCTTTGCGGCCGCCTTTTTCAAATTGTTCAATGGAATCATACCGCTGTTTGACTGCGCGCTTGATGACGGTAAGCACAATTTCGTCGGTGACTTCGTCAGTCGGCTTTTTCTTTTGCGCGACAAGCTCATTGGTAAAGCCAGCGAGGAGCCCGCGCAGTACGCGAAGAGAGAGCTCGTCCTTTGCCTTCATTGCTGTCGTTAATTCTTCTCGAATTTTCTGTACCATCATATGGAAGCTATTTTAGCAGGGGGTACATGAAACGCAACGTATTGCGGAAGTAGTTTTTGGAACCATAAAAACTAATGGTAAACTTACCCTATGTTTGACCTTACATCCGTTATCGCACTTATCGTTATCGTGGTAGCTCTCAACGGAGCTGTGTTGTGGGTTATTTTCCGCAATCACTCCAGAGGGCAGCAGCAAGGCAGTGACGGCATGCTCATGATGCAAAAAGAGCTTCAGGAACTCCGCAGTACGGTTGATCGAAAATTGACTGAAAGCTCGGATCGCATCCACGATTCGGTACGCACGCAATTGGGGGAGTCGGCCCGTATTGTTAAGGAGGTGACCGAGGGACTCACGAAGCTCGATGAAACGAACCGACAAGTAATCTCGTTTGCCGATCAACTACAGAACCTTCAAGAGATTTTTAAAAATCCGAAACAGCGTGGTGTGGTGGGGGAGTACTATCTTGAGACGCTTTTGAAAAATGTGTTGCCCCCGGGGAACTACCAGATGCAGTATGGATTTTCTAACGGCGAGATCGTAGACGCAGTCGTGTTTGTAAAAGATAAGATTATTCCGATTGATTCGAAATTCTCACTAGAAAATTACAACCGTCTTGTTGAGGCGCGCGACCCGTCAGAAAAAGATCGTCTTGAAAAATTATTTATGAATGATTTGAAGCTTCGTATTCAGGAGACGTCGAAGTATATCCGGCCACAAGAGGGCACGATGGAATTCGCGTTTATGTTTATTCCGCACGAGGCAATTTACTATGACCTTCTGGTCAACACTGTGGGCATGGTCACGGACGATTCCGAGAATCTCATCCAGCGTGCGGCAAGCAAGTACAAGGTTATTATTGTGTCTCCGACATCATTCCTCGCGTATCTCCAGACGGTGCTGCAGGGGCTCAAGGCGATGCAGATTGAGGAAACCGCAAAAGACATCATCAAGCGAGTGGGGGAGCTTGGGACGCATCTTTCGAAATACGACCAGTACATGGGCAAGCTTGGCACCAATCTCGGCACGACAGTGAACGCGTATAACATGGCGTACAAGGAACTCAAGAAGGTAGACAAAGACGTACTGCGCATCAGCGAGGTAAGCCCCGGTATCGAAGTGCTCGAAGTAGGAAAGCCGGAGCGGGAAGATTGACAAAACACTTTTCTCGTGTATAGTATTGCTCGTGGTTAGCTGAACCGACCGCCTTCTGGGGTACAGGTTTAAAAGTGTCGCAGGCGACCCATAGCCAGCTCTCCCCAGCCGTTGAGGTCAAACGGCCGAAGAAAGAGCGAGGGCCTGTCTTTCACTGGCAGTGGAGGACCATCTCAACTTCCTAACCCTTTTCGGGAAGTGTCTTGACCTAAGATAGAGATGTATAGAACAGGAAAAGGTGTGGGATTGGGGCTGTTGTGCCGGACGGCTTCCCCACATGCACATGAAAAGGGGGTGGTGCGGCACAACCACTCCCACTCGGTTCTTTTTAGAATTATGCAGGTCACAGTAGTCTGCCTTGCCGCTTCGGCAAGGTTTTTATTTTTTTATAATTACAATAAAGAACAAAGAAACAAAGGGAAAAAACAAGCGTAGCAAATAAATGACCTATAGGAATATTATTCGCTACGCTTCATGTGGGGTATTTTGATACATATGATTAGTGCCGATGATTATTGACTATATAGGTGAAAGTAAAAAAGTTCGGCCGCGCGACACATGGTCACGCGGCCGTTTTCGATTCCTCCGCCCGCTTGGCGAGGATATATTCGAGGTAGGATTCTACTTTGGGAAAGTTCTCTTTCTTGAAAAGCATACTCCTCCCCCTGCGTTGGCCGGTTATTAACTCACCCGCTTGCGCCAATTCTTCTGTGCGGAAGGGAATGCCAAAGTACGTGCACCAATGAGAAACCGGGTACTCGCTCACATCATAGGCCACGGAATCCATAATACTCTTGGAATTCCAAGCATGAAGGAGCGGATACGACATAGCTCCCACAACGACACCTTCGACATAGACGAGAGGTGAGATGGAACGGTTCATGAAGAACGAGGCGTTTCTACCGCACTGCTTGTCAAACAAGCCACCTAAGAATTCTTCCGGCGACATGAGCCATCTCACCGGCGTGTAGGGGCGGCCGTACTTTACGAGGAGCGAGAACACGTTTGGATGCATGTCTTCGAAGCATGTCGGATATTTTTCCAGCATGAATATTTTTATTTCCGAATCCGCAACCCACTGCTCTACAATCTCTCGAACATTTACCTGCCCGGTACAGAAGAGTTCTCGATGTCTTCGCTCAATGTCTTCGATCTGGTTCGGGAAGGAGACGCGAAGCTCCTGAATAGAATCCCAGATTTGTCGAGCACTTGCGTATTCGGTCATAGGACAACACTCCACAAGTTTGTTTTTCTAAAAGATTTTTACAGTGATTTTAGATCGTTGTCAATCACACCTTGAAGAAGTGGTACTGATTAATAATCAACATATATCCATAACTCTGCTATAGCAGAGTTATGGATATACGCACCGTGTCGTTGGTAGTACCACGTAAAAGCATTGTTGTAAAAAAACGAAACCCCGCGGCGCACGAAATGTGTGCGCGCCGCGAGGCGGGGGGGAAAGAACCTGATGTCAGCGCTCGTCGGCCTTCAGCCAGTCGAGTGGCTCGCCCTCAAGGACGATGCCATCCGTGACATCAATGGACGGATAGAGAGGTTGACCTCTCTTGAACATCGCGCCGACGAAACCTGCCGGAACAATGAGCCACAGAAGGTGGACCCATTCGGTGGCAAAGGCGGCCACAAACGCGGCACCAGCGATGGCCCATGACCTACAGATCACTGGTGTTACGATTTTGGCGGCGATAGGGGAGACTTCTATCCCCTCTACCTTGCCGTTCCATGGTGTTGTGATACTCCACAGGAGCGGGAAAAAAATTGCCGCCCATGCAACATATTCCGCGAGATTCCGCATTGACATTGAATCCTCCTCTAGATTCTGATGATGGGACAAACCCAAACTCGGCTTATCTTTTTTAATTATACACCAAAATGGTACATATGTCAATGTCACTGTGGATAGCGGCTGGAGCAGCTTGATTTATAGGGCTCTTTGCTATACTATGGCGAACATTATGGCTGAAAAACAAGCAAAGAAACCGGTGAAGAAAGCCCTAGCCACTTCAAAGGCCGCGGCAGAGAAGCCAGCTGCAAAAAAAGCAGTGGCCAAGAAAGCTACTCCAAAAGCAGAGAAGAAAGGCAATCCTGAAGAATTCGCCGTTATTGAAACGGGCGGGAAGCAGTATGTCGTCTGTGCAGGCGACGTAGTCACTATTGAAAAACTCCCCGGTGACTTCGCCAAGGGCGACACGGTCACCTTCGATAAGGTTTTGCTTGTAGACGATGGCAGAAATGCAACAATCGGCACCCCCTATATTAACGGCGCAAAAGTCATCGGCACTTTCCAAGAAGGAGGAAAGGGGAAGAAGGTAGTCGTTATCAAATACAAACAGAAAAGCCGCTATTTCAAGAAGCGCGGACACCGTCAGCCGTACTTCAAAGTGAAAATCGAGTCTCTAAAGTAAATTCGAAAGCCCCGCCAGAAGAGCGGGGCTTTGAGTGTAAGAGGAATGTCGAGATTATCGCCGTTTCCGGTGTTTTCTCTCCCGCTTCCTTTTACGGAATATTTTCTCTCGAGTCGCGGCATGGCGAGCCGCGGCGCGGTTTATTTCAGGAACGTACGCAGGGCATTTTTCTAGACTAAGCGCCCGCCCCTCTTTGACAGTTCTGCGCTCCTCGACGAGATCCTTCATCTCGTGTTCAATCTGGCTCCATCCGCATTGTTGGCACGGAATCTTTCTCTTTACCACGGCCTCCTCCTTACAAATTGCACGATCTGTACCTATCGTACTTAAAATTTTAACTGTTCACCACGGATAATTAGTGGCGGTTTTGAAACGCGCTTTTGATAGTCTCGGCGTCGGAATACTCCAACTCACTACCGGTTGAAAGGCCGCGCCCGAGCACAGAAACTATAAGTCCGTGCTTTTCAATGAGAGGAGATAGAGAGCGCCGTACGTAGTTAGCGGTATGTTCGCCCTCTGGATTAACAGGGAAGGCGAGAATAATTTCTGTAAGGCCGGAAGCCGCGCGGTTCATGACTGCTTTGTGTAGCTCTTTCTCGCGGATTGTCCCCCCAGGATTTTTATCTAGGATGGGAACGGAGGCGCCAAGTACGAAATAGTAGCCGCGGTAGCTCTTCGAGCGCTCGAGGGCATCTAGTTCAACATCTTTCAAAACGAGCATGAGTAGAGAAGGGTCGCGGTGTGTATCGGCACACACCGTGCAGAGTGGATTCTTTCCGGAATGATAGCGGAAACAGGACGTACACACTTTTATGTCGTCTTTCAGTCTGGAAATAAGTGAAATAAGTTCTGTGCGGTAGCCGTGTGGAGATGAAAGCAGGAAGTACACAAAACGGCCGGCTTGGCGGGGGCCGATGCCGGGGAAACGCGCAAAGAGTTCGGTGAGTTTCTGGATTGTGTTCATTGGATACAATAACAATACATCATACGATATATCGTATGAATTTGTACGATATATCGTACAAATACGCTTTCTTGAATAATCTTGAAAATTCTAAAGCTAAAGAATGAGTGTTAGTTATATTCATGTTTAAAATGCTTCTTCCGCCATTTCCTTGACGCCAGGGAAGTCGCTCTTTTCAATTGAAAGGAATGACGCCTTCTGCTCGTCGAAGTAGAGCTCAATCTTGCCGACGGGGCCGTTGCGGTGCTTCTCAACGAGGATTTCCGCAATGTTCGGCCGGTCAGAGTTTTCGGTCATTTTGTCTTCACGGTGAATAAACATAACAACGTCCGCATCTTGTTCGATAGAACCGGAATCACGCAGGTCAGAAAGGCGCGGCCGCCCGCGGCGAGTCTCAACGGCACGGGAGAGCTGTGAGAGCGCGAGGACGGGGACATTGAGCTCGCGCGCCATGCCCTTCAGTGAGCGGGAGATCTCGGTTACTTGCTGGACCATGGAATCCGACGCACGCGCGTTAGTCGGCACCATGAGCTGAAGGTAATCAACAATGATGAGACCGAGGCCTTTTTCGTGTTTGAGGCGGCGGGCGATGGAGCGCATCTGGAGCACATTGCTTGAGACCTTGTCGTCAATGTAAATTGGCGCTTGAGAGAGGACGTCGAGCGCCTGACGGATCTTTTCGAACTCTTCATCGGTGGTGAGCTTGCCGGTGCGCAGTTTCCAAGCGTTCACGTACGATTGTGCGGCGAGCATGCGATCCACAAGCTGCTGCGCGCTCATTTCAAGCGAAAAGATGCCGACCGGTGTTTTGTAGTTGACCGCGGTTTGGCGTGCGATATCAAGCGCAAGCGAAGTCTTACCCATGGAAGGCCGTGCGGCAAGAATGACGAGGTCTGATTTTTGGAATCCGGCAAGCAAGTTGTCGAGATCTTTAAAGCCGGAGCGAACGCCGCGAATCTCTTCTTTTGACTGATGCAAGTGCTCGAGCCGCTCCCACGCTTCGCCGAGCGTATCTTTCAGCGCGACAAACTTTTGCAACGTCGGCGTGCTGGTAACCTCAAGTATTTTCGACTGTGCTTCATCGAGAAGCGTCTCAACTTCGCGGTCTTCCTGATAACCGAGTTCTGAAATGTGGTCGGCGGCATCAATTAAAGCCCGCATCATATATTTCTTCTGCACGATGTCGGCGTAGTGCTTAGCGTTTGCTGCAGACGGCACAAAATTGACAAGCTCGGTGAGGTACGATGCGCCGCCGATCTGTTCGATCTGTTTCTTCTCTTTTAGTTTTGAGGAAAGCGAAAGGAGGTCGATTGGCTCGCCCTTCTCGAAGAGCTCCAACATGTTTGCATAAATAATGCGGTGCTTCTCGCTGTAGAAAGAATCACGAAAAACCATGTCGATTATTTCGTGCATGACATCGGGTTTCAGCATGACGGAACCAAGAAGCGCTTTCTCGGAATCAACGTTTTGCGGAGGGACACGAAGCTGTGGTCGTTTGGCCATTGGAGAGATTGTAGCACCACGAAACATCCCCTCAAACTAGGCGTTTGAGGGGGTAACATGTTCCTTTCGTGGGGATTAAAGGGCGCTCGGGACTTCAATGAAAAGGTACGAGTCAAGCCCCCAGCGGGGCTTGCTCTCAAGTCTCGGCCTCGCTCGTCAAAAACCTTGTGAGGTTTTTGACACCATGCCCGCGAGGGCCTGCGAAGCCCTTTTCACTGAATCCCTCGCTTAGGTGGGGCGATATGGGACTCCAGTTTCTTCTTCTGTGTTGAAGGTATTTATGCCTGTATCGGCAAAGAACCCCTTTATTCCTTTGTCAATTCTGGCCCTTTTTCGGTGTCCTCAATGGTGTACCCCTTCTCTTTTATCTGTTCTCGCAGTGTGTCGGCCTTCTCCCAGTCCTTTCTCTCCCGGGCGTCTTCACGTTCACGAATGAGCTCCTGAACGTCTTCGGGCGCTTTTTTAACCTCTACTTTTTTTGTTATGCCGGCGAGTATATTTTTCATCTGCCGATACGATTCGATAAAGCCGATTGCAAGCACGCGGTTGAAGTCAAGAATAGTGACGCGCTTATCTTTGTCTGAAACAGATGTATTTGCCATAAGTTCCCACAGAAGCGCGATTGCTTTTGGCGTATCGAGGTCGTCGTTGACGAACGCCACGAAACGCTTCTGGTACTCTTTGTTAATGACGCCATTTTTTGAACCAAGGTCGAGAAATTGCTTGTGAAGTTTCACTAGTCCGGTATGTGCGGCTTCAAGCGCATCCCATGTGAAGTTCATTGATGAGCGATAGTGGCCCGAGAGAAGCCAGTAGCGATAGGCAAACGGCGGGAAGCCGCGATCAATAATGTTACGCAGATAAATTGTGTTACCGATTGATTTTGAGATCTTTCTGCCCTCGATGGTGATGAACGCATTGTGGAGCCAGTAGTTAACGAATTTCTTTCCGGTCGCGGCCTCCGCCTGTGCGATTTCGTTATTGTGGTGAATGGGTATGTGATCAATGCCGCCCGTGTGGATGTCGAAAGATTTGCCGAGATACTGTGTCGACATAGCGGTGCACTCAATGTGCCACCCCGGAAACCCTTTGCCCCACGGACTGTCCCATCCAAGAATGGGATTTAATTTCCAGAGCGCGAAGTCTTGTGGATGCCGCTTGCCTTCGTGTTCGCCGATACGCGAAACCCCCACCTCGTGTGCCGCTGTTGTGCCGCCCAAGACGCCGTATCCCTTAAACTGCGCCGTATCGAAATAGATGCCGTCAGGGAGTGCGTACGTGTACCCTTTTTCTTCAAGTGTCTTGATAAAGGCAATCTGTCCCTCAACGTGCTCGCTCGCTCGCGGGAACTCTTGCGGCTTCTTTATATTGAGCTCCTCGAGATCTTCTTTGAAAGGTTTGAGAAATTTGGTGCCCACCTTTTTCATATTCGTGATGGAGAGTGAAAGATCTTCTCGTTTGAGCGCGAGCGTCATCTTGTCTTCTCCTTCATCGGCATCGGAGGTGAGGTGTCCAACGTCCGTGATATTGATAACGTGGGTGACCGAGTAATTGTTGTATTCGAGCACTCGCCGGAGCACATCGGAGAAGATATAGGTGCGCAGGTTGCCGATGTGGGCATAGTCATAGACTGTGGGGCCGCATGTATACATCCGCACGAGAGAGCCTTTGATCGCGGTAAAGACGTCTTTCTGCTTTGAAAGCGTGTTCCAGAGGAGTAATGGGGGAAGGGTAGGGCCTTGAGGGACAGGGTCCTTGGATTTAAAGAGTCGAGCGAGTGCCGAAAATGCCATAGCACCTATTATAGCCACTTCTTGTACTTAAAGAAGACGAAGAAACAGACGGTGGCAAAAGCCATGATTCCCATCACAATCAGGAAATCAAACGGAAGCCCGACAATTGGGAGGTAGTTTGTATTCATTCCGAAGACAGATGCAATAAGCGAGAGTGGGAACGTCACGAAGGCCATGATGGTGAGGACCTTCATCACCTCATTTTGTTTGGTTGAGACGAGAGAGTTGTTTGTTTCTCTCAATTCATCAAGTATTTCACAGTGTGCCGAAACGCTATTTTTTACCCGATAGTATTCGCCGATAATTGAATCAAGGTGGTATGAGAATTTTTCTCCAAAGAAACGCACTCCTCCTTCTCTGAAGGATGAGAGGATTTCCTGATGCGGGTAGATTGCTTGCTTGAGATTAAGGAGGTCACGGCTGATCGTAGAAAGCGCAAGAACCATTTCCTTTTCATGACCCTCGAACATTTCATCCTCGACAAGCGTCAACGAATCGCTGATGTACTCAAGCTCGTGTTCGAGTGACTTGTAGAGCTTGCGCACCATGTAGAAGAAGAGGTGACCAGCGTGTTCGCCGATGTCGCTTTTGTTAAGGACTGAATTAACCTCGAATACTTTTGAGAATTTGTGAAGCGGATCTATGTTGTCGTAGCGCGTGGTGATGAGGAAATCTTTTCCGATAATAAAATCAATCTCCTGGTTGCGGTCATTGTTGTGGGTGTGCCGGAGCGCCGGGAAGTGGAGGATGAGATAGAGAAAGTGGGGATACACATCAACACGTGGCTTCAGTGTAGGAAGGAGTAACTCGTCGGCAACGAGGGGGTCAATGTCGTATTTCTCCATCAATGAACGCACTTCCTCCGGTGTCGGCGACTCGACATCAATCCATGAGAGGTGCTTGTGTTTGTAGACAGAGATCATCCCGTACGAAATCCCAATACCATTCCTCCTGCGGTCGGAATGGTACGGGACGAGAAGTTATTAATAATTTCTTTTTTCATAGATGCTTGTCCCGTACTTAAATCCGTTCAGGATTTATAGTTCGGGATAGGAAACGCTTTAATCTCGACTTGAGATATCGCTTTCCTCTTCCTGATTTAAGATATAATTCTCTCGACCGAGCATCTTTCTCTTCCAGACACGCTTCGTAATACACAAGCCGGTATGGTCCGCGATGTTTTGTATATGTTGAAGCTCTGTCATTGTGTTGATTAAAGCGTTTCCGTAGGTCATTCGTATATCCAGTATAGAACCTGCCACTCGTCTTACTTTGTATCACGTACGTGTAGTACATACCATCTTGATTTCGTACGGGATCATGTGTTCTTAATTGTATACTAATGATACTTTGCTTAACAATGGAAGCGTGCACAGTCACGCATTGTCATTGACCGCACAGAGACGTTTTGCGATAATGGGCCGACATGTTCTCATTTCTCCGATATAAAACTACACTGCTTGTAATTGCGATGCTTGTGGTTGTTGCAACATCGTTTGTAAGCGGCGTGTATCTCGGCTCCGATGGAAGTGTTGAAAGCTACATCGCACCGTTTGGCGAAGATTCAGCACTTCCGCCTGAAGGAGTTGACCTTTCCCCGCTATGGCGAGCGTGGAATGTCATCAATGAAAAGTATGTTTCTGCAACGACCACTACGCTGGCAACTGACGAGGAAAAAGTGTGGGGCATGATTGAAGGGCTTGCCAACTCCCTAGGAGACCCCTACACGGTCTTTTTCCCGCCGCAGGACGCCGAGATTTTTGCAGCCGACATCAGCGGTAATTTCCAGGGCGTCGGTATGGAGATAGGGAAGCGCGACGGTATGTTGACGGTTGTCGCGCCACTTAAAGGCACCCCTGCGTACAATGCTGGGATTAAGACAGGTGATCAGATTATCAAGATTGATGAGAAGGAAACCGCATCGCTTGCGGTTGACGAGGCAGTGAAGCTTATTCGCGGCGAGCAGGGAACAGAGGTTTCTTTTACGATTGTTCGTGAGGGGGAAGATGAGCCAATCACTATTTCAGTGACACGTGACGTCATCCAAATTCCGACCATCAGTACTGACAAGGAAGACGGTGCTGGGTTGCGCGACGATGGCGTCTTTGTCATTCAACTTTTCAACTTCTCTGCAATCTCCCAAAATCTTTTCCGTGATGCGCTCCGGCAGTTTGTGGAGTCCGGCTCCGACACATTGATTCTCGATTTGCGAGGCAACCCCGGCGGGTACCTCGAAGCGTCCGTTGACATGGCGAGCTGGTTTCTGCCGACTGGGAAGGTCGTTGTTGAAGAGAACTTTGGTGAAGGGAAGAAATCGAATTTTCACCGCAGTCGCGGATACGATGTCTTCAATGAAAATCTCAAGATGGCAATCCTAGTAAATCAGGGGTCGGCGTCGGCTTCAGAAATCCTTGCCGGAGCGCTTCAGGAGCATGGTGTTGCGGTGTTGGTGGGGGAGCGCACCTTCGGGAAAGGTTCCGTTCAGGAATTGGTAGAGATTACCAAAGACACGGCACTGAAGGTCACGATTGCCAGGTGGCTTACCCCGAAAGGGACGTCCATTTCAGATGGGGGACTGAAACCAGACATTGAAGTGGAGATGACCCCAGAGGACGTCGAAGCAGGCCGTGACCCGCAGATGGAACGGGCAGCTGACTACTTAAAATCTCTGTAGTATACTGGTTGCCTATGAATCCCGATAGTGTCAGGCCGTTTCGCAAGACGGCCGTCGGACACCAGGCAATAGAAAGCGCAAATATAATGTCGACAATTACCACGAGTTTTAATTTCAAGGAATCGGTTGCTCAAACCGGTGTCCTAACACTATCGGGATGAAGGTTATCTTACTTAAAGATGTGCGTGGCACAGGGAGGAAATACGACGTGAAGAATGTCGCTGACGGGTATGCGATGAACTACCTCCTTCCCAATAAACTTGCCGAGCTTGCCACTGCCGAGAAGATCAGCCAGGTTGAACAGCATAAGCGCGAGCAGGCCGATGTTTTGAAAATCGAAGAAGATCTTTTGCATAAAAATCTTGAAGCACTGAAAGAAGTAACGATTGAAATCAAGGAAAAGACCAATGACGAAGGACGCCTTTTTAAGGGCGTTGCCGCAGAGGCAATCATCCAAGCACTGAAGGAGCAAAAACGCCTTGAATTGCAAGAGGATGCGATTGTGCTTGAGAAACCCATCAAAGAAACAGGAGAATTCGAAATACCTGTCGAAGCGCACGGGAAGAAGTCGAGCTTCAAGCTCATCGTCTCCTCGCTTTAAGAAAAAACAAAAAAGCCGCTCCATGTCTGATGTGTGGAGCGGCTTTTTAGGTATCGAAAAGTAGAGAGGGGTTACAAGATATCGACAGCTTTCGTGACGCTTGTCTTGCCGTTGAAGTTCGTCTTTCGTTCGTTGCGGAATTTAACAATGCCGTCTTTAAGCGCAAAGAGTGTGTGGTCCTTGCCTAGGCCGACATTTTTGCCTGGGCGGATTTTGGTGCCACGCTGGCGCACGATAATAGACCCGAGCTTTGCAGTCTGTCCGTCGTAGAGCTTGGTGCCGAGGTATTTAGGTTGTGAATCGCGCAGGTTTCGTGCTGTTCCGCCCGCTTTTCTATGTGCCATAATCTAGTTTTTAGTTGTCAGTTATTAGTTTTTAGGTATCAATGGTTTCGCGTCGATTTTTGCAAGAAGACTACTTTGTCTTACAATGACTGGATGAGTATACGGGATTTCTTTACGAAAATCAAGAGCTTTGCCCGCTATCCCTCCGCAGACCTCCTTATTGTGGCCCTTGTGGTTTTGGTGGGGAGTGCAGGTTTTGGGCTCGGACGGCTCTCGGCCGTCGACGGGAAGAAGGCAGATATTTCAATTCAATATCCGGTCACAGCTGCGGCCTCTGAAGCTACAGTGGAGGAAGAGGGAACAGTGAATACCTCGGGGAACGTCGTTGCCTCAAAAAACGGAACCAAATATCATTTTCCGTGGTGCGCAGGCGCAGCACAGATTTCCGAGAAGAATAAAATCACCTTTGCCTCTGCTAAAGAAGCGCAAGAAGCCGGCTATACTCCTGCCTCAAACTGCAAAGGATTGAAATAGCTTATTAGGTGTTAGCCCTGCCTTGCCGGCAGGCAGGTTTCAGGAAAATAAAAACCCCATCTCCTTGAGCTATCTCTAGCTTTTGGATGGGGCTTACACTCTGGTCCTCATAATTGTTCTCCTTGTCCTGTCGGCCTCTGGGCGCGATTGGCGCCTCGGCCGTGTGGTGAAGGGGCCTTGGTCTACTTAAAGGCCTCTTTGATGAGACTTTCTTGTTCGTCTTCTGACAGGGACGGCAGCCACTCGTATAGCCGGGTCATGTCTTCTCGGAACTTCTCCAGCCCGTCTTGTGGTTGTAGTGCACCGGCAGATTCGACGACGATGCCGATACTGTCGGGCTGCAACAACAGCAGATCCCGGGCGACAGGACGAAACCGCTTGAGCGTCGTGACCCGCCGCACTTGGTTTAGCAAGGCCTCTATACGTCGGCTTTTAATCGCCTCGAGTTGAGCATGCAGGACACCCGCATCTCGATCGCGTCGGCGGTCTTCCTCAAGCTTTGCTTGCTCGCAAGAGACTTTCCCTACCTTTTGCAGGGCCTCAAAGAGGGAACTCATAATTGACCTACCTTTCAAAGAGCATCATTGCTCGACGGAAACAATAGCACATATATACAAATATGTCAAACGATGTCCACCGCAAATTAATGAGTATTTATGTTTTCCCTAGAAGATAGGAGCCAAAACCTGTAAGCTGGAAGCTAACACCTGAAAGCCATCGTATGATTGTCATTGATGTAGAAGCGTCTGGAACAGAGTATTACAAGCACTCGATCGTCTCGATCGGGGCTCTTGATTTTGATAACCCCACGAACCAATTTTATTACGAGTGCAAGATCTGGGAGGGGGCCCACATCATGGACGAGGCGCTTGAAGTGAACGGCTTTACTAAGGAAGAAATTATCGACCCAAGCAAGAAAACCGAGGCCGAGATTGTGCATGCATTCCTCGCGTGGGCGGGAGATATTGAAGATCGCACCCTTGCGGGCCAGAATGTTTCTTTCGACCGTGATTTTGTCCGGGCGGCATCCCTTCGGGCGGGACTTGATTGGACACTTGCGTACCGCACGATCGACACGCACACGCTCTGCTGGATGCACATGGTCAAGCGGGGGATTCGGCCGCCCATCAATAAGCACCGCTCCGCACTCGACCTTGATGCTGTTTTAAACTATGTCGGCATTCCCAACGAACCCATGCCGCACAATGCGCTTACGGGGGCGTACTCACACGCAGAGGTGGTCTCACGGCTTCTGTATGACAAAAAACTCCTACCACAGTTCGATGAGTTTGCGATTCCGTGGATTGGTTAATAGGGAAGTGGGTTATATACTAACGGCATATGAAACAGGTCACTGAAGTAGAAGAGGCGTCAGAGAAAATAAATCCGCCTCTCGTCTGCCGTCTGAATCGGGAATCCTTTCCGGCTGACGAGAGCAGTATGGCGGAGCGGGTGGGCCGGATTGCCGCAGAATTTATAGAAGGATTTGAACTGCTTAAAAAATACGATTTGGCGGCATCTTTCTTTGGTACGGCACGATGCACATCGGAAAGCAGGGTCTATCAAGATGTAGAGGAGCTTGCGCGGCGGCTGGCACAGGTAGGGTTCACCATCATTACCGGCGGAGCATCCGGCGTTATGGAGGCGGCAAACCGTGGCGCCTTTGCCTCAAAAGGGAATTCGGTTGGCATCAATATTGATCTGCCGAACGAGCAATCACCTAATAAGTACATAACTGACTCAAAGGACTTCCACTATTTCTTCACCCGCAAGGTCATGCTAACCTACGCCTCCGAGGTCTATGTCTATTTTCCTGGCGGATTTGGAACACTCGATGAATTTTTTGAGATTGCGACACTCGTGCAGACGAAGAAGATTGAGCCGATCCCCATCGTATTGGTAGGGAAGGAGTACTGGACGCCGCTTCTGGAATGGATGGAAAAGGGGCTCTACGAAAAGCACCACACCATCTCAAAAGAAGACCTCAACATCTATTCAGTCGCGGATTCCGTAGATGAGGCCTACAATATCATTATAAAGCGAGTGTGCGTCCCTGAAGCAACCGTATAAAACACATGCATACACACCAAAGGGGGCGTTGGTATCACAACAAGCAGAATCTGGCCCTTGTTACGGGCTTCACAAGTACATTTGTTACCTTCCTCAATTTTCTTTTTAAGTAACACGCGGCACACTCAAAATATCCTTATTCTAAGCCATATTTATGGCATCTTCATCCAGCAAATTGACATGCCTTCAAGATTGTTGCAAAGCTATTGACTAATTTTTTCAAGGGTGTTATAATTATAAAAATCCGAGAAATCGGGTTTTTTGTTTGCAAAGAGTATAGTCCGATGTATTGGACTATATAAGCTCCTCGGCTCGGAAATGTAAAAGAATTCTTTTACATTTCTCTCGCTCTACGTCGCTTATAAAACAGGAAACTCACAAAAGGTCACTTCCTGCATCACTTGCAAGCTACATTGTCCTTTGTTACCAAATAAGAAACGGCTTATTATATTCACTCTGATTGCATTGGTACTCGCTTCCGGCTCACCTCAAGCTCCCATTACTCTCGCCGAAAGCCACGTATCGCTCCCTGCTTTGACTGTCGAGGAACACGTACGTTTGTACTTCAACGACATTCCAGTCATGGCTAAGATAGCAGCGTGCGAATCTCACTTCCGTCACTATGACAAGGATGGCAACGTCCTTCGTGGAGAAGAAAACAGCCGCGATGTCGGCGTGATGCAGATTAACGAGGATTACCACCTCAAGAAGGCGCTAGAGCTCGGAATGGACCTCTACTCGCTTGAAGGAAATCTCACCTACGCACGGCACCTGTATGAAAAGGGAGGAACAGCTCCTTGGATTCACTCGAAAAAGTGTTGGAGAAACACACTCGCAGTAGCGAACTAAGTACACAAAACCGCCGAGCACCAATATGGTGCTCGGCGGTTTTGTATTTGTAATCCACACATTCTTCAGTAATCATGCTATGATTAAGACCTAGAGTGTTCTCACAACCAACCGAAGGAGGTAGCAGTGGCGGACGAACAAAACCTGGAGATTCTTCTCCAAGAAAACGCACGTACCCTTGGGAACAACGTACATGCCCTTCTGGAAATCTACGCCGAAGGTCGTAAGCAATTGCCGTGGCACAAGCGAGCCGTCTTGTGGTGGGTGGAGAAGTTGATTCCAATCTACCGGCTTTTGCGCCTCGACCCGAGTAAATTGCTCGGGTACCCCATGACGCACTCGCAGTACCAAAAGTGGGTCAAAGAAGGTGGGGTGCGTTACTTCTTGTGCGACGGATACGAGGTGTGCAACGGCAAAAAAGAAAAAAGTCCTCACAAGCCGGACGGGGAAGGGTGGATGGTCTGCGTCATGCCTTCAGTCCATGGTTTTACGTGCGGAAAAGTAACACGAGCGCATGATTACGAAAAGGTTGGTCACCAAGTCCCTATTTGAAAGAAGACAAATAGGCGAGACAGGCACTCCCACAAGAGTGTCTGTTTGTTTCCCTTTGCATACAAAGCTCTGATAGAAATTATTACGATATATCGTAGTAAAATGATTCATAAAAAAATAAGTAAGACTACCCGCTTCCTAGGAAGCGGGTAGGGGCCGTGGTTCTGCAGTAATATGTTTTTTGTGCCTAGTCAAGAGTAGGAGAGGGAAGCCGTTTGGGTATAATTTCTTAATGCGGGACATTTCTCTCCACAAGGTTTCAGACAAAGATATCCCAATACTCGTATCTATCGAACGAAGTGTTGCCGGAAGAAAAACGTACTCCCCGTTACTTGCTGAAAGCGAGTGGCGTGAAGAAATAAAGAAAAGTTCAGTGTACCTTATTAAGGACAATGGTGTGGTAGTGGGGAATATTTCATATGAAAGAAAAGATGATAGCCACGCCCACATAAGCGGTTTAGCGATTGACCCACGCTTCCAGAATCAAGGAATCGCTCGGAAGGCCTTGCTAAAAATGTTAGAAGAACTTAAAGAGATGAAAAGAATTGACCTGGTAACTCATCCTGACAATCAAGCTGCCCTTCGCCTGTACCGATCTCTCGGCTTTGTTGTGGAGTCTCGGAAAGAAAATTATTTCGGAGACGGGGAGCCCCGGCTAGTGCTTTCCCTGTTAAAATAAAAAACACCACCTGATTGATACACCTGATCAGAATGTGTGTAAGAATGTGTGGTAGTGTCTAAGTATCAAACAAAAAACGGCGGGAAGTCCGCCGTTTTTTTGATAATCGGAGCTAACTACTTGTCCATCGAGTATTTTCCTGCTCCAAATTGCGCCATGTAGAGTAGAGCGGCAACGATGCCCATGTTCTTGATGAAGAACATCATCTGTACCTGGTTTGCAAAGTCTGCGTGGAATGCAAGCGATGCGACAACTGTGAAGACAGCAAGCGCGAGCGCGCCCCACTTAATCTTGTAACCAAGGAGAACGGAGAGTCCGCCGAGGATCTCAACCACAATTGCAACTACAATCGCGGCCTCTGGGGCAGGGAGGGCGGTACCGGCAAAAGTGACCATGCCAGCATAACCGACAATCTTTTGATATCCGGCCCAGATAAACGTGCCGCCAACAAGGATTCGGGCAACGAGCGGCGCCCAAGAAAGCAATGCGTTCATAACAAAAACAAAATCACACTTAGTTGTTAATGTAACTATTGTATAGCCGCTTCATGAAAGGGGAAAGGGCTTTCCCCACACATTTGAAAAATCCTATACGTCGCACAATATACCTTTCCGGTACTATTAAACTACGGAATACGAATCCCGTACGAAACCCGTTACGTTCCAAGATGTACCGAAATACTATGTCGAACAATTATTATCAGCATATAAATTATAGTCCTGACGGAAATGCCGAACATTTCCTGCTTCGTTCGGGACTATTTCGTACGGGATGAAGACCCATCTATCCTATTCAAAAACCTGCGACAACGCAGGTCTTTGAGAATAGATACACATACGAATGTTACATCGTTTGTGTTGATTGTCTGACACTTCCGGCTGCACATTCACTGCAACGAGATCGATGCGTAATGAGCTCATACACAGCTGCGGCACCGACAATTACGTAAATGATTCGCGATATGAGAGCCGCAGAGCCGCCAAAGAGATCCCCGAGTTCCCATTGGAAGAGCCCAAGGGCGAGCCAGTTGAGACCTCCGACGACGAGCACGATAAACGCAATCATATGGACTGCTTTCATTGAGATTTGATTGCTAGGATGCGAGTAATTCGACCCTTTCTTTAATTATCCCACCCAAGAAAATTACAACACAAGCACTTTATACACAGTCGTTAGCTTTTAGCTGTCGGGGTTTGAATCGTTTTGTTCCTGAAAGCTGACAGCTAAAAGCTATTTAAAGGTATGACAGCGGATTAAGGTATCCATCAAGCGGCGCAATCGGAATCTCGACGTTTTTACAGTTAACACTTTTAGTAAAACGCCCGATTTTGACTCCCTGTGACGCGTAGACGGTGAAGTGTAAGTGCGGGCCGGTTGAGTAGCCGGTAGTGCCGGAAAATCCGACCAAATCGCCGGTCGTAAGTCCTTGCCCGTTACTTACCGAGATATGAGAAAGGTGTGCATAGAGCGTTGAAAGACCGTTGTTGTGGCGTACCAATACCCATTTGCCGTACGAGTAACAGCCCTTTTGAAGGTCAGTGTTGCCGAGGCCTATCACAACTCCAGAGAGTGCCGCTTGGATCTTAGTCCCTGTCGGAGCACGGAAATCAACGCCGTTGTGTCCCCCACCCCGGTATATTTGTGGATTTGCGGTCGCAAACGGCGTGTTTCCAAAGTACTGCGTCAGACAATGTGGGTTTTTGAGCGCACTTTGGAATGATGCGCAGGTGTTCATATACTCGTTGCTAAACGGCCAGCGCAGAACTCCAGAGCCGATCGGAGGAATGCTCCCGGGATCAATGGTGATGCGTAGTTTCGATTCAAGCTCCAGCAGTTCGTTTTCAAACTGTTCATGGGCTTGTTGTTTCTCTGCGAGAAGCTGCTGATAGGTTGATTCTTTGCTCTTTGTCTGCGCAAGCAGCTGCGTTTTCTGGTTGAGGGTCTGTTCCAAGACCGTTTTTTGTCCGGAGAGCTCGCGGGTCACGCCCGTCAATTCAATTCGCTTTTTCTCTGACGAAGTCTTGGTGCTTTCAAGTTCTCCTTTCACAATAACCAATTCTTTCAGTTGGTCGCGCAGTACGACCTGGAACCGTTGGAGTGCCTCAAGTTGTGTCCAAAAGTCATCAAGACCGCCGTTTGTGAGAAGAATCTCGATCCAGGACTCCGATTCGATCTCGTTAATACTGCGGATCGCAGAAGCAATCGCGGCGCCGTCGCGTTCTATTTGTGTTTCTTTATCGCCGATCTGGTTCGTAAGTTCCCGTATCTGGAGTCCGATTGCGTTTATTTTATTCTGTGTGACTTTGATATTGGTCTGAAGCCGCTTCCTCGATACATCAAGTTCATTGACGGTGCCCTGGAGCGTCTTCCGTTCGGTCCCGATTTGGGTCAACTCTTTTTCGTACTGTTCAATCTCTCGCTCGAGCTCTTTGATGCGGTCATTATATTCGGAGATCTGACCTCTAATTTCATCGGCGGTCGCCGCAAACGCCGGCATGTTCTTTGAGACACCGACAATGAGAAAGACGGCCACGCATAAGCAGCTGATGGTTCGTAGGGCGATGTTTCTATTCATAAAAGTGTGTCGCGCGCTTTTCCCAAGCGAGTGAGCGTTTTTTCTTTTCCTAAGACGCTTGAGAGGACAAAAGGGTCAGGCGATTTTTCTTTTCCAGAAAGCGCCACTCGCATAGGCCAGAGCACTGATCCCCTCCCCTCTTTTGTTGCATACTCCCAGATGCAATTCTTTACGGATTCTTCAGTGAATGCGTTGTCTGGAATTTTTTTAAGCAACTCGGAAACGAAGGAGAGGTGTCGAGCGGCCGTCTCTTTAGAATCTTCTTTCCAGACGAGCGGCACTCCCAACTGTGGTTCGGAGAAGTAGTAATCGAATTCCCCATTTTTTGAAAGCTCGGTAAGTTCCGAAAGGGTGGAGATTCGTTCAATGAGGATCGGCGCAATTTTTTCAACAATGTCATTTCGGTACTGCGGTAGTGTCGTCACTCTCTCGTCAAAATAGGATACCACTTTTTCAATAAACTCGGCATGAGGAAGACGCTTAAGGTGCTCACGATTAAACCAGTTAAGTTTTTGAATATCGAAGATTGCGCCGCTTTTTTGGACATGCTCAAGAGAAAATTCATGAACGAGTTGTGGAAGTGTGAAGATCTCACGATCGCTACCTGGGTTCCAGCCCAAAAGAGCTAAATAATTAATAATTGCCTCAGAGAGGTATCCTTTATGAAGAAATTCAGAGACCGAGGTACTTCCCTTTCGTTTGGACATTTTAGACCGATCTGGGGCCAAAATGAGCGGAATATGGGCATACTGGGGCTCTCTTATCCCCAATGCTCGCCCAATGAGAATCTGGCGCGGTGTATTTGAGATATGCTCTTCACCGCGAATCACGTGGGTCACTCCCATTTCATGGTCATCAATGACAACTGCCAAGTGGTAGAGCGGTTCAGTTATAGAGCGGGCGATAACAAAATCGCCCAGTTCTTTTGTGTCAAACTCAATATCGCCGCGGATGCTGTCGTTGAAAGAAATTTTTTCGCCGGGATTCTTCAGGCGAACAACCTGCACTTCTTTTCCTGGCTGTGTGGTGCTTTCTTCTTTTGAGAGGTACGCTCTCTTGGCCTCTATGAGTTGACGAAGATATGTTGTGTAGATGTCCGTTCTCTCCGACTGCCGATAGAGCGCGTCGTATGAGATACCAAGTGCTGCAAGTCCATCCAGGATATCTTTCTCAGATTCCTTCGTGCTGCGCTCTTTGTCGGTATCCTCAATACGCACGATAAACGATCCTTTGTGGTGGCGCGCAAAAAGATAATTGAAGAGAGCTGACCGAGCGGTGCCAATGTGAAAAGGCCCCGTCGGGCTGGGAGCGATGCGCGTGATTACTTTTTTTTCTCGCAAAAATATTCTTTTAAGAAAACCTGTATTCATTTAATGTGTTTCGTGCTCAATGCCGATAGAGATAAGCTCATCTGCAATCGTGCGCGCCGCATCAGGCCGCGCAAATGCCTTCGCTTCGGCTGACATCTGCTTTATCAGCTCGGGATTGCCAAAGAGACGGTCAATCTCGGCGACCAAAAGGTGCGGCGTAAGGTTGTTCTGCTCGACGACGACGGCTGCTCCAGCGCGCGCGTAGGCAAACGCATTTTTGCTCTGGTCGTGCGAAACTTCCTTAGGAATCGGTATGATAATGCTCGGTAGTCCCAATGCTGCAATCTCAAAAATACCGCTTGAACCGGCGCGCGCAACAACCAATGACGCCGCGCTCATCGCCATCTTAAGCGCAAGCACGTTCAGAAACGCAAACGGGCGGTAGCGGGATGCCTGCGGGATGCCTGCGAGGGTTACGGTGACCCGCGTTTCTATTTCCTTGAGGTTCTTCTCTCCCGTCTGATGAATAATTTGGTACTGTGGTAGAAGCTCAGGAAGTGCATCAACCACCACATCGTTAATGACCTGTGCGCCTTGGGACCCGCCCAAAATCAGCACCACCGGCACATCTTTCTCCAAATGCAGGTATTCGTATGCTCCTTCAACTTCGGACTGAAAAAACTCCCGTCGCGTCGGATTTCCTGTGTGCGCAACCGGCTTCCCATGAAGGGTCGCGGCAAGTTCGGGGTACGAGACGGCAATGCTTCGCGCGAATTTCGTTGCCCATGCATTTGCTTTTCCAAAAACTGAATCTGATTCGTGCACGACTATTGGGATGCGGAGCACTCGCGCAGCAAACACGGTTGGGAAACTCGCGTACCCGCCTTTTGTGAAGACGACGTCGGGATAAATCACAAAGAGCTTTAGGATTGCGGTAAGCGCCCCCCAGAAGGTCTTTATCATGTCAATGTAGTTCCACATCGATGCATAGCGGCGTAACTTCCCTGCCGCAGTCGTATAGTGAGTGATGCCAAGCTCAAAAAGTGCTCGCTCATCATAGGGAGTCGGCCCAAAATAGTAAAGATCTGGTTCGATGAGTTTTTTTTCTTGCACGAGAATCCTAATCTCTTGGGCAACCGCGATAATGGGGTAAAAGTGTCCCCCACTTCCCCCGCCAGTAAAAACAATCTTCATCCCGATAGTGTCAGGACACCGGTTTTGATAACCGACTCCTTAAAATTAAGACTTTTGGTAATTGTCGACATGATATGTGTATTTTCTAAACGTGGTGTCCGACGGCCGTCTCGCGAGATTAGCCTGACACTATCGGGATTCATGATTTCAGGTACTTAGAAACATTCAACACGATGCCGACGCTCGCAAGCGCGAATAGGAGCGCGGTACCTCCATGACTGATAAAAATCAGCGGAAGGCCAGTTAGGGGAAAGACCCCAAGCATCGAGCCAATGTTGATAAATGACTGCGATATAATCAGTATAACAATCCCGACAACTAAGAGTCCACCGAAATAGTCCGGTGCTCGTGTGGCAATCTTCAACCCCCGGAAGGCAAACGCAAGAAAGAGCACGATAAGTGTCAATCCTCCCACAAACCCGAATTCTTCAGCTGCCACTGCAAAAATCGAATCTCCGATCGGTTCTGGCAGGTAGTTGAATTTCTGAACGCTCTGCCCAAATCCCCTGCCGAAGAACTGGCCTGAACCAATCGCAATCAGCGACTGGTTGAGTTGGTAGCCGGTCTCTTGTATATTTTTCTCCGGGTGAAAAAATGTCGCAATCCGATCCTGCAGATAGGGGCGCTGTATGACAAGTATGGAAAGAGCAATGGCGCCGATAACGCAGATAATCAGCACATCTTTAAAAGAGCCGCCTGCGGCAATGTACATACCGAATGCCGCAGAGGCAATCACGATGAATGTTCCCGTATCGGGCTGTAGAAGCAGAATCGTGCCGATGAGCCCGAGAAGTCCTATAAACGGTAGTAGCCCAGAGCGGAATTCTTGAAGGTGCGCCCGAGCTGTGGAAAGGTACGCTGCAAAGTACAAAACGAACCCAAGCTTGAGGAATTCCGCCGGCTGAAAGGAGAAGTTAAAAAAATAAATCCAGCGTGTTGCCCCGTTAACTTCTTTGCCAAGACCTGGAATGAATACAAGGAGCGTCAACACAACGGAAGCAATGAAAAGATACAGTGTATAGGGCTTCCAAAGGCGATAGCGAACGCGTGCTGTAATAAGGAGGGCTATTGTGCCGAGCAGCATGCCGAAAAATATCTGATTGAATGCAACCGAAGAAAAGCGCGCGCCTTCACGAGCGAGGAGCCCCAGTGATGCAGACGTAAAGATAAAAAATCCTCCTACAACAAGAGCGATGGTGAGCAAGAGGAGTGGGCGATCGAAGCTTTTCATCCCGATAGTGTCAGGACACCGGTTTTGATAACCGACTCCTTAAGATTAAGACTTTTGGTAATTGTCGACATTATATGTATGCTTTCAAAACTTGGTGTCCGACGGCCGTCTTGTGAGATGGTCTGACACTATCCGGGATTCATCAAAATAGTGTCAGGCCGCGACCGCGACTCGGACCTGTCTTATGGGTTGGTAAAGAGATAATCGACTCATGTGTATAGATTCCGCTTAGCCGACTAATGCGATAATAACGCCCACGATGCCGAAAATAATACTCAAAATCCAGTACCGCATCGTTACTTTATACCCCGGCCATCCAATTGCCTCGAAGTGGTGGTGAATAGGAGCAACCCGAAACACCTTTTTCCCATATAGTTTTTTTGAGATGACTTGGATGATGTTTGAAGCCACGGTAATGACCAGGAGAAATCCAATGATCGGTAGGACCAAGACCCCGCTCCCCTCGCCGAGCGTGTCTGTCATGAAAGCGACGACGGTGAGCGCCATAGTGAGACCCATGATTCCGGTTTCTGTCATGTAGAAACGCGCAGGAGGAATGTTAAACCACAAAAAGGCAAGAATGCCTCCGACCACCGTTGCACAAAACGCGGCGAGGTCGATTTGCTGCTGGTAAAAAGCAATTCCTGCATAGGCGGTAAATATAGACGCAAAGACACCGCCGGAAAGCCCATCAATGCCGTCAATGACGCCACTTGCATAAATGGCAATGGCGACGAGAACAAAAAACGGGATAAAAAATATGCCTAACTCAAGCGGCCCATCAAATGGTATGTGGATTGAACTGATGTCAAGCTTTGTGTAGAACCACCATGCGGCAAAGAGCGCAACCGCGCCGGCAACCAACAGACGGTGCATAAGTGGCAGTCCTCCGGCAAAGTGAGAACCGGTGCCCCGAATAACCAATAAGTCGTCAATAAAGCCGACTAGTGCTCCCACCATAAGCGCAACAAACGGAAGCCACGTCTGACTTCGGCTTAAGAACTCGAGCTTATTAAAAAGCGCGCCGTCAAAGAAAAAATTTAGAAACCAAATTCCTGAAATAGTTAAAAACACGCTTCCCCAGATCACCACGCCGCCGAGACGCGGCGTCCCGGTATCTTTTTCCTTATGGAGAGCGTCAAAAATCGGTGTTGCGCCACCGCCGTACCCCACTCCTTTCCCGGCCTTTTTTTTCCACGCTTGGTGCTTGTAAAGATAGTGGGTGAGGAGAGGTGTCGTGCCAATTCCGATGCAGAATGCCAAAGCCGCTGGCACAATGACTTTGACAATATCAATTACCACCATGGCCCCATTGTACCGCGGCGGATGGGCGAATAAAAGTGTGACTAACGAGCCGTGCTGGTTATCTTCTTGATACTTGCCGCTACAAGTTTTTCAATATCCGAAAATCGCCCATCGTAAGAAGAGCCAAGCACGACAATAATAACGGGGTGATTAATGCCCGCGTCGAAAGCGACGGTGAGATTCCCTCCGGCAAGCTCAGTATACCCTGTTTTTGACGCTATGAGACCGGGGATTTTCCCTGCGGCGAGGTTCGTGTTTGTTGCCTTGTAGGTAAATTGGTTTTCCGATACAAACTGCAAGGAGTCGTGCGTTGTTGCCTCGAGCAAGTTCGGATAATTGGAAATCACGTGTGCAAGCAGTAATCCCACATCACGCGCGGAACCATAACCGCCCCCCACACTCTTGTTGGTATCAAGGCCGCTCTCATTAATGAAGTAGGTTTGTGTGAGCCCGAGTGCAGACGCCCGCTCGTTCATGCGCAAGACGAACGAAGTTCCAGGGGATGTCCCCTCGGCGGGATTCCTCGAGAGAGCATCAGCGGCTGCTGCTACTGCAGAGGCACCATCGTTTGAAGAAACAAGTAATGTGTAGTCGAGCAGGTCTTTAAATCGCCACCTCTCCCCTCTTTTGAGTCCGGTATCACCGTTTTTGGCGATAGCGTCTGCCGTAATGGTGATGGTTTCGTTATCCGAGAGGAATTCTGACGCTACAAGGGCCGTCATGATTTTTGTGAGCGACGCAAGGGGCATTTGGACCTCTTCGTTCTTTGCAAAATACACCGAATTTTCTGCCGCGTCATATACATATGTCGCCTGTGCATTGAGAGTGATTTGTTCAAAAGGGTCTACACTCCCGGTGGACTCTACCAATGGTGTGGTCTTTGCCGGGGCTGATCGAAGGTCGCTTCCAACGACAAAAAACAAAAGCATGAGTGCGCCAACGAGCGAGAGAAGTCCCATGGTGTACGGCTGAAGCGCAAATTGCTCGGGTTTTCTAAGTTCTGGGAGTAGCTGTGGCTGTTCGTTATTCTTCTGCGTCTCCATGGTCTTCTTTTTCAATATGGGCTGTCTCAAATGTGGTAATGTCACCCTTTACTGTATCGTATTGCGGCAATTCGGCAACCGAGGATACCCCTAGGTACGCCAACAGCTCAAAGGTCGGCCGGTACAAAAACCCTCGGGCATCTTTGGGGTTGGGGATTTTTTCAACAAGACCGCGTATTAAAAGACCGCGCAAGATAAATGTCGAGTTAACGCCTCTGATGAAATCGATCTCTGCACGGGTTGCCGGTCCGCGGTACAAAATAATGGAAAGCGTCTCTAGCCCGGCCTTCCCCAAATCGCGCGTCAGCTCCTCTTTCTTCATGTCGGCAATAAGTGCCGCATGGTCTCCCGCAGTACGCAACGCAATCTCATCATCTTTCTCCATGAGTGTCATGCCGTGGTCGTGGAGCCCCTCCTTCAATTCTCTGATTGCAGAGGCAATGTCCACATCTGTTTTCTTAAGCATGCGAGCGAGGAAGGAGATCGAAACTGGCTCACCTTTGAAAAAAAGTATCGCTTCTATTGCTTGTGCGGTCTTATTCATATGTAGGTACGCCAACCGCTTCGGTTTCCATCGTAATGTCTGCAAACTGGCGTTCTTGTACGACGTTGATTATACCCTGCTTCACAAGCTCAAGCATCGCGAGAAATCCCACTATCACCTCCACTTTTTCGCTTTTCTTAACGTTTGAAAATTCGGAAAACGTCATGCGAATGCTTTTGGTGATTCGCTCTGTGAGATTCCCAATCATTTCTTCAATGCTGATGACTTTTTTCACAATCGCCTTGGGAACCAGTTCAATCTTCGGGAGATTGGAGAGTACGCGGTGTATGGCGTCTGTAAGCGCCCCTAAGTTCGCGTCTTGTGGAGGAGAGAAAACGACGTCCATTCGGTCGTGCGCTCCTCCCTCAAAGAGGACATGTGCGCCGAAGTGGTCGCGCACGTGAAGCGAAACTTCCTTGATTTGTTTGTAGAGCAAAAGACGCTTCTGCAGAGACTCGATATCCTCCTCTTCATCGGCCGAGAGTTCAAGCGACGGCAGGAGCGATTTCGATTTAATTAAAAGAAGCGTTGAGGCGACCAAAATAAAATGAGCGGTTTGTGAGAGGGGAAACTCCCCTGCCCGCTCAATGTGAGCAATGTATTCATCAGTCACTGTGGCAAGTGACACATCATTAATCGGAAGTTTTCGCTTTTCGATAAGAGAAAGCAGCAGATCAAGTGGCCCTTCAAATCCTTCTAGGCGAACAGTAAATTGCTTCGTTATGTTACTCGTGACGCTCATTCTTATGAGATTTATTCAGAGAGCAATGTATCAATACGGTTCATGTCGCGCGGGAATGCCGAAGCCTCTTTTACGTTCTCGAGTTCGAGCATTTTCATCGTGAAGCGCTCGAGGCCGGTCGAGCAGCCACCGTGCGGCGGCATACCGTACTTGAAGGCTTGGAGATAAAAGGAAAACTTCTTCGGATCCAAACCGCGTTCTTTTATGCGCGCGACCATCTCGTTGTAATCGTGAATGCGCTGCGCGCCACTGTTAATTTCAAGACCGCGGAATAAGAGGTCAAAACCTCTTGAAAGCTTGCCTTCAGCGCTCATTGTGTAGAAGGCGCGCGCTTCCGTCGGAAAACGAGTAATGAAGACAAAGTCGGATCCGTGCTCCTTAAGTGCCCATTCGCAGATACCGCGCTCGTGTTCCGGTGCCATATCATCTTCTGGCGTTACGCCAAGTATTTTGTGAGCCTCTTCAAGCGTAAGGATCGGGAACTTCTCGCCGAGCTTTGGCATGGCAACTTTCATACGAGTGAAGATGTCCGCATGCTTCTTCTCAACTGCTGTGACGACATCTCGGATTACGTTTTCAAGCACGGCCATAACGTCGCGCTCATCTTCTATAAAGCCCATCTCGAAATCCATTTGCGTGAGTTCCGCAAGGTGACGAGTGGTCGCGCTTTTCTCTGCGCGGAAGATCTTGGCAATCGTGTATACCCGCTCCAAGGCTCCTACCATGATTTGTTTGTAGAGTTGGGGAGACGTCGCAAGGTATGCCGTCTTATCGTTGAAATAGTGCACCTTGAATACGGCTGAGCCGCCCTCAGCGTCTCCTCCGACGAATGCCGGGGCCTGAAAATCAATAAAACCCTGGCGTGTAAGGGACGTGCGGTACTCGGCGACTATGGACGCCTGCAGTGTAAAGATGTCGCGGTCCCGCTGCGAGCGGAGCGTAAACGGACGATAATCGAAGCGAGTGTCGAGATTGAGATCAGTATCCTTATCAAACGGCAATTCTTCCGCCTTTGAAAGAACCTTAATAGAAAAAATTTCAAGTTCGACATCCCCGTTTAATTGGCCCTGCTTGACCATTTTCTCGGGGCGCTTGTTCACTTTCCCGCGAACCTCGACTACCCACTCGGAGCGAAGTGTTTGTGCTATGGCGTGTGCTTCCTTCTTGTCGGGCAAGACCACACACTGAACCAGCGCCGCACCGTCGCGGATATCAAGAAAGATGAGCTTGCCGTGATCGCGGCGTGTATCCACCCATCCAGCGATAACAACTTCTTCTTGCACACGACTCTTCAGGTCTTTTATATATGTTCGTTCCATAGGACGATAGTTTACAAGGCAACCCCGATCTTATTTCGCACGTCACTCATCTTTGCGGAAGCGACGGTGCGGGCCTTTTGTGCCCCTTCCCCCAAAAGTCTTTTAATATTTTCTTTATCTTCAAGTAGTGCGAGATACTTTTCTCGAATCGGAGTGACGAGTTTTTTTAGGTTCTCGTAGAGGATTTCTTTCGACTCTTTATATCCAATTCCTCCTTCCCGATAACGTTTCTCAAGATTTCCGAGCTCCGGTACGCTGAAAAAACGGTGGAGTGCAAAAATAATATCTTTTTCTGGATCTTTTGGTTCACCTTCACCTTTTGAGTCGGTGACTATTGAAAAGACAGCTTTTTGTATCTCACTGTCAAATCCAAAGAGCGGAATTGTATTCTTGTAACTCTTGCTCATCTTTTGGCCGTCGATTCCTGGAATGGTCGCAACCTCTTCGGGGATGAAGGCTTCGGGTAGCCGAAATGTCTCACCAAAGGTGCGGTTAAACTTTTCTGCCGTGTCCCGAGCAATTTCAACATGCTGTTTCTGGTCTTTTCCGACAGGGACCACATGCGGGTCATACAGTAAGATATCAGCGGCCATGAGCATCGGATAATCGAACGTTCCCACACTGATCTCTTTGTTTTTCGCCTGCGCATCCTTAAATGCATGCGCTCTCATGAGATACGGCATAGTAGTAAGTGAATTGAAGATCCATGCAAGCTCGGTATGCTCCGGAAGATCAGACTGTTTATATAAAACGATTTTGTTTGGGTCTAGCCCAATCGCGAGATATCCTGCCGCAATTTTATAAATGTTTTCACGAAGCCGTGGAGCATCGTGGGCAGTCGTGAGCGCGTGGTAATCTGCGATAAAAATAAAGCTTCGGTAGTCATCTTGAAAATCAAGAAACTGCTTCATTGCCCCAAGGTAATTTCCTAGGTGTAGTTCCCCTGTGGGCTTAATTCCAGAAAGCAGTATTTTCTTCTCTGTCATGACAAAATAGTACCAGAAAATAAGGGTTTTTGGAAACTAGAGCGTGACTGTTTTTGAGAGTGAGGCCACTGTTATATCCTCGGTACCCTGTTCTACTTTCTGTTGTGATATGAGGGGAAGCTCGACGAAGAACGTAGACCCCCTCCCCTCCCCGGAAGATTCAACCCAGATTTTTCCTTGGTGCGCCTCAACCATCTTTTTTGCGACATAGAGGCCAAGCCCTGTGCCGGTAACATTCACTTCGTTGGCATTCTTTGCGCGCACAAACTTATCGAAAAGCTTTTCAATCGTTTCCTTAGACATGCCAACTCCCGTGTCTTTGATTGAAACTTGGACTGTCTTTCCGTCAGCACTCTTATGAGTCATGACATCAACACTACCTTGCTTGGTATATTTCACCGCGTTGTCAATAAGGTTGTTTATCACTTGTTTGATTTTCCCCAGGTCCGCCCTAATCATGTACGGTGATTTTCCATCGTCTGTAACGTGAAGTCCCAACCCCCTCTCCTTGGCTGTTCCACCCAATTCATCCACAACGGTCTGCACAAGTTTCCCAAGGTCAAACTCTGTCATGTCGTATTGCATCTTGCCTTGTTCTATACGGGAGACGTTGAGGAAATCTTCAATGGAAATCGCCATGAGCTTGCTTGATTCAAAGATTCTCGAGATCGCTTCTTTCGCTTTCTCCGGAATAATGCCGTAGGACCCTTCAAGGACCATAGATGCGTATCCTTTAATTGAGGTTAAGGGACTGCGCAATTGATGGGACGCGATTGAAACGAATTCAGATTTCAGCTTGTCGAGTTCTTGCAAACGGACATTTGCTTTCTCAAGCGCACCAGCGAGCTGTTCCACTTTCTCCCTCGCCTCGACTTCCTTATAGACACTCCGAACCAGCGCAATACTGAAGAAGACCATGAATACAAACGGTAAGAAGCGCAAGATCCACTCTTGGAGCGTCGTGGCTTGCAGGAGATTGAACAAGAAGATAATGACCATTGCCCCCGAGAAGAGTTGGGCGGCGACGATTTTGGTGTCGAGGAAGCGATAGCGCAAGACAGCGTAGCTCATGAAAAATACGTACAAGACAACAAAGTAGTTGCCGAACGGGTACGTTTCAAAGAATTGTGGGAAGAAGTTAGTTATGCCTCCGCTGAAAGCGATCGTTCCTGCAAGAAACTGATTTCTGATTTGACCGCGGAATGTCGGGTTGTTTCTATTTTGAAAATACGCTCGCGCCAAAAAGAAAGATGCTATAAGAACGAGTGTTAAAAAGAGTGCCGGAAAGAGAAAATAAAACGGGCCCGGATTCACCCAGAAGAACCCGAGTTGTTCATTCGTGACGCCTTCTTTGTAGAGCGTGGAGAAGCTAAAAATCGCGAGAAGAACGGTAATACACATCGAAATGGCGCGCAAATACATGTACCGCAGCTCCAAAAAGGTCAAAATAAAGTAGAGGTAAAGAACGGGGATGAAGATTGCCGCCACATCTAGCAGGTACTGCCAAAACAGCGCAGTTTCTTCATTTGACGCGCTTGTCACTCCGTAGAGGCAGAGACCCCACGCAGAAATCGCAATTGAGGCACGTAGCCACGAGCGATTGAGCTTGGATTTAGTGTTGCCCGAGTAGACAGTCAAAGCAAATCCAAGACTGCTGAAAAAGATAACAATAGATGTGATGCTGAAAATACTCATCCAGTTTCTTTAAAACGAAGGACCTCCCACCCGCGAAGGCGGGCCTCTTTTGCGAGATTTCTGTCCGGGTTTACCGCAACCGGCCGCCCGACTGATTCAAGGAGGGGAAGATCGCTTCCGTGGTCTGCATAGGCGACACTTTCGGCGAGAGCAAGCTGTCGCTCCTTCGCCCACGCGCGCGCACTATCTGCCTTTGTGTCGCCATAGACAATGGTACCATCAATGTCTCCTGTGTAGCGCCCGTTGGTGTGCCGCAATTTAGTACCAATGTAGTGATCAATCCCGAAAAAGCGCGCCACTTCTTTCACAAGCGGCTCTGCCGCACTCGAGAGCAGGAGGATCTCTTGACCGCGTTCTTTATACGAGCGTAGCAGATCAATCCCCTCTCGAAATGTAATTGAAGAAAGTTTCGAATCTACAAAAGTCCGCACCAAAGATTCAACGTCCGCCACATTTTTCCCGACAAGGAATCGTAATGCTTGTCGAAGGGGTTTTTGGGGGTCCTGCACAATTCCCAGTTTGTAGAGCATAAACCACGTATAGAGGCGAAAAAAATACCACCACCCGATTTCTTTTCTCTCCCGAAGGAAGCGCAAGAGCAGAAGTTGGCTTTGCCCGCGTACAAGCGTTCCATCAAGATCGACTATTGCAAGTTTTTCTAATCCCATACTTTAAAAGGCGGGGCTTCCCGCGTAATGAGGGTAGGGCTTCCCTGATAATTCAGAAATACGGAGCATGATTTTGTCAGTTAAAAGCTCGTATGCTCGGCGGTTTAATTTTACACCGTGGAATTTATCAAACGAAATTTGCTCACCGACAGCGATGTGAATAATTTTTTTAAAATGAGGTTTTTTGTCGTGCCGAGACATGACATCAAACGAGCCTTGTATGCCAACGGGTACGATCGGCACTTTTCCATTAAATGCGTAGCGCGCAACTCCGCTGAAGGCCTTCAACATCGATTCTTTTGATGGGGCGCGAGTTCCTTCAGGAAAGATACCGATCATTTTCCCCGACGTAAGGTGCGCATAGACAAGGTCGTGCATTTCGCGCTTATCCTTTTTCGTTCGCCGCACCTCAATCTGACCGGTAATGAGCATGAGAATGCGCCATAACTTGTGGGCGAAGAATTTTTCGGCGGCGAGATAGTGCACACTGCGCGGGGCAACGGCTATGAAGCAGATAAAGTCGAAGTAACTCTCATGATTAAAAGCCAGAATCACCGGCCCCTTTTGGGGTATACGCTCCAACCCCTCAACTTTCTGCACCCAGATGAGGCGAATGAGGGGCCCTAGAAGCTTTCTAATACAAAAATAGCTTACGCGCACAATGAGAGAATCATTATGAACGGACATACTGAAATTCGGTTACAGCAACAGATGGCTCGTATAAAAGTTTCCCAATTCTCTCCATCACCAAAGCTGCACCGGCTTTATAGTCCTCAATCGTTGGACGTGTCTGCGGCACAATTTCTTTCGAGGATATGGGTGTGCCGAATCTAACCGTCACGTTACGCCTTCTTAAGATTACATCAGCAAAAGAAAGCTTTTTAATTCCGGCTATTGCGACGGGAATAACGGTTGCATCGCAGTATGATGAAAGAAAAGCAACCCCACCGTGCCCTTCTCCGAATCCTTTTTCCAGGCGTACTTTCCCTTCCGGGAAAATGCAGAGTGTTCTTCCTTCATTGATAATAGCTATGTGATTTTGTAAAGAGAACGCATAATCTTTTTTCCCTGAGTATGCTGGGTATGCTCCCAAAAGCTTGAAGATGAAGCCGCCGTAGAGGTACTGCCGCCATCCCGTGCCGGTATAAAATCCCATTGGCCGGGCGACATAATACATCGGTGAAAATCGCGAAAAAAACGGCAGGACACTCCTGATGAGCGGCCCGTCCCACTCACTTGAATGGTTCGCGGCAAAGATAATTCTGGCGGGCAACTCTTCCAAATGTTCTCGGCCATGTATCTCAAGTCTTCCAAAGACGGTAAAAATCACACGCGTTACCAGGTAGATACACGCTTGCAAAATAATTGGCGGAAAGCGATATATATGCATGACGGTAAATCTTAAGTTAAAAACAAAATATCTATTCGTTCACACGTTCATAATACCACTGAAATAAACCCCCAGTATGACGATCTGGGGGTTATCCATACTTTTCAGCATGGTACTGACGGTGAAGCGCTTCATTGTTTCTATGGTACTCGTGAGTAGTAATCTGGATTTCGAAAGGGATGCCATCTTTGTATGCGATGAATTGCAGCAACCTTAGACTTTTCCCCTTGAGAGCCGGCTTGTCGGGACGGGTCTTGGGCGTCTTGATGTAATCGTGGTCAAGATACCCCGGAAAGGCCTCGCTCATTACCTCTAGTGCCGCATAGACTTCCTGGATCTGTGATACTAAAACACGGATTCCGTAGATATCTTCGAGTTCAAAAAGAGACCGCGCGCCCTTGAGTTCCATTTTCTTGATTACAGCTGCCGTGTCTTTAACTCGGCAAAGCACAACGGGGTTTTCTGAGACCGACTGAACTCGACGAAGAATGTTGTCGGCAAGGTATTCAATCGAACAGCCGATTGCCTCCCTGTACGCCAAAAGAGGGCCATCTTCCACCACACTTTCCTTTCTTCTCGTATGGATGCTTTTCCGTCCTCAAGTCTGTTAACGAGAGTATCAAAATTCCAGATTATATCAAGCATGTGCATTGAGGGCGCTTCTGTAATGTTGTAGCAGGTCGCGGTAATCCTTCGCGGCTGGGTGGTCGCCAAGACCAGCGTGGATTATATTTTCGATTTCTCCGTAGTACCAAAGGTAATCTTCGATGGTTCCGTTAAACAAAGTATTGAGTACTTCGATATTGCCGGAGGTCGCCTGCTCAAAGTATCCTTTCATATTGAGCATTTTGTCTACTCCGATTATCAGGAGAGCTTCAGGCGACGCATGATAAATATGCTCAAGATAAACGCCTTTCCTTTCCTTCCACTCACCCATCTTCTCTGTGTCGGGTAATGGTAGACTCACCGCCGCCACCAATTGAGAGACAGTTTCATTAAATAATTTGGATAAGTCTGATGCTGACACCCGACAGTCTTCAATGATGTCGTGCAATACCGCTGCCGCTATCGTATTTTCATCTTTTGTGTATGTGCTGATGCCAAGCGCAACTAAAGCAGGATGAACAAAAAAGGGCGTTCCCGATCCTTTTCTGCATTGCCCGTCGTGCTTTTCTGCCGCGTAGTAAAACGCTTTTTTAACCAGAGGAGAAAGAAATGAGCTCATGATTTCTTTAGTAACTCTGCTAAATATGTTTTACAGAGCGGAATTGAGGATTGCCAAAATGTGTGAGCGTGCGATACGTCAAACGGGATTCCGCCGAACAATGACTTATTTTCTAAAGAGTTTGAACTGATGCCGTGTCGTTCAAGAACACCCGTAACCTCTTCTTGTGACTTATCGATGACCGGAGTTATGTATGAGATTGCATAATCCTTTAGAAAACCTTTTGTAAGTCTGACAAAATCGTCATGTTGTTCGATATATCGATCCTTTTGTGCCTGATACCCTGAGTACCCGCTCGCGATGTGCGTTATGTCGTTTTCGAGGCAATACTTAATTGCTTCGCAATGTACTGCAAGAGCGAGCGCAATCGGATAAACAACATGTTCACTGTTTGTTTTTTCTATGGCAAGCTTTCTGATGAGGTACGTATTTCCTCTAACAACTCTGTTTTCATCGATGTTTTCGGGAAAAGCTTTTAGAAGTTCCAGGTGCCGTATTTCCGGCGCAGAATCTCCGGCACGTCCTGTTAATTCAGGGAGCCCAGCCTGATAAGTAAATAATCTTACATAATGGCCTGCGTGCGCCAATTCAGCTGCGGTCGCGGAAGAATCTCTTCCGCCGGAATATAACACAAGGATTTCTTTTGCAGTATCTTTTTGCATAGTGCTTAATGCTATGTGTTCTTAGAATATCATAAGAATTGTAATACCCCGTCTTAGGTTCAGCGGCGGCTTACGAGCGCAAGTACTGCAAGAGGTGCAACGAGCCACCAAAAGAAATACTGTGATGAAAAAAGACTGTCAATGACTGCGTCGAAATCATAGAGGGTTGAAACGGGCAGTGCGTGGTAAGCGAATGCGAAGAGGAGTCCGGTAGACCCTGCCGCAAGCAGTGCCGCCTGTGCGATACGCACCACGCGGCTCATTGGATATTCGGCAAACACAAACCGCCGCACTATATAGTGGGCAACAAAAACACCCACACAAAACGCAAGGATGTAGAGCAGTGCTACTTGAAATTCGGAACTGCCATAGAGCGCAATTTTTTCTCGGTATGGAAAACTTATAAACGCGAGTATCCCGACGTACAAAGAAAGCATGAGTGACACACTCCCGCTCTTTCCATACCGTAAGCCATATACAACGAAGAGAATAAAGAGTGCCCCAATAATAAGAATATCCGTCGAGAGAGCTCCTGAAAGAGTGTTAATGATATCAATGTTCATCTTCCTATTTCTTTACCTCCCGCTACTTTCCACTTTTTACTTACTACTTTCTACTCTCAGCTCGCTAAATCCCTTCTTTGCGAAGTTCTTCTATTGCTTTGCGCGCGGTAGCGCTTAATTTCCCAGGCATATCAATGGCGACTTTTACCAACAGATCACCGCGTTCTTTCTTTATAATCGGCACCCCTCGCCCTTTAACTCGAATAATTTCTCCAAAAGCTACTCCTTGCGGGATTCGCACCGAAATCGGTTCGCCTTCAAGTGTCTGCACCACATAGTCGGCGCCCAAAAGCGCGTCGGAAAGCTTGACGTTGAGTTTCATAAGTAAATTGCTCCCCTCCTTGCTGAATTGCGCGTCTGGATGGACGTGAATTTTTACATAGAGATCCCCCGCAGTCCCTTGTGGAATTGCCTCGCCCTCACCAGTAAGGCGTACCATCTCTCCGTTGTTGATGCCCGCAGGAATTGTAATTGCCGCCTCGGTTTCCTTTCGAAGTACGCCGAGTCCCTTGCAGTTCTTGCAGGGAACCTTTGGCACGCGGCCTATCCCTCTACAGGAGGCACAAGGCCGAACGCTGGTCACGCTTCCAAAAATTGATGCGCGGTTTTCGTGGATTTTTCCCTTTCCGTTGCAGACCTTACACTCTTCCATTTCCGCTCCTTTTTCGGCGCCAAGCCCATTGCAGACGTCGCAGGTAATTGTTTTTGTGAGCAACACTCTCCGCTCGGTGCCAAAGACGGCCTCGCGGAATGAAAGCTCTACATCAATTGAAATGTCCCTGCCTCGAGGCGGCCGACGCGAAAAACCGCCAAAGAATTCACTAAAAATGTCGCCGATATCAACGCCGTCGAACCCCGCCTGTTGAAATCCGGAAAAATCAAAACCGCCAAATCCTTCAAATCCCGAAGCATTTGCAGAACCGCCCGTTCCTGAAAAGACTCTGCCGTATGAATCGTATTCGGCGCGTTTTTTATCATCAGAAAGGACGCTGTACGCTTCGCTGATTTCTTTGAATTTCTTCTCATCGCCGGTCTTTTTGTCGGGATGGTACTTGTGAGCCAGCTTGTGGAAGGCCTTCTTTATGTCTTCTTTTGTAGCGCTCTTTGAAACCCCGAGCGTTTTATAGTAATCCTTAGGCATACTCCCATTGTACGCGCATTAAGGGACAAATAAAAGGGGTGCTCTTTTCTTAAGAAGAAGTCGTCTCTCCTCCTTCTGTAGGATTTGTGGAATCGTCTTTCTTTGGTTCTTCTGCCGCCTTTTCCGAAACGGCCTGCCCAATCTTCTGCATGGCAGAGGAGAGTTCTTCAGACGCTTTCTTTATTGCCTCAATATCTTCTTTATCTTTTGCTTCACGTAGAATGAGGATCTTTTGTCCGACGTCAGTCTTTATGTCGTCAGAAATTTTCTCACCGTGTTCTTTAAGCGATCGTTCCGCTGTGTAGATGAGCTGTTCGGCAAGGTTCCGTGTTTCGATACGTTCGCGTTTCTTTGAATCTTCTGCGGCATGACTTTCCGCTTCAGTTCTCATTTTTGCGATGTCCTCTTCGGAGAGTCCGGAGGTCGCTTCAATACGGATCGACTGCACTTTGCTGGTTGCTTTGTCTTTTGCAGTGACATTGAGGATGCCGTTTGCGTCAATGTCGAGCGCAACTTCAATCTGTGGCATGCCACGAGGTGATGGAGGAATACCTTCTAGAATAAAACGCCCCAAGCTCTTGTTGTCGGCAGCCATCGCCCGCTCTCCTTGCACGATATGCACTTCAACCGAGGTTTGATTGTCAGCGGCAGTAGAGAATACTTGAGATTTCGATGTGGGGATGGTGGTGTTGCGCTCGATAAGCTTTGTGGCGACTCCTCCAAGAGTTTCAATACCTAAAGAAAGCGGGATAACGTCGAGCAAGAGCACATCTTTGACATCTCCTTGGAGAATTCCCGCCTGAATTGCTGCGCCAACCGCAACAACCTCATCAGGATTGATTGATTTGTTCGGCTCTTTGCCAAAAAGCTCTTTCACGCGCGAAGTAATCGCCGGCATACGGGTTTGCCCTCCGACTAAGATCACCTCATCAATGTCCCCTATCTTAAATGGGGACGCTTCTAGTGCGCGTTTTGTAATTTCAATTGAGCGATCAATGTACTCTTTAGCGAGATCCTCAAGCGTTGCACGGGTGAACTTCAAGAGGAGGTGCTTCGGGCCGGATGCGTCTGACGTAATGAACGGAATGTTGATCTCTGTCTCCATCGCGGTAGAAAGCTCAATCTTTGCTTTCTCTGCCGCCTCATCAAGCCGCTGGAGCGCAAGCGGATCCTTCGAGATATCAATGCCGTTGTCTTTCTTAAACTGATCCGCTATCCAATGAATGATTTTCTGATCTATGTCGCGGCCTCCCATGTGGCTGTCGCCGTCAGTCGCTTTTACTTCGATCACTTCATCGCTGATATCCAGTACGGAGATGTCAAAGGTTCCGCCGCCGAAGTCGTACACAACAACTTGTTCGTTCTTTTTCTTATTAAATCCATAGGCAAGAGCTGCCGCGGTTGGCTCATTAATGATGCGCTTAACGTCGAGCCCCGCGATTTTCCCTGCATCTTTTGTCGCTTTGCGCTGTGCGTCATTAAAATATGCCGGCACAGTGATAATCGCTTCTGTAATCGACTCGCCGAGTTTCTCTTCAGCATCGCGCTTCAGTTTTTGCAAAATCATGGCGGAAATCTCTTCCGGTCGATAGTCTTTGCCGGAGAGCGTTATGAGGACGCCGCCGTCTGGAGCTTCTTTTACTTCGTACGGCACCGATGCCCTATCCTTCTGCACCTCGGCATCCGCAAAACGGTGTCCGATGAAGCGCTTGATGCCGTAGATAGTATTTTGAGGATTAGTTACCGCCTGACGTCGCGCAAGAATTCCCACTAACCTCTCTCCTGTCTTTGAGATAGCTGCGACCGAAGGCGTTGTGCGTGCACCTTCAGTATTTTCAATAATCATCGGCTCGCCACCGGAAATGTACGCCATTGCCGAGTTTGTTGTTCCAAGATCAATGCCTAAAATTTTTCCCATGGTGGTTAGTTAGTATATGTGCCAATAATAATTTTTGCAGGACGAATCACTCGATTGTTGAGACGATACCCCTTTTGTACTACCGCAACGACCCGCTCGTTCTCGGCTTCACTTGAAACTGCTTGTGTTTCAATGGGTTCGTGGATGGTAGGATCATACATTTCTCCGACAGCATCGATCACAGTGACCCCCTCTGATTGGAGGGCCTTGAGAGCTTGTGCGTAAATGTATTCCACACCCACTCGCCAATCTTTCTCCACTTTATTCCAGGCCTCTTGATTGGCAAACGCCATATCGAAGCTGTCGAAAAGTGGCAAAAAACTTCTGACGAGGTCTTCCTTTTGGGCTTCGCGGACTCGAGCAGATTCCTTTGCCCACTCCCGCTCACGATTTACCGCATCGGCTCGCGCTCTCTGCCAGCCAAGCAGGTACTCTTGTCGTTCCTGTTCGCACTCTTTCAGGCGTTTCCGTAGCTTCTTTAGTGCGTCGGCAGT